>JRHI01000705.1_pt1 | contig 34162 bp, 40 predicted proteins | sample 215371 | NCBI WGS metagenome assembly JRHI01 (sample SAMN02929681, study PRJNA255918) | sediment metagenome | biome: cave system; feature: Ice Cave; material: Sediment; isolation source: sediment from deep within a dark volcanic ice cave with no known source of... ...
ACCTCATTTTGCATTTCAGTATGAAATATCCGGGCTAGACATCGAGCATCAATTTCCTCGGCACCCGCATGCCGGCGATCTTGCAGGCCTGCTGGCCATAGCCGTAGGGAAAGAGGTCGTAAAGGTATTTGCGGGTGGCCGTTTCCTTGCCGTGGCGCTCATTGAGCATCCTGAGGAGGGTACGGGCCTCGGGCACGGTACCGCGGGTTTCAAAATGCTCGCGCACGTAGCGCACGATCTCCCAACGGGCCGGCGTGAGCTCAAGCCGTTCGCCCCGGGCGATATGGTCCGCGACCGTTTCATTCCACTGCCCGGGGTCGAGAAGAAAGCCTTCCTCGTCCGTTTCGAGCGTCTTGCCGTCCACCACAATCGACATGTCACCGTCTCCGATCTGAAGAACTGCAACGTCGTACAAACTCGACGAAGCGCAGCGCCCAACGGTTGCCGGCGACATCCATCAGATGGGAGTACGAGGCGAGCAGGTTTTTATGCACGATTCCATCGTGCCGGCCGTCGATGCCGTGGCCGCGCTCGACTTCATAGGCGAACCCTGCATCGGGCGAAAGGTTCTCTACGCTCGAATAGTGAAATTCATGCGCGTGGAGGAGCGGTGCTCCCTCGGCGCGCGGCCGCGGCCACAAGCCGCGGCCGGTCTCGCGCAGGTGAACATAGCCGCGCCCCACCGGGCGCGCGTGCATCACGATGTCGGCTGGAATTGCGCCAACCATCTCGGCGCGGCGCCCGTTCCACTCGATTCCGCGCGCGAGGTACATGAGTCCGCCGCACTCGGCGTATGCCGGTAGCCCCCCTTCGATCGCTTTGCGTACATCCGCGCGCAGTTCCGCGTTCGCGGCGAGCGTATCCATATGCGTTTCCGGGAAACCGCCGCCGATGAAGAGGCCGTCCACCTCCGGCAGGCGCTTGTCGCGCAGGGCGTCGAAGGCCACGAGCTCCGCGCCGGCGGCGCGCAGTGCCTCGAGATCGCCCGGATAGTAGAAGCCGAACGCCGCATCGCGCGCGATGCCAACGCGCACCGACGGAGCGTGCGAGGCGTCCGACTTCCGCGTAGGAGCCGGCAACGGCGCCACCTGCCGCGCAACCGCCAGCAATCGATCGAGATCGACCTGAGCGGCGACGCGCGCCGCGATATCGTCGACACGCGCGCTGGCGGCTGACGCCTCGTTGCTTGGTATCAAACCAAGATGGCGCTCGGCTATCGCCATACGCTCATCGCGCTGGATCGCCCCCAGCACCGGCACATCCGTGTAATGTTCGATCACCGCGCGCAGTTTCGCCTCGTGGCGCGTGCCGCCGAGCTGATTAAGGATCACGCCGGCGATGCGGATGTTGCGGTCGAACGCCTGGTAGCCGAGTATGAGCGGAGCAATGCCTCGCGTCATGCCGCGCGCGTCGAGCACCAAAACCACTGGTGCACCGATGAGCGCAGCTAGCGCGGCATTGCTGTTGCTGCCATCCAGATCGAGACCATCGTAGAGGCCCTTATTGCCTTCGATAACGGCGACGTCGGCGCCCCGCGAGCGGCGTGCGAGCTCGTCGCAGATCTCGGTCTTGCTCATCAAATACGCGTCGAGGTTGTAGCAGGGCCGTCCCGCAGCGAGCGCGAGCCACAGCGGATCGATGAAATCGGGTCCCTTTTTGAAAGGCTGCACGGCATGGCCGCGCGCACGCAGCGCCGCGCAGATCCCGATACACACCGTGGTCTTGCCTGAGGACTTGTGCGCGGCGGAGATGAAGAGACGGTTCAAGCCGACGCGGCCTGCTCTTTGCCTGCGGCGGCAGCACGCCCTGCATCGACGTCGCTGTCGGCCAGACTGCGCGGCAGAAACGGCAACACCTTGAGCCCCACGGCGGTGAGCGCGAGCGCGAGCGCCACGCCACCGACGCCGAGTGCGAGCTCCGGCAGACTTGGAGCGTAAGCCGCGACCGCGCCATCGAAGAAGCTGCTGGTGACCTCTTTACCCGGGAATATGTCGAGCGGATAGGCTTGGCCGCCGATGATGATCACGTAGAGCTGGGCAAGGCCGCCCAGAATCACGCAGACAGCCGCCGCCACAATGACCCGGCGCGACCGGCTCAAGACTGGATGGAACAGGAGCACAAGCGGCAAAATGCCGCCGATCAGTATCTGACCCGACCAGAACAGCGTGGTGTAGATCCCCCCATCGAGGAGAATGAAGCGCTCGATGTCGTGCCGCCGGGTGAAGTAGAGATTGGTGAGGTGATAAATCAAGACGAAATACATGACCGCGGCCACGAAAACGCCGAGCAGATTTTTCAGCCGCAGCACAATGGCATCACCCAGCGGACGGGCGGTCCCCCGGCAGGCGGCCATCAGCACCAGGATGAATATCGCCAGGCCGAACGAAAACGACATGATGACGAACATCGGCGCGTAGAACGCGCTGTCATAGGCCTCGCGCGCCACGAGAAAGCCGAATATGGATCCGGTGCCGGTGGTGAGGATCAGCCGCCAGAAGAACGCAAACAGGCCGACAGGCTTGCTGTAGTCGTTCATGCGCCGCTCGAACATCATCCAGAGATACACGGCGACGATCGCGATAAAGCCGGTATAGAGAAAAATATTCCAGGCGAAAATCGACTTGAAGTTGTAGTGAGTCATCGCCACGATCAAGCGGTCGGGGCGGCCGAGATCGAGCACCAGTACCGCAAGGCCGCCAACCAGCAGCGTGATTGAAAGCAAGCCCGAGAGCCGCGCCAGCGGCTTGTACACATCGCGCCCGAACACGGAGGCGATCGAGGCCACGTTGAGCGCACCCGATGCGGCCACGATCAGAAACACCGCGAATACGTGCGGCGTGCCCCAGACGATCTGATTACTCATGCCGGTCACGTAATGGCCGTGGTGCTCCATGTACCAAGCGGCCCCAAGTGCGCCGATGATCAAGGCCCCGAGCAGTGCAAGAAGCGCGAGAAAGCCCGGGCTGCGGCCTTCGAGCGCTCGGTAATGGATAACGGCCACGGGCGCCTCTCTATAGCCCCTGGTAGCGCACGGCGGGGTTGAGCGCGAGCTGCGGGCGCAACGCACTCGACCGCTCCCGGCGCAGGCGCTGATGCAGCTCACCGGCGCGATCGTTCAGATCGCCGAATACCATGGCTTTGCCGCCATCCTTGTTGCACGCCTCGACGCACGCGGGCGTCTCGCCGCGATCGACACGATGCACGCACAGCGTACAGGACTCCACCGTGCCTTTGCCTCGCGGCACATCCGCTTTCTGGTCGGTGACGGTCTCGTGGATGAACGAGCGTGCACCATACGGGCAGGCAATCACGCAATAACGGCAGCCTATGCAGGTATGCTTGTCCACGAGCACGATGCCGTCCGCACGCTTGAACGAAGCGCCGGTTGGGCACACGTCCACACACGGCGGGTGCTCGCAGTGCTGGCACATGAGTGGGAGCGTTTGCACGTGCCCCGTGCTTTTGTCGCGCAAGCCTACTTTGCGTATCCACTGCGCGTCGGTGGCCGGGCGGCCATGGCCGGTCACGCCGTTTTCCTCGTGACACGCGGTAACGCACACCTCGCAATCCGTGCACTGGGCGGTGTCGATCAGCAATCCCCAGCGCTGGAGCGCTGACGCGGCTTCTTCCGGCGAGCGCGCCTGCACCAATTCGATCAGTCTCAAGCCCGGCGCCATGGCCGCTCCGGCGGCAGCGGCCACGCCCAGACCGAGAAAATCGCGCCGATCGAGGCTCATCGCGCGCGCCCCTCGATCGAGCGGGTGACCGGAAGCGTGGCACTTACAGCGCACTGGATCGACTGCGGCATCGCGTCAAGGCTTACGACGGCGGCTTTCGCGCTGCTTGCCGCTTTTTGCGGCGACGGCGAGTGGCACCCGAAACAGTCCATGCGAACGGCGGCATAGGTATGGCAACTCTCGCAGAAGCCGTCCTTGCCGAGCACGCTGTTGGTCTTGGGATTCGCGTGGCAGTCGACGCAGTTCTTGAGGCTGTGCTGAGTGGTGCGGATGCCCCGGTGCATCGTCTGATCGCGCTGATGCAGGAGCATGTTCATATGATTACGGCGCATTTCAGCGGTCGGCTCGACGCACGTCTCGCCTTTTTCGGCCTTGACCGCGGGCAGCACCACGCGCGCCGGCTTCTCGGCGGCGTCGGCGAACCCCGCAACCGCCAGTACGGCGGCCATTATCCCGGCGAGCGGCATCATCCCCGCTCCCCGATGCTCAATGGTCTCCCATGCCCATCTTGATATAGCCGGTGGGACAGACGTCGGCGCAGATATGGCAGCCGATGCACAGGTCGTAGTCGGTGTAGACGTAGCGGCCCATCGTGGCCTCCGATTTGGGCGTACGCTTAACCGCAATCTGCGGACAGTAGATGACGCAGTTGTCGCACTCGAAGCACATGCCGCAACTCATGCAGCGCTTGGCCTCGTCTACCGCCTGTTTGTCATTGAGGCCCACCATGCGCTCGGCGAAATGGCCCAATACCGCTTCGGCGTCCGGACCGATCTCGGTGCGTTTGATGCGCTCCTGATACGGGAAGTGGCCGAGGAATAGCTCGTCCGACTGGCAGACTTCGGCGGCGCTGCGGTCTTCGTAGTTGTGGATGGCGAAGCCACCCACTGCCTTGCCGCCGAGGTCAGTGCCGCGCACACCGCGGTCAATCTCGCGCACCTCCTCGTCCACCGGCTTGAACGGCTTGGGCTCGAGGTTCACTTCACGCAGTTTGTCGAGCAGGTTGAAATGGTGCACGTCCACCTTCGGACGCTTAGACATATCTTTCTTGTTGAGATAATGGTCAATGCTCTCGGCGGCGATCGAACCCTGGCCGATCACGGTCGTCAGCAGGTGCGGGCGAATGATGTCGCCGCAGACGAAAATGCCTTGCTTGTTAGGCACCTGATAAAACTTGTCGGCGGCGATCAGGCCCTTGCCGTTGTCGAATTCCTCGAATCCGGCGAAATTACCGGATTGGCCGATGGCGGAAACGATGAGATCGGCCTCGAGATCGATCTCGGTACCCGGTTTCTCAACCGGTTTGCCGCTCGAGTCATCGATCTCGATCACGCGCAATGCCTTGGCGCGGCCGGTCTGCTCGTCGAGGATGACCTCGACCGGCAGCAGGCTGCCGCGGATCTTCACCCCCTCGCGTTGGGCGTCCTCGATCTCGTGCTTGGCCGCGTTCATTTTCTCGACCGGCTGCATTGAGATCAGCATCACATCGGCGCCTTCCCGTGCGGCCATGGTCGACACGTCGTGCGCAGTGTGGCCCAAGACGACGAACTCGGGACGCTCGGTCTCCTTCATGTCCTTGACATAGCCGAGCCGGCGCGCCACCGACACCACGTCGACCGAGGTATCGCCGCCGCCAACCACTACCACCCGGCCGGCCACCGATTTGAGCCGGCCCTGATTAAAGGCCTCGAGAAATGCGACCCCGCTGATGCAGTTAGGTGCATTCGCTCCCGGCACCGGCAGGCCGCGACCGGACTTGCAGCCGATCGCCAACAGCATGGCGTCGAATTGCGCCTCGATGTCTTGCAGAGGAATATCGGTGCCGATGCGGGTATTGGTCTTGACCTCGACGCCCATGGCGATGATGCGGTTGATCTCGCCGTCCAGATGCTGGCGCGGCAAACGATAGCCGGGTACGCCGTACTTCGCCATGCCGCCCAACTCGGCGTGATCGTCGAACAGGGTCACGCCATGGCCTTTGCGGCGCAGTTGATAGGCTGCCGACAAACCGGCAGGACCGCCGCCGATGATCGCGACTTTCTTGCCTGTCTCGGCCCCGGCCTGGAAAGCAAAATTCTGCTCCAGCGCGTAGTCGCCGATGTATTGCTCGACCGCGTTGATGCCGACGTAGTCTTCCACGACGTTGCGATTGCAGCCGGTTTGGCAGGGCGCCGGGCACACACGGCCCATCATCGACGGAAATGGATTGGCGGCGGTCGAGCGGCGGAACGCGTATTCCTGCATGCTCGTTCCCTTGGGCGGTTTCTCGATGCCGCGCACGATGTTGAGCCAGCCGCGGATGTCCTCGCCCGATGGACAGCTCGCCTGGCAAGGCGGGGTCTTGTGCACGTAGGTCGGGCACTTGTCCGTCTCATCGGCAGTGAAGATCTGCTCCTGCAGCGAGGCCCACTCGTGATCGCCGTCTTTGAATTTGCGGAACGTGTGTCCGGTCTTCGCGTCGGGCCTATTTGCTGGGGCTGACATGTCTATCTCCAGTTAAGCGCTGCACTGCGTAAGGGAAAAGCTCGCGCGTTATTTGTTCGCCTTCAGCACGATCGCATTGCTCACCAGGCCGTGCACGCTGCCGATCATGTCCATGGGGTGTTTGTAGTAGGGCAGCACTTTGGTGAACTGACTCTTGCAGATCGCGCAAATCGCGGCCATGTAATTGACGCCGTGCTCTTCCACCACCTCCTGCAAGGCCTGCATGCGCGGCAACGCACCCTTCACGCGCAACTCGAGCAGATCGTCAGTCAGAAGGCCGCCGCCACCGCCGCAACAGAAGGTGCTCTCGCCGATAGTCTCGGGTGCCATGTCGTGGAAGTTGTTCACGCAGGCCTTGATGATCGCGCGCGGAATCTCGAACTGCCCTCCGGGCAGGTCACCCATGCGCGAGGCGCGCGCGACGTTGCAGGAATCGTGGAACGTCACCACCTTGTCGTCGTTGGTGCTCTTGTCGAACGTGATGACGCCGCGCTGAATGAGGTCGTATGTGAGCTCGCAGATGTGCTGCGGCACCGGATAGTTCGGATCGAGGAAATCGAACGGCCCGATGAGCGTGTTCCAGAAGCTGTATGCCACGCGCCAGGCATGGCCGCACTCACCGACCACGATGCGCTTCACGCCCAAATCGATCGCCGCCTCGCGGATGCGCGTGGCGACTTTCTGCAAGTTGTCGTGGTTGCCGATGAACATCGAGAAATTCGCCGCCTCCGAGGCATGCGAGGACAGCGTCCAGGAAATCCCGGCGGCGTGAAAAACCTTGGCGTAGCCGATCAGCCCGTCGATGTGCGGCTCGGCGAAAAAGTCGGCGCTCGGCGCGACCATCAATACCTCGGCGCCCTTCACATCCAGCGGGAATTTCACGTCCACGCCGGTGGCCTCCTTGACGTCCTCTTCCAGACCCTCGAGGGTATTGCGCAGCGCCGGTTCGGGAAGCCCTAAGTTATTGCCGATCTTGTGGACCTTGCCGATAATTTCATTCGAATATTTCTGGCCCAGGCCGACTGTGTCCATGATGTCGCGCGCCGCCATCGAGATCTCGGCGGTGTCGATGCCGTAGGGGCAGAACACAGCGCAGCGGCGGCATTGCGAGCACTGATGAAAGTAGCTGTACCACTCGTCGAGTACGTTCTTGGTCATGTCGCGCGCACCGACCAGCTTGGGGAAATACTTGCCGGCAAACGTGTAATAACGCCGATAGACCGAGCGCAGCAGATCCTGGCGCGCCACGGGCATGTTTTTCGGGTCCGAGGTGCCGAGGTAATAGTGGCACTTGTCGGTGCAGGCGCCGCATTTGACGCAAGAATCAAGGAACACCTGCAGGGCGCGCGATTGCGACACGAGTGCGCCAAGCTTCTTGACAGCGACGTTCTCCCAATCCGGCACCAGCTCGCCCGGGAAGCCGAGCGGCTCCTGATGAGCGGGCTTGGCCACGAACGGCTTGCTGTGCGCCATGGTGCCTTCCTGCACCAGCGGGATCACCGGGTATTCGCGCAGCGCGGGTGTTGCGAAATTGGCCATGGCGATTACCGCGGGCGCGCGATGGTGTTGTCGATGCGCGCCGACCACCCGGCCACGTGGCGGTGCTCGCGCGGGTTATCCACCTGATTTCGGGTCGGGCTGAAGAACACGCCCGGCGCATGCAGCAGCTTGCTCAGCGGGAAAATGATCATCAGGATCGCGACCAGCGTGAGATGGATGAGCAACACCGGATCGGCCGGCAGCGGCTGCCAGTCGAAGACCATGAGGCCGAGAAAAAACGCCTTGAGGGCGACAATATCGGTGTGCACGAGATATTTCATGGCAAGGCCGCTCGCAGCGATCGCGACCAGCAGGGCGAGCATCAGATGATCCGAGGGGCTGCTGATGTAACGGACGCGATCGACCAGAAAACGGCGCGCCCACAGGCCCGCGAGGCCGGCCAGCATGCCGAAGCCGGCATAGACGCCGAACGGCTGGATCAGCGCCACCCAGACCCAGACCGGCTCGGTGAAATAGCGCAGGTGGCGCAACAGCACCACCACGAGCGCGAAGTGAAAAATCCACCCGAAGAGCCAGATCCACTTGTTGGCTTTGAACAGGCTCTCGAACAGCGTGACTTCCTTGAGCATGCGCAACGCAACGCCTGCGCGCGTGGTGGGCGCAGGCGTGGTCGGTATCTTCAACGGCTGGGGGGTGCGGGCGTACAACCAGATGTGGTAGCCCACGCCGCCGACCAGCATCGCGGTTGCGATATAGAAGAGCAGCGCATAGATGACTGTCAGCTGCGACAATGGTCACTCCGTGGTCACTCCGGCGTTCGGGCGAGACGGCTTACACGCAGCCGGTCGGCTTGGGCAGCCCCGCGTACTTGCACGCCTGCTTGGCGGGTCCGTAGGGGAACAGCTCGTACAGGTACTTGCTGTTGCCCTTGTCCGCGCCAAGCTTTTTCCCGATCGCTTTAGTCAGCACGCGCACCGCTGGCGCGATCTGATACTCCTCGTAGTACTGGCGCAGGAAGTTGATTACTTCCCAGTGGCTCGCGCCCAGGTCGCAGTCGTCGAGGCGCGCCATCTCCTTTGCAATCTCCTCGTTCCAGTCGGAGCGGCTGGCGAGATAGCCTTCCTCGTCGGTTTCGATGGTTTGTCCATTCATTTCGATCGGCATGTCGTGCACTCCCGGGTCAGTTCATAGGTAACGAATCGTTCAAGGCCGTCTCCAGCTCAAAGCCACGATTGCACGGCGTTGTGCTCCACCACGAGGTCTACGAACCCCCCGTAGTCCACCAGGTGAACCCCGTCGATCGTCCGGTTTTGCATGCCCCGTGCCTCGACATCGGGCTTGAGCGCGTAAATCGACACGCTCTTCAAGGCTTCCTGCACCTGCTTCGAAACGGCTGTATCCTTGGCCGCCGCGTACACGCCGTCCTCGATCAGCAGCACGGCGCTGCCCTGCCGGGCGAACTTGAGGCATGTTTCGAGGGTCGTGCGGTCGAACGGCGATTTGTTGACGGTATGCAGCATGTTTTTGTGCCTTCAAAAGCTCAGGATCACATCCTGGCTGTCCATGATCTCGGCCATGCGCTGCGTGCTGACCACTTCGACGGGAACCACCAGGTCGCCCTCGCTCAGGCCGCGCGCCTGCAGCGACTCCCTCTCGACGTAGAGCTTGGTGACGTCGTAGTCTTCGAGCGCCCGGAAGGTCGGCGAGAAGTTCTTCACCTCGAGCCCTTTGGTGTCCTGCCCCTTCGCCAGCTGATAGACGCCGTCGCCCACAAAGGCGAGGCTCACGTCCTGTTCGAATACCGCGCCGATCAACACCACTTCGAGCGATTCGAGCGCATAGATTGTCCCGTACGGCGCCTTGCGGTTCACGTACATGAACTTCTTGACGATTCCGTTCGCGCCACCTTCCATTTCGTCTTCCATGTCTCTCAGTCGCCGAACACCACCAACCGATCGGCCTGGATGCCTGCTTCGATGAGCTGGCCGAGTCCCGATATGCGGAACCCCGGCGCGATGTTGTCGGCGTCCTTGCCGTTGCGCTTGGCCTCGGCTGCGTCCATGATGCCGCGGCGCTGCGCGGCGGCGATGCACACCACGAGGTCGAGCGTGTGCTGCGCGGCGAGATCGCTCCAGCGCTTGACGATGTTGCGCTCGTCCTGCGGCGGCACCGTGAGCCGCGTGCCGTTGTTCACGCCGTCGTGATAGAAGAACACGCGATAGATCTCGTGCCCCTTCGCCAGGGCGGCCTTGACGAATTGATACGCCGTGTCCGAAGCCTGGTGGGTGTACGGCCCTTCGTTAACCAGGATGCTTAACCTCATATGCCGGGGCTAGAAACGGATATGGGTCGACGCATTCAGGCTGTTGCGCGCGCCGCGCCAGTTGTCGATGTGGAACTTGGTGAAGGGCAGCCCGGTCAGCTCGAAGAACCGCGGCCAGCCGATGCGCTCCACCCAGTCGCCGACGCGCTCCCAGTCGCGCGCGTCCTTCTTGTAGGTATAGAGAATGTTCTTGACCACCGCGGCGACCTCGGGCCAACGCGGCGGGTTGTTGGGAATACCCGCGGCCACCAGCTTCTGGAACATCGGCTTGGAACGGGCATTCGAGTTCTTGCCGCCCACCCAGATGGCCAGCTTGGTGTGCTCGGGGTCGTTGATCTGCATTGGCGGGCACGGCGGATAGCAAGCGCCGCAGCAGATGCACTTCTTCTCGTCCACTTCCAGCGACGGTTTGCCGTTCACAATCGCCGGGCGGATCGCCGCCACCGGGCAGCGCGCCACGACCGAGGGGCGCTCGCACACGTTGGCCACGAGATCGTGATTGATCTTGGGGGGCTTGGTGTATTGCACGTTGATCGCGATATCGCCCTGGCCGCCGCAGTTGATCTGGCAGCAAGACGTCGTGATGTGCACGCGGTTCGGCATCTCCTCTTTGATGAACTCGCCGTGGAGTTCGTCCATCAGCGACTTCACCACGCCCGAGGCGTCGGTGCCGGGGATGTCGCAGTGCAGCCAGCCTTGGGTGTGCGCGATCATGGTCACCGAGTTGCCGGTGCCGCCGACGGGATAACCCGCGTCGTTGAAGGCCTGGATCAGCGGGCCGACCTTGTCCCACTCGGAGACCATGACCTCCATGTTGGAGCGGATGGTGAAGCGCACATAACCTTCGCCGTACTGGTCGATGATGTCGCACAGCAGATTGATCTCGTACGGCCCGAGCTGGCGTTGGGTGCCTGCACGCACGGTCCAGATTTCATCGCCCGAGTAGGCGACGTGGTGCAACACGCCGGGGCGGGGGCGATCGTGGTATTTCCAGTTGCCGAAATTCTTGATCATCAGCGGATGCATGTACTGCATACCGTCAGGACATCCGCTCTCGATCGGCTGGCGCATTTGCTTCTTTGCCACCGCCTGCGTTTGCTGAGCCATCATTACCTCCGCGAAAACGGTGACCGCTTAAGCGGTCGCCTGCTGCTTGCGCTGCATCCACTTCTCGGCCTCTTGGTCCCACTCGTCCAGACGGACGTAGGAGCTGGTGCGCGGGTGGGTGATCATGTTCGGATCGACGTCGACTCCGATGCCTTCCAGGAAGTTCACCAGACCGATGCGCTCGATCATCTCGCCGCAACGCTCGTGCTCCAGGCCGTTCTCGGCCCAGAAGTCGATGACGGTGGCTGCCAGCTCGCGCAGCTTGTTGTAATCCTCGTCGGTCTCGAGCTTCATGAACGGCACGATCACGGTGCCCATGGTGTCGCCGATCTTGAGGGTGCGCTTGCCGCCGATCAGCAGGGTGATGCCCTTGTCCTTGCCGGGCTTGAGTGCTTTGGTCATGACATTGATGCAGTGCATGCAACGTACGCAGTTACGGTTGTCGATCGCCAAGGTATCGTCGTCGTTCAATGACAGCGCCTTGGTCGGGCAACGCGTAATCACGTTGTCAATGGTGTATTTGCGGCCATGCTGGGCGACATATGCCTGCACTTCTTTCTGGTCCGCCTGGATGTCGTCGCGCCAAGTGCCGATCACGGCGAAGTCGGCGCGCTGAATCGAGTTCATGCAATCGTTCGGGCAGCCCGAGATCTTGAACTTGAACTTGTACGGCAGCGCCGGACGGTGCATATCGTCGATGAAGTTGTTGACGAGGGTGCGATGAATCCTCTGCTCGTTGGCGCAGGACTGCTCGCAGCGCGCCGCGCCTACACAGGACATCGCGGTGCGCACACACGGGCCGGCACCGCCCAAGTCGAAGCCGTATGCGTTGATCTCGTCGAAGAAATGCTGGGTGTTCTCGCTGGTGGCGCCGATGAACATGATGTTGCCGGTTTGGCCGTGGAACGCAATCAGGCCAGAGCCCCATTTGCTCCAGGAGTTGGATAGTTGGCGCAACATCTTGGTGGTGTAGTGAAGGCCGGCGGGCGGCTGCACGCGTAGCGTATGGAACTCTTTCGACTCGGGGAACATGCTAGCGACTTCCGAGAAGCGCGGAATGATGCCGCCGCCATAGCCGAATACCGACACCGTGCCGCCCTTCCAGTAGCCCAGACGCGTCTTGTACGAGTGTTCCAGCTGACCGAGCAGGTCCACCATCATGTTGTTGTTGTGGGCGAGGCGCTTCAAACCGGTGACGAAGCTAGGCCACGGCCCGCTCTCGAGCTGGTCGAGCATGGGCGTCGGGTGAAACGGCTTGGTCGATTTTTTTTCTTTTGGAAGGTAAGTGCTGTGCCGTTCAGGATTTGTCGGTTTCCGCGGCTCGGACATTTGACGCTCTCCTGTAAAAAATCGGCCAAAAAATGACCATCAAAGAACAGTTATCCAGTCTAATGGGAGTTCCGCGGGTTAATAACCGGCTATTAGAGATAGGGTATTACGCAGATACCCCCCTTAAGGGGTAGGCTGGCCGAACAGCCGCACGAGAACCACCAGAACAACATGGGGTTAGGCGCATCTGCCGGTAGCCGGTACCACGCTGGCAGCACTCGACCCTGTCCGAGGGCCATTCATTAACTCCGCACAATCCAGTACATTCATCGCCGCGCGAGACGTCGTGCTGGCGCGAGCGCGCAGCGCCTGATTCACTCACTGCGGACATCGAGATCGACATGAACCCGCGTCCGACCGTTTCCGCTCCGACGGCCTCCATTGGAGGACCGTTCGCGCTGGATAATGAGCGCGCTTATCGGCGCTGGCGCGAAGAGAAACTTGTCCGCTATCCGCGCCGGGCCGAGGACCTGATCGTGGAAGTGCGCGATCCACGCAAACTGAGCGCGATCGAAGCGGACAAGATTCACAGCGTTTGCCGCATTGCCAATATGGCGATCTACGCGAGCCCGCTCGTCGGCGTCGCCGATAAAGATCTTCCGCGGCGTCTTGGCGAACAGTTGGGCCTGAAACGCCTCGACGCCAATCCGCTCGCCGATGACGACGGCATCAGCTCACTGCAGGTCGTGCCGGGGAAATCGGATCGCGGATACATTCCCTACTCGAACCGGCGCCTGCTGTGGCACACCGATGGGTATTACAATGCGCCGCAGCGACGCATACGCGCTTTCATTCTGCATTGCGTGCAACCCGCCGCCGACGGCGGCGCGAACGGCCTGCTCGACCACGAGATCGCTTACATACTGCTGCGCGACGCCGATGCCGAGCATATCAGGGCGCTCTCGGCAGCGGGCGCCATGACCATCCCCGCCAACACCGAGCAAGGGGTTGCAACCCGCCCGGCGCAATCGGGTCCGGTGTTTTCTATCGATGCCGAAAGCGGCAGCCTGCACATGCGTTATACCGCGCGCACCCGCAGCATCGAATGGCGGCCGGATGAGCCTACGCGTGCGGCGGTGCGATTCCTCGAACAATTGCTCGCCGGCGATTCGCCGCATGTCTTCACGCATCGGCTGACAGGCGGCCAGGGTCTCATATGCAACAACGTATTGCACAACCGCACCGCCTTCACAGTCGCAGCCGAGAACAAGCTCACTCGGCACATCTACCGCGCCCGCTATTACGATCGCATCGCCGGTACCGGCTGCGTCCCCGAATCGAGCGCCACGTCCCAATTGCGAAAGGCTTAACGCCGTGGAATACATCCGGCTCAAGTTCATCAAGGAAGACCCGTCCGTTGGGAACGCCGACAGCAGCGAGGACGCCAAAATTTCGACCCAATTGCTCGAGCGCCTGGCGAGTGATGTGCACCAGCAATTGGCCGAGCTTTCGCCTGGGGCCGAGCCCTTGCGGCGCGCGGATTTGCTGCTGCAACTGGGCCGCACCCTGGTGCGTCTGGAAAAAAAGTCCGAGGCTTGGAATGCGGCGCGCACGGCGTTCGATATCTATCTCGCCGAAGACGCCTGGGAAGGCGCTGTCCAGGCCTGCGACATCCTGTTCCTGTCCGAGCAGGCGCTGTCGCTCGCGGCGCTCGGTCAAGGGATCTGGCTCGCGGTCACCTATCCGGTGGATCCGGAACTGAGCGTCGCGATCCTGCAACATGTCGTGGATGAGACCCCGCCCGAAGCCGACGGCGCGGCGGTCGCCGCCATCACCGCGCATTACCTGGTCGATCTCCGCGCGAAGGCGCCACAGCGCGACCATCTCCTGCTGTACACCAACCAGTTGCTCGCGACGGTGGCCCGCCGCCATAGCGACGTCGATGGTCAGCAGACATTCGACAAGTGGGTGATCGACATGGAGCTGAATGACCCGGCGCTCTTCCTGCCGCGATTGCGTAACGTGGTGGACGTGTTGGTGCAAGACGACTGGTGGTTCGACCGCGATGCGTTGCAGGCGAAACTGCCGATAAATTGAAGTCAGGCGCGATGCACTGGGAACCAAGCACCCCGGATGAGGAATATGCCGTCCCCGACCCCGTCGTGGACGCCGTGTTCAATATCTCCGGCCGCGTCTTGCCGGTCGATCACGCCTACGCGCTCTCACAGGCCATACAATGCGCCCTGCCATGGTTCGCCGACGAGGAGAGCGCCGGTCTGCACATCATTCACGGCGCCGAGTCCGGTAACGGCTGGGTACGCCCCGGCGATCCGCGGGCGCTCCTCTATCTTTCGCGCCGCACGAAACTCACGCTGCGTATCCCCAAAGGGCGTATCGCCGGTGCGAGCGCACTGCTCAACCAGACCCTGGATGTAGACGGCCACGCGCTGCGGGTCGACAAGATCGCGCTGCGGCCGCTGTCGCGGATCACGACGCTGTTTTCGCGCTACGTGGCGATCACCTCAGGCGATGACGAAGCCGGTTTCTTGAAGGCTGCTGCAGATGAGCTCGACGCGCTCGGCATCCGGCGCAGGAAGATGTTGTGCGGCCTCACGACGCCGATTGCGACTCCAACCCGCACCCTGCAAGCGTGCAGCCTGATGCTTGCCGATCTCACGGTCGAGGAATCGGTGCTGCTGCAACAACGCGGACTGGGGCCTCACCGCAAACTCGGCTGCGGCCTCTTTCTTCCGCACAAGGATATCGACGACCTGCGGCGCAAGCCGGAATAGGCGCGCCGCGACCGCACGGTCTTCACCGCCCTTTCGACTGTAACTCTGCATGACCGTCATTCGGAGGAAAACATGGCATATCAGGTAAATGGCAAAGTGCTGGAGACGACCGACACCGGCTATCTCGTGAACCACGACGAATGGAATAACGAGGTAGCGAATCTGATTGCGCAGGCCGAAGGACTCGAGCTGACCCAGGACCACTGGGACGTGATCGAATACTTGCGCGACGCCTACTTCAACCACAACGGGGAGCAGGCCAACAATCGCGCGATACTCAAAGCCATGCAGGACAAGTGGCCGGATCGCAAGGTCGACAACAAGACGCTGTTCGATCTGTTCCCGGGCAACCCGTCGAAGCAGGCGGGCAAGATCGCCGGGCTGCCGGAGAGCATGCGTAAGGGCGGTTATTAGTCCGGGCAAGCGGCGACGGCGGGCGAACCGACGCGCGAGCATGCTTTAGCCGTCTTCCGGCTCGTCCTTGATCGTCTTCCAGAACCGCACCACGGCCTCCTTGGGCGGCGTGCGTTCGTCCACGTAGCGCGGCCGTTCGCTCCATGACTCGCCGGCAGCCTCGGCGAGCTCGCGCTCGCGCGCGCTGATCAGCGCCAGGCATTGGCGCAAGTCCTCAATCGTGCTGTCGGACAAAGGATGCTTCATGTTTGCCGGCGTGGCGGTGTCCCTGATGACCCCGGTCAGCGTCAGTTTGACGGCGCGCAGAATGCGCTGTTCCTTGGTAAGCGGTGATTCAGCCATGGCTGGCGCCTCTAATCGTAGTGCTTGTGCTGCGAGCGGCGGCGGCCCGCACGCTGCACCACCACGCCGCGAATGTTGTAGCTGCCGGTCAGCTCAACCACGGGATAGTTCGAGTTCAGCGGTTTGAGAAAGCGCTGCTCGCCCTCGATCTGCAACTGCCGCAATACGGTGTCGCCAGCGCAATCCACCACCACGAAACTGCCATGCCGCACGGCATCGCCCGGCTCGATGATGATGACGCAGCCGTCCCAGAACTCCGGTGCCATGCTGTCGCCCATGACCAGCAGGGCGTAAGGCTCCAGTGCGCTGCAACCGCCGCCTCCCATTTTCGATCCCGGACCGGACATGCGTCATACCCCCTGATCAGATATCTGACCACATGCGTATTAAATTGAGGTAAGCAGCGCTCACCTGCGCCGTCTCGATCGCATCAGGCGCGCCTTGCAACAGTTTCTCGCGCGCTGCGTTGAGCCCGTACAGGAGCTCGCGCTTCGCCGGATCGCGTACCAGGCTTTGCGCCCAGGTGATCGCCACCACGCGCTCGCCATGCGTGACCGGATTGACGCGATGGAGGCTGCTCGCCGGATAGAGCACGGCGTCGCCGGCCGGCAGTTTCACCGACTGGTCGCCAAATGCGGTCTGAACCACGAGCTCGCCGCCACCGTACGCCGGCGGGGGATTCAGGAATATCGTGATCGCGATATCCGAGCGATAGAGGACGCCGTCCGCGCCCATGATCGGATCATCGAGATGATCGCCGTAGGACATGCCGGGACGGTAGCGCGCATAGTATGGCGCGGCCACGTGCAACGGCAGCGCGCCGGCGCGGTAAACCGGATGGCGCGTAAGACCACCCATCACCAGGCTGTTGAGCCGCTCGAGCTCTGCCGCGCCACTGTCGAGCTCCTCGTTGTTCTTGACGCGCTTCGCAGCCGCGCCGGCCGAGAGCCGCCCATCGACGAAGCTCGCATGCGCCAACCATTCATGCACGAGCATGAGCTCATCGTTCTTCAGCACCTCGCGCAGACAGAGCAGCATAGGCTATGCGAAACAAATCCACGTCGTGGCAATGTATTTGACACCCTGCTCGAGCACGGCGCCGCGATGGACATGGGTCCAAAATGGCGGGAACAGTAGGAGCTTGCCCTCGTGCGGCTTGATGACGGTCTGCTGTAAGGGAAATTCGGTCTCACCGCCCGGCCCGGGGACATCGTTAAGGTACCAGATCGCAACCAACTGGCGCTCGCTGAACGGGCCCGGGCCCCCGTCCACGTGCCAATGGTAGTGCTCGCCCGGCAACGTGCGCTGCAGGTTATAGCCGATGTCCTTGAATGAATTGGCGGCGAAAAACGGAAATTCCCGCGCGAGCTCGTTGAACCTCGTGATGAGTGACTTGGAGAGTATGCCGTCGATATCGCGCCAATCGTCGCGCCCGCTGATGCGAAGGTCGGTCGATTTTTTGATGCTTTCCGCTTGCAGTCCGGCCTGACCGATCTGCCCCGGATATTGCTGATCGGGATGGGCCTCGAAACGCCGGATCATCTCACGGCAGACATCGGCCTCGAGCGCACGATCGACCTCGTAGATGAAACTGAGCGGCTTGACCTCCTTGCTGCGCCCGCCTGCAAAGAGTGAAAGTCTGTCGCCCGTCATACGGTTGCGCGCGCCGGCTGCTAGGCGTAAAGCAGCTTGGTATTTTGCATCTCGCCGGTGGTGTCGACATCGACCCCGATCACACCCGGCGTGCGCGTGACAATGTACGCCGCCATCATCGTGGCGGTCGCGCCGTTGTTGTTCATGATGCTGGTGAGCAGTTTGTCGGCGGCGATCTGGCAGCACTGCGTTCGATCGGGCCGCTCGACGTATTCGCGGCTCATTTGCCATCCCCGGTCCATGTCGCAATCGAGCTTAGCGAAAAAATCCGCGCCATCTTCCAGCACCTTGGCCGGTACGTCCACCGCGTAAACATTGTCACCGACGATCACTTTGAATCTCATAACCCAGCCCAGACATCGCTCCCGTTGACGGCTGTTTCTTAACATGCCTCGGTAACGCCGACAAGATGCCCGTCTTGAGTTCGCGCAAGCACTATCAACAAAGTGATAGTCGGGCCTATCCACGTTGAGAGGATGCAGCCGAGCCACGCGGGCTTACCGGTGGTTGCGCGACGCAAATGTGCTACGACCGGCGCAAACAAGTTTTGTATGTGTCTCGACGCTCGCTTAAGATATGCCGATCCAACCGAGCGGGAGCAGGCGGCATGGGCAGCGACTATTACGAGACGATCGACAGGATGGAGAAGCAGCGTGTCGATCGCGAATACATCAACGGGTGGGCTGGTGGCTATCTACATAACCCCAAGCGCGAAGAGCAGCGCATCAATGAAGCGTACGAAGCCGGCTACACAGACGGCTGGGACAAGAAGACCGACGGCTACGCGTCCTGGATCAAGAAGTAGGGGAGGGCATGGCACGCGTTTAAGCTCCGGCGCGCGGATTCGCGCTCAATCATTCTTATCGGCGAGCGCCTGCCACTTCTTCGCTTCGGCAAGGTCGCGCTCGACGCCGACGCCCCGCTCGTACATCATGGCGAGCGTGGCCTGCGACCCAGCTAAGCCCTGGTCGGCGGCCAACCGGAACCATCTGGCGGCCACGACCGGATCGGCTTTGGTACAGTCGCCCTGAAAATACATGAATGCGAGCCCATGCTGAGCGAGGCCGAAACCCTGCTCAGCCGCGGCGCGCATCCATTTCACGGCGCTCGCGCAGTTTTTCACCATGCCCAATCCGACCTGCGCCATAATTGCCAGGCGATACTGCGCCTGGGGATTACCCTGCTCGGCGAGCGGGTGTAGCAATTGCCTGGCCTCGGCGAATTCCTTGGCTTCAAAAGCGGCGATTCCGCTCGCCAACTCCATATCGAGATCTGACATCTTGGCTCCGCAGATGCCGCTTGAAAGGTTGACCGCAATGTACGTTTTTTCGGCTCGTCTTACAATGATTGCGGTGCCGCTCTATTCATGCCCCGGAAAATCGACTCGCAGGTAGCGCAGCCATGGCCATCATCAGCACCCGTCCTTCGATAGGGCTCATCAAGACACGCTGGCGCAACAAGGCGCCGCGCACGCTCGAAGAGCGCGCGGGGGTGATCGGCGCGAACATCTGGAAGATCGCGCTCGAGATCTACAAGCACCTGGAAAAAGACGGCTTCCGCTTCGGCTCGGACCAGCAGGTGACCACCGTTATCACGGAGCTCATCGCGTTCCTCGTGCAGGGGACCGACCGCACGGTGTATGGCCGGCTGAACGACACCGACCGTGCGACACTCATGAACGCCGTGGCCGGTCATCTTGCCAAGACCATGGAAAACAACCAGCTCGATCTGCTCGGCCCGGGCGATTACCGCGCGCCGTTCATTCAAACGCTAAACGACCGCTTCGAGGATTACGCGCGGTTCGAATACAACGACCGCGATCCCGGTTACGCCTGCCTGCGTTACTTCGGAGCCAAGGTCTCGGACGCCATGGCGAGCAGCGATAACAAGTGGGTGCCCGAGCAGATGATGGAGATCGAAGCGCCGGAGATGGTGTGTCTCATGAAGAAGCTGGTCGACCAGGTCCTCGAGGCGGACGCTTCCCGCGCCGCCGATCGGCAATAGGCGCTGCAGCCCCCTTTCACGCGGCCGCGCCCTCGAGCAGCGCTTCGATCGCGGCGCGGCAACCGGCCGTGTCCGACTCACACTGGGCGAGCACGTCGCGCGCGACCGCTAGCCAGCGGCCCTTACCGTCGTGGATGACCTCAGCGAGGTGGCCAAGATCGCCGTGTTTCAGGAAATGCTCATAGGCGAGCATGGCCTGCGGGAACAGTTGGCGGCGCGCGCCATCGAAGGTCGCGAAATAAAAATGCAGCGCCGGCAGGTTGGCGCGCTCTATCAGCTCCGGCAGCGTCGATAGACAATCGGCCAGTAGATCGCGCACCGCGCGCGCGACCGATTCGGCCTTGGTGCGCGCGATGAGCCCCAACATTTCATGCCACGCCTCACCCAGCAGCTCGCCCGCCCGGGCCTCGCCGATCTCGTGCAATATCATGGTTTCCATTTCGTTGCCGGCCATCCGGTCCAGTGCAATTTCGGTGTCGGTCATGAACTGGTAATTTGCGAGCGCCCGCGCCATGGCGTTGTCCGGCTTGCGCCATTGCCATTCCTCGATTTTTTCCCACAGATAGCGGCGCACGGACTCCTGGCGCAGAAAAATCGTGCGCCCCTGCAGCATGGCCGGCGGCGCGGCCAGCTCGCGCGCGTATTCGCAGGACGAAACCACGATGGTGAAATCGGCGCGCTCCTCGACGTGCAGCAGCCGCCCGAGGAAGAACAACGGTTTTTGAAAGCGTCCGTAGCCTGCGCTGTAGACATACCCCTGGGGCAGCAGCTCGCGGTTGGCGGCGTCGGCGTCGAACGGTTCGATGTCGCCGCGCGCGAGTGGCAGCGGCGCGAAGCGGTCGGCCTCGATGCGGTTCCATAATGCCTCGCGCGTCGAGAGCCAGACGCCCAACTCGTCCTTGGGCAGGCTGCGGGTGAACGGCAGCTCATTCTCCCAGCGATAAAACTCGCGCATCTTGAGCAGGAAAGTGCACAATCCATAATCGCCGGCATGGCAGGCATCGGAAATGTCGCAGTTGCGTTGCACCACGCTCGCGAGCTGCGGAAAATCAAGCCTCATCGTCAGCACCCATCAAGCGTAGCCGGTCGTTTTGGTTTAGCATTGGCTGTAGCGACGCAGTAACAGGCGCGCGATGATCGGAGGATAAGGCATGAGTTTAATGGATGCAATTATCGGAGACAAAAGCGGTCCGGCGAAGGATCCCAAATTTCCTCATGCGCCACCCGACTGGACGCCTGCGGTCGCCCTCGAGGTCGCGCGGCGGGAAGGCCTCGAGCTCGGCGAGGAGCATTGGGAAGCGCTGCGCGCTCTGCAGGAGTATTACGCCAGACACGAGGACATCGCCATCAACATGCGCGAGCTGCACGATGCCCTCGATGAAAAATTTCATCACCAAGGCGGTATCAAAGCGCTTTATCTGCTCTTTCCGGGTGGGCCAGTGGCGCAAGGTTGCCGGATTGCGGGGCTCAAGGCGCCGGCGGGCGCAACCGACAAGGGTTTCGGGAGCGTGGCTTAGAGCAGCTCGATCAGAATAAATCGATCCCAGTCGATTTCCTCGCACGCCTGCGCCGCAGACTTCCGTCGCGTCGCGCGCTGGTGACACAGTCCTGACTCAGGACCCCGGCAGCCGGTTTATGAATAATTGCAAGCGCGGCAGCCTGTGCGCGAGCAGCAGGCGCTCGGCTTCATTCGCCAGCGGCTCGGGCCCGGCAACATACACGTCATGGTCATCCAGACGAGGATGGTCTTGCAGCACGCGCGCGAGCGCGTTCTGCATGACGGCCTCCTGCGACAGCGCGACGTCCGCGGTTAGCGGGGTGTAGCGGAAGTTGTCCAGTGCGTCGGTCCAGGAGCGGCACAGATTGTTCAGGTAGTGGCCGGTTTTCCCGCACGCAATCCAGTACAGTTGCAGCGTCTCGGCCACTTCGAGCGCCATCGCGTGCTCGATCAGGCTTTTGACCGGCGCGAATCCGCTGCCACAGGCGAGAAAGATCAGCGGCCGATCCGACTCCTCGTTCAGCACGAATTCGCCGCGCGGCCCCTCGACGCGCACCGTGTCCGCGCCTTTTAGCCCGTTGAATACGCCTTCGGAGAAAGCGTCGCCCGGACGCCGCTCGATGTGAAATTCCAGATTTCGCTCGTCGCAGGGGCAGCTCGCCACCGGCAACGAAGCAGCGGCCCCGGTGGGGAGCGTCAGCGATACCGACTGTCCGGCGAGAAAGCGCAGCCGGTTGCTGCGCGGCGTCTGCAGATGCAGCAGCCGCATGTCTTCGGTCAGCGGACTCACCGCCTTCACTTTGGACGCGATGTTCTGCAGCGGCATGTCGGCGGTGCCGTGCGCCTCGTGCGCCTCGATCACCAGGTCGACGACCGCCGTATTGCAGCACATCAGCACGACGCCGGCATTTTTCTCGGCTTCGCTCAGGACGTAGTCGTAGTGGCGTGTTTTCTGCACCTGGCCCGACAGTAATTTCGCCTTGCATTGCCCGCAGTTGCCGTTGCTGCAGCCGTAGCTCAGCGACAGCCCCGCGCGCAGCGCCGCCTCCAGCAGGGTGTCGTTGCCTTCGACGAAAAATTCGTGTCCGCTCGGCTGAACCCGTACTTGTGCCGTCATGATCCTCATGAAACTGTCTCGTACCAATAGCGGTTGCGGCTCGTCAGCTTCCAGGCTGGGCTCCAGCGTGTGTTTCAGCCAGGCCAGCAGTCCCTTCATGGCCCCCGGCGACGACGCGGAATCACCGAATTCGCGCAACTTCGCCTGCAGATGTTCGACGATACTACGGTAGTAGTCCAGTCCCGCCTGGGCCTGTGCCAACTGCCTGCTCGTTTCGGTCAGACGCGCGAGCAGCACCTCGGGACTGGGCAGCACACGCTCGCGCACGCGCCGGGCGAACGCTTCGTCCTTGATCTGCGCAAACCGCTCGAAAGCGGTGTCGTCTTCCAGCCTCGCTTCGGGGTAGGCGCGCAGCAGATCTTCCGCCGACACCATGCCCTCGAACGTGGCAAGCTCGCCGCTCTTGATCCTGCTCTGCAGCGCGCCGCGGGTCGTGCCGACGAGGCGGGCGGCGCGGGACAATGTGAGGAACTGGGGCATGCGTTCAGATACGAATACCCGCAACAGCGAGCAGCGCGAGCGCGCGCTCAGCGCTGAATACGCGCCAGCGCTTGGCCGTTGTCGAGGACTTCCCGCACCGCATCCGCCGCCGCCTCGAGCGAGGCGCGCCGGCGCAGGTGCCACAGGCACAGCGCTCCGGCGCACACCACGGCGTCGCGCGTGGCGCCGGGCGTCCCACGCAAGGCCTCCAGACCGGCTTGCGCGGCGGCATTTGCGACTGCGGTGGTATCGAGCTGCAAAGCCTCGTCCACAGCTTCACCGTCGGCCGCGCCCGAAATGCGTGGCGCGCGCAGTGCCTGCACGATACCCCAGTCGGCGGGATTGAACTCAACGGACTTCTCCTCGCCGCGCTCGTGGTAATAAAACGCCCTGCCGTTTTGCCTGAGTGAAGGCACCACACCGCCCTCCACGCCGCGCACCAGCAGCGCGGAATCGAACCCCGCATCGCGCGCGAGCAGCGCATAGATGCGCGGGTAAGGCTTGTGCACGTAGCCGGTGACAAGATGCGTTTGGCTGCGCCCGCGCAGGGGGCCGGCCAGCACTTCCACGGTGGTGATAACTGGCCGCTTGACGATCAGCGTGCGCAGCGCCGCGAGCTGATGCAGCTTGGGACAAAACACCCGCTGGTCGAGATACGCCCAGCCACAAGCGGGGTCTCCCAGACGCGCCGCCGCGTCCTCCACCGACAGATCCACCGGCAGGCCGGCGGCGCGCAGCACCTGGCGGTGCGTGACGCCGTACTTCGGACCCATGCGCTCGACGCCGTGCGACACCGCCGCCACCCCGCACGCCGCAAGGACCGCGGGCAGGAACGGCGAGACCGGCAATGTGCGGATGAAGCCGTCGTAAGGGTCGGCAATATCGACGACTTCGTCCACTGGCGCGGTGACGCTATGCGTCACATCGCGGATCGCCTGCAGCACGCCACGGCTCTCGTCATCGGTCTCGCGCTTCATGCGCAGCGCGATCAGGAAGACCCCCGCCTGCACCGGATCGACTTCGCCTTCGAGGACAAAGCGCATGCCGGCGCGCGCCTCCTCGCGTGAGATGTCCTTGCTCAGTTCGGGGCCGGTGGCGATGCGCCGGAGGATCGAGCGCATCATCGCGGCGGGCTCGGCAGGCGCTACGGGTGCGGCACTCATATGCACTCCCTATTCAGACTCATCAAGACTGAGGCAAATGTCGTTGCCGTCGACGCGCACGGCGTAGGTTCTGAGGCTCACCTCGGCCGGCTCGTCCACGACGTCGCCCGTGCGAACATTGAAGCGGCTGCCGTGCAGGGGACACTTCACCCACTCGCCCTTGAGAGAACCGGTCGACAGCGAGGCGTCCTCGTGAGTGCAGGTGTCGTCGGTGGCGTAAAAATGTCCATCGACGTTCGCCAGCAGAATCCGCCGCTCGCCGATCTCGATCCGCCGCATCTGTCCGGAAGGAAGCCCGTCGACTTCGCCGACCTTGATGAACCGCTCAGCCATGCTTGGAGTGAGCCTTGTCATCAGCAATTTGGCTGCAACGCACACGTGGCCTTACCTTGGGGACTATTAGCTCGGACAACAGAGGCGGTGCATGCGCCGCACCTCTATTTTGAACGAGCGCCGCCAGAAGATGAAATCGTTGTCAACGAAGGGCGGACCGGTGCAGTAGCGCCGTCGACGCTCCAGCCCCGGCCGGTCCGCGCCCTCGGTGCGCACTGCGGCGTCCACCGAACCCCCCGCCGTGATGCCATGCTTGCATCGTACGCGCGTCAGCGTCAGCGAGCAGGCCGCGCCGCACGAAGTTGCACAGGAGGCGCCGGCGCATGGCAGCTTGTGTTGGGCGGCGGTCCCGACCGCGCGCAGCGCCGTGGGCGCCGCATCGGCGGCGGCCAACTCGTACTGCGACCACATGCGCCCGGCCCGCGGCACGAGCAGCACGCTGCATGGCGCACGTGTCGCAACCTTGCCGACCATCTCGCCGACCATCAGCTGGCCAAGAAAGCCACGCTTGCCGCGGCGCCGCGCGACGACGAGATCCGCATGGCAGCGCTGCGCTTCGGCAATGATCTCGCGGGACGGTTCCTCGCCGCGGCGCACGCGGATGTCGAGGTCGATCGCGGCGGCGTTGGCTGCGGCGCGCAGTTGCGTCAGCTTGGCGAAGGCCTCCTCCTCCGCCTGCGCGACAAGTCGCGGGGTAACGGTCTCGTCCTCGACGTTGCTGACCATCGGCAGCACGCCCATGAGCGGGATCCCGCATTCCTTCGCGAGCTCAAACGCCAGCCGCTCGGCGCCCGTGTCGAACTCGGTGTGCTCGGTCGCGAGCAGGACGCGGGTGAAGGAACAGGTCACGATGGCGCGGTCAATGTGCCGGCGTCAGCACACCGGAGGCCGCCAGCACCAGGACGGCGATTTCGGCGATGCAGATCGCCGCGTAGACCCGGTCGCCGCGTTTCGCATAGACGGGGATGACGGCTAGCAGACAGATCACTGAAGAGCCAGACAGGATCGCGATGCCGGCGAGGCTCGCGAACTCGCCCTTGGGAAGGTGGACAATCCAGCCCCACCCCGTCGGCGTGTCGGTGGCCCGCACAAAATCGGCGAGCGGCAGGCTCCAGAGTTCGGGCAGGCAGTCGACCGGAACGTGGGCGGGAATCCACCCAGCCGCGTAAGCGACGAAGCCGGCGACCAGGATCCCGAAGCCCACCTTGGCGGCGCCATCGAGCAGTCGCGCATAGAGCTGTTGCTCGGGCCGGGCGTCATCCAGGGCATCGTGGTGCGGCATGTCGTTCCTCAGTTCCAGATCGCAAGGCCTTTGAGCAACGCGCGCCCCCCCGAGAACAGCAGCAGCGTCAGCACCAGCTTGCGCACGACCGCGGCTTTCATCACCGTCAGCAGCCGCGCGCCAATCCGCGCGCCGATCATCATCCCGATCACCGAAGGCACCGCGACCACGGCCAGCACCGCGCCTTCATTGAGGTACACCCACGCCGCCGCCGAGTCGACCAGCGAAAGAATGAAGCTCGACGTGCCCGCCGAAATCTTGAGCGGCGCTCCCATCAGGAGGTTCAGCGCCGGGACGTTGGCCCAGCCGGCGCCCATGCCGAACATGCCGGCGAGCATGCCGATGCCGGTGAACAGCACGAGGCCGCCCGGGGTGCGATGCACCTGCCAATTGACCTCGCGGTCGCTCGCCGCGTCGTGGAAAACGCCATGGATGCCGAGGGCGGCGGACAACCGGTCGGGCGCCGCGACATCGGGCAATTCGGACTTACGCGCGGCGGCCATCAACGCGACGATGCCGAGGATCGTGACGCCGAGCGCGATCTGCACGGTCGACGGCGACATGGCGAGGCCGATCATCGCGCCGGCAATTGAACTCGCCGATGCGAGCAGCGCGAGCGGCAGCGCGAGGCGCAGGTCGGCGAGACCGCTCTTCAGCAGATGGGGGCCCGCGGCCAGCGCACTCGCGAGCGCCACCAGCAGGCCGGCGCCGCGCACGAAATCGAGATGGAAGGGAAAGAAACCGCCCACGATCGGCACGAACAGCACGCCGCCGCCCACGCCTGCAGGGACCGCGACGATGCCGAGCGCAAAGCAGACGAAGAACAGTGCGAGCGGCCACACCCACCAGGTAACGCTGTCGGCCGGAACCCCCATTGCGGCAAGCGCGGGCGGCGCCCAGGCGATGAGTGCCAGCACCGCGGTCCACAGCAGTGCCACGCGCGCGGCCGCAGGCGGCTTGCCGGCGGCCGTATCGGGTGACAAACGTTGGCCTTCGCTAAGGCGCGGCAGTTGCAGGGCGTCTTGTAACGATCCAAACAGGGCGCTTGCCTTCAGCGGCGACACTTCCCGACGCTGACGATGCTCAGCGCTGCGCTTATAACGGAGGTGCGGCGCTATCACGCGGTTACCGCCGCACAAGCTGCCGACATGCTGGTCAATCTGAGCTGCAACGCGTTGAAAGCGGACGAGCGATGAACATCGGCGTGATGGGCGCCGGCTCTATCCACGGTTATCTTGCGGCTCCGTGCCGTTTTCGTTCGACGGGAAGCAGCGCTCACGCCTCCTGCATCATGTGCCAATACTGATACTTCATCGTGCTGGTGGCGCCAAGCACGATCGAGAAAAATGCGAGGATCGAGCCGATCGCGAGCGTCGACACGCCCGTGACCGCTTGACCGATGGTGCAGCCCATCGCAAGAACACCGCCCGCGCCCATCAGCACCCCGCCGATCACATGGCTCGCCAAATCCTTGAAGGTGATAAAGCGCTCGAAGCGGAATTCCCTTGTTGCGGCGGCATATATAAAACCGCCGAGGATCACGCCGGTCAGCGCAACAACACCGAAGTTTATGAGTAGGAGGTTCGTCGGGTGCATCAGGTAGCGGACGGTATCGCCCATCGGAGCGATGAAAGTGAATGACTGCGTTTGCACGCGGCTCGGGACGTCCGCTGCCATTTCTGCGTATTCCTTCCACGCATGTCCCAGTGGTCCGCCGGTGATGTACCACGCGGCGACGACCGCCAGACCCACTACTGCGCCGCCGAGGATGTTATCCGAGCTCTTGCGAAAGTCGGCCGATTTGAAAACCCAAACCAGCATCGCCAGTGCAACCAGCGTAGAGACTGTGAGATTGAGCGTGCGTGTGGGCACGAGCCCGAACATGCCGGCGAGTATCGAGCCGACTTCCTGCGTCGGCACGCCATGCTGCGACAGGTTGATGCTGGTCGCCTGGATCCAGGGCAGAAATGCGGTTTCGAACAACGGCGTCCACAGCATCACGTAGGCAGACAGCGCCGCCACGACGAGGACGGTGAGCGACTTCACGTTGCCCCCACCGATGCGCACCAGCGTCTTGTTGCCGCAGCCGCTCGCGAGAGTCATGCCAACGCCGAACATGAAGCCGCCCACCAGATAACGCAGCCATGAGAAATTGGCAGAGCGATAGGGCGGGAACGTTTCCGCGGAAAGACTGACCGTGCCGGTGCCTTCTAGAATGACGACGCCCGCAAGCGCAACCGCCATGGCCAAGACCCACGAGCGCATGCGTCCGGTGTCGCCCATATTGACCCAGTCGGACACCGCACCCATCGTACAGAAACGAGTCTTCTGGCCCACGGCGCCGAGCACCAGAGCGATGCCAAAGACCAAGAGCAGGATTTCTAGGTGAATACTGGATTCCATAGCTCACCTTTTCGGGCCGTACGCGATTGGCTGAGGAAAATAACCGCCGTTGGCGAACGCAAACGCCGGCACGCAGCATGCAGCGATCACCGCGACCTTGATATGATTTTGTGACTTCATGATGCCGCTCGCTTGATGTTGGATTGCCAGCGAACAAACAGACTCATCTCCGGCCTTTCACTCGACAAACAATATCGCGACCCCGGGCCGGTACAATTTGGTAATGTATCCCTAGGGCCGGTGGCACTTCAATGGAGCCACATGGCCAAAGCGGCGAACTCTCATTCGGAGGTATTCCATGTTCGATGCCGTTTCTATCCCTTTTGGAGTCAAGATGCTGTTCAACACCGTAACGCTCAAGCCGGGCGTGAGCATCGATGACGTCGAGCTGGCGCTGGGTGAAATGTGCAATGTCGTGAAGAACGCATATGGCGGAGAAAAGGGCGGATTCCTCGCCGGGCAGGTATTCAAATTCTCCGGTTTTGTCTCCAACGAGGGATCCGTGAGCGAATCCCGGGCAGCAGATGACCATATTGCCATTGTCACCTACTGGCGCTCTTTCGAGGCGCATGAAAAATCTCACGCTGATGCAGTCTTCCAGGCCAAGTTCTCCGCCCTGGCGGAAATGTGCTTGGACAGCAAGGAAACTCGGCTACGACATGCTTTGGCAAGGCGCGCCGGAGCCCCAATCGTGACCAGCAACATCTCTGCAGTTGCGGCAATGTGCAGGCGGCCTGTTTGTTTGATGCATATCTAAATTACTTGTCGGGGCATCTCGAGGCGTCTCCCGGCACCTTTCCCACCAGCAGCAGGAAGCTCTCGAAAGGGCCCATGTTGCCCATGGCCTCAACCATCGGGCCATCGAAGTGGAGGCGCTGGAAAAACATCGCTTTCAAGGGGCCGTACTCGCCCTTGCCCATCTCCACCCAGCGGCCGGTTTCCGCCCACATCAGATAGTCGGAGGATGAATCCAGCTTGGTTTCGGCCTTGCCGCCGTAAGTACAGACGGCTTTCCCATCCTTTTCCGCGACCCGCAGCTCGATGCGCGGTGTGTCCTCGCAATCGGCCCGAGAGATTTGCATCGCCTTGAAGCCGCGTCCCTTGTCGTTCTTCAACCATCCCGACGCCACAAGCTTATCAGTGAGAATCGGCTCGTTGTTCCAGGCCTGGCACATAGTCTGTGCCCATTCCGACGACATCATGACCGGCGCCGCCTGGGTCGCGACGGCCATCGACAATGCAAGTCCTGCGAAGAGCCAGCTTTTCATCATCTCCTCCGAGTTTGTGGCTATGCCCGGTCGAGCGTGCCGTTGGGCAACCCGACGCCGACTCTAGGCCCGCTCGAATTCCTGCGGAGCTCGTGCCTGTCGAAGCGAGCTTTAAAACTTCCGCACGTATTGCAGGCCCAGCGACCACTCGCGAAGCTGAATTTTCTCCTGCAGGCTCGGTTGCGGAGGCGGGAAGAAGTTGTTGAAGAGGCTCGCGCCCTGGACGCTGTTGTTGAAGGCGTACATGAACGCGCCCGTGACCTCGTTGCTGCGATCCCAGTTGTACGTGGTGCCAAGCGTCGCGTGGTCTCGCACCACCCCGGGCGCGAGGATGTTGAACGTGACGTCCTGCGGCTGGATCGGATTTTCGGAGTGGTTGTAGCCCGCGCGCACGGTCCATTGGGAATTGACTTCGTACTGCGCGCCGAACTTCCAGACTTCGATGTTTCGCCAGCCGAAGCCAGCACCGTTGGGGCCACCGAGGCACGCCGAACGGTCGCCCCGCAATGCGCACTGCCCGATCAGAGCGCTGGGGTTACCAACCGACTTGGCGTCGCTATAGTTGATGCGCGCGTAGTCCAGCGCGAAGAGCCATGCCGACGCGGGCTTGAACGCGATGCCGACGCCCCAGTACGACGGAATGTCGAATCCGCCCGACTCGGCGAAGAGGCCCTTGTATTTGTCGAAGTCGCCCATCCTGATCTTCGACGCGTACGTGGCGCCCACTGCGAACTGCGGCGTGATCTGGCCGTAGTAGCCGATGCGCACGCCCCAGCCGGTGGAGCTGTCGTAGCCGCGGTTGGTGACGTTGCCAGGGCTCGTCGACAATCCCGGGTTGTCGAATGCCTGAAGGCCGTGCGCCTTGAAGCGCTGGTATGCGAACAGGGGGGCGATGCCGATCGCGTGATCGGGATGGAACTTCCACGCGACCGTCGGCGCGACAACGAGCTGCGACAGATCGACGCCCAGACTGCCGTTGCCACAGAGCAGGTTGTAGGGCCCGGGCGCGGGGTTGAACCCGGTGCCGGGACCGGTCGCCGGACCGCAGGCGCCCGGCGACGGCAGCTGACCACCAGGGTAATCGGTATTCATGCCGCCATTGCCGTACACAGTGACGCCGAGCGAAAGGTCCGGCCGGAACATGGTGTTGTAGGCCAGCTCGGGAATGCCGAAGTAGCGGCTGTCGCTGTCGGCGGAGCCGTCCAGTCCGAAGGCCGCGCCGCCGGTCCGTTCGGCCTTGCGTCGCGGGCTGAAAAGGTCGACACCGATGCCGAACTGGTCGCCCGCGAATGCCATCGTGCCCGGGTTGTTGGCGCCGCCGAACGCATCCTGAGCGACCGCGATGGACGCGCCACCCATCCCCTTCGCCTTCATTCCGTAACCGTGCGCGAAGTACCCGTCGGTCGCGTGCGCCGCGCACGGCACTGCCGCGGCGACAAACACCGCAAGTTGCTTAAATCGCATAAATCCTCCTTGAACGTGTTCTATCGTTCTTGACGGCGGGCGCGGCGCATCCGGCGCCGCAAATCGGCGGTGAATCAGATAAACAGGCTTACGTCGGCGTCCTTCGCCAGCGGCAGGAATGAGGCAGCGCCGACATATTCCTTGACTGCCGGAATGAAGTCGCCACGGGCATACCCGAAGAGGTCCACCGTCATCTGGCAACCGATCAGGTTGACGCCCGCTTCGACGCATAGGTCACGCAACTCGCCGATCTCGGCGACGCCCTTTTTCTTGATCGTTTTCTTCATCATGGTGGTGGCAAACGCCTCGAACCCGGGAATGTTGGTCTGCACGGCGTTCGGGATTTTCCACCGGATCGCCTTGAACCGAGCCGGACCAAATGGCATCTTCATCGGCATCGCCGGATTGCCGAGCGGGCTCACCTTCAGTCGCGAGAGGTCCTTCTTGAGCAACTCCAGCCCGTAGAAGGTAAAGAATATTGATACGTCCCAGCCAAGCGCCGCAGCGGTGGACGCGAGAATGAACGGGGGATAAGCCCAGTCGAGCGTGCCCTTGGTCGCGATGATTGTCATCGAGGGCGTGCGGTTCGCCTCAATCTCGGCGAGTTTCTTCGGCAGGATTGCATCGAGGCGCTGATTAATGAGCTCATCCAGACGAGCGGTATCGACATCCATTAAGGCAGACATGCTGGCGATCTCCTTTGATGCCTCGCAGGCATTCCGGCAAGGCTTAGCGGGCCGGCGAGCATCAACTATTTTTTCTTCAGGAAAAAAGTGAACTCATTGCCGTCGGTTGCTGACGAGAGCAGTCCGTTGCCGGTCTGCTTCGCGAATGCCTCGAAATCCTTCACCGAGCCCGGATCGGTGGCGATGATCTTGAGCACCTGCCCCGCGGTCATGCCGGTCAATGATTTCTTGGCTTTCAATATCGGCAGTGGACAATTGAGTCCGCGCGCGTCGAGTTCCTGATCGAATTGCATCTTGCGCCCTCCAAAAATAGTGCCAGCTTCTCGCGTTCGCACAGAGGCCAGCCGGGCAACCGAACTCTCTGAAACGCGCCGACTCGAGGTGCCAATCACAATGAGAAACAAGTGCAGGACCGTGCCGGACTGCGGCGGCCGAAGCCGCCTGTGTGGAAACATCAACCGGCATCGAGCATCACCCGTTGGGTCTGGACAAGACGCCCCATTGTCGCTTTATTCATATTCGAATTCAATATATTCTAATTGCTGAAAGTATACTCCGACGGTTCCGCCTGAAGCTGGGGGGGGCTAATCGATAAACAATTGACTTTATTCGATTTTTAGCCGGACACTACTGTCAAGCGGGGAGCATTGGCAAGAACTTCACCAACGTGCGCCGTTCCTTCGCCACCGTCGAACAGTCCGAGCCTCAAACCGGCGGTACGCTCCCGCCCGATCAGCGTGGCGAAATCATGATGGTCATCCGGCTCATGGAGACATTACCGAAGGGGCCGTCAGGGGAAGTGCCTCGGCTCAAACTCTTGGACACCCGATGCAATACAAACCGTTGAGTCCCGCGCCCCGGTCAGAGTCGCTCGCCGATGTCGAAGTAAAGAAGACGACCTGCTACATGTGCGCGTGCCGATGCGGCATTCGCGTGCATTTGCGCGAGGGCGAGATCCGCTACATCGACGGCAACCCGGATCACCCGCTAAACAAGGGCGTGATCTGCGCCAAGGGCGCGTCCGGCATCATGAAACAAAATTCGCCGGCGCGTCTGACGCAGCCGTTGCTGCGGAAACACGGGGCCAACCGCGGCGACAGCGCCTTCGAAGCCATCAGCTGGGATCGCGCATTTTCCATCCTGGAAGAACGCCTGGGCAAGATTCGGGCGACCGATCCGAAAAAGTTCGCGCTGTTCACGGGGCGCGACCAGATGCAGGCGCTGACGGGGCTTTTTGCACGCCAATTCGGCACGCCCAACTATGCGGCGCACGGTGGCTTCTGTTCGGTCAACATGGCCGCGGGCATGATTTACACCATCGGCGGCTCGTTCTGGGAATTCGGCGGCCCCGATTTGGACCGCGCGCGGATCTTTTTCATGATCGGCACCGCCGAGGATCATCATTCCAACCCGCTCAAGATTGCGATCTCCAAGTTCAAGCGCAACGGAGGCCGCTTTGTCTCCATCAATCCGGTGCGGACCGGCTACTCGGCGATCGCCGACGAGTGGGTGCCGATCCGCCCGGGCACCGACGGCGCGTTGCTGCTCGCGTTGATTCACGAAATCATCGCCACGGGCTTGTACGACCGCGAATTCCTGGTGCGCTACTCCAACGCGGGCCAACTTGTAAACTGCGACGACACAAGCGCGGAATCAGGACTGTTGGTGTCCGACGCCGCCAGGCCCGAGGTCAATCCGCAGTATCCGCAGAACAAGCTGTGGTGGGATCGGCACTCGAATCGCGCCGTCGCAACACACACGCCCGGTGCGGATCCGTTCCTGATGGGCGAATTCACCTTGCCCGATGGCCCACGCGTCAAGCCCGCATTTCAGCTGCTCGAAGAGCGCGTGCGCGATTGCACGCCGGAATGGGCGGCGGAGATCACCGGCATACCCGCAACGACGATAAGGCGACTGGCCTACGAGATGGGCATTACCGCGCGCGACCAGAAGATCGAGCTGCCGATTCCATGGACCGATGCCTGGGGTGTCGAGCACGAGACGGTCACTGGCAATCCGGTGGCTTTTCACGCCATGCGTGGCCTCGCCGCGCATTCTAACGGTTTTCATACCATTCGCTCGCTGGCAATCTTGATGTCGCTCTTGGGCACGATTGACCGCCCGGGCGGCTTCCGTCACAAGGCACCATTTCCGCGGGCGATTCCGCCTAGCGCGAAGAGTCCCAACAGCCCTGATGCGATCAAACCGAATACGCCGCTGGCAGGCCTCGTTCTGGGCTGGCCGGCCTCGCCTGACGATCTGTTCATTGACGATGCAGGGCGACCGGTTCGTATCGACAAGGGCTTTTCGTGGGAATACCCGCTGTCGGTGCATGGCCTCATGCACAACGTCATCACCAACGCCTGGCGCGGCGATCCTTACCGTATCGATACCTTGCTGATCTTCATGGCCAACATGGCATGGAACTCGACGATGAACACGTCCGAGGTCCGCAGGATGCTCAACGACAAGGACAAGAAGGGCGAATACAGGATTCCTTTCCTGGTGGTCTGCGATGCCTTCCAGTCGGAGATGACCGCGTTTGCCGACTTGGTCCTGCCGGATACGACCTACCTCGAACGGCACGATGTCATGTCAATGCTCGACCGTCCCATCTCCGAATTCGACGGCCCCATGGACTCGGTGCGCATCCCGGTGGTACCGCCCAAGGGCGAATGCAAACCGTTCCAGGACGTGCTCGTCGAACTCGCGGGCCGTCTCAGGTTTCCCGCATTCACCAACCCTGATCAATCGCGCAAGTTTGCCGATTATCGCGACTTTGTCATCAAATACGAGACGGAGCCGGGGTCGCCCATTAGCCGGCCGTTGTCAAGAGGCGACGA
>JRHI01000706.1_pt1 | contig 34114 bp, 36 predicted proteins | sample 215371 | NCBI WGS metagenome assembly JRHI01 (sample SAMN02929681, study PRJNA255918) | sediment metagenome | biome: cave system; feature: Ice Cave; material: Sediment; isolation source: sediment from deep within a dark volcanic ice cave with no known source of... ...
TCAAAGCGCCCAGCATTCGCTTAACCGGACAGCAGTGGTGTATCGTAGTAACTCTCTTTTGTTTGCTCGATGAGCCGTTCAATAGCAATGTACCGTCCCGCATCAAACCCCTGCTTGTTCAGTAGCAGTACGGTCAGCAGGCGCGACATCTCGGGAGCGCGTTCCTTGTAGAGTTCCTGCTTGCCACGGCCGCGGTGAATCACCCCAAGCGATCGCACCACCTCATGGGGCACCGCATTCTGAAGAACTGCTGGCACGAAGGAAGACATTTGAGAGGTTCTCTGCGTTCACGTGCGCCGTTGGCAGGCCGGCCGCGCCCGCACCTGTCAAGTAACAGCGAACAGCGGCTTGGCCTCGGGCACGTCCTGTACGTGCTTGGCGAGCGCTTCGAGGCCGCGCGGCATGGGGCCGCCGTAGGCCCAGTCCAGCAGCTCCACGGTGTGGGCGACGGGAATGTCCATGCCGCTGGCGAGCTGCGTGATGCAGCCGATGTTGCCGGTCGCCACCAGGTCGGGCCGCATGGAGCGGATGTTGGCGACCTTACGGTCGCGCAGGTCGGCGGCAATCGTCGGCTGCAGGATGTTGTAGGTGCCGGCCGAGCCGCAGCACAGATGGCCCTCCGGCACCTCGAGCACGGTGAAGCCGGCGTTGCGCAAGAGCTTGCGCGGCTCCTCTGTAATGCGCTGGCCGTGCTGCATGGAGCAAGCGGAGTGATAGGCGACCCGCAGCGACGACCAGCGCATGGGCGGGCCCATATCGTAGCTGGCGAGGAACTCCGTCACGTCCCGCGTCATGGCCGAAAGCTTGGCCGCCCGCTCGGCATAGGCGGGCTCCCGTGCCAGCATGTGCGCGTAATCCTTGACGGTGGTGCCGCACCCCGATGCGTTGACGATGACGGCATCGATGCGGTCGCCCTTGTCCATCAGCCGCGTCCACGCGTCGATGTTGCGCTTGGCAAAGGCGATCGCCTCGGCTTCCCGGCCCATGTGATGTACCAGCGCGCCGCAGCAGCCCGCACCCGGTGCCACCTCCACATCGACGCCGCGCCGCGCCAGCAGGCGGATGGTGGCGTCGTTGATCTCCGGCCGCAGGACCTGCTGGGCGCAGCCGGCCAGCAGGATCACGCGGCGCCTGCGCTCTGCCCTGGTCGCGGCGGTGCCGGGACCGGTGAAGTCGGCGCCGCGCAAGAGCCCTGCAGGCGCCAGCTCGAGCATCGCCACGAGCTCCTTGAATCCCAGCCGGCGCAGGATGCCGGTGAAGGGCTGCACCAAGCGTGCCGCCCTGAGCGCGAACCGGAAGCGGTCGGGGTAGGGCAAGATGGCCGCGAGCAGGGAGCGGGCCAGACGCTCCCTAAAGCCGCGCCTGCCGGTCTCCTCGATGTGCGCGCGGGTGTAATCGACGAGGTGCATGTAGTCGACGCCGCTGGGACAGGTGGTCATGCACGAGAGGCAGGAGAGGCAGCGGTCGACGTGGCGCTGGACCTCGGGGCTGGCCGGGCGGTCGTGCTCGAACATCTCCTTCATCAGGTAGATGCGGCCGCGCGGGCTGTCGCGCTCGTCGCCCAGCAGCACGTAGGTGGGGCAGGTCGCAGTGCAGAAGCCGCAGTGCACGCAGCGCCGCAGGATTTTGTCGACCTCGGCGATGCGCGGGTTCTTCAGCTGCTTTGCCGTGAAGGTCGTCTGCATGTCGCCTCGGGCGTCCTCAGAAATTTGCGTACATGCGGCCGGGATTGAGGATGCCGGCCGGATCGAAGGATGCTTTGAGCTTGCGCGAGAGCCGCTCCAGCCCCGCTTCCAGCGGCTGGAACACCTCCACGGCGGCGCGGACCTGCGGCTCGGCCCGGATCAACGTGGCATGCCCCCCGTACGTGGCGATGACGCGGCGGACGTCGGCTGCACCGGCATCGGTCGTCGGCAGCACCTCGGCCCAGACGAGCCCGCCCGACCAGTCGTAGAACGCGCGGCACGCCATGTAGGCTGAGACGGCAGCGACCACCTTGGGGCCCTCCCGCGGTGTGGTCGAGATGCGCCAGAGCGGAGCATCGCTGCCTTGCAGCACCGAGAGCTGACGCAGCTCGCCCCAGAAGGCAAGCGAATTCTCCGCGTCGAGGTCGTGGATCTCCCCGTAGGCCTTGAGGTGCTCTTTCAGCCTGCCCTTGCGATAGGTGACCGATTTGGCGAAGTTTTCGAGCCGCAGCGCGGTCACGGCCTGGCCTTGTCGGCGCAGCCCCTCGTGCCAGAGCCGGGCGACCAGCGCGGGTTGCAGGTGCACGGCCCCCGACACCTCGTAAGGCGTCCGCATGGCCTCGCACAGCACCTCCACCGCGATCTCGTCCGGCAGCCCGAGCAGGATCAGGGTGCCGGTCTCCTCGGGCATCGGCTGGACCTTGAACGTCACCTCGCACATGACGGCCAGCGTGCCCCAACTCCCCGCCAGGCCGCGGCAAAGATCGAGCCCCGTGACGTTCTTCATCACGCGGCCGCCGGACTTGAAAACCTCGCCGCGCCCGCTCACGGCGCGTACGCCGAGAAGATGGTCGCGCGCCGCGCCGACGCGGATGCGCCGCGCGCCGGACATGTTGGTGGCGAAGACGCCGGCGATGGTGCCTTCTCCCGTCTCGCCGCCGCCGATGCCGGCAAGATCGATCGGCTCGAACGCCAGCATCTGCCTGCGCGAGGCCAGGGCATCCTCGATCTGTGCGAGCGGCGTGCCGGCGCGCGCCGACATCACCATCTCGCTCGACTCGTAGAGCGTGATGCCGCGCAGGCCCTTGGTGGATACGGTGGTCGCCGCGTTCATCGGCCGCCCGATGCCGTCCTTCGAGCCGCCACCGACCAGCGCTACAGGCACCGTCGTCGCCGTAGCCTCGGCGAGCAGCCGCGAGAACTCCCGCTCATCGACCGGGCGCATGTTGGCGAGCACGGCTAATGTCCTGATCGCGAAATTCGTCTCAGTGTGCTGCAGACTCGGAACGAATTTCGCGATCTGAAGGACACTGGCAAATCGATGATTCCAGTGTGATTCAGATCGAGAAGTCCGCTCACGGACCTGGCCCTACGCGATGCAGCGGACTTCTCGATCATCACACTAGCCTCCTCACGCAGCTTCCTGCGCGGCTTTGCGGCCCTCGAGCGGAAAGACCTTGGCCGGGTTCAACAGCCACTTCGGGTCGAACACGGTCTTGATTCGCATCTGCATGACGAGATCGGTCTCGGTGAACTGGACGCGCATGAGGTCGCGCTTCTCGATGCCGACGCCGTGCTCGCCGGTGAGGCAGCCGCCGACGGCGACGCACAGCTTCAGGATCTCCGCGCCCGCGAGCTCGGCCCGCCGCGCCTCGTCCTCGTTGTTGGCGTTATAGAGGATGAGGGGGTGCAGGTTGCCGTCGCCGGCGTGGAACACGTTCGCTACCTTGAGGCCGACTTCCGCGCAGATCTGCGTGATCTTCACGAGCACCTCCGGCATCCGCGACAGCGGGATCGTGCCGTCCATGCAGTAGTAGTCGGAGATGCGGCCAATGGCGCCGAAGGCCGCCTTGCGCCCCTTCCAGATCCGGGCGCTATGCTCGGGCGAGGTCGCGGCCTCGATCACCTTCGGCTGGAACGCCTTGGCGATCTCGACGATGTCGCCGAGCAGCTGGTTGACCTCCTCGGGCGAGCCTTCGACCTCGACGATCAGCAGCGCCTCCACATCGAGCGGGTAGCCGGCCTTGGCGTAGGCCTCGGCGACGGCGATCGCAGGCTTGTCCATGAACTCGATGGCGACGGGGATGATGCCCGACGCGATGATGGCGGCGACGCACTGCCCCGCGGCCGTGCTGGTCGTGAAGCCCAGCATGATCGGCCGCGCGCTTTCCGGCTTTGGCAGGATGCGCACGGTCGCCTCGGTGATGATGCCGAACTGGCCCTCCGAGCCGACAATGAGCGCCAGAAAGTCGTAGCCCTCCGCGTCGAGGAAGGGGCCGCCGATCTCGACGATCTCGCCGTTCATCAGTACCATGCGCAGGCCAAGCACGTTGTTCGTGGTGACACCGTACTTCAGGCAGTGCGCGCCGCCCGAGTTCATGGCGAGGTTGCCGCCGAGCGTGCAGGCGAGCTGGCTCGAAGGATCGGGCGCATAGAAGAAGCCTTCCGCCGACACCGCTTCCGTTATGGCGAGGTTGGTGATGCCGGTTTCCACGCTCATGGTCCGGTTCTCGAAGTCGACGTTCAGAATGCGGTTCATGCGCGAGAGGCCGATGACAATGGCGTCCTCTGCGGGCAGCGCGCCGCCCGACAGCGAGGTCCCGGCTCCGCGCGGCACGACCTTCAGGTTGTTCTGGTGGCAATACCTGAGGAGCTTCGACACGTCCTCGGTGGAGCGCGGCAGCACCACGACGAGCGGCATGCAGCAGTAGGCCGTCAGCGCGTCCGCCTCGAACACGCGCCGCCCGTCCTCGTCCGCGATCACCGCCTCGGCGCCTATAAGCTGCTTGAGATCCTCGACGATGGCGTCGCTGCGCGCGAGCACCTCACGATCGGGCTCGAGCATTCTCGACAGCGTCATGAGCTTGGTCCTCCCGCTCAGCGGCGACAGCCAACGTCGGCGAGCGTCTGATACTTGAATCGGAGCGCGGACCTTAGCAGGCAACGCGACCGCATTGTACAACAGTATAGCTGTTCGGAATTTAGGCCGATGCCATATAGTCGGTATCGGCCATAATTTTAGCCCTTCGTGGGTGCTCGCTGCCGGTGGAATCAAGCCTCTCGTTCGCAGGGACTCGGCTCAAGTGACTGCCATAAGCGACCTTGAGATATTCGCCCGCGTTGCCCGCACCGGCAACATGTCGGCGGCCGGGCGCGAGATGGGGCTATCTCCGGCGGTCGTCTCGAAGCGCGTGAGCCAGCTCGAGGAGCGCCTGGGCGCCCGCCTGTTCCAGCGCACGACGCGCCAGCTCACGCTCACCGAGACGGGTGCCGGCTATTTCAAGCGCGTCGTCGACATCCTGAGCCTGTGCGAGGAAGCCGAGGATTTTGTGAGCCGGCGCAACACGAAGCCGCGCGGGCTGCTGAAAATCAGCACGCCGACGACGTTCAGCCGGCTGCACATTGCTCCTTATCTCGGTAAGTTCCTCGCCAACTATCCCGACATCGAGCTCGACGCGCACCTGACCGACCGCTTCGTCGACATCATCCGCGAGGGGTTCGATCTCGCCATTCGCATCGGGGAGCTGGAGGATTCCTCCCTCGTCGCCCGCAAGATCGCCGCCGACAACCGTGTCCTCTGCGCCACCCCGGCCTATCTCGAGAAGTACGGCACGCCCACCTCTCTAGCCGATCTCGTCCTGCACAATTGCCTCTCCGCCGGCGCCCAGGACGTGTGGCGCCTCGAGGGTCCGCAAGGCCAGGAGCAGGTGCGCACCAACGGCAATGTGCGCTCCAACTCAGGCGAGCTCATTCGCGAGGCCCTGCTCGCCGGGTTGGGACTCGGCCTGCGGTCAACCTGGGACATCGGCCGCGAGCTGAAGCGCGGCGAGCTGAAGATTGTGCTCCCCGAGTATCGCGGCTCCTCCAACGTCGCCATCTTCGCGGTCTATCCCTGCCGCGAGTTCATGCCGGCCAAGGTCAACGTGTTCATCGAGTTCCTGGCCGAGCTCTATGGCCCGGAACCCTATTGGGACAAGGGCTTGGACCTCGCCAAGCTCACCCCCAAGCGTGCGTCCGCCGGAGGCGCCGGCAAGCGCTCGCGGGCGGTCGCCTCCGCTCGCTGAAGCTTGCGCATAAGCAACATCGGCGTGCCACGATGCTGTGCTCCCTTGATTGCAGGCCGCACTTTTGCTGAGGTAGCCGCCGGACAGGGAGCGACCGCAATGAAACGGGCATCAAGTCTCGCGATTGTCGTAGCCGTCGCTGCGGGCCTATTGCCCGCCTCGGGCGCCGCCTGGGCTCAGGACGCCGGCAACGGCCAGAAGGTCTTCAATCGCTGCCGCGCCTGCCATGCCATCGGCCCCGGGGCGCACAACAAGGTCGGCCCCTCGCTCAACGGTATCGTCGGACGCAAGGCCGCCGCAGCTGCCGGCTTCAACTATTCGGATGCGCTCAAGGCGAAGGCCGCCGGGGGCCTCGTCTGGACCGAGGGCAACCTGCAGCAGTATCTCGACTCGCCCGATACGTTCGTGCCCAATGGCGTGATGGCGTTCGCCGGCGTCAAGAACGAGGCCGAGCTCAAGGACCTCATTGCTTTCCTCAAGACCCAGAAGTAGAGGTCGCCGCGAGGGCGGCGCCTGACGCGCTTTGAAGCCCCGGGAAGCGGGCGCGCGAGATGACAACCCAATCCCAGCGGCCGCGCGTCGGCCTCTTCGTTACCTGCCTCATCGACATCCTGCGCCCATCCGTCGGCTTCGCGGCGGTGCGCCTGCTCGAAGCCGCTGGCTGTGATGTCGAGGTGCCGGCGGCGCAGACGTGCTGCGGGCAGCCGGCCTACAACAGCGGCGATCGCGACACAGCGCGCGCGCTCGCGCTGCAGACGATCGCGGCCTTCGACGGCTTCGATTACGTCGTGGCACCGTCGGGGTCGTGCGCGGCCATGCTGAAGGTGCACTACCCGCGGCTCCTCGCCGATGACGCCGAGGCGGCCGCCCGTGCCGTCAGCTTCGCCGAGCGTGTGCATGAGCTCGTCTCCTTCCTGGTCGATGTGCGCAAGCTCACGGCCCTGCCCGGCACGTTTTCCGGGCGCGTCGCCTACCATGACGGCTGCTCGGGATTGCGTGAGCTCGGCATCAAGCGCCAGCCGCGCGAGCTGCTCGGCCGGCTTCCCGGCACCGAGCTCGTCGAGATGGCCGAGACCGAGCGGTGCTGCGGCTTCGGTGGGCTATTTTGCGTGAAGTACCCCGATATCTCCAACGCCATGGTCAGCCGCAAGACGGCGAACATCATGGCCGCCGAGCCGGAGCTGCTGCTCGCGGGCGATCTCGGCTGCCTCATCAACATCGCCGGCAAGCTCGCACGCGAGGGCTCGCGCGTCGGCTGCCGCCATGTCGCCGAGGTGCTGGCGGGCGAGACGGCCGAGCCGCCCATTGCGCAGACGAGCGCCCCATGAGCCCAGTGTCTCCCTTCACAACCCGGTCGGCCACGGCTCTAGCAAACGAGCGGCTGCAGCGGGCGCTCGCCGACGTGCCGGGCGGGTTCGTCGCCGGACGCGCGCGGGCGAAGGCGGCGCTGCCGGAGTTCGAAGCGCTGCGCCGGACGGGGCGCGATATCAAGGACCACGCGCTTGCCCATCTCGACCTCTATCTCGAGGAGTTCGAGCGCAACGCCACCGCTGCCGGCTCGATAGTGCATTGGGCGTCGACGGCCGCGGAAGCCTGCGACATCGTCCTCGGCATCTGCCGCGAGACCGGCGCGCGGCTCGTGACCAAGAGCAAGTCGATGGTGTCGGAGGAGATCGGCCTCAACGCCAAGCTCGAGGCAGGCGGGCTGGAAGTGGTCGAGACCGACCTCGGCGAGTACGTCATCCAGCTCCGCGGCGAGACGCCGAGCCACCTCATCGCGCCGGTGATCCACCTGAGCACGGCCGACATCGCCGAGGACTTCCTGCGCCACCACGATCATCTGCCGCCCGACCGCGATACCTCGAGCCCCGCCGTCCTCATCGCGGAAGCCCGCGGCATCCTGCGCCCGAAATTCCTTGCCGCCGACGTCGGCATCACGGGAGCCAACCTGCTCGTCGCCAAGACCGGCTCGGCCATCGTCGTGACGAACGAGGGCAACGCCGACCTGACGCTGACGCTGCCGCGTGTGCACATCGTGGTGACCTCGATCGAGAAGGTCGTGCCGACGCTCGATGACGCGTGGGCCCTACTGAGGCTCCTGGCGCGCTCGGCCACGGGCCAGGAGATTACCGCGTATACGACGCTCGTTACCGGCCCGCGGCGCGACGGCGATCCCGACGGGCCGGAGGAGTGCCACGTGGTCCTCGTCGACAACGGGCGCTCGGAGCTTCTGGGCAGCGGCATGCGCGAGGTTCTGCGCTGCATCCGCTGCGGGGCCTGCATGAATCACTGCCCGGTTTACTGCTCGGTCGGCGGGCACGCCTATGGCTCGATCTACGCCGGCCCAATTGGGGCGGTGCTGTCGCCGGCGCTGGTCGGGGTGCAGGAGGCGGGCGAGTTGGCGCAGGTCTCGACGTTCTGCGGGCGCTGCGAACAGGTGTGCCCGGTCGAGATCCCGCTCGTAGGGCTCATGCGCCAGTGGCGCGAAGTTGCGTTCGGCGAGCCGGGCGACGGCCGCAGCAAGCTGCTCTTGCGCGTCTGGGCGTTCCTCGCGCAGCGGCCCCGCCTCTACCACGCCGCGGCGCGGATGGGCACGGCGGCGCTGCGCGCGTTTGCGCGCGGGCGCGGGACCGTGTCGCGGCATCCGTTGGCCGAAGCCTGGACGCGTTACCGCGATCTGCCGACGCCGCAAGGCGAGACCTTCCAGGCGCGGTGGGCGCGGCGGCAGCGGGAGCCAACGCCATGAGCCGGGCAGCGATCCTCGCCAACGTGCGCTCGGGGCTGAAGGTCGAGGCGCGCCACGAGTCCGAGCGGCGGGCGAGCGTCGAGGCGCGGCTGGCACAAGGCGCGCATCATCTGGTGCCGGCGCGGGGAAAGGTCGGCGCAGAGGAACGCGTCGCCCTCTTCAAGTCCTTCCTCGCGGCGCAGGGCACCGACGTGATCGACGTCGCGGCGGACGCCGAGATCCCGGCTGCGATTGCCGCCTACCTAGGCGACCGCAATCTTCCTTTGCGCGTGCGCGTGGGTGGCGATCCTTTTCTCGCGTCGCTGTCGTGGACGGGCGAGCTTGCTCGCGACACCGGCGTCGCTCGGCCCAACGACACCGCGGGGCTGTCGCGTGCGCTTGCCGGCGTCGCCGAGACGGGAACGCTGGTGCTCGCCTCCGGCGCAGACAATCCGACGACACTCGCGCTGCTGCCGGAGACACACCTCGTCGTCGTGCGCCGGGAGACGATCGTCGGGAGCTACGAGGACGCGGTGGCGCTCATCTCTGCCGAGCTTGGGTCGGAGGCGCTGCCGCATGCGCTCAATCTCGTTTCGGGGGCGTCGCGGACCGGGGATATCGGGGGCAGAATCGTGGTGGGTGCGCACGGGCCCCGCCGGCTCGCCGTCATCCTGATTTAAGGGCAATTGCGCGCGACTTGCACAACGTGCAGACGCTATTTCAGGCTTTTATCTGCGCTTTATGCAGGTTTGCATGCAGCTCGTGAACGCCGCCTCGCATGCCGCCGAGCCCTTGGTGGCAATGCGGCACTGATTGTAGGCGGACCGGCAGCTTTCGCCGCACCCGCCCTCGGCCTCCGCCGGCCTCGGCGCGACGAGACCGGAAGCCGCCAAGAGCGCCGCGACAACCGCCACTGCCGCGAGCGCCCACAAGCTCCTGCGATCGATCACGTTCATCTCCCGTCGCCTGACATGGGCGTGCGGCGAGCAATGCCCGGTTGCAATCCATCGAAAGGATTGTCGTCGATTCCGGTCTGTCCCTCAACCGCTTTGGATCAGTTAAGGCTGCCTAGCATGAACACAACCTGAACCACCGGGGAAGGGGCTCAGAAGGCATATTCTTCAAAGACATGGTCAATGTCGCCATGCCAGCGTCCGTTGAATTTTGCGATCAACTCGTCGGAGAGCGTCTGCCCGCTCTGCACGACGTCGGCGAGCGGCTCGAGGTAGATCGACTCGTCCTGGCTCGCCGCATTGATCCGCCGGCGATGGCGCAGGCCCTTGCGGGCGATGCGGACGATCTCGCGGGCGATCGCGTGCACCGTCGTTGACCGGAAGCGGGTGGCAAGCGCGGTCCGCGGCACCTCGTTGCGCAGCCTCTCGCGCTCCTCCTCGGTCCAGTCCTTGACGAGCTGCCAGGCCGCTTCGAGCGCGTCGTCGTCGTAGAGCAGGCCGACCCAGAGGGCGGAGAGAGCACAGATGCGCTGCCAGGGGCCCCCGTCGGCGCCGCGCATCTCGAGGAAGCGCTTCAGGCGCACCTCCGGGAAGAGCGTCGTCAGATGGTCCGACCAGTCGTCGATCGTCGGCATCTCGCCCGGCAGCTCCGGCAGCTTCCCCGCCATGAAATCCTTGAAGGATTTTCCGGAGGCATCGATGTAGCGGCCGCCGCGATAGACGAAATACATCGGCACGCTAAGCGCGTAGTCGACGTAGCGTTCGTATCCCATGCCCGGCTCGAACGCGAAGGGCAGCATGCCGGTGCGCGCACGGTCGGTGTCGCGCCAGATCTCGCTGCGCAGCGACTGGAAACCGTTGAGGCGCCCCTCGGTGAAAGGGGAAGCGGCGAACAGTGCCGCCGCGATCGGCTGCAGAGCCAGCGAGACGCGCAGCTTCTTGACCATGTCGGCCTCGTCCGCGAAGTCGAGGTTCACCTGGATCGTTGCGGTGCGGTACATCATGTCGAGGCCGCGCGAGCCGACCTTCGGCATGTAGCGCGTCATGATGGCGTAGCGGTCCTTCGGCATGCGCGGCGTCTCGGCGAGCGTCCACTTGGGCGAGAAGCCGAGCCCCAGGAAGCCGATGCCGAGTGGCTCGCCGACGTTCAAGACCTCGTAGAAGTGGTCGAGCGTCTCCTCGGCCGTCTCGTGCAGCGTTGCCACGGGGCGCCCAGACAGCTCGAACTGACCGCCAGGCTCGAGCGAGATGTTGCCGCCCAGCACGCCCTCGGCGCGTTTCAGCGCAATGATCCTGTCGCCTTCCAGGATGGGTTCCCAACCGAAGCGGGCGATGAGGGCTTCCATCAGCGCGCGGATGCTTCGCTCGCCAGCGTAGGGGACGGGAGTGAGTGTGTCGGTGTGGAACACGAACTTCTCGTGCTCGGTGCCGATCCGCCAATCATTCCGAGGCTTTGCCCCCGCTGCGATCCAGCCGACCAAGTCGTCGCGCGAGCGCACGAGAGAGCTTGGCGCGCCTTCTTCACGGGTCGACATCGAATGGCCTCGGGCTTTCGGGTGGGAGGGCTTTGGGTCGAGGGTTTATGGCCCTTGAGGTAAGGGGGGACAAGTGAGGAGACAATTACCGGCACTTGTCTGCTGCAACGCACAGGCCTTGTGCGTCGTTGCGCCCTATGATCTATCGCTCCCCGAAGCGCGGAGGGGAGCCGCAGCAACCACAAAAAAAGCAACATTCACCGTGACGATCTGTGCGCCGTATCGACGGCTTGGGCCGCCAGCCGACGTTGGATATGCACGCAATGACAAGCTCGAGTGTGGTCGCTTCGCTCATTGCCGGAACGCCTCGACTGAAACGTAAGGAGCAAAGCATGAAACCGATCTTGGCCGCCGTTGCCGTGTGCGGCCTCCTCGTATCGCCGGCGCTGGCGAACCCGACCATCGATGCGGCGATCAAAACTTTCGATGCGGTCGCGGCCGACGCTGCCAAGCTCAAGACCTACTGCGAGATGAGCAAGCTCTCTGCCGGCGGCGGCGACGACGCCGACGACTCAAAGAGCGAAGCCCTCGACAAGCAAATGCAGACCTACATGAAGGACCTCGGCCCCGATTTCGAGGCCGCCTACGAGGCGGGCGCCGATCTCGATCCGGAGTCTGCCGACGGCAAGTCCTACGACGCAGCGCTCGACAAGCTCGACGACAAGTGCGGGAAGTAATCGGCTAGCGCCGTCTTCCGTCATTATGGGTTGCGCGGCCCGATTCATGCCGGGCCGCGAAACCGCTTCGCTCCTTTCGGCGCGCCGGTGCGGTGCTAGCGCCAGTCGCCCACTGCGGCGTTGACAAGCGCCAAGGCTGCCACCGCCGCCGTATCCGCGCGCATGATGCGCGGCCCGAGCGAGATCGGCAGCGCGAACGGTTTTTTCCGCAACATCGCCTGCTCGCCCGGATCAAAGCCGCCTTCGGGCCCGATGAGCACCGCCAGCGGGCGACCTTCCAGTTGGGCGAGCGCCGCAAGCGGGTTCGCCACCTCCGCCGCCTCGTCGCAGAACACGAGCACGCGCGTCTGATCCCAGGATTGCAACACCGCGTCGAGCTTCTCCGGCTCGGCCACCCCCGGCACCCGCAGGATGCCGCATTGCTCGGCCGCCTCGATGGCGTTGGCGCGCATGCGCTCGATGTTGACGCGGGCAGCGATCGTGCGCCGCGTGAGCACCGGCTGCAGCTTGGCGACGCCCATCTCGGTCGCCTTTTGCACCATGTAGTCGAGGCGTGCGTGCTTGAGTGGCGCAAAGAGGTAGTGGATGTCGGGGCCTGAGGTCTGCGGGCGCACCTGCTCCACGCATTCGAGCGCGCAGCGGCGCTTGCCGACGTCGACGAGGCGCGCGCGCCATTCCCCGTCGCGGCCGTTGAAAACGAGGATTTCGGTGTCGGCGCCGAGCCGCAGGACGTTCAGGAGGTAGTTCGCCTGCTCGCGATTGCATGCCGTGCGCTCTCCGGCGGCAAGCGGAGCCTCGAGAAACAGGCGGTGCGCGGTGCGTTCGTTGGCTGACATGGGGACCTCATTGGACGCCCTCATAGCGAAATTCGCCCCTTTGTGCGATTGCCGCGCAGGCGCCCCGAAGCTACGGTTCCCACCTTGAGACCCCGGACAGGAACACATGGCCACGAGCTTCTTGCCGTCCGAGCGTTCAAACCCCGTCGCCGACGCGCCCGTCGGCAACTGGGCCGACCGCTATGCGCCCGAAGCTGCGCGGCCGTACCTGCGGCTTGCGCGGCTCGACCGGCCGATCGGGCTGTGGCTCCTCCTCTTGCCATGCTGGTGGTCGGTCGGCCTTGCCGAGGTCGCGCTCGAGCGCCCCTACCCCAACCCCTGGCTGCTCACCCTGTTCGCGATCGGCGCGATCGTCATGCGCGCGGCGGGCTGCGCCTACAACGATTATGTCGACCGCGACTACGACGCCCAGACCGCGCGCACGGCGAGCCGGCCCATTCCGTCGGGCCAGGTCACGCCTGCGGAGGCGTTGGCGTTCGCCGCCGTATGCTCGTTCGTCGGGCTCATCGTGTTGATCCAGTTCAACGCCTACACCATCAAGCTCGGCATGGCCTCGCTCGTCCTCGTCGCCGTGTACCCGTTCCTGAAGCGCTTCACGCATTGGCCGCAGATTGCGCTGGGGCTCGTCTTCAACTGGGGCGCGCTCGTCGGGTGGAGCGCGGTGACGGGATCGCTCGCGTTGCCTGCGTTTCTGCTCTACGCCGGCTCGGTGCTGTGGACGATGGGCTACGACACCATCTACGCCCACCAGGATCGCGAGACCGACCTGCTGCTCGGCTTGAAGTCGACCGCGATCCGCTTTGGCGACGACACGATGACCTGGGTCGGCGGGCTCTATGCGGGTGCGGTGCTGCTGTGGCTGCTCGCGGGGTTCTTTACCGGCACCCACCTCATCTTCTTTTCCGCCGTGGTGCTGGTGTCGCTGCAGATGGCTTGGCAGGTAACGACGCTCGACGTCTCCGACCCCGCGAACTGTCTGCGGCGGTTTCGGTCCAACCGCGACGTGGGGCTCGTGATGTTCCTGGGGCTCGTGGCCGACATGGCCCTGTCGCGGTTCGCAGGGCTCAACTGAGGGCGCCCGAAACCAATTCGGCTTGGACCCGGCCGTGCCGCGATCCAAGCCGATAACCATTCGCCCCGCCGTCGTCTTCAGAAGCCGTCTACTGCGACCGTATCACCAAGTATGCATTAAGCGCCTTCCCGGCAGTTTAAGGAATAGCGTAAATTCGCCGTAACCCGGAGGTCTGTTTTAGCGCCGCCGATCAAAAGCGGGGAGCTAGTCGGTCCGACTTGCGTCAGCCCGCTCCTTCCGGCAGGAAACGCTTAAGGCTGACGCAACGCAAATCCTCGAGGGAAGAGCCTAATGAGCGCTGACAAGAAGCCATCGAAGCAACTGCTGCATCTCGTATTCGGAGGTGAGCTCACCTCGCTCGAGGGCGTCGAGTTCCGCGATCTCAAGCACCTCGACGTCGTCGGCATCTACCCCAACTACGCGGAGGCGTTTGCCGCCTGGAAGGGTGCTGCGCACCGCACCGTCGACAACGCCATGATGCGCTACTTCATCGTCCACATGCACCGCCTCCTCGATCCCGATCATCCGACCCCGGCGGGCGACGCCAAGGCGCTATCGTGACGGGGAACGGGACGCAGGCAGCGGCGAAGCGGGCGTCCAAAAAGCTGACGCTCGACGAGCACCAGCGCGGGCTCCTGAAGCGGTTCACGCGCGAGTGGGTAGCCCCGCGCTGGCGTGAGCTCCTCTGGGCGCTCGTCTTGACGGGCCTGCTCGCGGCGACGACCGGCGCCTATCCGATGATCATCAAGGCCTCCTTCGACACCCTCATGAAGGAGCAGAACGCGGCGCTGCCCTACGTGCTCGGCGCCATCATCACCGTGACGATGCTGCGCAGCCTGTTCCTCTACCTGCAGACGGTGGAGACCAACCGCATCGTCATGCGCATGACGACGGACATGCAGGAGGTCGCCTTCGAGCATCTCGTGTGGTCGGACCTCGCGCGGCTCAACCGGGAGACGCCGGGCCGGCTCGTGTCGAAGCTGACAAACGACATCTCGTTCGTGCAGCAGGCGGCTCTCGCCGCCATCAACACCGCCGTGCGCGACATTCTCTCCGTCGTGGCGCTCACCATATCGATGTTCTATCTCGACTGGGTGATGTCGCTGATCGTGCTGGGGGTCTATCCCATCGCGGCGCTCCCCATTGCGGCGATCAGCCAGCGCCTGCGCCGCGTCGCCAAGAGCACGCAGAACGAGCTCGGCGACATGACCTCGCTTTTGACCGAGAAGCTGTCGAGCGCGCGCCTCATCAAGTCGTTCCGCCTCGAGAGCTATGCGGGCAAGCGGCTCAACCAGAGCTTCGAGCAGGTGTACGACCTGCGTATGCGCGCGGTGAAGGCCCGCGCCCGCCTCGACCCGATGCTGGAGGCGCTCGGCGGTCTCGCGGTGGCGGGCGTCATCGCCTTCGCCTACTGGCGCATTGCGAGCGGCATCTCCACGGTCGGCGATTTCATGGGCTTCATCACCGCGCTGCTGATGGCGGCGCAGCCGATCCGCGCGCTAGGCAACCTGTCGGGCCGCATCAGCGAGGGCCTCGCGGCGGCGGAGAGCTTCTACGGTCTCGTCGACGAGATGCCGCGCATCGTCGATGCCCCAAACGCCAAGCCACTCGGGGTGACCTCGAGCACCATCCGCTTCGTCGACGTTGCCTTCGCCTACGACGAGCAGAAGGGCCTGCATGCGATCCGGCACTTCTCCCTCGTTGTGCCGGGCGGCAAGACGGTGGCCCTCGTTGGCCGCTCGGGCGCCGGCAAGTCTACGGTGCTGAACCTCGTGCCGCGCTTCTTCGACGTGACCGAGGGCAGCATCACCATCGACGGCCAGGACCTGCGCGAGGTCACGATCGCCTCGCTGCGCGACGCCATCTCCATTGTCGCCCAGGACGTCACGCTCTTCGACGACACCATTGGCGCCAACATCGCCATGGGGCGCCTCGGCGCGCCGGAAGCAGCCGTCGTCGCAGCCGCCAAGGCTGCAGCGGCGCACGAGTTCATCATGGAGCAGCCCGAAGGGTACGCTACCCCGATTGGCGACCGCGGCTTGCGCCTCTCCGGCGGCCAGCGCCAGCGGCTGGCGCTCGCTCGCGCTATCCTGAAGGACGCGCCGATTCTGCTGCTCGATGAGGCGACGAGCGCGCTCGATACCGAATCGGAGCGGCTGGTGCAGGCCGCGCTCGCGAAATTCACCAAAAACCGCACTACCCTCGTCATCGCCCACCGCCTGTCCACGGTGCAGAATGCAGACCTCATCTGCGTCATGGAGCAGGGGACGATCGTCGAGACCGGCACGCACCGCGAGCTTCTGGACGAGGGCGGCAGCTACGCTCGCCTCGTGCGCTCGCAGGCGCTGACGGATACCGGCGTCGCGCAGGCGACTTGAGCTGCGCTACTCGCGCCGCAGCACGCTGTCGACGATGCGGTTGGCCCAGCCCTTCGACTGGAACGTGCGCTTGAGCTCGTCGGGGTCGTAGACGTTGTCGACCCAGTCGAAGAACGGCATCGGCCGCTTGGCTGTGTCCTCGAGATACTTCTCGAAGAAGTAGTCGAGGATGCCGGTGTGCGCCTGGCGGATGTGGCCGTACCGCAAGGAGAGCTCCTTCTTTGCCTCCTTGAGCGGCACGCCCTCGTGCACGAAGCGATAAAGCACGCTCATCAGCCCGGCACGGTCGGCGCCCGACTTGCAGTGCATGAGGATGGGGTACTCGATCTCTTGGAACAGACGGCGCGCGCCGGCGAGCTCCTCGCGTGTCGGCGCGGCGCGCGAGCGGATCTGGAAGTTGACGAGCTTCAGTCCGTGCCGCGCGCACGCCTCCTGCTCAAGCCAGTAGCTGCCGCACTGGCGCTCCCCGCGCAGGTTGACGATGGTGCGGATGCCGGAGCGGGCGAAGCGCCCGATGTGGTGCGGCGCAGGCTGCGCCGAGCGCCACGCACGGTCGGAAATCCTGTGCACGTTGGCGTAGGCCATCCGGAAGATGCCGTGGTCGACGAGCAGCATGTCGAGGTAGCTCGCCGTGGGGCCGAGCCCCCGGCGCAGCCACTGCGGCGAATGACGGAGGATCGCTTCCCGTGATCTTCTCGTCGCGCGCCGCAAGGAGCGCTTTGCCCGCTTCACCAGTCCGGCCATAGGTCCGCTGATATTCGATTGATCCCGGGATTAAGCAACCGAACGAGGCGGCCGCGCCTGGCCAAGCTCACGCGCCCTAACGTCCCGGTTTGCCATCGCTAGATATTCGCTATAGGAACCAGCTGCAAGTGGTTCGCCCGCGGACCGCCCGCGTGGAGCGTTTCGCGCCCGAGGCACCCTACCGGATGGCACGTTCGCCCGAGACGAAAGCCAAGCTGAACCGCCTTGCGGGCCGAGGCATCGCTAGCCTCATCGGCGCCGTGGGCCGCACCTCGCGCATCGTCTACGAGCCCACAGACCTGCTCCCACGGCTGGAGGCCATGCACCCGGTCATCGTCGCGACCTGGCACGGCCAGTTCATGATGACGTCGGGCTTCTGGCCGTCCAAGCGCGTCAAGGTTGCGGCCATGGTCGCCCGCCACGGCGATGCCGAGCTCATCGGTGCTGCAATGTCGCACCTCGGCGTCGAGCTGATCCGCGGCGCCGGCGCCGGCGTGCGGCGCAAGGACCGCGGCGGTGTGCACGCCCTGCGCCAGGCCGTGCGGGCTCTCAACGACGGCTATTCGATCGTCATGACCGCCGACGTACCGCCGGGCCCGGCGCGGCGTGCCGGCACCGGCATAGTGACGCTCGCGCGCCTCTCCGGCCGTCCGATCGTGCCGGTAGCCTCGGCGACCTCGCGCTTTCTGGCGTTGCGCACCTGGAGCCGGATGACCATCAACCTGCCGTTCTCCAAGCTCGCCTACGTGATCGGCGAGCCGATCAGCGTGGCGCCCGATGCCGATGAGGCGGCGCTCGAGGCCGCACGTGCCGAGCTCGACCGCTCGCTCAATGCCGTGACCGCGCGCGCCTACGCGTTGGCCGGTGCCGACGCCAAGCGCATCACGCCCTTGAGTCTCAATGACCCAAACGCGCCGCCGGCGGAGCCCGATCTTCGCCTCAAGGCCTACCGCGCCGGTATGAGCCTGTTGCGGCCGGTGGCACCGCTGATCCTCAAGCTGCGCGAGCGCGGTGGCAAGGAAGACCCGCGCCGGCGCGGCGAGCGCTTCGGCCAGCCGGGCGCCGCGCGCCCCGAAGGCGTGCTCGCATGGATCCACGCTGCGAGTGTCGGCGAGACAAACTGCGTGCTGCCCGTGATCGACGCGCTGACCGCCGCACGCCCTGACCTGAGCTTCCTTTTGACCACCGGCACGGTCACCTCGGCCGGCTTGGCGCAGCGCCGTCTCGGCGCCCGCTGCCTGCATCAGTACGTTCCGCTCGATGCGCCCGAGTACGCCGACCGCTTTCTCGATCACTGGCGCCCGGACCTCGCCGTCTTTACCGAGTCGGAAATCTGGCCCTCGCTGATCCTGGCAACCTCTGCGCGCCATATCCCGCTGGCGCTGGTGAATGCGCGCTTGTCGCACCGCAGCCGCCGCCGCTGGCAGCGCAACAGCGGCATGGCGCAGCCGCTGTTCAACCGCTTCGACGTGGTGCTCGCGCAGAACGACCGCCTCGCGGTCGGCTTCTCCATGCTGGGCGCGCGCAACGTCATCCCTGTGGGCAACCTCAAGATCGACGCGCCGCCGCCGCCGGTGGACCTGGGCGAGCTAGAACGTCTCAAGGATGCACTGCGCAGCCGGCCCGTATTCCTTGCCGCGAGCACGCATGAGGGCGAGGAGGAGATCGTCGCCGACGCGCACCGCCAGCTCGCGCGCAACTTTGAGGGTCTCTGCACCATCATCGCGCCGCGCCACCCCGAGCGCGGCACCGCCATTGCCGAGCGGCTCAAGGGCCTTGGTTTCTCGGTGGCGCAGCGCTCCCTCGGCGCCGTGCCGGGCGAGCTCACCGAGATCTACATCGCCGACACCATCGGCGAGCTCGGCACGCTTTACGCGCTGTCTCCGCTTGCCTTTATCGGCGGTTCGCTGGTCGAGCGCGGCGGCCAGAACCCAATCGAGGCGGTGCGCCACGGAGTAGCCGTCATCACTGGGCCGCACTGGCAGAACTTCACCGACGCCTACCGCGCGCTTCTGCGCCACCACGGCGCCGTCGAGGTGACGTCGGCGCGTGCCCTCACCGACGCCGTCTCGCGGCTCTTGCAGAGCCCTGCCGAGCTTGCCCGCATGCGTGCCGGCGCCACGCAGGCGCTGGCTGCACTGACGGGCGCGCTGGAGAAAACGGTTGCCGCACTGCTGCGCTATCTCCCCGACGAGAGACTGAAGCGTGCGTCTTGACGAACCGGTCTGGTGGTATGGGCAGGCGCCCGACGTGCGCGCGCGTTTGCTCGCGCCGCTAGGCGCGCTTTACGGATGGGTCGCACAGTCTCGCTATCTGCGTCGCCAACCCTACCGCTCGCGCTTCCCGGTGATCTGCGTCGGCAACTTCACGGCCGGCGGCACCGGCAAGACGCCGCTCGCGATTGCCATCGCGCGGCTGCTGCTTCAGCGCGGCATTGCCCCCGTCTTCCTCACGCGCGGCTTCGGTGGCAGCGACGCCGGCCCCGCCTGGGTGGAGGAAGGACCGAGTGCCGCCCGCCGCTTCGGCGATGAGCCGCTGCTGCTTGCCCGCGTCGCTCCGACGCTCGTTGCCCGCGATCGCGCCGCGGGCGCGCGCGCCATCGAGGCGAGCGGACGCAAAGTTGGCGCCGTCATCATGGACGACGGCCTGCAGAACCCGTCATTGGCCAAGGACCTGTCGATCGCCGTGGTCGACGGCAGGCGGGGTCTCGGCAACGGCGAGGTCATTCCGGCAGGGCCCCTGCGGGCGCCATTCGATTTCCAGCTCGGGCTCGTCGACGCCATCGTCGTGCGCGAGCCCGAGGAGGACGGCGTGGCTGCTGCCGGCGTGCATGAGCGCATGCGGCGCGGCTTTCCGGGGCCGGTGCTGGCCGCGCGCGTGGGCCCGAGTGGGGATACCGCTTGGCTTGCGGACCGCCCACTCATCGCCTTTGCCGGTATCGCCAATCCGGAGCGCTTCTTTGCGCTCGCCGAACGGCTCGGTGCGCGCGTGCTCGAGCGCGTCGCGTTCCCCGACCACCACGTCTTCTCGCGCGCGGATGCCGAGCGCCTGCTCACTTTGGCCAAGGCGAAGGCGTGCGACCTCGTGACGACGGAGAAAGACTGGGCGCGGTTGGCGGGGGCTGCGGGCGCGGGCGAGCTTCTGTGCGGCGCGCGCACGCTAGGCATCGAGATGGTATTCGAGGAACGCGATCTCAGCCGCCTCGTGTCGCTGATCGACGCGGCGACGCTCAACCAGACCTATCCGCGCACGCGACCGCCTCAGCCCTGACGGCGCGTCTCGCAGTAGCGCTTCATGGAGATCTCGGGCGACACGTAGGCCTCCTGCAACTCCACACTCCAATAGCGCAGATCGGGAAGCATGATCGGCTCGCCGGTGACGGCGCAGCGCACGAAATCGCCCGGCGAGACCACCTGGAACTCGCCGTCGAGGAATTTCACCTTGGCCTCGCCGCGGAGGCCGAAGAACCTGTCGATCCTGTTCATCATCCCTCAGGGACTCTTTTTTGCCCCTTCGCGCGGGCTACCCGTCAATGACATTGCCAATCGCGGCGACGGCGTCAAGGCAGCGTTGCGCGGTTGTCCTTAAGAAGCAACTTCAAAAAGGGAGTCTCAAATGGGGACCTCAGAACAGCGATCCTTGGCCGCTGCCGCGCGGACGCCGCGTGCGTCGCACCTGTGGGTCGGGCTCCGTCGCCGCCGTGGTTTGCCCGCCATCCTTGGCGCCGGCAGCGCGCACGGAGCGCGTCTCGGCATCGACGCGGCCATCGCGGAACTCCAATTCGAGCGCGTCGCCCGCGTGCAGGTTTGCTGCCTCGCGCACCATGCGTCCGTCGCTATCGCGGACGAGCACGAAGCCGCGCTGCAGAACGCCTTGGTAGCTGAGCGAAGCGAGCAACATGCCCGAGCTTTCGAGCTGGCGCCGGCGCGTGGCGAGCCGGTTGAGCAACGCTTGGCCGGCGCGCGCCTGCAGCGCGCCAGCATCTTTGCGGCATACCGAGAGGTGCTGGCGGATCGGGCCGGGCCGCAGCCGCGAAGCGGCGCGCACGTAGCGCGTGTGGTGCGCGCGCGTGTTGGCGAGCAGCGCGCGGGCAAGCCGCTTCTCGCACGCGTCGAAGCGCTGCCGCGGTAGGGCGATAATATCTTCCAGCCGCGGGAGCCCACGGGCGGCGGCTTTCAAGTGCGTGCGCGCCGATTGCAGCGAGCGGCGTGCGGCCGAGGTGAGGCGCAAGCCGAATTTCTCCGTGCTCTCGGCGAGCTCGACGTATTTCGGCACGGCCCACTCGGCTGCCTTGGTCGGCGTCGGCGCGCGTGCGTCGGCGACGAGGTCGATCAGCGTCCAGTCTGTTTCGTGCCCGACGGCGGAGATGACCGGGATGCGGCTTGCCGCGACCGCGCGTACCACGATCTCCTCGTTGAAGCCCCACAGGTCCTCGAGGCTGCCGCCGCCGCGCGCGACAATGAGGATGTCGGGGCGCGCGAAGCGACCGCCGGGGAGGTACGCATTGAAGCCAGCAATCGCGGCGGCGACCTCGGCCGCGCAGGTCTCGCCCTGCACGCGCACGGGCCACACGATGACGCGCGTCGGGAAGCGCTCGCTGAATCCGTGCAGCATGTCGCGGATGACGGCGCCCGTGGGCGAGGTGATGATGCCGACGAGGCGCGGCAGGTATGGGCGCGCCTTCTTGCGCGCTTCCTCGAACAGGCCTTCCGCTGCGAACTTGCGCTTCCGTTCCTCGATGAGCGCCATTAGCGCGCCGACGCCCGCCGGCTCCAGGCTCTCGATGACGATCTGGTACTTGGAGGAGCCGGGGTACGTCGTCACGCGCCCCTGCACGACGACCTCCATACCCTCCTCGGGTTTCACCTTGAGGCGCGCCCAGGTGGTCTTCCAGACCACCGCCTCGATCTTGGCCTTGTCGTCCTTGAGGCCGAAATAGCAGTGGCCGGAGGCGTGCTGGCCGCGGAAGCCCGAGATTTCCCCGCGCAGACGCACGTACCCGAAGCCCTCCTCCAACGCGCGCTTGATGGCGCCGGCGAGGTCGGAGACGGTGAACTCGGTCACGTTGGCGCCAAGCGCCGGCTGGGTTGCGGTTTGCGTCACGCTTTCTCGCCCGTTTGTTGGGGGCCGATTCGATGATACATCAGGCCGCGGCGCGGGGCGCGCGGCGCATCTGCGGAGCCAGCGTTATCCAAGAATTCCCTTAGAAAGACTGGCGATGAACGTTCTCCTCATCGGTTCCGGCGGACGCGAGCACGCCTTGGCGTGGGCCCTGCGCAAGAGCCCGCGGTTGACGAAACTCTACTGTGCACCCGGCAACGGCGGAATTGCGGAGATCGCCGAGTGCGTGCCGCTTGCCGTCGCCGACCACACCGCGGCCATCCGCTTCTGTGCGGACCAGGCGATCGATTTCGTCATCGTGGGGCCGGAGGCGCCACTGGTCTCAGGGCTTGTTGATGATCTGACGACCGCCGGCATCAAGTGCTTCGGGCCCCGCCAGGCGGCGGCGCGGCTCGAAGGGTCGAAGGGGTTCACCAAGGATCTGTGCCGCGAGTTCGGCATTCCGACCGCCGCCTACGGCCGCTTCGACAACGTGGGGGCAGCCAAAGCGTACCTCAAGGGGCAGAAGCCGCCGATCGTGGTGAAGGCCGACGGCCTCGCGGCCGGCAAAGGCGTGACGATCTGCGAGACGATGGCCGAGGCGGAGGCCGCGGTCGAGGCCTGCTTCTCGGGTGCCTTCGGCATAGCCGGCGCCGAGGTCGTCATCGAGGAATTCCTGCGTGGCGAGGAGGCGAGCTTCTTCGCCCTCGTCGACGGCAAGACCGCACTCGCGCTCGCCGCCGCCCAGGACCACAAGCGCGTCGGCGTCGGCGACACCGGTCCCAATACCGGCGGCATGGGCGCCTACTCGCCGGCCCCGGTGATGACGGAGGCGATGATTGCGCGCACCATGGACGAGATCATCCGTCCGACCGTCGCCGCCATGGCCACGCGCGGCACGCCGTTCAAAGGCGTGCTGTTTGCCGGCCTCATGGTCACCGACGAAGGCCCGAAGCTCATCGAGTACAACGTCCGCTTCGGCGACCCCGAGACGCAGGTGCTCATGCTGCGCCTGGAGTCAGACCTGCTGGCCGCACTGCTCGCCACCGCCGACGGAACGCTGGGATCGGTCGAGCTGCGCTGGCGCAAGGACGCAGCACTCACTGTCGTCATGGCGGCCAACGGCTATCCGGGGCCCCCGCAACTCGGCAGCGAGATCGAGGGGCTCGAAGCCGCCGCCGCGGTCAAGGGCGTGGAGATCTTCCATGCCGGCACCCGCCGCGAAGGCAACCGCTTCTTCGCCAACGGCGGACGCGTGCTCTCCGTCACCGCACTGGGACGTACGGTCGGCGAGGCACAGGCGCGCGCCTATGCCGCGATCGCCAAGATCGATTGGCCGGGCGGCTTCTGCCGCACGGACATCGGATGGCGTGCCGTCGCCCGTGAAAAGTCGCAAGCGTGAGCCTATAGTTGCGCCAGGTCATGAAAACACAAAGTGTTTGCCGCTAGGATTGCATGGCCCGCAAACTCTCCCAACAGCGCGCCCGATGAGCAAAAAGCCGGTCTCCCTATCAGCGCCGCCGCAGCCCCGCTCGACGACGCCCGCGCTTCCCGCGCGCTCTCCCACGATCGCGCTGGCGCTGGGCGGCGGGGGCGCGCGCGGGCTCGCGCACATCCCCATCCTCGAGGCCTTCGACGAGCTTGGCCTGAAGCCGAAGATCATGGCCGGCACGTCCATCGGTGCCGTCTTCGCGGCGGCCTACGCGTCGGGCATGACGGGCCGGCAGATCCGCGCCCATACGCAGGAGGTATTGCGCAACCGGCTCGATCTCGTGCGCGATCTCTACGCCGCGCGCGTGCGCACGACGCGGCGCATTTGGAACGTGTTTCCATCGGGCTCCGCTTTCCTCGGCGCTGAGCGCCTGCTCGACATCATTCTGCCGCCGGGCATCGCCCGCGATTTCGCGCACCTCACGATCCCGCTCAAGATCGTGGCTTCAGATTTCTACGCGCAGGATGCCGTCGTCCTCGATAAGGGCCCGCTGCGCCAGGCGATCGCTGCCAGCATCGCGCTGCCCGTCATCTTCGAGCCGATCATGCTGGAGGGCCGCGTGCTGATTGATGGCGGCCTCGTCAACCCGCTCCCCTTCGATCTCTTATGCGGCGAAGCCGACCTGACGGTTGCGGTCGACGTGAGCGGCACGCCGATCCGGCGGGAAGATCGCGAGCGGCCCAAGGCTTGGGAGGCGCTGTTTGCCGCAAACTTTATTTTCGAGCGCACGATCATCAAGGAGAAGCTGCGCTCGCGCCAGCCCGACGTCTACATCGACGCGGGGACGAGCCGCTATCAGGTGCTCGACTTCCTGAAGCTCGACGAGATCCTCGCCGCCGCCGCGCCGGCCAAGGAACGATTGAAGGCGCAGCTCGCGCGCGTGATGGAAGCCGAGACGCTGCCGACGCTCGAGGCACATGAGGCGCCGAAGGAGCTTGCCGCGCCCGTGCGCTCACCGCGACGCGCGCTCTTACGGCGCGGACGCGGCAAGGCCTAGCGTTTCCCCTGGAAGAATGCTTTCAGCAGCATCGCGGACCGCTCTTCATCGAGGCCCGCGTAGATCTCCGGCGCGTGGTGGCAGGTGTTCTGGTTGAAGACGCGCGCGCCGTGCTCCACCCCGCCGCCCTTGGGGTCGGGCGCGCCGTAGTAGAGGCGGCGGATGCGAGCAAAGGAGATGGCGGCCGCGCACATGGGGCAGGGCTCGAGCGTGACATAGAGGTCGCAGCCGACAAGCCGCTCGGAGCCGAGACTGGCGCAGGCCGAGCGAATCACCAGCATCTCGGCGTGCACGGTCGGGTCGGACAGTTCGCGCGTGCGGTTGCCGGCGGCGGCGATGATCGTGCCATCGGACGCCGTCACGACGGCCCCGATCGGCACCTCGCCACGCGCACCCGCGGCCTGCGCCTCGGCGAGTGCGCGCTCCATGGGGGACACCTGCACAGAAGTCTGGGGCGGCATATGGTCCAACTCCTCGTGCGGTGTCATAAGGGGCCGGCCGCGACTAAACCAGATCCCAAGATCAGAATCCCATGCCAAACGACCGCGCGCGCAAGCGCCCGCGCCCTCAAGTCCGAGCCACCCCGGCCGACCCTGACGAGGGTGAACCTCTGCGCATCGCCAAGGCGATGGCGCGGGCGGGGCTGTGCTCGCGCCGCGAGGCCGAGCGGTGGATCGGGGAGGGCCGCGTCAGCGTCAACGGCAAGATCCTCAACACGCCGGCCTTCGAGGTCAGCGGCAAAGACAAGGTTCTTGTCGACGGCAAGGCGCTCCCCGTCGCGGAAACCGCGCAGCTCTGGCGCTACTACAAGCCGAAGGGGCTCGTGACCACCCACAGTGACCCGCAAGGGCGCCCCACGGTGTTCTCGTCCCTGCCGCCCGAGCTGCCACGCGTCATCTCCGTCGGCCGTCTCGATTTCAACAGCGAGGGCTTGCTGCTCTTGACCAACAGCGGCGCGCTTGCCCGCCACCTCGAGCTGCCCTCGACGGGATGGCTGCGGCGCTATCGCGTGCGCGCGCATGGCCGTGTGTCGCAAGCCGAGCTCGACGCTCTGCGCGACGGCGTCGAGATCGAGGGAGTGCGCTACGGGCCCATCGAGGCGACGATCGACAGCGTCCAGGGCGCAAACGCGTGGCTGACCGTCGGCTTGCGCGAGGGGAAGAACCGCGAGGTGCGCCGCATCCTCGCGCACCTCCGCCTCGAGGTGAACCGCCTCATCCGCATCTCCTACGGGCCGTTTCAGCTCCTCGACCTGAAGCCGGGCGCGGTCGAGCCCGTTAAGCGGCGGGTGCTGGCCGAGCAGGTTGGCGTCAAGATTGCAACCGAGCTCGGGCTCGACGCGCCGGTCGAAGCCGAGCGGGTTCGCCGGAAGGAGCGTGCGAAGAAGGGGCGCGTGGCGCCATGAGGATCGTCGCCGGACGCTTCCGCGGCCGCGCCATAGCGGCGCCGAACGATGAGGCCGTGCGTCCGACTTCGGACCGCGTGCGCGAATCCCTGTTCAACGTCCTCGAGCATGGCATCGAGGGTTTCTCGCTGTCGGGCGCGCGTGTCATCGATCTTTTCGCCGGCACTGGTGCGCTCGGGCTCGAGGCCCTGTCGCGTGGGGCTGCGTTCTGCCTCTTCATCGACGAAGCGGTGGCGGCGCGCGCGCTCATCCGCACCAACATCGAGCTGCTGCAGTTGACGGGAGAGACGCGCATCTTTCGCCGCGATGCAACCGATCTCGGGCCTGTCGGCACCCTAGCGCCGTTTGCGCTCGCCTTCCTCGATCCGCCTTACGGTAAGGGGTTCGCCGAACGCGCGCTCGCCTCGCTTGCTGACGGCGGATGGCTTGAACCTGGGGCGGTTGTCGTGAGCGAAGAGCGCGCGAACCGCGAGATCGCGCTGCCGCGCAGCTTTGCGGAGATCGACCGGCGCGCCTACGGCGACACGCAGATCGTGATCGCGCGCTACGAGCCGTGAGCCGAGTTCACTCCGGCTCGAGCGGCATCAGGATCCACAACAGGATGTAGAGGATGACGCCGGGGAACGCCGCCGACAGCAGCGTCAGCATGACGTAGACGACGCGCACGATGGTCGGGTCCCAGCCGAGCCACTTGGCGATGCCGCCGCACACGCCCGCGATCAGCGCGCCCTGGCGCACGCGCATCAGCGGCTTCGACATGGGGTCGTTATCGTCGAACATGGCGCGGAGCATAGGCAAGACGGCCTGCGTTGCAAGGCCATAAATTCCGCCGCCACGTGGTAGGTGAGCCACCGCAATTCAAGGCGGCGGCGCCGAGCACGATTACCGGCGGCCGAACAGGCGCTCGATGTCGGTGAGCTTCAGTTCGACATAGGTCGGCCGCCCGTGGTTGCACTGGCCCGAGTATGGCGTCGCCTCCATGTCGCGCAGGAGCGCGTTCATTTCCTCCGGCGTCAGGCGGCGCCCGGCGCGCACGCTGCCGTGGCAGGCGAGCGTCGCGCACACGGCCTCGAGCCGCTCTTTGAGCGCGAGCCCCTGCCCATCGCCAGCTATGTCGGCGGCGAGATCGCGGACGAGCCCCTGCACGTCGGTCTCGCCTAGAAGCGCTGGCACTTCGCGCACGGCGACCGCGCCCGCTCCGAACGGCTCGAGCGCCAGCCCCAGCTCGGCCAGCTCTTCTGCACGCTCAGCGAGCGCCGAGGCCTCCTCCGGCGCGAGATCGACGACGACAGGGATCAAGAGGCCCTGGCGGGCAACGCCGCCTTGGGCGAGCATCGCCTTCATGCGCTCATAGACCAGGCGCTCGTGCGCGGCGTGCTGGTCGACGATGACGACGGAGTCGCGCGTCTGCGCCAGGATATAGGTCTCGTGCAGTTGCGCGCGGGCGGCGCCGAGCGGCCGGTCGAGCATGGCCTCGGGGATCGGCGCGGCATCGGCGCGCCCGTCGGCACTTGGTGCGGCAAACGCCTCGAAAGGCGCCTGCATCGCTTCGGCGAGCGCGAACGATGAGGAGGACCGAGGAGCAGAATAGCCGCCGCGCGGCCGCTCGAAGGGCACGATGTTGGGCCTCATCTCGCCGAGCGTCGCCGCGCCCCCGCCGACCGAGGCGCGGTGGCCGGCTGCGTGCAGCGCGGCCGCGAGCGCGTTGACGATGAGCGAGCGCACGAGGGCCGCATCGCGGAAGCGCACCTCGGCCTTCGCAGGGTGCACGTTGACGTCGACCTCGTGCGGCGGCAGCGCAACGAACAGCGCAAGTAGCGGGTGACGCCCGCGCGGAATGAGGTCGCCGTAAGCGGCGCGCACGGCCCCGATCAGGAGCTTGTCCTTCACCGGGCGGCCGTTGACGAAGAGATACTGCTGGGCGGCATCGGGGCGGTGCAGAGTCGGCACCCCGGCAAAGCCCGAGACGCTCACCGCCTCGCGCGTGCCGGAGACCGCAAGCGCGTCGCCCATGAACTCGCGGCCCATGATGCGACCGAGCCGCTGCAGCAGCCCTTGAGCGCCATCAGCCTCGTGCGGGAGCTGCAATCCGGTGCGCTCCCCCGTCGTTAGCGTGAAGCCGACGCGTGGATGCGCCATGGCAAGGCGCTTCACGACCTCGGTGACGGCCTGGTTCTCGGCGCGCTCGGATTTGAGGAACTTGAGCCGTGCAGGCACGCTCGAGAACAGGTCGCGCACCTCGATGATGGTGCCGGGGTTGCCGGCGGCGGGCCGCGTGCCCTCCTTGGCGCCGCGATCGACGGTGACGGAGAAGGCTTCCTGCGCCCCTTGCGCCCGCGAGCGCAGCGTCAGCTTGGCGATGGAGCCGATGGACGGCAGCGCCTCGCCGCGGAAGCCGAGCGTGCGGATGGCGAACAGGTCCTCCTCGGCGAGCTTGGAGGTGGCGTGGCGCTCGACCGACAGCGCCAGGTCGTCGGGACCCATGCCGCAGCCGTTATCGGTGACGCGGATGAGGCTCAAGCCGCCCGAGGCGGTGACGACCTCGATCTCGGTCGCGCCGGCGTCGAGAGCGTTCTCGACGAGCTCCTTCACTACGCTCGCCGGGCGCTCGATGACCTCGCCCGCGGCGATGCGGTTGATCGTCTCCGGCGATAGCTGGCGAATGGCCATGTCCCCTCCTGTCCCGTGGGAGAGACTTAGCTGATGCCGCGATTCGCACCGAATCGGGGATGGCGCGGTGCGCAGGATGTTGACATCCGAATTTCTCCGGAGTATTTAACCGATGAGTTATTTAACCATATGGCTAATTACGACATGAACCACGATCCGCTAGGCACAAAGTTCGCCGCCCTTGCCGACCCCACGCGGCGGGCGATTCTCGCCCGCCTTGCGCTCGGCGAGACGTCCGTGTCGGAGCTGGCAAAGCCTTTCGCGATGAGCCTGCCTGCCGTCTCCAAGCACCTGAAGGTGCTGGAGAATGCAGGCCTGATCGGGCGCAGTCGGGAGGCCCAATGGCGTCCGTGCCGGATCGAACCCGAGGCGCTGAAGGAGGTCGACGGTTGGCTCGAGCAATACCGCCGCCTTTGGGAGGAGCGCTTCGACCGACTCGATACCTACCTCAAGACGCTGCAGGCAAAGGAGAAGAAGCCTCGCGCGGCTCCTAAGCGGCGCAGGCCCCCGCGGTGACAGAGCAACGTCAACACACTTGAGCCGATCCCAATCCGAGTGATGCAAGCGAAGGAGCGTCCCATGCCCGACACATTCCGTCTCGATCTGACAGAGGATCCGAAAGTGATCTCCGGCAGCCGCGTGTTCGACGCGCCGCGCAGCCTGGTGTTCGAGGCCTGGACTGATCCCAAGCATCTCGCCAACTGGTGGGGACCGAACGGCTTCTCGCTCACCACGCATACGTTCGATTTCCGCGCCGGCGGCGTCTGGCGCTTCATCATGCACGGCCCCGACGGGCGCGACTATCAGAACCGCATCACCTTCGACGAGATCGTGCCGCCCGAGCGCATTGCCTATCACCACGGCGGCGGCGACGACGTGGAGCCCGTGCAATTTCGTACGCTCGTCACCTTCGAGGATGTGCGCGGCAAGACCCGGGTGACGATGCGCGCTACTTTCCCGTCGGCCGGGGCGCGCGACCGCGTCATCCGCGAGTACGGTGCCGACAAGGGCTTGGTGCAGACGCTGGCGCGCCTCGCCGACTACCTAGCGCAGACGGACGAGTTCGTCGTCGAGCGCGTCTTCGAGGCCCCGCGCAAGCTCGTGTGGCAGGCGTGGACCGAGCCAGAGCGGCTCGCTCAATGGTGGGGCCCCAAGGGTGCCGCCATCCGCGTCGCGAAGCACGAGCTGCGTCCCGGCGGCATCTTCCACTACGCGATGCAGTTCCAACCGGGCCGCGACATCTGGGGACGGTTCATCTACCGCGAGATCGCCGCGCCCGAGCGGCTGGTGTTCGTCAGCTCTTTCTCCGACGCGGACGGCGGGATCACGCGTCCGCCCTTCCCCCAGCTCGGCGACGACTGGCCGTTGGAGATCCTGAATACACTGGCCCTCGCCGAGCAGGGCGGAAAGACCACGCTCACGCTGCGCGGCTGCCCCATCAACGCCACCGAGGAGGGGCGCAAGGCCTACGCCAGCATGATCGGCTCCATGCAGCAGGGATATGCTGGAACGTTCGACAAGCTGGCCGAACACCTGGCGGGATCGAAAGGCGCGCTGTAGCGGGCGAGCCACAGCGCCGATGAATTGGTCCGGCCCAGCCGCCGGACCGATCCCCGCCACAACGTTGACCTACCTATGCTAAATTGAGTTTTGAATCGGCGCCGTCGCAGTCGATCCTCATGCCGTAAGCTGGGCGTAAGGTTCCCGTAGCAACGGCGCGCTAAATATGACGTCGGTGGGCAGGGGGTGATGTGAGCTGGAGGGTTCTCATCGTCGTGCTGGTTGCGGCCGCGGTCCTTCTGGACCCGGTGCTGCCGGTGTTTGCCGCTGGCTTCGTGCAGGAATTGAAGATCGGCGTCCTTGACCATGACGTGCCGAACCTGTGGAGCGGCTTCCGCGCCGAGCCCGATTCGGCCGACATCAACATCGAAGCGATCTTCTCGCCCTCGGTCGCGTTCCTCGGCGGCACCATCTCGCCGGCGCTGGGCGGCTCAATCAGCACCATCGGCGCCACCAGTGACGTCTATCTCGACGCACGCTGGCAGATGGAGATGGGCTGCGGCATTTTCCTGGGTCTCGGCCTCGGCGGGGCTGTTCACAACGGGCAGTTGCAGCTCGAGGATTGGGACCGCAAGGCGCTGGGCTCGCGCGTGCTGTTCCATATTCCGGTCGAGATCGGCTACCGGCTGGACGAGCACAACAGCCTGTCGGCCTACTTCGAGCACATGTCCAACGCCTACACTGTCGATCCCAACGAGGGGATGGACCGCCTCGGCGTCCGCTACGGTTACCGCTTCTGATTTAATTGCAGAATTGTTGCCGCCAGCCGTATCCCCTCGATTGGCCGTTCCTATCTGGGCCCGTCGCCGCTGCCTCAATCAGGTGTAACTTCCGTCTGCGCGTGAGCGTATCAGCGCATGAGCAGGAATTGCCATGGAGGAGGCTATGCAAGGCCAAGGCCTTATCAAGTTCGCGGTCGTGATCGTGAGCGCGCTGCTGCTGGCCATCGCGCCCGCCAGCGCGTTCCAGACCAAGCCCTTCGATGCGGCTAGCTTCAAAGCCGCGCAAAGCGCCGGCGAGCCGCTGCTCGTCGACGTGTTCGCGCCCTGGTGCCCGACGTGCAAGGCGCAACAGCAGGTGCTCGATAAGCTGAAGGACAACCCAGAGTTCGCCAAGCTGACGATCTTCAAGGTCGATTTCGACAACCAGCCCGACGTCGTGCGCGATTTCGGTGCCCGCTCACAGAGCACGCTCATTGCCTACAAAGGTGCGACCGAGACCGGGCGATCGGCCGGCGATACGAATCCGGCGTCGATCGAGACGCTGCTCGGCTCAACCCTCAAATAGGCAGAGGCACGCATGACCGCCGGGACCATTGCGTTCGCTTTCCTGGCGGGGCTTCTGTCCACGCTCTCGCCGTGCGTGCTGCCGCTCTTGCCGGCAATCCTCGGCACGGCGGTGGGCGAGCACCGCGCGGGCCCGGCCGCGCTCGCCGCGGGCCTCGCGCTGTCGTTTGTCGCGATCGGGATGTTCATCGCCACCATCGGTTACGGCATCGGGCTCGACGCCGGCTTCTTCCGCCTCATCGCGGCGATGCTGCTGATCGCCATCGGTGCGATCCTGCTCGTGCCAGCGCTGCAGACGCAGTTTGCAGCGACGGCTGCGCCAGTCGCCGCCTGGAGCGAGAACAAGTTCAGCGGCATCGAGACCGTGGGCCTCAAGGGGCAGTTTGCCCTCGGCCTCCTGTTAGGTGCCGTCTGGAGCCCATGCGTCGGACCGACGCTCGGCGCGGCCTCGGTGGTCGCCGCGCAGGGAAAGGATCTGGGCCAGGTCGCGCTCGTGATGCTGGTGTTCGGCGTCGGTGCGGCTCTGCCACTCCTCCTCATCGGCACGCTCTCGCGCGCGGCCATGATTCGGTGGCGCAACCGATTGATGGAGGCGGGCAAGGGCGGCAAGATGCTGCTTGGCGGGCTGCTCGTCGTTGTCGGCCTGTTCATCGTCACGGGTCTCGACAAGCGGCTCGAAACGCTCATCGTCGAGGCTTCGCCCGCGTGGCTGACCGAGCTGACGACGCGGTTCTAGGAGGCTTCGATGCATTCGACCGCGATTGCGCCTCATACCGAGCTCGTCTTTCGGCATGCGCTCGTCGTGCGCATCACGCACTGGGTCAACGCACTGTGCCTGCTGGTCCTGCTCATGAGCGGCCTGCAGATCTTTAACGCGCACGCGACGCTCTACTGGGGCAGCAAGTCCGAGCCCGACCGCGCCATCCTGTCGATGCGGGCGGTGCAGCGCGACGACGGCAGCTACGCCGGGATCACGACGATCGGCTCGCACACCTTCAACACGACCGGCGTGCTGGGGCTCTCGGGGTCTGGCGAGAACGTAGAAAGCCGCGGCTTCCCGGCCTGGATCACGTTGCCGTCCTATCGCGATCTGGCGACCGGGCGACGCTGGCACTTCGCCTTCGCGTGGCTGTTTGTGCTGAACGGGCTCGCCTACCTCATCTACACGATCGCCAGCGGACACGCGCGCCGCGACCTCGCGCCGACACGCGGGGAGCTCGAGCACATCGGCGCATCGATCTCCGAGCACGTTCGTTTCCACTTCCCCAAGGGTGAGGAGGCAAAGCGCTACAACGTGCTACAGAAGCTCGCCTATCTGGCCGTCATCTTCGGGCTGTTGCCGTTAGCGATCCTCTCCGGTCTCACCATGTCGCCGGCGCTCGACGCCGTCTTTCCGTTCCTGCTCGACCTCTTCGGCGGTCGCCAATCGGCGCGCACCGTGCACTTCCTGTGCGCTTCCGGCATCGTGCTGTTCGTGCTGGTGCACTTCTTCATGGTTCTCGTCTCGGGCGTGTGGAACAACCTGCGCTCAATGATCACCGGCCGCTACGCGATCGAAACGTCGGAGGGCGGCCATGGCTGACCGCAGGCTCACCCGCCGCGGGTTCCTGACGCGCAGCGCCGCCTTCGGCGGCGCGGCGCTGCTCGGCGGCTGCGACGACGCGCTGTCGCGCTCGCCGTCGTTTCGCGAGCTGCTCACGCGCGCGGAGGGCGCGACGCAAGGGGTCCAGCGGCTGATCCTCTCCAACCGGGCACTCGCACGGGAGTACGGCGAAGCGGACCTCTCGGCGCACTTCAAGGCCAACGGCTCGACCCAGGTCGACGACCCCGGATACCGCAGCCTGGCTCAATCCGGCTTTGCAGATTGGAAGCTCAAGATCGACGGGCTCGTCGACCGCCCGACCGAGCTCAGCCTCGCCGAGCTGTGCAAGCTTCCCTCGCGCACGCAGATCACGCGCCACGACTGCGTCGAGGGCTGGAGCGCGATCGGCAAGTGGAGCGGCGCGCAGCTAGCTCCGCTGTTGCAGAGCGTGGGTCTTAAGCCCGACGCCCGCTATCTCGTCCTCCATTGCGCCGACACGCTCGGCCGCGATGGAAGATATTATGAGAGCATCGACCTCATCGACGCCTTCCACCCGCAGACGATCCTCGCCTACGACATGAACGGCACGGCCCTCACCGAGCCGCATGGCGCGCCGTTGCGGCTGCGCGTGGAGCGCCAGCTCGGCTACAAGCATGCGAAATACGTGATGGGGATCGAGGCGGTGTCGAGCTTCGCGAACATGCGCGGAGGCCGCGGCGGCTTCTGGGAGGACCTCGGCTACGAGTGGTACGCCGGGATCTGAGTGCCAGGATCTGAGCGCGAGGATCTGAGCGTTGCGGCTCAGTCCGTCTCGTCGAGCTTCAGACACACCGAATTGATGCAGTAGCGCTTGCCGCTCACGGTCGGGCCGTCGTCGAAGACGTGGCCGAGGTGCGAGCCGCAGCGCGCGCACGTGATCTCGGTGCGCGCCATGCCGTGCGAGGTGTCTGTGTGCGTTTCGACCGCGCCGGGCAGCGCCTCGTCGAACGAGGGCCACCCCGTGCCAGAGTCGAACTTGGCGTCGGAGGAGAACAGCTTGTTGCCGCAAGCGGCGCAGGTGAACGTGCCGTCGGCTTCGGCGTGCAGGTACTCGCCCGTGAACGGCGGTTCCGTGCCCTTTTCGCGCAGCACGCGATACTGCTCCGGCGTCAACTGCTTGCGCCAGGCATCCTCGGTATTGGGCATCGGTTTATCGGCCATGGCCACCTCACTAGCACGCCGAACGCTACGCGTCCCGTCTTCGAAGACGAGCCCGAAGCTCTAGCCCTTTTTGGCCGTAGGAGTCGCAGCTGCCCCGAGCGTCGGCTTGCCGACGATGGTGACGATCAGGTTCTGGGTGTCGAGCAGGCTCTT
>JRHI01000707.1_pt1 | contig 34098 bp, 36 predicted proteins | sample 215371 | NCBI WGS metagenome assembly JRHI01 (sample SAMN02929681, study PRJNA255918) | sediment metagenome | biome: cave system; feature: Ice Cave; material: Sediment; isolation source: sediment from deep within a dark volcanic ice cave with no known source of... ...
GCTCCCTGGGGCGGCGGATGGACCTCATTTGACCGTTACAGTCCAATAGCAGCCGGTCAGGAACGGGTCAGGAGCGGGGGCGGAAGAGGCCTCGGAGCCGGGCCAGGAGAACGTTCCAGAGCAGGCTCAGGGCGTTGACCGGCCTGGCCGCCACCGGGAGCGGCTGCGGTCGCGACACGGGGGGCGGCGCGGGCGCCACGGTTTCGTGAGCGCTGCCCGGGGACGCTGGGCCAGTCGCCGGCGCCGGGGCCGGCGACTCGCTCGCGGCGGCCGGCGGCGTCTCGAGATTTGCCTTGATGCAGGCGGCCATCTGGTTGACCAGCGACTTGGAGACGTCCTCCATCAACCCGCGGCCGAACTGAGCCACCCGTCCCGCAACTGTGAAGTCGGTATTGACGGTCACGCGCGAGCCGTCCCCGACGGCCTCGACCTTCATGGTCGCCTTGGCGCGGGCGTTGCCCGGCCCGGTGGTCTCGCGTCCCTCACCCTCGAGGACCGCCGACCGCGCCGTCTCGTCCCGCTCTGCGATACGGGCCGTCCCCGCGTAGGCCACCGTCACTGGGCCCACCTTGATCTTGACCTTGCCCTTGAACGTATTGGGATCGACCACCTCGGACAGCTCGGCTCCGGGCACGCAGCCGACCACCCGGTTGACGTCCAGCAAGAACTCATAGACGCGATCGGGCGGAGCGGCAACCTCGAACGAATTCTCAATTTGCAATTTGGTCCCTCACTTAAGGGGTGACTATAATCACCTCGCGCTTCGGGGGGTCAGCGGGGTCTGAAAAGGTGGGTTCGCAGGAGTTCTGCTGACACCTCGCCATCCGACGAGCGCTCACATATCTCTCCCAACCGCCACTTCGGAGGAGCCGGATGAAACACAAGGTAGCTCTGACGGTCAACGGAACCCGGCGGGAGGACGAGGTCGAGCCAAGACTTCTCCTGGTGCACTACCTGCGCGATGTCGCCGGTCTCACCGGCACCCATATCGGCTGCGACACCAGTCAGTGTGGGGCCTGCACCGTGCTCGTCAACGGCGAGGCGATCAAGTCCTGCACGATGTTCGCGGTGCAGGCGCAGGGCCGGGAGGTGCAGACCATCGAAGGGCTCGCGAACGGCGAGCAGCTCCATCCGATGCAGCAGGCCTTCTGGGACAACCATGGCCTCCAGTGCGGCTACTGCACGCCCGGTTTCATCATGGCCGGGGTCTATTTGCTCAGCCAGAATCCAAATCCCACCGACGACGAGATCCGCAAGGGCCTGGAGGGCAACCTCTGCCGTTGCACCGGCTACGTCAACATCGTCAAGTCGGTGAAGGACGCGGCGCAGAAGATGGCCGCGGCCCAGGGTTCGGGGCGGCCTGCGGCAGGCACCCCGGTCACCGCGGGGGGCGAGTGAGATGGCGATCAGCCAGATGATCGGAGCCCGGATCCAGCGCCGTGAGGATCCGCGGCTGATCACCGGTCACGGTCGGTACACGGACGACTTCTCGCGGGCCGGCACCGCCTATATGGCCGTGATCCGCAGCCCCTATCCCCATGCCTCGATCAAGTCCATTGATGTCACCGCGGCGAAAGCAGCACCCGGTGTCGTCGCTGTCCTCACCGCCGCCGATTTCAAGAAGGTCCTGAGCGGCTTTCACCCCGTCGCCGCGGCCTTCGTCGCCGAGAAGAAGCAGACGCCGGACAGGTTTCCCATCGCCGAGAGCGAGGTCTGCTTCCAGGGCGAGCCGGTGGCCGTGGTCCTCGCCGAGTCCGCCTATCAGGCAGCCGACGGCGCCTTCCTGGTGGACGTCGAATACGACCAGCTGCCCGTCGCGACCGAGCTCGAGAAGGCATTCGCGGGCGGTCCAACCGCCCACACCGGTGCCGCCGACAACATCGGTTGGGATCTCACCTACATCCCCTGGGACGCGACCGCGGACGCCTTTGCGACCGCCGAGGTGACCGTCAAGCAGCGCATCCATCAGCAGCGCCTGGCGCCCACGCCGATGGAGACGCGAGCCGTGGCCGCCGAGTACAGCGCCTCCGACAACACCATGACCCTCTGGCTGTCGAGCCAGAACCCCCATTTCATCCGCCTCTTCGTGGGCGGAGCCCTCGGCATCGGCGAGAGCCGGCTGCGGGTCATCTCGCAGGACGTCGGCGGAGGCTTCGGCTCGAAGATCTCGCCCTACCCTGAGGACTACCTCGTCCCCGCCTCGGCCAAGATCCTCAACCGCCCCGTGAAATGGACTGAGTCGCGGACCGAGAGCCTGCAGACCACGACGCATGGTCGCGGCCAGTATTTCGACGTCGAGCTGGCCCTGAATCGCGACGGTGCCCTCAAGGGACTGCGCGTCACTCAGATCCTCGACATGGGTGCCTATTGCGGGCTCTTCAGCGCCTTCCAGGCCTGCGCCTGCCTCCTGGCGGGCGGCGCCTACACCTGGCCCGCCATCTCGGCGCGGACGATCGGCGTCCTCACCAACAAGGTCCCCACCGACCCCTACCGCGGCGCCGGCCGGCCGGAGGCCACCCACCTGTGCGAACGGATCATGGACATGGGCGCGCAGGCGATCGGGATGGACCCCGTCGAACTGCGCCGCAAGAACTTCATCACCACCTTCCCGGCGACGAGCAACTTTGGGCTCGTCATCGATTCCGGTGACTACGACAAGTCCCTCACCAAGGCTCTTCAGCTGGCCGGTTATGACGCGCTGCGCAAGGAGCAGGCCGAGAAGCGGGCGGCCGGCAAGTACATGGGGATCGGGGTCTCGACCTGGATCGAGATCTGCGGCTTCGGACCGAGCGCCGCCACCGCGCCGGCGGCGGGTGTCGCGCTTGTCGAGTCGGCCCAGGTTCGCGTCTTTCCCACCGGCTCGGTCTCCGTTTACGTGGGCACCCATTCCCACGGCCAGGGTCATGACACGACCTTCGCGCAGATTGTCGCGGACAGCCTCGGCATCCCGATGGATTCGGTACAGCTTCACCACGGCGATACCGGCGAAGGCCCCGCCTTCGGCTACGGCACCTACGGATCCCGATCGCTCGCCGTGGGCGGCATGGCGGTGAAGATGTCGTGCACCAAGGTCGTCGACAAGGCGCGGCGGCTGGCCGCCCACCTCTTTGAGGCGGACGAGGCTGACGTCCTATTCGAGCAGGGAAAGTTCTTCGTCAAGGGCTCACCGCAGAATGGCAAGGCCCTCGGCGAGGTTGCCTTCGCCTCCTACGGAGCGGGCCTGCCAGAGGGCATGGAGCATGGCCTCGAGGCAGTCAGCTATTTCGACCCGCCCAACTTCGTCTGGCCCTTCGGCGCCCACATCTGCGTCGTCGAGGTCGACCCCGAGACGGGCGGGGTGGACATGAAGAAGTACGTGGCTGTGGACGACTGCGGCAACGTCATCAACCCGATGATCGTCGAGGGCCAATTGCACGGTGGGATCGTGCAGGGCATCGCGCAGGCACTCTTCGAGGAGATGACCTACGACCCCACGACGGGGCAGCTGCAGACGGGCACCTTCCTCGACTATTCGATGCCCACTGCCAACGAGATCCCCGAGCTGGTGCTCGGGAGCACGATCACCCCCAGCCCCTCCAACGAGCTCGGCGTCAAGGGGATCGGGGAGGCGGGCACCATCGCCTCCAGCGTTGCCGTGATCAATGCGATCTGTGACGCGCTCTCACCACTCGGCATCAAGCACATCGACATGCCGGCCAGCCCGGACCGGCTCTGGAAACAGATCAAGGAAGCGCGGGGTGCCGCGGGGCACTCCACCAATGGAGGGGGACCCCAGTCATGATCCCAGCCGCCTTCGAGTATGAGAAGGCCACCTCGGTCCAGCACGCCAGTGAGCTCCTCCAGCGTCATGGGGAAGACGCCAAGGTGCTGGCCGGTGGCCACAGCCTGATCCCCCTCATGCGACTTCGCCTCTCCCAGCCGAGCGCGCTCGTCGACATCACCGGACTGCGCGAGCTCGATTACATCACCCTCGAAGATGGCAAGCTCCGCATCGGCGCTTTGACGCGCCATGTTCAGCTCCAGAACAGCGCCACCGTCAAGCAGAACCTGCCGATCCTGGCCGAGGTCGCCGATGAGGTCGGCGACAACCAGGTTCGCAACATGGGAACCATCGGTGGGGTGATTGCCCACGCCGATGCCGCCGGGGACTATCCGACCCTGGCGCTGATGCTGGACGCCGAGATCGTGACCAATAAGCGCCGCCTCGCCGCCCGCGATTTTTTCCAGGACATCTTCACAACCCCGCTGCAGCATGACGAACTGGTCTGCGAGGTGGTCTTCCCCGTCGCCCAGGGCCCGCACAAGTACATCAAGTTCCGCCGGCGCCTCTTCGATTGGGCGATCGTCGGGGCCGCGGCCCAGCAGCTGGACGGCGGCTGGCGGATCGGCCTCACCAACGTCGGCTCGACACCGGTGCGGGCGACGGCGGTGGAGCAGGCCCTCGCTTCCGGGGCGTCGGTGGATGAGGCGGCCAAGAAGGCGTCCGACGGTCTCAACCCCTCGGCCGACCTGCGCGCCAGCGCCGATTACAAAAAGCACCTGGCTCGCGTCCTGACCCGCCGCGCCATCGAGCAGGCCACCGCCTAACCCGGCGCTTCCGCTTCCTCCCCCCGCCAAGGGGGGGAGGTTGGTGGGGGGCGTCCTCATCACCTGGGGCTTATTTCACCCGCCTGGGCGTGAGTCGCTGCATTTCCCCGGCTGCGCCGGGGCCCCCCACCTGACCTCCCCGCTCTGACGTGGGGGGAGGACGAGATCTACTTACGCCCATTCCTATAATTGAGTTGATATCTGCCATCCCGAGATTGCCTCCGGCCAACCGGCGCCGCAGGCTCGGTTGGAGGAAGTGTCCCTGCCGCTCCCGGATGGCGCGCTGCCGGGATTGCTTGCCGGCCCGGAGGGCCCGCCGACCGGCGCGGTCTTGCTCCTGCACGATGTGTACGGGCGCACCGCCTTCTACGAACACCTGGCCGGGCGCCTGGCGATGGCCGGGTACGTCGTGCTCCTGCCCGAGTTCTTTTATAGAGAAGGCCCCCTCCCTGAGCTGACGTCAGAGGCGGCGTCGCAGCGCCGGGCAATCGCCGATTCCCGGCGTCTTCTTCGGGACGCGCTCGGGGCAGCCGAGTGGCTGCGCCGTGATCACGGGCCACGCCTTGGTGCGATCGGCTTTTGCATGGGGGGTAACTATGCCCTCGCGATGGCCGCGGAGCGCACTGACCTGGCCACGGTCTGCTATTACGGTTTTCCCGGCCGGCCGATCCACTTCGCGCAGGATCCGTCGAGCCCGACTCCGATCGATCTGGTCCCGAAAATCTCCGGTCCTGTGATCGGGTTCTGGGGCGACCAGGACCAGGGCGCCGGGATGGACAATGTGGACCGCTTCGCTAAGGCGATGCGAGCGCGCGACGCCGCCTTCGAACTCCATGTCTACCCCGGAGTTGGTCATGGGTTCCTCGCCCGCTCCGGCCTCGACCCGAACCAGCCCGATTATTCGGACGCCTGGGACTCATGGTCTCGAACCCTCCAGTTCCTTGTCCAGAACCTCAGCCCATCCACGGAGAAGAATTAATGTCTGTGGATAGAAAACGATAAGAAGTAAGTCTTATCAATCGTCCTCGCGACGGCGTAGGAAGCTGCCGAAGAGGGGGGCCGTGAAGGACAATCGACCACGGCTGGGCCGGTAGAGCAACCCCTTCGCGATCAGCGAGCTGAGGAGCGGCTGCAGCTGGTTGTTGCGCAGGCCACTCGATCTCATCAGCTCCTCCATGCTCGCCGATTCGCCCTGCTCGGCCACCTGGCGCAGCAGGACGCGCTCGTGCCGTGAGGCGCGCAGGAAGCGCGCCTCGAAAAAGCCGCGGTCCAGCCCAGCCAGGATCGCCGGCCGGAGCCGTTCCACGTCGGCGACCGTGATCACCTCGCCCGGCGCGGCCCGCCAGAGCGAATCGCCGTAAACCTGGATGAAGAAGGGATAGCCGGCGGTGTCCTCGAGCACAAGCTCGACAGCCTCCTCATCGAAGCGGCGCCCTGCCCGTATTGCCGGGTCCACGAGCGCGGCCCGGTCCTCCGGCGGGCGCAGGTTGCGCAGCTCCTCGATCGTGAACATACGCTCCGAGTAACTCTTGGAGCGGGCCAGGTTCTCCAGCAGTGGAGAGAGCCCGCAGAGGATCAGCATCACCGGGACCCCGCGCTGCTGGGCGCCGGAGACCGCGGCGAGCAGGCCACTCAGGGTCAGGCCGTCGCGCCGCTCGCGGATCACGTGGAATTCGTCGTAGCGGAGCACAAACCCGCGGTGCTCGGTTCGCCGGCAGATTTCTCCCACGCGCAGGAGCGCCTCGCGGAGATCATCGTCGAGCCGGCCGGACGCCTCTGAGTGGTAGTTGCGGACGCTCAGCCCGACCTTCACCTCGCCGTAGCTGACGCTCAAAGTCCCCAGGAAGGCGAGCAGGCCCTCGGTGACCGCCGCCGCGGCATTGCCGAGCCGGGCCGAACGGGAGAGACGGCGGGTCAGCTTGGCGAGATCGTCAAGAATCGTTCTCGCGAACGCGCGCGCCTCGGAATCTGGCTCGGAGAATTCGCGCTCCACCACCACCCAGCCTTCGCGTTCGGCCTCGCTCGAATAGTGGTTGAGCAGGACCGTCTTGCCGACACCGCGCAGACCGGTCACGACGACGTTGCGCGGGCTGGTCGGGTCCTCCAGGAAGGAGCGGAAGCGCTCGATCTGCGGCCGGCGATCGCCCAGGTAGGGGGGCTCGAGGCCGGTGCCGGGCCGGTACGGGCTGGGACGCCGCTGATAAGCCATGATAAGGGTGCATTCTTATCATCAATCAGCCGGTTAGGCTAGGCCGTGAGGGTGAAATAGAGAAGTGACTTTGGAATCGATCGACGATGTGATGGAGCGCCTGGCCGAGCGGCGCTATGTCGGCGATCGCCAGCTGGCCACGTCGATCTACCTCGCGCTCAAGCTCTCCAAGCCACTTTTCATCGAGGGCGAGGCGGGCGTGGGCAAGACCGAGGCCGCCAAGGTGATGGCTGACGTGCTGGGAGCCCGGCTGATCCGGCTCCAGTGCTACGAGGGCATCGACCTCGCTCATGCCGCATACGAATGGAACTATCCGAGACAGCTCCTGCACATCCGGCTGCTCGGCGAGGGTGCCGATCGAGGAGCCGCCGAGAAGGAGATCTTCAGCTCCGAATTCCTGCTTCGGCGCCCGCTCCTCGACGCCATCGACAACAGCGATGCGGTGCCGCCGGTGCTACTGATCGACGAGATCGACCGCTCCGACGAGGAGTTCGAGGCCTTTCTGCTGGAGCTGTTGAGCGATTTCCAGATCTCGATACCCGAGCTGGGCACGATCTCGGCCAAGCAGCCGCCGTTCGTGGTCATCACCTCGAACCGGACCCGCGAGGTCCATGACGCGCTGAAGAGGCGCTGCCTCTACCACTGGATCGACTATCCCGACCTTGAGAAGGAGGTGGCGATCGTCGAGGCTCGCGTTCCCGAGGCCGCAGCGGGTCTGGCGCGGCAGGTCGCACTGCTGGTCAGTGGGGTCCGCGAGATGGATCTCTACAAGCTGCCGGGCGTTGCCGAAACGCTGGACTGGGCCAGGTCTCTCTCCGCCCTCGGTGCCCGGAGCGTCGACGAGGCCCTGGTCGAGGCGACCCTGGGAGCGGCGCTCAAGTACCAGGAGGACCTGGATCGAGTGCGCGAGGCAATTCCCAGCCTGGTGCAGCGCGCCAAGGTCGGCTGACCGGATGGCCGCGGCGGGCGCGGCTCGGCAGCGCCCCGAGCTGCTGACCCGCCTGGCCTCCTTCGCCCGGCTCCTTCATGACGCCGGCCTCGACGCCGGCCCCGGCCGGCTGAAGGACGCCACGGTGGCTCTCACGCACATCGACCTCGGCTCGGAGATCGACTTCCGGGAAACCCTGCGGACGGTTTTCGTCACCCGCCGGGACGAGCTCCCCCTCTTCGATGCCGCATTCGACATCTTCTGGGCGCCGCCCGACCCACGGATCCTGGCCGGGGCCATCCCGGGCCGCACTCGCTCTCTGCCGATGGACCCGGAACGGGCCAAGGCCTGGCTCAACCGCCTCGGCCTGCCCTCCTCGCAGCTGGCCCGGGAGCAGGAGGACCGTACCTTCACCGCCACCAGCTCGGGCTACAGCGGCGAGGAGATGCTGAGGCAGAAGAACTTCGACCAGATGACCTGGCAGGAGACCGAGCAGGTGCGCCGCCTGATGGCCCAATCGCCCTGGCGGCTCGTCGAGAAGCGCACCCGGCGCCTGGCTCCGGCTCGCGCTGGTGCCATCGATCTCCGCCGCACCACCCGCGATGCGGTGCGTTCCAGTGGCGAGCTGGTTCGTCTGCTCCACCGCGAGCCGCGCATCCGCCGGCGCCCGCTGGTCCTGCTCTGCGACGTGAGCGGCTCGATGGAGCGCTACTCGCGCCAGCTGCTTCTCTTTGCACACACCATCGCGCGACGCGAGGACGTCGAGACCTTCGTTTTCTCCACCCGCCTGACACGGATAACGCGCCAGCTCCGCCGGCGCGACATCGACCGGGCCCTTTCCGGGGTCAGCCTCTCGGTTCATGACTTCAGTGGGGGCACGCGAATAGGCGACGCGCTTCACGAGTTCAATCGGAAGTGGGGACGCCGGGTGCTCGGGCACGGCGCGGTCGTCGTGCTGATCAGCGACGGCTGGGACCGAGGTGACGTGACGCTTCTTGTACAGGAGCTGGCCCGTCTCCGCCGGATGTCCCACCGGCTGATCTGGCTCAACCCGCTCCTCGGCTCATCGGGCTATGAGCCTCTCACTCGGGGGATGGCAGCCGCGCTGCCCCACACCGACGAGTTCATGGCGGCGCACAACCTGCAGGCCCTCGACGACCTCGGTCGCAAGCTGGCGTCTCTCGACAAGCGGGTGCGCCGGACGTGAGGGAGGTGATGGAGGAGATCCGCAGCTGGTCGGCCGCCGGCGACCGGGTCGCGATCGCCACGGTGGTCGAGACCTGGGGTTCGAGCCCTCGCCCCCTCGGCTCGAAGATGGCCGTGTCGGCCTCGGGCCGGATGGCCGGTTCGGTATCGAACGGCTGCATCGAGGGTGCGGTGTTCGAGGAGGCCCAGAAGGTTCTCAAGGCCGGGGCCGGCCGGCTGGTGCCGTTCGGGGTCGCCGACGACGTTGCGTTTGAGGTTGGCCTGGCCTGCGGCGGACACATCGAGGTGATGATCCAGCCGGTCAGCCCCGAACACCTGCGCCTGCTCGACCTGATCGAAGCGGAAGCGCCCGCCGAGCTTCTGACCAACCTCCTGACGGGCGAGGTGAAGCTGGTGGAGGGTGAGCCCAAACAGGACGGCCCGGTCCGGGAAGGGGACTGGTTCGTCGAGCCGCACCGGCGGGCGCCGCACATGATCATCATCGGGGCGATTCACATTGCCATTCCATTGCACCGGCTGGCGAAGCTGATGGGCTACCGGGTGTCGATCGTGGACGCGCGCGCCAAGTTTGCGACTCGGGACCGGTTTCCGGAGGCGGACGAGGTTGTCGTCGGCTGGCCGGATGAGGCGCTGGCGAAGATGAAGCTGGACCGATCCAGCCATGTCGTCATCCTCACCCACGATCCCAAGTTCGACCTTCCGGCGCTGCGCGCCGCCCTCGGGAAGCAGGTTCGCTACATAGGGGCCATCGGCAGCCGAAAGACCAATGCCAATCGCTTCGATCAGCTCCGCCGCGAAGGCTTCACCGATGAACAGCTCGCCCTTGTCCATGGTCCGATCGGGCTTGACCTCGGGGGGCGGGGCGCCGAGGAGACCGCGCTCGCCATCATGGCCGAGGTGACTGCGGTCCGTCATGGTGCCACCGGCCAGACGTTGCGATCTGCCACACCCGCCGGCGGCTAAGCTGAGGCTGGCGTGAGCGAGGAACTGACCCCGGAATCGATCGCCCGCCTGGTCTTCGACAAGGGACCGCTGACCAAGGCGGAGATCAAGAAGCTCTCCAAAGAGAAGGCCTTCGAATACTTCGAAACGATGAATCACTTCCTGAAGGAGATCGGTCCTGAACAGTTCGTGGCCCGGCGAGAGGAGCTCCGAGAGGGAACTCTGCGCAACATCGTGAACCGTAAAAAGGTCTGACGACAGCTGGCCAGCTCCTCAGAAGGCGAGGCGGTGGAGGGTCTCGACGTTGGCCGCGTCGGGGCCCTGGCCCGCTCCGGGCACCTCCAGGATGAAGGGCACTCGGGCCAGCCGCGGGTCGTGAAGTAGGGCCCGAAAGCCCTCCTCCCCGATCTCGCCCAGTCCGATGTTCTGGTGCCGGTCTCGGTTCGAGCCGAGGCCGGTCATCGAATCATTGCAGTGGATCGCTTCCAGGCTATCCAGCCCGACCAACCGGTCCCACTCATCGATGACGGACCGCGCCGCCGCCTCGGTGCGCAGGTCGTAGCCCGAAGCGAAGGCGTGACAGGTGTCGAAACAGGACCTGACGCGCCGGTCGGCGATGGCGTCGATCATGGCGCGGATCTCCTCGAAACGCGCCCCGACGCAGCCCCCGGTGCCGGCGTTGTTTTCGATCAACAGGCGGCAGTGCTGGGGGTCCGCCCGCTCCAGCGCGGCCCGCATTCGCTGAGTGATCCCCGGCAGGGCCGCCTCGAAGCCGGTTCCCTTGTGGGACCCGACGTGGAAGATGACGCCGTCGATTCCAAGCCTGTCGGCCGCGGCAAGGTAGCCCGCCAGCGTCGATTCGGAGCGTGGATGGACCTTCGGATCGTCACTTGCCAGGTTGATCAGGTAGACGGCATGGAAGTAGAAGGGCGGGGTCCCGGCGGCCGCATGGGCCTCCTTGAAATGGTCGACATCCTCGTCGGTCGGCTTGGGCGAACCCCAAAAGCCGGGCGGGGTGGGATGAACCTGGATCGCCTCCGCACCCAGCGCGGCCGCGTTCGGAAAGGCGTTCCAGAGGCCATGCCGCGCATCGACGTGGGCTCCGATCACCGGCATAAACGCTTCCTAGCGTAGCCGCGTCGGGGTACCGTTCCTGGGATGAGTGCCGGGATCGGGGCGATGGCAACCTGAGCGTTCTCTTTCTGAGCCCCGCCGACTACCCGATCCGGGGCCGAACCTACGTCGAACCCCCCGGAGCGCACGTCGCCGTCGCCCGGGCCGGCGATTGCCGGCTGGCCATCGACCACCTCGCCGCCCGGCCCGACTGCACCGGCCTGGCGCTGCTCGGGGTGCCCAGCACGCCTCCCGATCTCACGCCGCTGAAGGGGCGGCGACTTCTCGTCTGCGACGACGATCCCTCCCGGATGCGGGACTTTGTCGCGGCCGGCTGGAAGGCCGGCGCGGAGGCCGAATGGATCACCCAGGCAGAACCGTCGCGGGAGCGCCTCGGGGCCTGGGCACTTCCCGTGGCCGGGCTCGTGCTCGCCGCGGGGGCGGGAACCCGGATGACGAAGGGAGATAAGCTGCTGCTCGATTACGAGGGAGTGCCCCTGGTCCGCTATGCGGTCAGCGCCGCGGCCGAGGGCGGCTGCCAGGGAGTCTGGGCCGTCTACTCCAGCCCCGCTGTGGCTGCCGCACTCGAGGGCTTCGCGACCTGCATCCACAATCCCGATGCCGCGCAGGGCCAGGCCACCTCCTTGCGGGTCGGTTTGCAGAACATGCCCACCGAGGCGGTGGGTGTCGTGCTGCTCCTCGGTGACCAGCCGCTGGTTGGCGGCCGGACGGTGACAATGCTGCTACGAGCCTGGCGCGAGGAGAATGCCAGGCTGGCGGTCGCCGCCTCCTACGCCGGTGAATGGCGACCTCCGGTGATCCTCGATCGCTCGCTCTGGCCGCAGTTGATGGAGCTGACGGGCGACGCCGGGGCTCGCCAGCTGCTCAACGCGACGCCCGGCTTGCTCGATACTGTTCCAGCCTCAGGGCTGCCTGACGACATCGATACCCCAGAGGACTATGACCGCATCCTCCACCTCCCCCGACGCGATCCGAGCTGAGCAGCTGGGGCTGCTCCGGCGGCGGCTGCCCGAGATCCAGGCCGCCAATCCCTTCTACCGGGAGCGGCTGCACCCGGTGACGTCGTGGGAGGACTTCCAGCGACTCCCTCTCATCGACAAGGCCGAGATCGTCGCCGACCAGGCCGCTCATCCTCCCTTCGGCAGCAATCTGTCCCGGCCCCTCGCCGAATACACCCGTCTTCACCAGACGTCGGGTTCGGGTGGGACACGGCCACTCCGTTGGCTCGACACCGCCGAGTCGTGGGAGTGGTGGGAACGAATTTGGGCCGAGTACGTCTTTCCCGCCGCCGGGGTGGGACCCCGCGACCGGGTCTTCTGCGCATTCTCGTTCGGGCCCTTCATCGGCTTCTGGTCTGCCTTCTGTGGCGCCGAGCGGCTGGGAGCGCTCGTCATTTCCGGTGGCGCGATGAACACCGAGCAGCGGGCGCGGGCGATCCTCGAGCTCGGAGTCACCGCGCTGTGCTGCACCCCGACCTATGCGCTCCGGCTGGCCGAGGTCGGGCAGGAGCTCGGGCTGGACCTTCGCTCATCCGCTGTCAGGTCCGTCATCTGCGCGGGTGAGCCGGGGGCCAGCATCCCGGCGACGCGACAGCTGATCGAGTCCGCCTTCGGCGCCCATGTCTACGACCATTCCGGAATGACCGAGCTCGGTCCGACCGGCTTCGGCTGCAGCGGCGGGGGCGGCATCCACCTGGTCCAGTCCGAGTTCATCTTCGAGGTCAGCCAAGAGGGCGAGCTGATCGCCACCAACCTTGGCCGCTGGGGCTCTCCGCTGATCCGCTATCGGACGGGTGATCGAGTGGAGCTGACGCAGGAGCCGTGCGCCTGCGGCAGCCAGTTCGCAAAGCTGGCCGGTGGAATCCGGGGAAGGCTCGACGACATGATCACGGTGCGCGGGGTGAACCTCTACCCGAGCCAGGTGGAGGAGATCGTGCGCGGCCACCCGGAGGTCATCGAGTTCCTCATCGAGCACCGGACAGTTCGGCAGATGGACGAGGTCGAGGTGCAGGTCGAACTGGTAGGCGAGCTGGTGGGCGGCGAGGCCGCCCTGGTCGAGAGGCTGACTGCCGAGCTCCGGCTGGCGCTCGGCGCCCGCATCGCCTGCCGGGCAGTTCCGAAGGGCACGCTGCCCCGGGAGGAGCTGAAGTCGAAGCGTTTACGACGAGTGGCGGGATAATTGGAGGCGGAAGCCATGATCACCACCAAGCCCGTCACGGTCTACCGAGATGAGCTCACGCCCGTTTACTGGCTCGAGCGGGCGGGAGATGCCTATGCCGATCGGACGGCCGTCGTCGACGGGCCGGTCAGCTACACCTGGCATGAATTCCGCGCCCGCTCCCGGCGGCTGGCCTCCGCACTGCGCGCCGCCGGGCTGCGCAAGGGCGACCGAATCGCCTTCCTGGCCTGGAACTCGGAGCCCGCGCTCCTTGCGCACTATGCCGTGCCCCAAGCGGGCGGCGTCCTGGTCGCCATCAACACTCGGCTCAGCCCCGACGAGGTCGCCTACATAGTCGAGCACTCCGGGTCGAGCATGGTGTTCCACGCTCCCGACCTGGAGGCGAGCCTCGCCGGGGTCGGGCCCGGCGTCCGGCGGATGAAGCTCGGGCCCGAGTTCGAGGAGTTCCTGGCCGGGGGATCCGACGGTCCGGTGGAGACCTGGCTCGAGGACGAGTACGAGATCCTTGCGATCGACTACACGTCAGGGACCACAGGCCGCCCCAAAGGTGTCATGTACCACCATCGCGGAGCCTGCCTCAACGCTCTGGCGATGGCCCACGACCTCGGCCTCAACCGGGAAAGCTCCTACCTGTGGACGCTGCCGATGTTTCACTGCAACGGCTGGACCCTGACCTGGGCGATGGCGGCCATGGGCTGCCGCTCGGTCTGCATACCGAAGATCGATCCGGCGGAGGTTTGGGATCTCTTCTCGCGGGGTGAGATCACAGCCTTCTGCGCGGCGCCGACGGTGCTGATCATGCTGGTGAACGATCCCAACGCAAAGAAGCTGGACAAGCCCGTCAGGCTGCTGGTGGCAGGCGCGCCGCCGAGCCCGACGATCATCACGCAGATGGCCGAGCTGGGATTCCAGCTGGAGCACGTCTACGGCCTGACCGAGACCTATGGCCCCTTCACAGTCAACGTCCCCACGCCGGGCTTTGCCGAGCTGCCCGCCGAGGAGCGGGCGCGGCTGCGGGCCCGCCAGGGCTTTCCCAACCACCTCGCCGGCCATGTGAGGGTGGTCGATGAGGAGATGAACGACGTGCCCGCGGACGGCTCGACGATGGGTGAGGTGGTGATGCGCGGCAACGCGGTCATGAAGGGCTACTTCGCCAACGAGGAGGCGACCGAGCAGGCTTTTCGCGGCGGCTGGTTCCATTCCGGCGATGTCGGCGTCATGCACCCGGATTGTGTCATCGAGCTGCGCGATCGCAAGAAGGACATCATCATCTCGGGCGGGGAGAACATCTCAACGATCGAGGTGGAGCAGGCGGTCGCCACGCACCCGGCGGTGATGGAGTGCGCGGTCATCGCGGTGCCCGACGAGAAATGGGGAGAGGTTGTGAAGGCCTTCGTAGTGCTCAAACCCGGCCAGCAGGCGACCGCCGACGACATCATCCAACACGTCCGGGGCCGGATCGCCCACTTCAAGGCACCGCGATACGTCGAGTTCGGTGAGCTGCCCAAGACCTCGACGGGAAAGATCCAGAAGTTCATCCTTCGCGACCGCGAGTGGCAAGGGCGCGAAAAGCGCATTAACTAAGGGCGCGAAAAGCGCATTAACTAGGCCGCGAAAGCGCATTAACTAGGCCGCGAAAAGCGCATTAACTAAGGCGCGAAAAGCGCCTTAATTGAGGGCGCGACGAGCGCTCAGCGCCAGCCGCGCGCCGCCACCGGATCCCACCTCGCTGCGCCGGCGGCGTTGAAAGCGAGCAGGTAGGGATGCAGGTTCACCGTGGTGCAGACGTGCGCCGGGATCACCACCACCCGATCCCCGACCCCCAGTCCGGTCCGGGTCTCGGCGGTCAGCACCGCGTGTTCCTCGCTCAGCCTGGCGACCGTCAGGTGAGGATGACCGAGCACGATCCCGTAACCGTTCAGTGCCGCCACGAGTCGATCCGCTGAGATCGACTTCGAGCCCAGGTCGAGCACGCAGCGATCGGCGGCCGGAGCGGAGATGACGGTTGCGATCACCGCCACGGCGCAGTCCTCTAGGAGGTGGCTGCCCAAGGCGACCTGGCCCGCGTCACCGTAGACGTAGGTCCCCGGGCGCATCTCGGTGATTCCCTCGAACTGGCCGGCGTACTCGGCGGTGGGAGTGGAGCCGATGCTCACCTCGCGCACCTCGATGCCGTCGTGCCGGAGCCGGGCGGCGGTCTCGGCGAGGCTGACCGATTCGTGCGCGGCGGCGGCCTGGCGCTCGGCCGCGCCGACGGCCCGGTAGGCGTGGCCGCCGTGGGTGAGGAGACCGCGGAAGCGCTGCTGGCCGATCGACCGGACCAGCGCGGCCACGGCCGCACGGGTGGGTTCGCCGGGAGCGGTGCCAACTCGGTGCAAGCCGGTGTCCACCTCCCACAGGACCTCGACCCGCGGCGGCAGGGCGCCGGCCAGGCCGACGTCATCGATCGCGACGGCCAACCGTTCCACGCGCTCGGAGAGGTGAGCCAGCCGGGCAAGTTTGGCCCGCCCGACCGGCGGGTGGGCGATGACCACATCCGTGACGCCCGCGCCGGAAAACACCTCGGCCTCCTGGAGCGTGGCGACGGTGAGTCCCGTTGCGCCCAGCTCAATCTGGCGCCGGCCCACCCCGACGCTCTTGTGCGTCTTGGCGTGGGGGCGCAGGCCAAGGCCGGCATTGGCCGCCAGGCGGGCCATCCGGGCCAGGTTTTTCTCCATCGCCTCGTCATCCCTGACGGCGAGAGGGGTCTCCAGGTCAGCCGCGGCCGCCAGGGCGGCGGCCAGGTTCACGGGTTGGCGGGCAGGTCGCCGAGGACGCAGTCGAGCTCCAGCACCCGGCCACCTCTGAGCACGGTCAGCCTGACGCGCTCGCCGACATCGTGAAGTTGGAGCAGGCCGCCCAGAGTCTGCCCGTTCCGCAGCTCGAGACCGCCCACCTTCTGGATCACATCGCCGCTTTTGACGCCTGCCCGGTCGGCCGCCGAGCCAGGCACCACCTCCCTCACCAGCACGCCGTAGCCGGGAAAGTCCACGCCGCCGGCGAGGGCCTCCGCCTCGTCGATGAAGCTGACGCCGAGGAAGGGGTGGCCCGGCTTGCGGCCGGCGATCAGGGCTTCAGCGATCCGTCGGGCCAGTGAGCTGGGAATCGCAAAGCCGACGTTCGAGGCTCCGCGTTCGGTGGCGGTGTTCACCCCGACGACGTGGCCGTCGCCGTCGGCCAGCGGGCCGCCGCTGTTGCCGGGATTGATGGCGGCGTCAGTTTGCAGGACGTCCGGCAGCCGCTCACTCGGGCCGGCCACGGTTCCCCCCGCCGTGATGGTTCGGTGCAGGGCCGAGATGATCCCACTGGTCACCGAGCCCTGGTTGCCGAGCGGGCTGCCGATCGCAACCACTCGCTGCCCCACGTGCAGCTTTGACGAGTCGGCCCAGACGGCCACCGGCAGTGTCGCATCGGGAACGGTCAGGACAGCGATATCGCCGCGGGGGTCGGCGCCCTTCACCTGGGCCGGGTAATGATGCCCGTCGAGCATCAGGACCTGGATCCTTCCGCCGGAGGCGACGACGTGGTTGTTGGTGACCATGTAGCTCTCATTGCCGGAGTGGCCGATGACAAAGGCGCTGCCCTCGCTGGTCGATTTGCCGCTCCGGACGATCACCATTCCGACGGCCGGTCCGAGCACCTCGGCGACGTGTTCAGGATCGAATCCCGAGCCCGAGATGGCCTGGGATGGCGCGGTCGAGCTCTGCGGGCGCGGGCTTGAGGCGGCGGCCGGCGATGCGTGGTTCGTCACCGTGGAGCACCCGGCGAGGAGCAACCCGGCCAGCGGCGCCGCGACCAGGCGCCAGCGGGCAGCCTCCGGCGTCGGCAATCGAGGCACTATCGGGAGACCGCTCCATCCCCGCCGGTGCGGTTGCTGGACAGCGCGGCCGCGTCAACCTGGCGGATCCAGGCCGGCCGGAGGCGGGCGGGAAAGCGAAGGAAAAGGAGGGCTGAGGCAAGCAGGCAGACGAGCAGCCCGATTGCCACGACCTGCCGAATCGTCACGGAGAGCGGGAGCAGGGTGGCCGCCGTCTCGATGAGGCAGCCGACGCCAAATGGAATCCCCGCCAGGGGGGCATAGCGGATGGGCGATTCAATCGGCCGGTACCAGCTGCGCCACCTTCCGGTCACGGCGAGCAAACCACCCCCGGTGCAGGCGATCCCGGCCGCGAACATCAGCAGCAGCCAGGTACCGAGCGCATCGCCGTTGCCATGGGAACCCAGCACGGATCCATTGTCCCAACCCGGAGCGGGTGGCGTCGGCGGCGAACCCGCCGCCCGAGATGCCTAGCCGAGCGTGTTCCAGAAGTAGAGGCGGTCCAGCCAGGCGGGGTCCTGGCGCATGCGCTGGGCATAGAGGTTGATCGCTCGGACGTAGTCGCTGTCGTGGTTGTAGGCGTAGATGGCGCGGTCCATGTCGCGCCGGGCGCCATGCAGGAATAGGTATCGAGCCGCCGCCTCGATTGCGTCGTGGGCGTTGTTGATGTCGCCCTGGCCGTAGGCCTCCCAGGTGGAGGGAAGGAACTGCATGGGGCCAACCGCGCCGGCCGAGCTCGGTCCGTTTACTCGGCCGAAGTCCGATTCCACAAAGTTGATCGAGGCGAGGACCGCCCAATCCAGCTGGTAGCGCGCGGCCGCGTCCTGGTAGTAAACGGCGAGCTTGGCAGCCGGCTCGGTGCGACCGAGTGGCCGGGGATGGATCCGCACGAGGTGGTACTCATCGATCCCGTCCAGCCGCCAGATCGCGTACCAGGCGCCGATCGTGTCGTGGATCACCGACGCCAGCTCGCGGGGAGCGTCGCGCTCCAATTGTGCCGCCAGCCGAGGATCCGCGGCAACGTCGAGGAGGTGCCGCTGCTGCGCTCGCACAGCCTCGCGGTAGCGGAACTCGGCGTTTTCGCGCTCCAGGTTGCCGACCAGGCGAGCCAGGAAGTCGTCGCCCGGGGACTGCTCGCGCAGCTGCCTCTGGTCGGCCAGTGCGGCCGCAATTGCAGCCTCGTCCTGAGTCAGGCGCTCCAGCAGTCGCTCAGCAGTTGGCTGGGGGGGGAGGCCTGCCTCGAATTTGGCGGCGGCTGTCATGGGCAGACTGCCGATGGCCAGCAGCGCCAGAAGGGCGGCCACGATGCCAGCGCGGACTTTCAGGTGCTTCACCACGGCGAACTTGAAAGTAGGCCGGCGCGCGGACGATTTGACGACGGGCGGGAAAACGTTGGCCAGACGGAGCCGTTAGGCGGTGCGCGCGCGCCGGCGGCCCTCGTCCTCGTCGCGGTCGACCCTCGGCAGCACGGGCATCGCCGGGGGATAGGGATCGGAGGCGTCGTAGTGGCGCAGGCCCACCGAATCGAGCAACCCGGTGATCTCATCGCCGACCAGCTCACCCTGTGCGATCAGCGCCTCGGCAGCCTGGTCGATGCTCTCCTGGTTGACCTGCATCAACCGCCAGCAGTCGATGTAGGCGGAGCCGATCACCTGGGCGACGACGGCGCGCGCCTTGGGATTCTGGATCGTGGCACCGACGTGCGTGCCCGCCTCGTGCATGCCCTGGCTGATCTCGGCCACCGAGATCAGATATTCACCGAACTGCATGGCCTTGCGGCTCTGCTCCTCATCCAGGCGGTCGGGCCCCATGCCGACCAGTCCAACCATGTGACAGGCGATGCTGGTGGACATCATCAGGTCGCCATAGACTCCGTCCGAGTTCTCGCCGTAGAACACGCGCTCAGAAGCGATCGCTCCCAGGATCGTGCGCAGTCGCCCCGCCATCTGAGAGCGGAAGCGGCTGAACTCCTCCTCCTGCGCCTGAGACATGAGTCGCCCGAGCGAGCCGTCCGCGCGCATCTTGATCGACAGCCGCACCGGGGCGTGGTCGGGTTGAAAGAAGCGCATGGCGATCGCGTGACCAAGCTCATGCCGGGCCACGGCGACCTTCTCGCGCTCGGTGTACTCGACCGGCTGGACAAGTCCCGATTCGATGTTGCCCATCGCCTCGCGCAGGTCGCGCCACATGAAGAAGTCGCGGCCATCCTCAAAGGCGTACATGAGGGCGAGCGAGAGGGCCTGCTCGATCATCGCCGGCGAATACCCCTCGGAGATGCGCGCGAACTCATCCCGTCGCTGGGCGCTGTCCAGCACGGGGTCGTGCTTCTTGAGGTCGAAATAAAGCGCTGCGATGTCCTTGCGGTCCTCGCGGGTGGGAATTCGGAACGTGATCTGCCGACCGAAGCGGCCGGGCCGGGTGACGGCCTCGTCGAGAACGCTCGGCCGGTTGGTGGCGCCGATGAAGAAGAGGTTGTAGCGGGGCGGCCGAAGCTGCGGGATGCGCAGCTTCACGGTCGAGCCATTGCTCCCGATCTGGCGAGGGATGAACAGGCCGTCGAGGGTGACGTTGACAAAACGGCGCAGCAGCTTGGCGAGGAAGCCGGCCTTGTCCACACCGTCCATCTGGACCAGCAGCATGTTGAGGCCGAGCTGGCTGCCGCCACCCATCATGCCGCCCATCCCCGGCATCCCGCCGCCCATCCCGGCCCGGCGATTGCCCAGCGCGTCGAACTCGTCGATGAAGATGGTGCAGCCACCCCAGCGCTTCGCCTTCTTCTTGGCGGCCCTGACCATCATGAACACGGCCACCATGTCCATGCCCATGAACATGCCCTGGAAAGCGGCGCCCGAGGTGATGATGATGGGCATGTGGAGGCTGGAGGCGATCCCCTTGGCGAGCATCGTCTTGCCGGTTCCCGGGGGGCCCACCATGAGGACTCCGCGCTCGCGCTTGCCGCCCGCCTTGACGAAGTTCCGTCCCTGTTCGAGAAGGCGGAGGATCCGCACCATCTCGTTGACCGCCGCCTTCTGGCCGCGGACGTCCTCGATCTTCACGTCGTAATTGGCATCGCCCGGCTCGAGGGTCTCGCGGCCCATCTTGCCGAAGAGCAGGAAGGGGCCGAAGAAGAGCATGAAGTTCGCCAGCAGCAGGGCCCCCAGCTGAACCACGGTGGCGAGGCCCTGCACCAGCAGGCTGGGCAGGATCGCCAGCGCTGCCAGCGGGTCGAGATTGAGGAACAGGCCGGCGCCCTCCACGTAGATGCCGACCAGGGCGCTGAGCGCGAAGAGGCGGCGCCAGAAGATGTACCGATTGGTTTCGAGAGTGCGCTTGTCGGGGTCAGCCTCATCGGCCATCGCCTCGCGCAGGACCAGCGCCCGCCGGATGTAGGAGAGGGCGCCACGGAGGGCGAGCATGGTGACCAGGCCAATAAGGAAGGCGGCGATCAGGGGCATGTGCCAAATCACGACGGACCAGGCAAACACGGAGATGCCGCAGAGGAGGAAGAGGATCCAGAAAGCTAGCAAGTAGGTTGGCCCTGGCGATCACTATACCCGCGCTGCCCGGACTGGGCAGCTGGGAACGGTCGTGACCCTTGTGTGCAGATTTGGAGTGAGATTAGGATGCGAAAGCTTAAGGGTTCATGGCGGAGTCGTGGGGCACCACTTCGCCCTCCGCGAGGCGGACCGCCGAGCCCGCCATCACCCTGACCCCGGTGGCGAAGGCCGCCTCGTCGATTCTCATGGTCGACTGGTGCAGGGAGGGAACGACCTCCAGGCCGGCTGGTCGTGCGCCGAGGTTGAAATAGCAACCAGGAACATGGACCAGGAATTCGGCCATGTCGTCGCTGACCGTCATCGGCTTGTCGAGCTGGATGGCGCGGGCGCCGATCAGCTCCCGGCCGGTCTCCAGCACGGTGCGGGTGACTGCGACGTCGTTGATCATCGGCACCGTGCCATGGATCAGCTTGAGCTCGGCCCGGATCTGGAATTCGCTCTCGGTCTCGAGCAGCAGCCCACGGAACCGGTCGATCGCCTCCGCCCGCTGGGGAGCGTTGAAGGTGCGAAAGCTGCCATAGATCCACACCCGCCGGGGCACCACGTTGAAAAGACCGTCCGTCCGGACATCCCCGACGCTCGCCAGGGCGGGGGTGCCCTCGGCCTCCAGTCCCTCGACGATGGTGTCGAGGCGGGAGACGACGAACGCCTGAGCGGCCAGCACGTTGCCCGCCCGCCGGATCAAGCCGCCATGGCCGCCGGGCCCCTGGAGGAGGACCTCAAACGCATCGGAACCGCCCCACTGAAGGCCCGGCTTCATGGCCACCGTTCCCGACTCCATGGCCGGTTGGAGGTGCAGGGCCAGCGCGGCATCCGGGTGATGGGCGTTGAAAAAGCCCCTCTCGATCATCGCCTTCGCTCCCTCGACGATCTCCTCGGCGGGTTGGAAAACGAAGAGGTACTGGCCGGCGAGATCCTCCGCGACCTCGGAGAGGGTGCGGGCCACTCCCAGCAGCATCGCGGTGTGGCCGTCGTGGCCGCAGGCATGCATCCGGCCCTCGGCGGCGGAGGGAAAGTCGACGCCCGACTCCTCCAGGATGGGGAGCGCATCGATGTCGGCGCGGAGCATGATGGTCCGGCCCGGGCGGCCGCCCTCGAGGGTCGCCAGGGCGCCGGTCTCGGTCGGGCAGTCGTGGATCGTCAAGCCTAATGACTCGAGCCTTTTGGTGATGAGGTGGGAGGTCTGATGCTCGTCGAAGCTGACCTCGGGATGGCGGTGGAGGTGGCGCCGGGTGTCGATCACCTCATCGAGTGTGGAGGGACGTGGCTCCGGCAGCTCAATCACCGCATTAGCCTATCCACTCGTGCGAGTGAGACGAGTCGTTGCCGGCAACCCGGGGCCCTATACCGGGCCGGGAACCAATACCTGGATCCTGGAGGGCGACCCAGTCGCGGTCGTGATCGATCCCGGTCCCGACGATGACCAGCATCTCGCCAAGCTCGAGGGCGCCCTCGCCGGTGCGACTGTGGGCCTCGTGCTCGTCACCCATTCCCACCCCGACCACCTTCCGCTGGCGGCCCGCCTCGCCGCCCGCCACCATGCCCGGGTGCTCCGCCATCCCGAACTGAAGGATGGCGACATCCTCCAGGTCGGCAGGGTCAAGCTCCGCGCCCTCTTCACGCCCGGCCACGCCAGTGACCACTTCTGCTTTGTGCGGGAGGAGGACCGGGCGATCTTCACCGGGGACCTGGTGCTTGGCCGGGGCAGCACGATGATCACCTACCCCGACGGCGACATGGCGGCCTATTTCCGGTCCCTGGACAGGGTCATCGCATTGCGGCCCGAGATTCTGTTTCCCGGCCACCACGAGCCGGTGAAGGACCCCCTGCCGAAGCTGCAGGAGTACCGGAGCCACCGCCTGGCGCGGGAGCGCCAGGTTCTCGAGGCATTGGCGGCCGGCCCGGCGGGCGCCAATGAGCTGACCCGCCGCGTCTACGCCGGTGAGGTCACCGACGAAGCACTGCTGCGGGCTGCCGAGATGACAGTCCAGGCTCACCTGAAAAAGCTGGTGGACGAGGGGCAGGTGCTCCAGAGCGGCGAGCAGTTTTCACGGCGGATTTCGCCGGACTGACTCAGCGCGCAGGCGTGGCGTCAATTGAGCCCGAGGTAATCGTCAGGCGGCATCCCGGGCCATCCGGCGGGGAGCGGGAATGGGTCGGGCGGACTGCCCTCGAGGTAGGGGGCGGGGTCGACGGCGACGCCCGCGAAGCGCACCTCGAAGTGCAGGTGCGGCCCCGTCGAGTTTCCGGTCGACCCCACCCAGCCGATCACCTCGCCCGCTTTCACGGACTGCCCCCAGGCGACGTTCATGCGGACCAGGTGGCCGTAGAGCGTGGCCAGCCCCGCCTGGTGCTGAAGCAACACGTGGTTACCGTAGTGCTGGTAGTCGGGCAGCGGATAGGCGATCCCCGGGCCCGCGGCGCGGATCGGAGCGCCCTCCGGGTCGGCCAGGTCCAGGCCATCATGGAATCCTCCCGGGCAGCTGGTCCGTCTCGGCTCAAGCTCGAAGTTGGTGCAGCCGAAGGGCTGCGTGAGCGGCCCTCGCGTCGGCCGCAGCAGGCGCGGCCCGGGTGGCGGCCGGTAATCCTCCGGGGTGGGCGGGGCGGCGAGGAGGGGCAGCCAGTAGCCGGGGGCGATGCTGTCGTGGTGGGCGGGGTCGAGGGCCCCGGGTGGGAGTTCGTCCGCGGCAGAGGTCTGAACGGGCGGGACAACCACCACCAGGACGAGGGCAGCCAGAACGGCCAGGAGCGGGGATCCCGAGCCCGGCCTCGGGCGAAGGGTTCCCCGGTGGCGCACGCTGGGTATGGTAGCCATCGTGGTCATCGCCAGCCCCCCCCAGCCGGCCGCCCGACCTGCCTTCACCTCGATAGGCCAGGCGGAGCTCGAAGGCTGGCTCGCCGGGCGCGGTCAGCCGGCGTTCCGGGCCCGGCAGATCCGGGGCTGGATCGCGCGCGGTGCTCCTTCGTTTGCGGAGATGCACGACCTGCCCGCCGCGCTTCGCGACGACCTCAGCGACGCCTTCCGGCTCAGCTCGCTCCAGCTGGTCACCGAGTCCCAGGCCGACAACGGGCAGACCAGCAAGGCCCTCTACCGGCTGGATGGTGGCTACACCGTGGAGGCGGTGACGATGAGATATCCCAGCCGCACCACGCTCTGCATCTCCTCCCAGGTGGGCTGTCCGATCGGCTGTCCCTTCTGCGCGACGGGAMRGGGTAGATTCGGCCGCAACCTGGCCGCTCACGAGATCCTTGACCAGGCCCTGGACGCCGCTCGACGGCTGGCACCGGAGAAGCGCCGGCTCTCCCATGTCGTCTTCATGGGAATGGGCGAACCGATGGCAAATTACCGCGCCGTCGTGGATTCGGTCCGCCTCATCGCGGATCCCGACCTGCTCGGGATCAGCCCCCGGCGCGTGGTGATCTCGACCGCCGGGCTGGTGCCGCGGATCGTCGAATTGGCAGAGGAGAAGCTGCCGGTCACCCTGGCCATCTCCCTCCATGCCGCCCGCGACGAGCTGCGCGACTACCTCGTCCCGATCAACCGGCGCTACCCGCTCACCGAGCTGATCCGCACCGCGCGAGACTTCGCGCGCCGGACCGGCCGGCGGGTGTCATACGAATGGGTGGTCCTCGCCGGGGTCAACGACAGCGACCGCGATGCGGACGAGCTCGCCAGCCTCCTTGACCCCTACCTCTCCCACGTCAACCTGATTCCCTGGAACCCGGTCGAGGACACCCAGTTCAGGGGCCCCAGCCGCGTCGCCCTGCGCCACTTCGCCGACCGGATCAAGTCCCTGGGCCTCAACGTCACCATCCGGGACACCCGGGGCAGGGAGGCCGATGCCGCCTGCGGTCAGCTGCGGGCCCGCGTCATGAAGGACCCGCCGCCGAGCGAGCTGCTCGCAGGGGCGGTGGCTGAGGACCCGGCCGCGCCGCCGACCGACCATTGACGCCCCGTCCCATCAGTGGGATAACGAGCGCGTGAAGTGGTTCCGCCCGCCGTCGGGCAACGAGTTGCCTCGAGAGTCGTCCAGCCCAGTTGGACCTGTGAAGGCGGACCGGTAATGGCGCGATTGATCGGCGCGATCACGCTTTTGATCGTTGTCGTCTTCGGACTCCTGATGCTCTACCGCCTCGTGAGTTTTTACCTCTGGCGGTCCAGGTCACAGGAGGAGTACCGGCGCAAGCAGGACGAAGCAATGATGGATAAGTGGAAATGAACGTCAGAAAACCGCTGCTGCTGCCCGGCCGCCTGGTCGTGGGCGCCGGCGTGGTGGTGCTCCTCGGATTTCTCCTCCTGATGTTCACCCTGATTGGCGGATCCCAGGTGCCGCAGGGCCACGTCGGCATCGTCACCACCTGGGGCAAGGCCGATTCCAATGTCCGCGGGCCGGGCTGGAACTTCGTCCTGCCCGGCGCCCAGAACATCGTCGAGGTCGACGTGCGGACCCAGAACCATGTCTTCAAGGAGGTGAACGCCTCATCCAGGGAGCTCCAATCGGTGAAGCTGGATGGCGGCGTCAACTACAAGATCGATCCCAACAAGGCCTATGAGCTCTACAACACCGTCGGGCTCGATTTCGCGGCGAAGGTGTTCGACCCCGCCTCACCGACTACGTGAAAGAGGTTGTTCCCAAGTACTCCACCACCGAGATCCTCGCCAACCGCGAGGCGATCCGGAACAGCACTCGCGACAAGCTCAAGGAGAAGGCGCGCGAGTATGGGATCGAGGTGCTCGACATCTTCATCACCAACATCGGCTTTTCCGACGCGTACATCAAGGCGATCGAGGCCAAGCAGGTGTCGGCCCAGCAGCTGGAACAGGCGAAGATCGACGCCCAGAAGGCGGCGGCCGTCGCCGAGGGCGCCAAGACCGCTCAGATCGCCCAGGCCCAGGGCGACGCGGAGGCCAACCGGCTGCGCCAGCAGAACCTGACGCCCGAGCTGATCCAGTACCTGGCCGTTCAGAAGTGGAACGGCACCCTGCCGCTATCGACGAGCGGAACGCCGTTCATCACGCTGCCGACCCCCAAGTAGTGCACAGGTAGTCGCAGGTTCGCTCAGCCGGGCTGAGCGGCAGCCGACTGCCTCGCCTCACCACTACGCTTTCGCGAAATGCTCCACATCGGCACCAGTGGGTTCAGCTACGTCGAGTGGCGCGGCAACTTCTATCCGGAGAAGACGTCGCCGGGACGGTTCCTCGAGGAGTACGCCAAGCGGCTGAACGCGGTCGAGGTCAACAACACCTTCCAGCGGTTTCCCAGCCCCGTCGCGCTGGCGGCCTGGACCAGGTCGACGCCCGCCGGTTTCCGCTTTTGCCTCAAGGCGCAGCGCAGCCTGACCTACTCCGCGGCGGCCTTCCCAAAGGCTGACGCGGCGCGGGATTTCGGCGCCCAGATGGCTCCCCTCGGAGAGCGGGCCGGTCCCGTGCTGCTCCAGTTCCCACCCACCAGGAAGCGCGACCTGGAGCTCCTCGAGACACTGCTCCAGGGCCTCAATCGGCCAGCGGCGGTCGAGTTCTGGGACCCCTGCTGGTTCGACGAGGAGGTGAGGCAACTGGTTGGCGCCCATGGCGGCGCCGTGGTCGTTACGGACCAGGAGGACTGGCCCCGAGCCGAACCGGCAGGGCCCTTTCGCTACTACCGGCTGCGCCGTGACTATCTGGACGAGGAGCTGGTGCCGTGGCTGGATCGGGTCGTCGAGGAGGCCGCCCGAATGGATGTCTACGTCTTCTTCAGGCACTCGCCGGAGGCGCCGGAGCGGGCTCTCCGCTTCCTCGCCGCAGCAGGTAGGCACTGAGGCCAATCGCAAGCGCGATCATCAACAGCGACGCCCACTGCGCCTGTCGGAGCCCGGATTCCACCTGGTCAGCGCGCAGGTAACTGAGCAGGAACCGGCCGACGCCGTAGAGGGCCAGGAAGATGAGCCCGGTCACGCCGTCGGGCAGGGCGGCCTTGAGCCGGCCCATGAACGGGAGGAGGACGGCGATGATGACCGCGCAGAGAATCATCTCGTAGGCGACCTCCGGGTGGACCACAAGGTCGGGTTGGCCGAGCGTGTGCGGATTGACGTAGCGGACTCCCCACGGCAGCGAGGTCACGGTGCCGTGATGCTCCCCATTGATGACATCGCCGATCCTGCCGATCGCCAGGCCGACGAGCGCGGGCGGCCCCACAGCGTCGAGAAGTTTCCAGAAGGAGACCGCATGCCGGCGGGACCAGATCCAGATGCCCACCATCGCGCCGAAGACGCCGCCCCATTGGCTGATGCCGCCCTCGTTGACCGCGAACACCTTTAGCAGGTGGCCGCTGAAAAGCCTGTAGTTCTCCAACACGAAATGAAGCCGGGCGCCGACCAGGCCGACGACGACCGCCCAGAACGAGGCGTCGTAAACCTTTTCGCCGTCGATCTGGTCATGCCGCCAGGCCAGCCACTGCGTCATTCGGATCCCGGCCAGGATCCCGAGCACGCTGAACACGCCGTGCCAGGTGAGGACCAGGGGCCCGATTGTGAAAAGGTTGGGGTTGAGGTCGATCTGGATCTCGAGAAAATTCAAAGTGCTCGCTCCATCCTGCCCAGGGCCTCGGCCTTCGGCAGCAGTGCCAGGGTGTCATGGATGGGCGGCGAGTTACCGCCCGTGACCGTCAGCCGGATCGGCTTGAATAATTGGTTGCGCGACCAGCCAGCATCCGCCCGGACCTTCTCCAGCGCGGCCTCGATCGGGACCGGGTCCCAGTCACTCGAACGAAGGGCCGCCACCGCTGCCCTGAGCCGGTCCGCCGACTCGGTATCGAGCTCGGGGATGGGCGGCTCCTCCCAGAGGTAGGTGAGGAGCTCGGTCGCGTCGGCCAGGGTCTTCATCCTGTCCCGCAGGGCCGGCGCGGCGCGGCGGACCATCGCCTCATCGAGTTCGGGCAGGAACGGTCGGAGGCGGCGGGCGAGCTCATCGATCTCGAGCGCGCGGATGTGAAGGCCATTGATCCAATCGAGCTTCTCGCGGTCGAAGATGGCACCGCTCTGCTGCACCCGGCCGAGGTCGAAGATCGTCTCCAGCTCGGCCATCGAAAAGATCTCCTGCTCGCTGCCCGGGTTCCAACCCAGAAGGGCGAGATAGTTGATCATCGCCTCGGGCAGGTAGCCCCAATCTCGGAACTGGGTGATCAGGGCGGGATGCCTTCGCTTGCTCAGCTTGGTCCGGTCGGGAGCCAGGATCAACGGGATGTGGGCGGTCGCTTCGGGCCGGGGGTGGCCGAGGGCGTCGATGATCATGAGCTGCGTCGGGGTGTTGGAGAGGTGCTCCTCGCCGCGGATGACATGAGTCACGTTCATCAGGCTGTCGTCGATCGGGCTGGCGAAGTTGTAGGTCGGAAACCCGTCCGTCTTGACGATCACCGGGTCCCCGATCAGGTCACTCGCAAAGCTCATGGAACCCCTGATCAGGTCGTCGAATTCGATGGCGACGCCGGCCGGAACCTTGAAGCGGACGACGAACCTGCTTCGCCCGTGGGGAGGATCGGACAGACAGCGCCGCGAGTACCTGAAGGGGAGCTTGTCGCGCTGGGCCACCTCGCGCTCGGCCGTCAGCTCATCGGGGGTGCAGTAGCAGCGATAGGCGTGGCCCGCCTCGATCAGCCGGACCGCCTCCGCGCGATAGATGTCAAGGCGCTCCGACTGCCGGATCGGTCCCTCGTCCCACTGCAGACCAAGCCAGCGGAGGCCGTCGTAGATGTACTCCTCGTCGGCTGCGGTGGATCGTTCGAGATCGGTGTCGTCGATGCGCAGGATGAATTTCCCACCCTGGCGGCGGGCGAAGAGGACGTTGAAGAGGGCGGTTCTGGCGCTGCCCACGTGGATCGGCCCGGTGGGACTCGGAGCCATCCGCACCCTCACCGGGCGGTCGGCCATCAGCGCCATATGCTACCCACACACGTGACGGGCTTCCTTGCGCTGGTCGGTGGAGATGAATTCAAGCCGGGAAATGAGGAGCAGGATCGCCTCCTGGTGGAGGCCGCCGGCACCAAAGCTGCGGCTGGTGGTGGGCCACATGCAGCACAGAATGCTGGACCGGGCCGCGCCTACGTGCTGGCCACTGCCGCCGCCCGCTACGGACCCGCCGCCACCATCGCCACTGCGACGCGGTGGTTCGCCAAGCTGGGCCTCGAGGTGGAGGAGTTGCCGGTGCTGACCCGCACGCACGCGAACAGCGAGGAGATCGCCGAGCGGGCGGCGGCGGGGTCCTTCTTCTATCTCGGCGGGGGAGACCCCGGCCATGTCGCGGCCGCGCTCGGCGGTTCTGCGGTCTGGGCGGTCATCCGCCGGCGCTGGGAGGAGGGGGCGGTTCTTGCCGGCTCCAGCGCCGGCGCCATGGCACTGGGCGAGTGGACCCTGATTCGCGATCGCTTCCCGGGCCATGTCAAACGCAACTACCGGCCGGCGCTGGCGGCGGTCCCCCGCGTCGCGGTCTGCCCCCACTTCGAGACCTTCGGCCACAAATGGGTGGAGTCCGCGCTGGAGCGTGCCCCGGTCGACGGAGTGGTCGTGGTCGGTATCGACGAGCGCTCCGCAGCGGTCTGGGACGGCGAGCGGTGGACCGCTCGCGGCCCTGGCGCGGTCACCGTGATCCACGCCGGCGAGCGGCGTGTCAGCCGGTCGGGCGAGCCGGCGAACCTCCCCCTGCCCGGGACGGCGTCCTGAGGTGGCGCTCCGCTCCGGGTTTGTGAAGGTGGGGGGCCGGCTGACGCTCCACCACACCTATGGCGGCCGGGGCACCCCCGTCCTGTTCATCCACGGCATCGGCTCCTCCGGCTATATCGAATGGCGATTCACCCTGCCCGCCCTCGTCCAGCAGCACCGGGTTTTCGCGCCGGACCTGCCCGGCTACGGACGCAGCGACAAGCCGCGCACGGCCCGCTACGGCATCCCCTACTTCGCCCGCATGGCGGATCGCTACATGGAGGAGCGCGGTCTGCAGCGGGCGGCGATCGTCGGCACCTCGATGGGGGGCCGGATCGCTCTCGAGATGGCTCTCAACTATCCCGAGCGGCTGAGCCGGCTGGTGCTGGTCAACTCCCTCGGCCTGGGCCGGCCGAAGATCCAGCCGTACTTCCCGGTGATGCTGATGCCAAAAGTGGGAGAGACCCTGCTCCACGGCATGAAGCATGCCCTCCGCCTCGCGCCGGCGCCGGTGATCCGCCGCTTTGCGGCGCGCTACATCGGAGCGGCGGGAGAGCTCGAGAAGACGATGAGCGACGAGTACCTCGGCCACCTGCGAGAGATGTACGCCGCGGAGGGCTACCCCGCTGCCTACCTGGCGACGATGCGCTCGATCGCAAGCCCACGCTCCTTTTTCGGTGAGATGGACGTCAGCCGCCGGCTCGGCCAGATCAAGGCGCCGGTGATGCTTATCTGGGGTGCAAACGACCCGCTCTTTCCCCTGGAGCACGCCACCCGTGCGCACCGAGCCCTGCCCGGGTCGCGCCTCGTTGTGATCCAGGGTGCCGGCCACACCCCCCAGGCTGAACGCCCCGAGGAGTTCAATCAGCAACTCGCTGACTTCCTCAAACCGTAGCCCCGCGCCGGGCCTGGAGACCTACACCGGCCCCGATTACCGGGCCGCCGTGGCGGGCGCCTGGGGACCGCCCGACCCCCTGCTGCACCCCGACCCTGCGCACCCGCCCCGCCTGTACATGTGGATCATCGCCCTGCTCAAGTGGCTGCTCCCCCGCCTCTTTCGGTTCCGGATCCAGGGCCTGGAGAACCTCCCGCCGGGTCCGTGCATCCTGGCGAGCAACCACCAGGCCTGGTTCGACCCTGCCCTCCTGGTCGTGGGGCTGCCCGACCCGCTGCCGATGATCTACTCAATGGCCCGCAGGGACACCGTCTTCGACCGGGCCTGGAAGAGGGCCATCGTCCGCCGGGTGGGGGTGTTCGCCATAGCGCCGAAGGAGGGCGAGCTGGACCTGATGGGGGTGGCCAGCGTGTATCACGTCCTCTCGCAGGGCGGACGGGTGCTGATGTTCCCGGAGGGGCGGTATTCGCGCGGCCGGGCTCTTCGACCGCTTCGGAAGGGGGTTGCCCACTTCGCGCTCCAGGCCGGTGTGCCGATCGTGCCGATCGCGATCGAGGGGATCGACCAGCTTCGCCTGCGGGGCACGGTCACGATCACTGTCGGCCGGCCGGTCTACCCGGACGCTCCCGTTTGGTGGAACCCCTCCCGTCGCGTCCTGAAAGTGGTGGACAGTGTTCGTCGCGCCATTCTTACCGCCTTTCGGCGGCCGCCCGCCGCTGCCCCGGACCGGCGGCTGCTCAGCCGGCTCAGGGGACGCCTCTCCGCGCTGTTCAGCGCACGGCGAGGCAGGTCACGGTCTTGAAGACACCCTCGACCTTCTGAATGTGTTCGACGATCACGTTGCCGATCCCCGCCACGTCCCGCGCCTCGCAGACGGCGACGACGTCGTACTCACCGGTGATCGCGTCGGCCGCGGTCACCCCGGGCACACCCTGAAGGGCTTTGGCGACGTCGATCGCGTGACCGGGCGACGCGTTGATGAGGACGTAGGCCTTCATTTAATGAACCACCCCACTTGATCAGCCTCCATCTGAAAAACTAACGTGACTTTAACGCTCGGAGCATCACTTCGTCGGTCACGTTGGCGCCACTGAGGATCAACACCACCCGCTCACCGGGGCTCGGCGAGTAGTGATAGAGCAGCGCCGCCAGCGCTGCCGCGCCCCCAGGTTCGGCGAGCAGATGCTCCCAGCTGAAGTAAAGGCGGATGGCGCGCAGCATCTCGTCCTCCTCCACCAGCAGCACCTCGTCCACGTGGCGGCGGACGATCTCGAAGCAGAGATTGCCCGGCCGGCTGGCCGCCAGACCGTCGGCGATCGTGTCCACGCGCGCCAGCGTCACAGGCTCACCCGCCTCGAGTGAGCGCTTCATGCCGGCCGCGCCCGTCGGCTCCACGCCGATGATTCGGATCTCGGGGCGACGCTGCTTCAGGTAGCTGGCGATGCCGGCGATCAGGCCGCCGCCGCCGATCGGCACGATGGCGGTGTCGAAAGCGGGCAGGTCAGCCAGCAGCTCCACCCCGATCGTCCCCTGCCCGGCGATGACATCGGCGTCGTCATAGGCCGGGACGAAGGTCATCTCACCCGAGTGCGCCTGGGCCTCAAGGAACGCTTCCTGGTAACTGTTGCCGTGCTCCACAACCCGCGCCTTGAGGCGACGGATCGCGTCGATCTTGAGGGGGTTCGCGTTGGCCGGCACGTAGACGGTGGCCGGGATGCCAAAGGTGAGGGCCCCGTAGGCGACGCCCTGGCCGTGGTTGCCCGCGGACGCTGTGATCACCCCGTGGGCCCGGTCGCCCGCGCTCATCCGGATGATCTTGTTCAGCGCTCCGCGGACCTTGAAGGCGCGGATCGGCTGGGTCCCCTCCAGCTTCAGATGGACCTCGCAGTTGGCCTTGGCGGTGAAGGCGCGCGAGAACTGGAGCGGCGTCGGCCGCAGGTGGGGAGCCAGGTCGCGGGCGGCCTGTTCGATCGCCTCGGCGGTTACCGTCGGCCTGCCCGCCCGCCCCACCTGGCCGCTCGACAGCGGGGTGGTCAAGCGCGGCCACCGAGGGCCCGCGGCGGTAGAATCGGCGCCGCCGTGAACGAGGACATCGAGATGCTGCCACCCCCCGAGCGCTCCCGCGTGGACGCGCGGGACCGCAAGGTGCGGGGGCCGAAGGTCGTCGCGGACAACAGCGGGCTCAGGAAGGTGACGATGCTGGTGGCCGAGCGGCTGCGAGCCGGGAACCGGCCGCCCGCTGCGCAAGGCCCCGCCCCGGGTCCGAGCAAGAGCCCAACTAACCGGTCCAGGCGGGCACGATGACGCGCCGGTGGGTCCCGTTGCCACAGAGCTTGTCGCCCTCATGGCATTCCACATCGAAGAAGAGCTTTCGGCCCTCGACCCTGGTCAGTCGTGAACGAACGGTGACTCGGCGACCCGGTTCGGTGGCGGCGAGGTGGCGGACGCAGACCTCGAAGCCGACCGTGGTGTAGCCCGCCGGCAGCTGAGCTTCCACAGCGCCGTGGCTGCACCATTCCATGAGGCCGATCATGGCCGGCGTCGAGAAGACCCCACGGCCACCGACATGGGTTGTCACCAGGCTCGCATCGACGTCCCTCTCGATGCTGTTCTCGGCGCCGGGCGTGATCGTGCTGAACTCGTTCTCGACACTCATTGTCGATACATTGTCGGAGATGCCCCCCCGGCTGGTGCGAAAGGCGGTTTTTCCGGCGGCGGGCCTCGGCACTCGCTTCCTGCCGATCACCAAAGCGCAGCCGAAGGAGATGCTTCCCCTGGTCGACAAGCCAACCATCCAGTACGGGGTGGAGGAGGCGAGGGCGTCCGGCATCGAGCAGGTGATCATGGTCACCGGGGGCGGCAAGCGCGCCATCGTGGACCACTTCGACCGCAGCCTCGAGCTCGAGCTCTACCTCAGCGAACGCGGCAAGGATGAGCTCCTCGAGGTGCTCAGCAAGCTGGACGAGCTGAGCGAGCAGATGGATATCAGCTACATCCAGCAGAAGCGGCCGCTCGGGCTCGGCCATGCGGTTTGGACCGCCCGCCGCCTCGTCGGCGATGAGGCCTGCGCGGTGCTGCTCGCCGACGATGTCCTGATCGGCAAAGCCCCGGTGCTGCGGCAGCTGATCGACGTCCACTTGCTGGAGGGGGCGACCGTCCTCGCCGCGCGCCGTGTCCCGGCGAACCAGGTCAGCCGTTACGGCATCATCGCCACCAGCGGAGTCGAGGGACGGGTCCACCAGGTGTCGGACGTCGTCGAGAAGCCGGCCGCCGGCGAGGCGCCCTCCGACCTCGCGATCCTCGGCCGTTACGTTCTCGCGAACGATGTCCTGGTCGCCCTTGACAACGCCAAACCCGGCGCCGGCGGCGAGATCCAGCTCACCGATGCCATTCGAAGCACGATCCGAAACGGCAATGTCGTGGCGCTCGAATTCGATGGGGATTATTACGACACCGGCGAGATTCCCGGCTACCTCCTCGCCAATATCACCCTCGCGCTCGGCCGTCAGGACCTCCGTGAAATCCTCCTGCCAGTCATCCGAGCCCTGGTCGCGGGTGAAAACGATCCGCCGCCGCTATAATCGCAGCAGGCTCAATGAGCTTTTGCCCTCCCCCAATCATCAATTGCTATGGCTATTTCTGGAAAGAGACGGTTTGACGAAGACGACAAGGTCGTGCGCTACACCACCACGGACACTGACTTCGAGGTGGAGGTCACGCGCACCCTACAAAAGTGGTGCGTCACCGTGTACCAGCTCCCCAGCCGCGAAACTGTGGCGCAGGACTTTTTCCCGGAGCGTTGGAAGGCTCTCGCCCGCGCTCAGGACTTCATCCGCCTCCTGAACCAGCGGAACAAGAAGGAGCCCGAAGAGGTCGAGCTCTAGTGGCCCGTAACCGCCACTAGTGGACTGTAACGGCTGAATGAGGTACAGG
>JRHI01000708.1_pt1 | contig 34079 bp, 28 predicted proteins | sample 215371 | NCBI WGS metagenome assembly JRHI01 (sample SAMN02929681, study PRJNA255918) | sediment metagenome | biome: cave system; feature: Ice Cave; material: Sediment; isolation source: sediment from deep within a dark volcanic ice cave with no known source of... ...
TGCAGGGAAAGGAGTTAGATGGTGCGTTCGCCCTGGGTGGTACCACGAGGTAGGCTCGCCGGCCACGGCGAGGTCCGCAAGCTCTACCAGACCGCCGGAATCGGCGCCGGGGTCAGGGCCCAGGACGCTGGCACGGATCAGCTCGCATGCGAACGCGGGGGCCGGGGTCCCCCCAAAGCGCGCGTGCATCCCGCGGCAGACCTGGCGGTAAGCCTCCTGGTCCCCGAGATGCACGCTGAGGAGGGCCTGGCGGAACCAGCGCGTGCTCGTGTCCGGCTCGCACAGCTGGAATTCCCGGCCAAAGTCGGCGGCGGCCAGGTCCCACAGGCCCAGCTGGGCGTACAAGTTGCCCCGTTCGACCAGCGCCGAGGCATGATCCGGGCGGACCTCGATGGCCTTCGTATAGGCGGCGTGGGCATCGTCCCAGCGGCGCTCATTGGCGTACCACCGCCCCCGGTCCAGCAGGGCGTCGGCGTAGCGGAGGTGCTCGAGGTCCTGGTGGATTTGCTCCGCGCGCTCCTCGGCCAGTTTCTGCGCCTGCCGGATCCGCGCGTTGCTGACGGCCAGCCCGGTGACGGCCAGCAGCCCAGCGACGACCGCCGCAGCCGCCATGGCCAGTCCGGCCTTGTGCCGCCGGGCGAACTTCCCGAAGCGATACCACCGCGATACCGGACACGCCAGGACCGGCTCGTCGTGCAGATACCGCAGGACGTCGGCCGCGAAGGCGCTGGCCGTCTCGTAGCGGCGGTTGCGGTTCTTCTCCAGCGCCTTCATCACCATCCAGTCCAGCTCGCCGCGGAAGAGCTGGCTGAGCCGGCCCGGGTCGCTCTGGCGCCGGGCGCAGACCGTGGCCGCGACCTGCCCCAGCGTGCTGATGCGCGTGCTCGGCTTCGGCGGCTCCTGCTCGCTAATCAGCCGGCGGAACTCGTCGTAGTCCGCCTGCCGCAGCTGCTCCTGGTCTGCCGGGGTCGTGCCGGTGAGCAGCTCATACAGGAGGACCCCCAGCGAGTAGACGTCGCTGCGCGTGTCCACGTCCAGGCCGCTCATGGCCGCCTGTTCCGGGCTCATGTACAGCGGTGTGCCGACCAGCTGGGCGAAGCCGGTGAACAGCGTCTTGTTGGTCAGCTGCTGCCCCAGCGCCTTGGCGATGCCGAAGTCGATGACCTTGACCACCGGGGCGCCGTCGTGCAGCGTCACCAGGATGTTCGAGGGCTTGAGGTCGCGGTGGATGACCCCCTTCTGGTGCGCGTGCTGCAAGGCCTGGCAGACGCTGACGAACAGCCCCAACCGCTCGCGGACCGGCAGGTGATGCTGGTCGCAAAAGGCCGTGACGGAGACGCCGTGGACCAGCTCCGTGACGAAGTACGGCCGGCCCGAAGGGGTCTCGCCGGTGTCGAGGACGGTGGCGATGTTGGGATGGTCCATGAGGGCCAGGGCTTGCCTCTCCGCCTCGAAGCGGGCGATGACCTGGCGGGTGTCCATGCCCGGCTTGACGACCTTTAGCGCGACCTTGCGGCGCACCGGCTGGGTCTGCTCGGCCATGAAGACGAGCCCGAAGCCGCCCTCGCCGATCTGCTCTAGCAGTTTATAGGGGCCGATGACCGCGCCGGGGCGCTCGCTGATGGCCGGCTCATCGCCGGTGGCGACCGAGCCGGGCTGGGCGGGCTCGCCCAGAAAACTGCCGGCCGCGCTGTCATGCTTGAGCAACTCCTCGACCTCGGCGCGGAACTGCTGATCCTGACCACAAGCAGCGTCCAGGTAGGCCGCCCGCTCGACAGCAGTCTCCAGTTCCACGGCCGCATCGAAAACGCGGGCCACCTTGTCCTGTTGATCATTCACCCCGACACCTCCCGTTGCCTCGCCACATCATAATGCGACGAAAAGCGCCGCCAGGGATCAGGTGATTTCTCAGAATTCCCGGGCTGACCCGCCCTCAGCCGCCGGATCGTCTCCCTTGCTGACCTCGCGGTGCAGCCACGCACGCGCATGACGCCAGTAGCGCTTGGCCGTGACTGTGGAAATCCCCAGAACGTTGGCGGCCTCTTCGTTGCTCAGCCCCGCATAGAAGCGCAGCCGGACCAGTTGGGCCCGGGTAGGATGTTCCGCCGCCAACCGAGTCATGGCCTCGTCGAGTGCGAGCAGGTCCCCTTCGGGTGGCGGAGCGGCGAGGTTGGCCAGATCAACGTCCGCGTGCGGCTGCCCGCCGCCGTGCTTTTGACGGCGTCGCCGGCGAGCCCTCTCGATAAGAATCCGCCTCATCGCCTCGGCCGCCGCGGCGAAGAAATGGGCACGTCCCTGCCAGTCCTTGGCCGCGTCCTTGGGAGACGCGCCGACCAGGCGGAGATAGGCCTCGTGAACCAGCGCCGTGGCTTCCAAGGTCTGGCCGGGCCGCTCCTGCGCCAGCTTCTGCGCTGCCAGCTTGCGCAAGGCGTCGTAGACCAGCGGCAGCAGTTGCTCGGCTGCCTGCGGGTCGCCTTGTTCAATGGCGGACAAGATGCGCGTCACCTCGCTCATCGGCGGGTCCGTTCAGAAGGCGTATCACGGTTGAGAATACCCGCCGAGGTCCTTCAGGGAGATCGGGAATCTGTCCTCGCCGGTCGCGTCTTGCCTGTTTAGTCCCTGGTCGTTTACCTCCCGCGGAGACTGCCCATCAGTATACCATCCCCCTGGCCCACGTCCTAAATCTTCGGCACGTCCATGGTCATCGAGCCGTCGCACAGCCAGCTTTCCAGCGACGCCGGGCAACTCTCCCGATTCGCCAGTTCGACCAGCGTATCGGGCTAATCTGGTCCTTCGCCGAACCTGTCTGACGTATGCGGAAGATTGAGGGTCTCGAAGAGGTTCAGCCTCAGCGTCCACGCTGTCCTGCAGCGAGGAACGGGGGCGCCCTCGCCGAGGCGGTAGCAACCTGCGGCGGCAGTACACCCCGCCAGGAGAGGGCCTCCTCTGTACCTGGGACATGCTGATTATTAAAGTGGCGGCGGAAATGGGGAGGGCTTTGAAAAGGCCGGGCTGGGAAGGCGCACACACGCCCAATCCTTTTGAGGATGGGGAGCGATTGCCGTCGTTCTCAGGCTCCGCGTGGAAACACCTTGCCCGCGCGGCTCAGCCCCGTTCTTACCCGGCGGCAGACCTCGCCCCTGGCGTCGGCCCGTTCAGCAAGACAATCTCCCGTGGCGATCTTCGCTTCCGGATCTCCGCCCGGGTCACTTGCAGGTCGGTGAGGATCGGCTCGAAAACGTGATAATAGAAGATGTCGAAGTCGAAAATGCGCAGCGTCTTGACCGCTTCCACCCGCCGCCGGCCGTCCACGAGCATGTGGATCGCGGGCATGGCAAAGGTGTTAATAACCCGGCGTAGCGACTCGAGTGTGCCCTCGCGGTCGTCTTCCAGGTAGATCTTCACGACGCGGCGGAAGAAATCGTAGTGGGCGCGCTCGTCGATGCCGATGATCCCCAGAACACGGTGCAGGGCGGGATCGCCACGCTCGCCGACGATCTTCTGCAGGTTTTTGTAGTGCATCCAGGTGGCCAGTTCCTGCACCATGGTGTAGCAGACCATGGCCTTGGCGTCGTCGTGCGGCAGGTCCCAGACTAGCTTGAAAATGCCGCTCTCGATATCGGCCATCTGCTCCTCGCTCCGGTGTCCGGAGCGGAGCAACCAGTCACCCAGGGCCATCGAGTGCTTCGACTCCTCGTAGCCCCAGTTGGCGATCATCCAGGCTCGGCCGCGATTGGCGCGCACCTGCGGCAATAGCTTGCTGATGTAATCGGGCAGGAACAACTCCACTGCGCAGAATGTCTGTACCACGTCCGCGATGGCAGGATCGAGATTCGGATTGCACTGGTCCCAGGGGATGTCGTCGCGCAAGGACCAGCGGCGCTTTTTCTCGGCCCGATCGAAGTAGTCGCGGTAGAGCCGGTAGATCTCGGCCATGATGGCCGGACTGTCGGACTGAATGGTTTTGTGCATGAAGGTCTCTGGGGCGCAACGTGTTCGAGGTAAGATCCGTCAACCCGCGAGACATCCGAATTATTCCGCCGATGGTGAGCTGCGGGCGCGAACCACCGACTCGAAAAAGATCTTTGCTATTCGATGGGTGTCGGGAGAGTATCCGCGGATGGGTCGGGTCTGTCAAGGCAGCCTCGCGGCGCATCTGGGGCAGGGACGGCAGCTCTCCGCCATACTACTCTGACGCGGCGGCCAGTTCGGGCCAATGCTGGAGGACGGACAGGATCGGGTTGAGCGCCACCTGGCCCAACCCGCAAATCGACGTCAGTTGCAGAGTTTCGCCCAGCGCCGGGAGCACCGCCAGTTCGCGGCGGTCGCGAGTGCCGGACTGCACCCGTTCGAGCAGTTCGACTGCCTTCTGCGAACCAAGCCGGCACGGCACGCACTTGCCGCACGATTCGTTGCGAAAGAAACGCACCACGTTCGTTGCCAGCGCCAACAGATCAGTCCCCTCGGCGACGACGACCACCGCGCCGGAGCCGAGCATCGAACCGGCCTCTTGCAGGGCCGCGAAGTCGAGCGGCACATCGACGCGCGACGCCGGCAGGAAGTTCGACGAGGCGCCGCCCGGCGCGAAAGCGAGCAGCGGCCGACCGCCCAGGACGCCGCCGCCCAGGGCGATCAGTTCGCGGACAGTTGTACCGCTCGGCACCTCATAGACACCGGGCTTCTCGATGTGGCCGGACAATGCGATGAACTTCAACCCGGCGAACCCGGCCCTTCCTTGCTCCTTCCACCATGCCGGACCGCGCTGCACGACGGCCGGAACCATGGCCAACGTCTCCACGTTATTGATGACCGTAGGCTGACCGTGCAGGCCGTGGGTACCGGGAAACGGTGGCTTGTTGCGCGGCTCGCCGCGTTTGTCCTCCAGCGCTTCGAGCAATGCCGTCTCCTCGCCGAGGATGTAGCCGCCCGGCGAAACGAAGACGTCAAGGGTGATGCCGGCGTCGAGCAGACCCCGCTGCCGGACGTCTGCAAGCGCGCGGTCGAACGCCTGGCGCTCGGGACCGTACTCATGGCGGATGTAGAGGATGCCCTGCTCAGCACCGGTGACGAGGGCCGCCAGCAGCATCCCTTCGATGACGAGGTGCGGCAGGTCGGCGAGGATGACGCGGTCCTTGAAGGTGCCGGGCTCGCTTTCGTCGGCGTTGCAGATGACGTACTTCGGCGTGCGGTTTTCCTTGCGCACGAGGTCCCACTTGGCGGCGGTGGGGAAACCCGCACCACCCATGCCGCGCAGGTTGCTCTCTTTCAGCGCCGCCAGCACTCGCTCCGCCGCGAGCTGGCGATCCTGTTGCAACAGGTTGCAGTACGTTCCGTAGCGCTCTCCCGGATCGGCGTAGGGGTCGCAACGCCAGCGGGGAACCTCCGCTGACGGGATCCGCGGGAGCGACCCGGGGGTTTCGGCCCAGATTCGGAGCGGCGCGTCGCCGGCAAGAGAGAGCGGTTTGCCGTTGAGCGCGGCCGCCGGGGCCATTTCGCAGCGACCGAGGCAGGAAACCTCCTGGGTTGCCACACCGGGAACGCCGGCCAGTTCTTCATGGAGCCGGGTGCTCCGCTGCGGTCCGCCGGCAAGCCAGCAGGACATGTCGCGACACACCGCCAGTTCGACGCGCGGCGGCGGCGTCGTGCGGAAGTGCGGGTAGAACGAAACGAGTTCCTGGAGGCGATAAAGCGGCACATTGTCCCTGCGGGCGAGGGCACGCAGCGACTCGTCGGTCAGATAGCCATGCGCCTCCTGGAGTTCGTACAGGCGCTGGATCAGACTCATGGTTCGGCTACTCCCTTGCCAGCCCGCGGCGCCAGCAAGGGAGAGGAAAGGACCCTTGTTGGCGTCGTGGGTTAGTTCAAGGCATTTGCGAGCGATCGCGCCAGCGACCCGACCTCGCGCACGATCTCTTCCAGCGGCCGCGTCCCCACCTGCTCCAACCGGCGCACCAGCGCGCTGCCCACGATGATCCCATCCGCCACGTCGCGCAGCATGCGCACATGCTCCGCCCGGCTGATGCCGAAACCGATGCACAACGGCAGGTCCGTCTGGCCGCGCAGCCACTTTAGCTGAAGCAGCAATTCCTCGGGAAGCCGCTCGCGTTCGCCGGTGATGCCGGTGATGCTGACACAGTACAGGAACCCGGTCGAGGTCCGAGCAATCTGAACGGCTCGCTCACGCGGCGTCGTCGGCGTGACCAGCTGGATCAGTTTGAAATCCCGCGCGCCGGCCAATTCGGCGAGTCCCTCCGACTCCTCGACGGGCAGGTCGGGTACGATGGCACCATGCAGCCCGGCTGCTTTGGCCTGATCGAGGAACCTGTCCGGTCCGCGGCGATGGACGAGGCTGTACGACACCATGGCGACAAGCGGGATGCCGCGCTGCGTCAGTGCGGGCGACGCGGCCAGGCGGTGGGCGCAAGCGAAAATGTCGTCGATACGCAGGTTCGCCGCCAGGGCGCGGGTGTACGAGGCCTGGATCACCGGCCCATCGGCGAGTGGATCGCTGTATGGAAAGCCCAGCTCGATCAACGAAGCGCCATGGGCCGCCACTTCCTCGACCAGGCGGGCCGTGACGTTCAGGTCGGGATCGCCGGCGGTGAGGAAGGGAATGAAGGCCTTTCGACCCTCGGACCGCAGCCGCTGAAACAAGGCGTCAATGGGGTTCATGGAGGAAAAGGATCCTCGCTGTACCGGAAGGAGAAGGGGACGTTCAGACGAGAGACACGGGGCCGTCGGGCCGCCAGCCCTCGGTAAGCCAGCGTTCGATCGCCTCCTGCATGCCCTGCCGTGCGACTTCCTCGATCGCCGCCAGCACCTCGAACTCGGGCAACAGCGTGCAGGTGGCGCGATACCGGCGATCGTCCAGACGCTCGATGCGGATGGTGCAGACCATGCCGTCCCTCGTTTCAGATCACCTCGCCGCGCAGCCGGGCCACCTCGAAACAGTCCTTGTCGCCGCGGCCTGAAAAGCAGATCACAATCACGTCTTCCTTCGGCCGCCTGGCCGCCACACGCATCCCCTCGACCACCGCATGCGCCGTCTCGAGCGCCGGCAAGATGCCCTCCAGGCGAGCGCACAGGTCGAATCCCTTCAAGGCCTCGTCGTCGCCGATACTGACGTACTGCACCTGGCGGCTGTCCTTCCAGTAACTGTGCTCCGGCCCGACGCCCGGATAGTCGAGACCCGCCGAGACCGAATGGACCGGCAGCGTCTGCCCGTCGGTGTCTTGCAAAACATAAGTAAACATGCCGTGCAGGACACCCGGTTGGCCCTGACTCAGGGTCGCGGCATGGTCGCCGGAACGGGGGCCGCGGCCGCCTGCCTCGACGCCGCGCAGCTCCACCGAGGCGTCGCCAATGAACGGATAGAACATGCCTGCCGCGTTGCTGCCGCCGCCCACACAGGCCACCACCACATCCGGCAGCCGGCCGATCTGTTCCTGGCACTGCTCCTTCGTCTCGCGGCCGATCACCGCCTGGAAATCGCGGACCATCATTGGGAAGGGATGCGGTCCCATCACGCTGCCGATGATGTAATGGGTGTGCTCGACCGTGGCCATCCAATCGCGGAGTGCCTCGTTAATGGCGTCACGCAGCGTTCGGCTGCCGCTGGCCACCGGCATCACCGTGGTGCCCAGAAGGCGCATGCGATAGACGTTGAGTCCCTGACGGCGCACGTCTTCCTCGCCCATGTAGACCTGGCACTGCATGCCAAACAGAGCAGCAGCGGTGGCCGTGGCGACGCCATGCTGGCCGGCCCCCGTCTCCGCAATGATGCGCGGTTTGCCCATGCGCCGCGCCAGCAGTGCCTGACCGATGCAGTTGTTGATCTTGTGCGCGCCGGTGTGGTTCAGGTCTTCGCGCTTGAGAAAGATGCGGGCGCCGCCGGCCTCGCGCGTCAGGCGCTCGGCAAAGTAGAGCGGCGACGGCCGGCCGACGTAATGCTTCAGGTAATTGTCCAGCAGTCGCTGGAACTCCGGGTCTGCGCAGGCCTGGGCATAACACTCGGTCAGCTGCCGCAAGGCGTGCATCAGAGTTTCCGGGACGTAACGGCCGCCGTATGGGCCGAAGCGCCCCTGGGTGTCTGGAACGGCGGGAGTGGCAACCGGCATGGATCGTCTTACCTCGGCACGCGGCCTTTCCTCTCAGCCCCCACTCACCCTAGAGGGCGCATCTGCCCTGGTCAAGGACAAAGCAACCGATGTGGTGCCGCCTCGCCCCGTCGCCTATAATCAGTGCCGCAATTGCGTGGAGGAACAGCGTGCCGGAGTTACCGGAAGTCGAAACCGTAGTCCGCGATCTGCGGCCCTGCCTGACCGGCTGCCGCATCCAGTCGGTGACGGTCAGCGGCAAGCCACTGCGCCGGCCATGGTCGCCGGAATGGCAGACGCAGCTGGTTGGGCGGCACGTGCGACACGTACGGCGGCGTGGCAAATGGATCGTGGTGGAGCTGGACCGCGAACGATTCCTCGTGGTGCATCTGGGCATGTCGGGCCAGCTCACCGTCGTGCCCGCTGCCGAGGCAATCGCGGACCACACGCACATCGTCCTGAACCTGAGCCGGAACAGGACACAACTGCGTTTCCGTGACATCCGACGCTTCGGCAGCGCGACTCTATTCGAGGGACGGGCCGTGCTGGAGCGGTTCTTCAGCGATTCCGACCTTGGGCCGGAGCCGTGGGACCTCGACACGGCGACCTGGCGGCAGCGTCTGGCCGCGACGGAGCGCTGTCTCAAGGCGGTGCTGCTCGATCAACGCATCGTGGCCGGCGTCGGCAACATCTATGCCGACGAGTCGCTGTTTGAGGCCCGGCTGCACCCGGAGCGACTGGCCCGCGACCTGACGCCGGCCGAGGCCAGGCGCCTGCGCAAAGCCATCGTCACGGTGCTCGAGCGAGCCATCGACAAGCGCGGCTCGAGCATCCGCGATTATGTCGGCGGTTCCGGGCTGAAGGGGCAGTATCAGCAGGAGTTCCGCGTCTATCGCCGCACGGGGGAGCCCTGTGTGAACTGCCGGACGCCGATCGAACGCATCTGTCTTGCCGGACGGTCCACGCACTTTTGTCCCGACTGTCAGGGATCAGAACCCGAAGCGTCCGCGCCGGGAAAGCGATCCCGATAGCTGAAAGCAGCTAGCCGTATGTTCTCCTACCGGAAGTTCAAGCATCTGCTGGGTGAGAGCCACCTGGGCTTCAAGTGTCTCTGTTACTTCGGCGGATTCATCATCCTGCTCATCACGGCCAGCTTCTGGTTCTACGCCCACCAGACGGAGGCGGTGGCCTACGAACAGATCAACACGACCTGCCGTCTCCTTATTGTGCCGATCATGGCCCAGGAGAACCTTCAGGGCGACCGCAAGAAGTCGCTCAACAAGTTCAACGAGCTCCTGAAGAAGCAGCTACCGGACAAGCCGAATGTCACCTATCGCTTCCTCAAGCCGAACACGAGCAATCCGGAATACACCTGCGACAGCTACGAACTCGAACTGCTGACGCGATTTCAGGGCGACGAGAACATGCAAGAGGCCAAGCGCACGGCGCTGTCCGACGGCAAGTTCTACTACCACTACTATGCCGCCATCCGCGCCGGCAATGAGAGCCTGGTCGGCGAACGGCCCAGCGGCGAGGCGAGCGAAGGCGAACTCATCGCCCTGCTCAAGATCAGCATTCCCACCGCGGCGATCGAGGAAGGGATGCACGTCAACCGCGCCATCCTCATCGCCACCGCCCTCGTCACCGTCCTGCTCATCATGAGCGGTAGTTACATGATCGTCCGCTACGTCATAGTCAAGCCGGTCAAGCATCTCAAGGAGGTCAGCGACGCCATCTCCGCGGGCGAATTGAACGTGCGCAGCGAAATCCAGACCGGCGACGAGTTCGAGGATCTCAGCCATGCCTTCAACCGCATGTTGCGCAATCTCGTCAGCATGCAGGATCGCCTGCGCAAGGTGAACGGCGATCTCGACCGCAAGGTCGATGAACTGGCCCAGGCCAATATGGCGCTTTACGAGTCGAACCGTCTCAAGAGCGACTTCCTTGCAACAATGAGTCATGAGCTGCGAACGCCGCTCAGCAGTATCCTCGGCTTCAGCGAGGTGCTCCTGTCGGCAAATAGTTTGAGCGACAAGCAGAAACGCTGGGTCGGCAACATCCAGTCGAGCGGCGCACAGCTCCTGAACCTCATCAATGACATTCTCGACCTGGCAAAGATCGAGGCCGGCAAGATGCAAGTGCGCGTCGTCGAGTTCAGCCTGCACGATGTCGCCGAAGGACTGCTGAGCATGTTTCGGCCCTTGGCCGAGAAGAAAAACATCGACCTGCGCGTGCAACTGCCCCCGGAAACCTCGGTAATGCGTCAGGACGTGGTCAAGTTGCAGCAGATCCTCTCCAACCTGCTGTCGAATGCGGTGAAGTTCACACCGGAAGGCAGTCGAGTCCATTTCAAGGCCGAGGTGGAAGGAAGCACGCTCGTCCTGACGGTGAGCGATACTGGTGTCGGCATCGCGCCGGAGGACCAAGAACTGGTCTTCGAGAAGTTCCGCCAGGCGGGCAATCCGCTGACGCGCGAACACGCCGGCACCGGCCTGGGTTTGTCGATCGTGCGCGAGCTAACCAAGTTACTCGGCGGCGAGGTGACGCTGCAAAGCGAACTGGGCCGCGGCAGCACGTTCACGGTGCGCCTGCCGATGCAGCTGAGCGAAGAGCCGCGACTGGAGTTCGACTTGGCCAATGAGGGGATCGACCTGTCCAAGGCGCAACGGGTGGACGTGCGGCTCTACGCCCAGACCGCCCCCGCCCTGACGGCGACGCGCCTGGACAACCTTCAGGAAACGCGCGTCGAACCGCCCGCGACACCTCCCCTCACTTCATAGTTCTACCCACGCCGCACACTGCTCTTGCCACATTGTGGAACCCTCGCTATTCTCGCGACCCGCGCACCAGGGGAGGATGCGCATTCACCACGACACGTCGTTGTTAAGCCGGAGGAGACCCTTGCCAGAGAACAGATCCGACTGCCGTGATGACCAGATGGCCACGGTCCGCAGCCGCGGCAACATTGTCCTGACAAGCGAGACTCTGCGCAACAGCGCCGACAGCAACGGCGCCCAGTCCTCGAAGGCGGAGGAGCGGATCTCTCTCTTCTGGCGGATCTGCGGCGGTACTGTATTGAGCATCGCCGCTCTGGTAGTCGTCACGCTCTACCAGCAGATCAACAATAACATGACGGAACTGCGCAACGACATGATCCGCCTCAACGAGTCGCGCGGCGACCTCATCAAGAAGGACGAGTTCAATATGCGCATGACCTCCGTCTGGAACAGCATCAAGGAAGAGCAAGCCACCGGCGGCGCCCTGATTGGCCTGCGCGAGCGGTCGACGTTACTGGAACAGCAGTTGAGAACGGCGGAAAGCGAGCGCAAGGACTTGTCGCGCGAACTCCAGCAGCTGCGCGAGCGACTCGCCGTCATCGAGGGTCGACAGCACAGTTCCCGCGAGAATTCCGCGAGTGCGACGCATTAGTCGGTCCGCATCCGTACCAGCCCGCAGCTCCAGCAAGGGCTACTCGTTGCCCTTGGTGGTGCTGCAGGCGGGTAGAGTTGGCGGCTTTGCCCCTATGCTCGCACCGGCTTTGCCTTACAATAGCCGGTATGGAGCGTCTCAATAAGATTCTTGCTCACGCTGGTATCGGCTCGCGCCGCTACTGCGATCAGCTCATTGCCGCGGGCCGGGTCGTCGTGGACGGACAGGCCGTCCGCGACCTCGGCACCAAGGTCGACCCACAACATCAGCGCGTCGTCGTGGACCGCAAGCCTCTCCGCACGGAGGGGCACGTCTACTGGGCGGTCAACAAACCGAAAGGCTACCTCTGCACCAACCACGACCCTGCGGGCAGGCCGCGGGTTATCGAACTGGTTCCGCACGTCAGCCAGCGCGTCTACACCGTCGGCCGGCTCGACGAGGAGAGCGAGGGCCTGATCCTCCTGACCAACGACGGCGATCTGGCCAATCGCCTCATGCACCCGCGCTATGGCGTCGAGAAGACCTACCTCGTCCAGGTCGCCGGCCGGCCGTCGCGCGATGACACGGAGCAGCTGCTCAAGGGCATCTGGCTGAGCGAGGGGCGCGTCCACGCCAAGCGGATCAAGCAGGTGCGCCGGCAGGGCGACAGCACCTGGCTCGAAATCGTCCTCGACGAAGGCAAGAATCGCGAGATCCGCCGCATGCTTGCCAAGCTGGAACACAAGGTCCTGAACCTGAAGCGGCTGGCCATCGGCCCGGTGCATCTCGGCCGGCTGCGCGGCGGCAAGTCGCGGCCGGTCAAGGGACGCGAACTGGCTGCCCTCCGCGAAGTGGCCGAACACGCCGGCCAGGCGCGCCAGAAACGGCTCGCCCATGCCGGGGAGCCGCAGCAGAAATGACCCTCTTCGTCCGGGCAGCCGTGCCGGTAACCGCCAACGTACGTCTGGCGCGCGATACCTACTCTCTGCGGTTGCACGCTCCGCGACTGGCCCAGGCCATCCGTCCCGGTCAGTTCCTCATGCTGCGTTTGCCTGGCACCACCGACCCGCTGCTGGGCCGGCCGTTCGCCTTCTACGACACGCTTCTCGACGACCAGGGCCAGCCAGCCGACCTGGACGTCGTCTATCTCGTCGTCGGCAAGATGACCAGCCACATGGCTGCCCTGCGGGCAGGCGACGCGGTCGAGGTCTGGGGACCGCTCGGCAACGGCTTCCCCGAATTGACCCACCTGGAGCATGTCGCGCTCGTGGCTGGCGGGATTGGGCAGACGCCGTTCCTGGCCCACGTCCGGGAATTACTCGGCCGGCGCGGCTATGGTGGCCGAGCCCCGCGCCAGGCGGCGCGGCGCGTATCCCTGTACTACGGTGTCCGCACGGCGGAATTGGCGGCTGGCGTCGAGGACTTTCGGGCAGCGGGCGCGGCCGTCCACCTGGCCAGCGACGACGGCAGTCTGGGCTTTCGCGGCTATGTCACACGGCTTCTGGAGCAAGGCGAACGGCCGCAGCACCTGATCGGCTGTGGCCCGGCGCCGATGCTGCGCGCCCTCGCGGACCTGGCCGCGCGGTGGCAGGTGCCGTGTCACCTGTCGCTCGAAACGCCGATGGCGTGCGGACTGGGTATCTGCTTCAGCTGTGTTGCCAGGGTGCGAGCCGGCGAGGGTTGGGACTATCGCCGCGTGTGCGTCGATGGGCCGGTGTTCGATGCGTCGTGCCTCCTCTTCGTTTAGGGACCGTCCAGGATTTACTTCGATGCACCGGCGGAGACCCCGGTCCGAGGGTGCTGGACCAGCGCAAACGCCGGTCCCACTGGCCTGGAAGTCATTCCTGGATGAGTCCTTGGCCGCGACGCACAGCGGCTAAACGAGCACGTTGTTGCCACGGGACGGTAGAATAGCACATGGAAACCGTCGTTCTGGCGAACTTTGCTCTACCGGCCGTAAGGTTTTGGGGCGCCGCCCGGGCCGTCACCGGCTCGATGCACCTGGTCGAGGTCGGCGACCGGAGAATCCTGCTCGATTGTGGTGCCGTGCGCGGTCCCGGCGCTGACAAACACCGGCCGCACTTCCCCTTCGCGCCTGCCACGATCGCGGCCGTCGTGCTCAGCCACAGTCACATCGACCATTGCGGCAACCTGCCCCAGCTGGTTCGACAAGGCTTCCGCGGTCCGATCTACTGCACGCCCGCCACGCGCGACCTCGTCGCCCTCATGCTGGACGACGCGGCGCGCTTCCAGGAAGAAGAAGCGATCGTGCAGACCCTCATCGGCCAACCTGAGCAGGACACCGAGGTCTATACCCGCACCGACGCTGCCCAGGCGGTCCCACAGTGCGTTACCGTCCCCTACGACCAGCCGCGCCCCATCTTCTCAGACGTTCAGCTGCATTTGACCGACGCCGGCCACATCCTCGGCTCGGCGATGGTGTCGCTGACAATCGCCTGGCGCGGCCAGGAACGCACGCTGACCTACACGGGCGACGTGGGCCGGCACGGCCTGCCCTACCTGCGTGAGCCGACGCCGCTGCCGGCATCCGACGTGGTTCTCTGCGAGAGCACCTACGGGGGCCGAACCCACGATTCGCTGGAGAGAACCATCGAGATCGTTGCCGCCATGGTACGGCAATCATTCGAGCAGGGCGGCAAGGTGCTGGTGCCGGCGTTCAGCCTGGGCCGCATGCAGGTTGTGGTGCATTACCTGCGGCAGTGGGTCCGCGAAGGCCGGCTTCCGAACCTGCCGATCTTTGTGGACGGTCCACTGGCCACTGACATCGCCGACGTCTACCGCCGCCATGCGGAGTGCTTCGACCCGCTTCTCTTCCCCGCCATAGCGCGGGAACTGGAGACGAATGGCAACTCGGGCGTGACTTACGTTCGTTCGCTGGCCGCGAGCAAGGAACTGTGTGCGCGGCGCGACCCCTGCCTCATCGTCGCCGCCACCGGGACCTGCGACGGGGGCCGGATCGTGCGTCATCTCAAGCAAAACGTGGACGATCCGCGCTGCAGCGTCATCCTGGTCAGCTACCAGCCGCCACATAGCCTGGGCCGGCGACTGCAGGAACCTCGGCCGCGCGTCCGCTTCCACGGCCGCGAATGGAACCTGTGGGCGGAGGTAGCGCAGATCAACGGCTTCTCCGGCCACGGCGATCACAACGATCTGTTAGCGTTGCTGGTGCCGCAAGCCGGACATACCCGAAGCGTGCGGCTGGTCCACGGCGAGCCGGAGCAATCGGAGACGCTGGCCAACGATCTGCGGGCGCATGGCTTCACCGATGTGGCGCTGCCGGCACCTGGAGACGTGTTGAGTCTCGTCTAACGAGCACCGCGTTCTCCAACCCGGCAAGAGGTCTCTGTTGTCTTCTCCTTGACACGGCAAGAGAGGGCTGTAGAGTCTGACAAATGACACACTCCAGGTGCTGCTCCGTGTGACCGCGCAGAGCAGCTCCACGAGTTGTTTCGTAGGAAGAGGCGGCCTGTGGCGATCGTTTGTCCTCATTGTCAGAACCACCTGAAGATCAAGGGCGCCAGGCCGGGACGCTATACTCCCAGGTGTGTGAAGTGCGGCAAGCAGTTCGCCCTAACGGTACCCGACGACCCTCAGCAGGAACTCATGGCGGTCCTGCTGCCTGTGAAGGTTTGGCCGGTCATCCCGGCCGACCGGCCGGCCCCACCGACTCCACCAGCGGCAGCCAGCTCCGATCAGACCGCCGCATTTATTGATCCGGAACATCCCCATTCGGCCGCCCTTTCCCAGGCGATCCCCCTGCCGCAGTCCGCCCTGGAAGTTACCACGCCGGAGACACCGATGGCCGCGGCTGGGACACCACCCACTGCCGCGCGGGCCAGGCAAAAACCGGCGGACGCTCCGGAGACGCTCGGAGGCTACCAGATCCTGAAACAGCTCGGCCGCGGCGGCATGGGCACGGTATACCTGGCCAGACAGGTGTCGCTCGACCGTAAGGTGGCGCTCAAGGTGATGAATCCGCAGTGGGCCGAGGACGCCACCTTCGTCGCGCGTTTCACGCGCGAGGCTTACGCCGCCGCCCAGCTCGTTCATCATAACGTCATCCAGATCTACGACATCGGCAGCGATCGCGGATTCCAATATTCCAGCATGGAATTCGTCGAAGGCGAATCGCTGTCGGAGCTAAGCAAACGCGAAGGGAAGCTGGACGTCGAAGTCGCCATTGGCTACGTCCTGCAAGCAGCCCGCGGCCTGAAGTTCGCCCACGATCACGGGATGATCCACCGTGACATCAAGCCCGATAACCTGATGCTCAATACTCAGGGAATCGTCAAAGTGGCTGATCTCGGACTCGTAAAGACCCCTGGGCTCGAGGAGTTGCCCGCTGGAGAAACGCTGGCGCGGGCACGGGACTGGCTGCCGTCGCTGGCCGAGGTGGCCGGCCGCGAGGTTACCCTGGCGAATGTCGCCATGGGAACCCCCGCGTACATGGCCCCCGAGCAAGCCCGTGACGCGGCCAGGGTCGATGCCCGCGCGGACATCTACTCCCTCGGCTGCACGCTCTATGTTCTACTGACCGGCCGGCCACCCTTCTCAGGCACCACCGCGCTCGAGGTCATGAGCAAGCATGCCCACGACCCGCTTGTGCCGCCCGACCAGATCGTCAAGCGCGTGCCCCGGGCCGTGTCCGAAATCCTGCTCAAGATGATGGCCAAGAAGCCAGAGGAGCGTTTCGCGAACATGAGTGAGGTCATCAAGGCGCTGGAGGAGTTCCTGGGCGTGCAGGCCTCCGGCCCCTTTTCGCCGAGCGAGGAGCACGCGAACCTGCTGGAGGAATGCGCCCAGCGTTTCAACCTTGCTCCGGCGGCCAGACTCCGCGAGCGGATCTTCCTCGGTTTCTTCGGCAGCTGTGCCGCGCTGCTGGTCTTCTGCCTACTCTTTCGCTGGTGGGGTTTGGCGCTCGGCTTCCTGAGCCTGGCGTTCCTGACGCCTCTCTGTTACTTCCTGGTCTCCGGCCTCAAGAAGCAGACATTTCTTTTCCAAAAAGTCCGCGAACTCATCCTGGGCACCAGCTGGACCGACAGGCTCATGGCGGTCGTCGCCGTGCTGCTGTTCCTCGGGCTGCTATGGCTGTTGGGACTGTTTGGTCTCTGGCTCGGTTTCACCATCATGGCCGTGACACTGGCAATGGTCTGTCACTTCGGGCTCGATCGCCAGGTGGCCGCCCAGCGCCAGGGCGCGCTCGCGGAGATCGAGCAGATGCTGCGCAGCATGCGTCTGCGCGGTCTGGAGGAAGAGGCGCTGAGGCAGTTCGTTTGCAAATACAGTGGCGAACGCTGGGAGGAGTTCTACGAGGCCCTGTTCGGTTACGAGGCGAAGCTGGCGGCTCGGACACGCTGGACGCTGGGGGAACGGGGCATGGCGCGCGAGAAGTTCGCTTCGTGGCGGGATCCACTGGTTCACTGGATCGACGCCAGGCAACGGGCACTCCGCGAGGCACGGGCGAAAAAGCATCTCCAAGAAATCGAGGCGAAAAGCCTGAAGGCGCAGGGCTTGGCGGAGGCCGAGGCCCGCGCCCGTGCCGAGCAATTGGCCGACGCGATGCTCAACACGGCGGCTTCCTTGAAGGAGCAGCAGGCCTTACGCTCAGCGGTCCTGGCCATGGAAACCGTTACTCCGGAACAGGCCGCCCTGCCCATCGTGACAGACCTGCTCGGGCTGCCGCAGCCACAGCCGCCGTCGCCGGCCCGCATGCGTCAGCGCGTCACTATCCGCTTCTTTGAGAATGCCTTCGATTTGGTCCTCGGGCCGCGGATCCGCTTTCTCCTTGGCGCTGTCCTTCTGGCGGGCTGCGTGGGCTGGCTGTACCAGAACGGGATGATCCCGGGGCAGGAGATCAAGGACATGGCAACGGAGGCGCTCGACAAACAGGAACTGCCCGACGCGACCGCCGTGTCGATCGATCTGTACAAGGAGACGCAGCCCTTGAATCTGCCGCTGGTGCCGTTTGCATTGACCGAATGGGTGAGCAATTTCAACGCGGGACTGGCAGGCTTGATCCTGATCGTGTCGGCCCTGTGGCGTGGGGTGCCAATTGCGCTGTTCATGTGGCCGGCAGCGCTCGTGGCGTTCGCCGGACATCGGCTGGGCATCCCGGACCTGGGATCATTCGCGGCACAACACCTCAGCCTGATTGGTGGTGCGGCGCTGGCGCTGCTGGGATTGGTGGTGAGTCTGCTACGCTAGGGCTCGGATTCAAGAATGTCGTCCGGCCCAAGGACAGTCACTTTCCGCTGCCGCGCCTTTGCCAGGCCCCCGTCGAGCACGCGGATCGCCTTGCCCGGTTGTGCGCCCAGCTGCCCGGCGCTCACCGGGACAGCCATCACCAGCGCCTCGGTCGTTACATTCACTCCGTAGCGCGTCTCCAGGTAGCGCGCCACCGTCGGCAGAATGCGACTTCGCAACTCCTCTTCGCTCGGTTCCGGCACTTCGATGAAGAACAATCGGCGTCGCAGCGCCTCGTCGCGAAGGGCCACCAGGTCGCTCCAGGTCGTCGTGGCGCAGAGGTGCAGACCGCTTTCCAAAGCCCGACAGAGCGCCAGCCGCGCCAGGCCACCACCGCAGGCCAGATGCAGGTCCTCCAGCACAAGCAACGCGGATGGCCCCAGCCGCAATGCCTCTGCATAGAGGTGCTGCAACCGCTCCGCCCGATCGCTGCTGGATGTTGCCCCCACCAGGACCGCCGGCAGGTCGACCCGCACAGCGCTGCGGCCGCCGTCTTGCTCTTGCCACCGCCAGGCGAGTTCGCGTGTCAGTGCCGTCTTGCCCACTCCCGACGGTCCCACGAGCACCACCGCAGCCCGCTCGGTCTGCTGACCGAGCACGGCCTCGGCCCGCGTGACGATCTCCGCGCGTCCAACCAGCGGCGGGTGCGCTTCACGGAACCCCCAGTCGGCACACAAGCCGGCCGGCAGGGCAGTCACGGCACTGATCGGAAAGCCGAGGAAGCGCAGCGCTGCCCGGGCCACGGCGACGGGACTGGTCTGCATCAGGTGTCCTGGCGCCAGCAGCAGCGGTCGCCAACCGTTGGAACGCTCGCCATTCGAGAACACGCTGACCAGGAACGGATCGGCGCCGCCGTAATGCAGGTCTTCGTCCACGAGCACCAGGTACGGCATTTGCGGCCGGCGGGTTTGTACGACGAGCAGGTTCGTCGCCGCCTTGGAGAAACGCTGCCCATCGGTCGGCACACCCTCGGCGAGGAGCATGTCCTGGTCCAGCCGCCGCAGTCGGGCGTTGACCGCTTCCAGTTCGCGACGCAACACGTCCTCGATCTCCTGCATGGCCTCACCTCCGCGTCAGCCGATTAAAGCGTTCCACCAACTCGATCTCCGACCGCTCTTCGCTGGAGAACTGCTCGCGGCGCACTACCCGCCGAGTCGTCTCAAAGGGATTGCGCAGATCTACGAATTCGCCGGTGCCCGGGTGGAACAGGTAACGCCAGTCGCACATCCAGCCCGGCTCCCGCGACGCCCTGATGCAGGCGCCGCGGATGGCGGCCCGACCGCCCGGCGGCGGTTCGAATGATGCCTGCTCGATCTCGTCCCGCGTGACGACCACTGAACGAAACCGCCCCGCCGCGACGAGTTGATCGTGCAGGCCGCCTAGCTCATGATAGTGGAGTTCCAGGGTCTGCAAACGGATGGCGAACCGTAGCCGCTCGAGGACGCCCGCCCGCTGAGCGCCGGCCAGGAGGACCGCCTCACCATACTTCGGCGCCAGCTCGGCCGACAGCGCACTTGGCGTCTCGGCCAGGACTGCCCTGACGACCTCCCACGGAAAGACGGATCTTAGCCCCTCCAGGGTGCGCAGCGCTGCGTGGAGGTCGGTCCAGGTATGGCCGGCCCGGCGCAACTCATGCTCGAAGATGAGCAGCTTGCAGTAGGGATCGAGCCGATCCGCCAACCGCAGCGGATCGCGGTCCAGGTCTTCCAGCGTCTGCCGCCAGTAGCCCAGCACTTCCGTTGCCCAGTCGGGGAAGTCGCCGCGCGCCACGGCCCGCTCGCACTCTTCCAGGTATTCCACCTGGATCTGCAGGGCTGTGAGCTTGCGGCCGTTGGCCAATGGCACCTTGACCTGAAGCCAGGGATCGCACGCAATCGCCTGGAGCGCCTGGACGGGATCGGCGAGTAGCAGGCCTTGCCCGACCTTGTAGCCTTCGTTCATGAGCAGGAAGAGGAGGCCAGTGGTGCCGAAGGTCAAGTAGATACCAAACGGCGCACGCTGTGAATCCTTCGAGATGAGATGGGCACGACACCAGCCATCCCGCGCGTAGTCGGTCGCCTTGCGGACGCGCGTGCAGAAAATGGCGCGGTTGCCGGTCGTCTCACTGCCGGTCGCCTGGATCAGGTGGCGGGCACGCTGCGACAACTCGAAGCCAGGCGCGTGCGGCCGGGCAGACAGGCAGCCGGCGCCGACATAGATCGTCCGGCTGACGAGGTGCGGCAGGAGCTGCGGACCGACGCGCTCCATCGGCACCCACGAGGTGTGCGATTCGTGGCAACCCCAGGCGATGCGATCGGGGAAGCAAACGTCGATGTTGTTCTTGACAATCGCGATTCTCAAATCAGGTCGCTCGGCCTGGACGCGGTCGCGGGCCAGTTCGAGGATGCGTTCACCGGCCTTGTCGCTGCAGGTGAGTTGCCGCGGCGTGAAGACCTCCGGTGTGGCCAGTTCAGGATGGCCGCCGGTGTCCATGTAGAAGCGGCCGGCGTGCTGCAGGTAGAGGGCCCGACCGCCGTTGACGTCGGGCAGCCAGAGCCGTTCCTTGCGGACAGCCTCATTGAGGAGGCTGTAGACCTCCTCCGACGGCATCACTCCCCGCGGCGTGCGTGCGGAGACTGCGTATTCGACCTCGCTGCCCATCAGGTACGGTTTCATGGGCCGATCTCCCCAATCCGGTTGACCCACTTGAGGGATAGCGATACGAAGGCTAACCCGCAAGCGGGGCCGGCGGTGGATCACTGTCCACCGCGCTGCCGATTCTGCTGCAGGTAGTCCTCGGCATTCAGCGGCCGAATCGAATCGAGGATCCGGTCGGCGGCGTCGAGGATGGCGGCGGCATCGGCGCGGACCTGCTCAAGGCCTTCGTCTCCGGGCACCGGACCGCCGCCTGGCCCGGTCGGCCGCTGCACTTGGCGCTGACGCTCCATGATGAACGCTCCTTTCGCTTGCTGAAGTTTCGTTACCAACGGGAAGAGCCGCGGTGGCGGGACGACCTCGCATCATGATTGTCCCAGCGCTGGCCCCACGCCTCGCTCCGCCCTGGCCCTGTCATACTGTACGCCGAACCACCCAGGGTCCTTTCTGCTTCGACACCTACCGCGGCGATGAGTTCGGTCAACGTGCCGCTGCGTTCCAAGATCGCCTCGCTGGCCGCCCGGCCGAACGCCGTGGGATCGGGCATTAGCAACGCCGTTTCCGACCACCAATAGCGTTCGCTCTGGAGGCGGAAACGGATGCGGTCCCAGTCCATATCGATGACGTGGTCGCCAAAGCGGCGCAGCACATGGGCTCGCAGAAAGGCCCGGCTGTCGTCAGGCGGCTCGTTCAAGAAGCGTCCGACCCGCTCTGGCGCCGGCATCTCCTCGACGAGTCCCGCGGATGCCATTTGCCAGAAGAGCCCTTCTTGAGGATCGAGACTGGAGAAGAGCAGATCGAGACATTTGATCTCCGGCGACTGCCAGCTCAGGCCGCGCCGACTGCGCTGCCGATCGAGCAGCAGATACTTCAGCACCCAATCGCAGCGGCGCGCCAGGGCGCCGAGGTCGCGGCGCGCCAGCAGGTCGAGCGTCTCCTGCCAACAGCGGACGATGGCTTCGGCTCCCGGCACCACGGTCTCCGCCTCGCCGGCTGCGACAAACTCCGCGGCCACGCCGGCGAGGCCCCTCTGCACTTCGACCGCGCTCAAGCGGCGGCACCGCTGGGCCATCGCCAACGGCTGTGCCAGCGTCAGGTCTCGACTCACGGCCCACGCAGCGGCGAGGGGATCGTCCACCAACAGGGCGGGATCGGCCCAGCCCTTCTCCGCCATGGCGAGGACCAGCTGAGTTGTGCCGGCCTTGAGATAATTGGCGATCGGACAAAGCACGTTGTCGAAGAAGATCAGATGCATCCGCGCCAACCCATCGCCGGCGTGGGGCTCGTCGCGCAAATTGAGCAGAGGCCGGCGGTGCGTCGTCTGGATGCCGACGAACTCCTCGAACCAGTCGGCGCGCTGCGATAGCTGGTAATTGCAGGCCGTCCGGTCGTTGCTCGGTCCGACCTGGCCCTGGCCGGTAAACAGGGTCGCCGTCGCCAGGTGCGTGGCGAGGAAACCAGCCAGGTGCGGCTTGCGCGTGAAGATGTTGTCCCAGAGTTCGCGGCGCACCATGACGTTCAGGTGGTGGCCCCACGACTGGTGACCATCGCTGACGGCGGCGAAGACGTGGAGCCGATGGCCGTCTGGCAGTTTGCGTTGGGCCGCCACCTGCGCCTCGCGCGCCAGGCGGAGGCCAGCATGCATGACTGCCGCGTGATCTTCGGCGCGGGTGTGCTCCGGCACGTTGATTTCGAGGTGTTCGGAGTCAATATACGCCGAGCCGCCCGACGATGCCAGGAAACGCCGACCCCATTCGATGTGCGAGCCCCAGGAGCGATCGCGCGGAAAGCCGCGGATCTCGTCGAGGAGCTTGCGCGCCGCCTCGCCGACGTTGCCGTCCTGTCGATGGCCGGACTCCAGCGAATTGGCTAGCTCGAAATCGGCGCCGAGAGCTTTGACACAAGATTCCATGCGGATCTCCCAATTCTGCCGTTTGCGGCTCGGCGGTTTCTCCGCGAGCGTTTCAACCGCCCAGCCGCATGCGGCTTTTCTCACGCGCTCCTCGTGTACAGCCCAGGCCCTGGACCGCGGCCCAGCGGCTCGACCGCCACCGGATCGACGTCCTGGGGCAGCCGCGCCGCATAACTGCGAACGTTGGCCGGCGTCAGCAGGCTCGCCGCGCCGCGCAGTTCCTGATCCAGCGCTGCACCCAGGTCCGTCTCGGTGATGCCGCCCGGGCCGGTCTGTGCCTCGCGGTCGGCGGCCTCCTCGGCAGCCACCCGCACGACGTTTTCCAGGGTGGCGCCGCTTACCAGATCGCGGCCGCCCAGCGCCATCTTGCGACCATCTCGCAGCGTCACCCGGGCCAGCTCCGCGTAATCGCCACGCGGGCTGTAGACCCGGCTCAGCAAGCCCTCGACCAGCGCCTCCGGTTCGCCATCCACCGGCAGGCCGCCGAGGTAGCGGATCAGGATCGCCCGCGCCCCCTGACGGTTCGGCGCCGGAATGCGGATCTTCACGTCGCCCAGCCGGCCCGGACGTACCAGGCCGTTGTCGAGGATGTCGGCCCGATTCGTGGCGCCGATGACGATCAAATTCGACACCTGCTGTACACCGTCGAGTTGGGCCAGGAACGTCGAGAGGATGCGATCGGGAGCGGCGCTGCCCATGTCGGTGTTGCGCCGCCGGCCGATCGCGTCGATCTCGTCGAAGAACATCAGCGTGGGCGTTCCGCCCTCGATGGCCAGTTCGCGGGCCGCCTGGAAGCGGGCGATAATCTTCTGCTCGCTCTGGCCGAGCCACATCGAGTAATCGCTGCTGCCGGCAATGGCCATGAAACGGCACTCGCCGGCCGGCGTCAGCGTGGCAATGAAGTTCGCCAGGCAACGCGCCAACTTCGTCTTGCCGTTGCCCGGCGGCCCTTCAAGGAGGATGCCGCGCTTCGCCGGCAGCCGATAGCGCGTCGCCAGCTCGGGGTGTTGCATGCGGAAACGGATCACCCGCTTGAGCAGGCCGATCTCGCGGTCGAGGCCGCCGAGTTCCTCGAAGCGATCGCTCGGCGTCTGCTCGAAGAACAGGTCTTCCTTCCCCGGCGGCTCCACGCGAGCATAGGCCAGTCGGGCGCCGTCGCGGTCGAACCCGACCAGGTCGCCTTTGCGCAGCTCCACGCCGACCAGGTCGTCGCTCAACTCGGCGGCAACGAGCTGTTCCTGGTGCCGTAGCAGGATGCGCCGGGCGCTGTCGTGCCCCTCGAAGGTGCCGACGTCGTGCCAGCGCGGGCCGTGGTCCTCAACACTGAGCAGGCAATTACGCGCCTTCGTGAGGATCGCGCGGACGCCGATGCGCAGTTGCGCCTTCGGCACGTCCGGATGGATTGCCACCTCGACGAAAGTACCACTAGTGCAGACCTCGACTGTGGTCGAGCCGTTGAGGTGGACCCCGGTGATGACGGCGGGATAGCGCTCGGGCTCGCACAGCGTCTCGATCTCTTCGCGGAGCTGCTGCTGGTGCTCCTTGACCTGCTCGAGCGCCTCCTGCAGCGCGAATTTTTCGCGAAAGAGGTTCTCGGTGACAGGCCGCAGGTCGGTGCCGCTGGCCTGCATGGTGGCCAGCCAGGCCAGATGCTCGTCGAGAGTGCGCGGCGGCGCCGTGCCGTTCGGAGCATGCGGCCGATTGTTCGCTTCCACAGTTGTGCTGCGGGGCATGCGCTTCTCCTGGTTCGATATCACAATCGGAAATCAAAGTCCTGCTCTGCCTGTACATACGCCGGGGCGGCCGGTCGCTTTGACGGCCTATTCATCAATGACCTCGAAACCGCGCGGCAGGATCGCGCCATTTCGCCAGCCGTAAAGGCGCACCGGCAGATGACCGAGCGCACGCTCCAGTTTCGGTTCCACGGCGGCGAGCAGGCCAACCATGAACGGGCGGGCGAACGACAGTTCCATCAGGAATTCGTCGTCGCTGCTATAGAACAGCACCTTGCGGATACAATCGGGCGGCGTCGGCAGCGGGCACTCCTCACAAAAGCGGAACGGATGGCTGTGCATCCACCCGGCGAAGATCTCGCCTTCGCCGCGCAGGTCGAGAACCTCGCGCACCCGCGCCCAGGTCGCCGCCGTGAAGGTGACGCTGGTGGAGGTGGCGTCGGTCTGCTCAGCCGGCACCAGGCACGTGATGCGCAGGAAAACCTCGTCGGTCTCCGGATCGCGACACAGGTGGCCGAGGAGGACACCGCCGATTTCCCGGTCTGGGGCCCGCCCGGCCTCCGCCACCGCTTCTTCGAGGACGTGCCGCGGTACCAGTACCGAAAAATCGTCTGACACCGGTTCGTCCCAGGCTTCGCTGACGCTGAGAGCGCGGCGCGACGCGCTGCGCATGGGAACCTCGACGGACACCGGTTCCAGCGCGATGTGCATGCCGCGGCGCGGCGTCTCTTCGCCGCTGTCCAGGTACGCGGCCAGCTGATAAAGCAGCTCGCTCTTCTCCGGCAGCCTCCCGGCGCGGATCAACTCCGCGCCGATATGTGCGGCGCGACCCGCGAAGAAACTGCTGGTAAAGCGCTGCCGCTGCTCGCCCACGGGGGCGGGCAGGATAATCTCGAAGCCGGTTGCGCGCGGCGAGCCGTGTTCGGTTTCCGCGAAATGCGGTTCCAGCCGGGCCTGTCCCAGAGGTGGGTCGTAGGCGCTATAGACGCCGCGCCGCAGTCCCTCGAAGAACGCGGCCTCCACCGCCCGGCCGAAGTCTGTCGGCGTCAGGGCCACGTCATGGACGGACCGACGCTGCGCGTCGAAGAATTCGAGCCGGTAGCGATACACTGCCGGCTGCATCTGGGTACTCGGCACGGGCAACCTCCTTCTTGTGTAGCCACGATGCATCGCTGAGCGTGGGTTTCGCGCTCCGCTGCTTGTTGCGGCTACACGAGGCCTTTTCGCCAAGGTCGAGTACCGAGTACGGAATACTCCGTACTCGGTACCCTCCAATCAACCTGCCGTGACGTTTTGCGTCAGGGTGACGACGTCGTCCTCGACGAGCACGTCGCCGACCCGGTCGCTCTCAGTCAGGCTCTCGCCACGTGCCCTTGCGGAGTACGTGAGCGGGCGCCCCTGCGAGTCGTTCACCGGGAGACGCAACTCGTGCATCAGGCTGGCGACGAGGTCTCCCACCGTGGCGTCTTTCGGAATGCCTCGAGCACGCCGGCGGATCTGCCCGGTGAAGTCCTCGACCGTCACGCTGAGCGTCTCGGTCGCTCCCATGGTCAACACCTCCGATCGGATAATCGGGTTGCGAAACTGCCCGGGGCACCGCACCCCGGACCCGAAGCCATTGACGGCTTAGCGGCTCTCCTGAAACTCCAGATACGCTCGCGCCACCTCCGGCGCGCGCAGCGCCGCCGCCTCGCGCGTCAGCAACCGGCAGCCCGCCGCGACGCCATGCAGTGCGTGCGGCAAATCCGCGTCCACGTGGGCCGCGTGTACCCATGAGACGACGCGAGCGCGCCGGCCGTCGAGCTCGCAGCGGGCGGAACGCAGCCCGGCCTGGGCGAGGAGCAGAAACTGTGCGAGCGCCTGCGCCGCTGCCTCGTCGAATTCGTCCAACTCGGTCAGGACAACCTCCACGCAAACGCCATGCGGGCCGGCGCCAAGGTGCAGTTCGCGTGGCAGGCATTCGTTCGCGGGCACCACCCAGCCCGGCTCCCGCCGCGACCAGGCGAAACCGGATGCTTCCAGGGCCGCTTCCACAGCCTCGGCAACCGCACTCGCTTCCACGGGACTCGGCGCCGTGGCACGCATTTCCTCAAAACGCCGCAGCGCCTCGTCGAGCCTCGCACCGCCGTCCGGCTGCCGTACCTCGCCGGTGAGTAGGACGGCGCCCTCGGGTGCGAGGACATAACGCAGGTTGCCCGGCAGATCCGCCGCCAAGGTCAGCAATTCGGCAGCTGTCTTTCCCCGCAATGAGAGTTCCGGCTGCCGCAGCACCAGCCAACCGCCGCCCTCGGCGGCATAGGTTGCCCGGCCCGATCTGCCAATCTCCAGCACCGTCATGAGTTCCTCTCCGCCGGTTCGAGAGCGATCGACAGTAGCCGGCCAAAGAGCGGCCGGCGGTCAATCGGCAATTCGTCGAGATGGGCTCGGCCCCAGGTGCAAGCCACGCGATTCAGGGCGTCGTTCTCCTGCAACTGCCGCAACCGCCACGAGAACAGCGCGTGCAGCGATTCGCAGATTTCCACGAGCGCCTCGCCGGGCCGGACCTGGACGCAGATGCCAGGCGGAGACAGGTTTGGATGAAACGCCAACCGCGGCTCGATCAAAGCCAGCATCTCGAAACGGTCGGCGCGGCGCAGATAATCCGGCAGGAAGCGAACGGCGACGATATGACGCTCGACCACCTGCGGCTCCGCCTCGCCGAGACGAACCAGGCCGCGCGTCTGAAACGCCAGCCGCCATAGCCACGGCGCCTGCTGTCCGAGGTTGACCGCGTCGAGCAGGCCGCCGCGCCGGCAGCGTTCCAGAAGTTCGTCGCGGCTGTTGCAGAGGAAAGCATGCGTCACTTCATCGAAGACCGGCTCGGGGCCAGCCGACTGCAGGATGCTCAGGTCGAGTGGGTCCATGACGTTCCCTCCACTCCTACTTACGCAGGGCCAAGAAGGCGCTTTCGGTTGCCGATCGCACCCGCACCCAATCGCCCGGTAGAAAACCTACCGCTGCCAGGCTCTCACTGGCCCGCGGTCGCAGCCACTCCGGCGTGACGAAGCGCTGAGCCGGGAAGCCGACGTCACCGAAAAGACCGGCTCGGCATTCCAGATGGACCGGCGTCGAGCCGAAACGTTGTGCCACCGCGAGAAGCAGGTCGGCGATCTTAGCACCGGCGAAACCTTCATCTAGGAGCAGGGTTTCGCGGACGACAGCATGATCGAAGCGGCAGCGCGGCGCCCGCCGCAGCCGGCTCACGAGGAACCGGCGGTGCGTCAGGTCAAACGCGATCTCTTGACTGTCTATTGGCGGCTGTCCCGTCAGGAAGCGCTGGCACTCGGCCGCCATCAGCCCGGCCACCACGGCGCCCGTAAGGGCCGGCGCCGGCGTGGCCGGAGTGTTTGCCGGCGCCTCGGCGACGCAGGGGTATTCCGCGACAAGTTTGCGATAATCGTCCTGACCCCAGCCGCATTCGAGACAGGCTGTCGCGGCACCCGGGACGAACACCTGAACCCTGCCCACCAGTCCCTCGCCAACGCCGCCGTCCACGGCGGGTACGCCGACTGGCCATGCGCGCTCCGAGAGGAGCGCTTGCCGGGCGCGGCGCGAATCGAGAGCGCCGACAATCAGGTCCACCTGGAACAGGTCGAGAGGCAGCTGTTCCAGTTCATCGACGCGCGCCTCGACCGCCAGGTCGGGACAATGCCCCCGGAGGCGCTCCGCCAGCACCTCCGCCTTGGGCCGGCCAACATCCTCCGAGCAATAGTCCTGGTTGCGCAGGTTCTTCGCCTCGACCCGGTCGCGGTCCACAATGCGCAGTCGGCGGACACCGGCCCGTACCAGCAGCGGCGCTAGGAACGAACCGATGTTGCCCGCCCCCGCCAAGAGGACAGTGGCGGCGTGAGGCGGTGCAGCTTCAGACATGGTCCTCTTCCTTCTCCGGACGCCAAACCGGCTCGCCGGACAGTGACGTGGGGTGGTTGCAAATCCGGCACTGCGCCGCGAACGTCCAGCAGCGGCGGGCCGGCTTGCCGTCGGCCGGTTCGAGCTGGTGGAACCAGCGTGCGCAGTTGGGACATTGCACCGCCTGGTCGCCGTCCTTAATGACGCCGCGGCAGACGGGACAGGTGCAGGGCCGGGCCCCGGCGACAGCCTGGTAGACGGTCACGACCGGCTGCGCTTCGCACGAGAAGAAGAAACGTTGCCGGCCAGCAAGGACCTCGTCCTTGTGTTCCAGCACCCGGAAGCCCCCGAGCAGCGGTTGGCCGTTGACCAGGACGCGCGTGCCGGCGCTGGTCAGGAGGCCGACCCCCTTCTCAGTGCCCTGGCCGAAACGAAAGATGCGGATGCCGGGGATTTGCAGGTCTTCGCCGAGCAGCGGCCGATCCTCGGCCACCGCCAGTGCGTGCCAGCGGTGCTCGTTGCCTTCTCGCCAGATAATGCTCATGGGTGTTCCTGTACACTGAAGGGCTCCCCAGAAGTGCCGGCTCCGAAGTGGCGAACGTGACTCTAGAGGCCTCGGGCGCCTCGCACCGGCTCACTCTTGGTACGCCCAGGCGATGGCCAGCTTTCATTCCCCGTGACGGTTTTCTTGGCCGCGGTGCCATCAGAAAGCATGGAAATGGGAACGCGGGCTGAGCATTGACTCGTCGCCTGGCGGTCATCAGGCAGACACAACTGGCGGGAAAAGGTTCGAGGATGCGCGCAAGCCAACCTGGGTTGCCGCGCTCTCTTCGTTGGTCCTACCCTTCGCTTTCGTTTATGCTGAAGGGAACCTGCGAGGAGACTCCCGTGAAGCGCACTGCCATGACTCTCCTGGAACTACTGGTCGTCATTGCAATCATCGCCATATTGATCGCCCTCCTGCTGCCTGCGGTGCAACGGGCCCGCGAAGCTGCCAACCGCGCGGCCTGTATCAATAACCTGAAGCAGATGGGCCTTGCCCTGCACCAGTACCACGACAGCATGGGTTCGTTCCCCTCCGGCTTTACCGTCAGCGGCACCAACGACCTGCAAATGGGCGGTTTCGGCGGCTTCATACCGCTTCTGCTTTTCCTCGAACAGGACAACTGGGTTAGCCGCTGGGACCCGAACCGGAACTGGCACGAGTGGCCCAACGCCGACATTGTCTCTGTCGAGGTGAAGATCTTCTATTGCCCGAGCAACCGCACGAGAGGGGTCATCGACACATCCTTCCTCATCCCCATCGCGGGCCGGCCGCTGCCCAAAGTCGCATCCTGCGACTATCTGCTGTGCAAGGGAGCCAATGCCGCCCTCTGCGAGGTGACCCAGGTGCCGCTGACTGCCCGCGGGGTATTCGACGTCAACTCCCGGACGCGCCTCACCGACATCACCGACGGCACCAGTACCACCTTCGCCATCGGCGAGGGAGCGGGCAACAATCCGCGTTTCGGCATCCGTCGCTTCTACCCGGACACGACTCCCGCCCAGGACCTGTTCCCGGGGCAGTCGAGGCTCATCGATCAGAGTTGGTCGTCGGGGCCGATGGCCACACGCGCGCTGCATTCCACCGGGCTGTTGGGTGGCTCGTGCCTGGGGGTGACTGCCCAGCGCGGCGGTCATCCGGTAGCATTCGACGAGCGAATGAACCACCCGCTCGGCCTGGCGGCACTGGATTGGAACAACGGCTGCACCAACAGCGGCACGGCGCCCGGGACGTATGACACCATCTCGGGATTCCGCAGCGCCCACAACGGCGGCTGCAACTTCCTGTTTTGCGACGGCAGCGTCCGCTTTGTCAGCGAGGCGGTTGCACCGGACACTTACCGCGCCCTGTCCACCTTGGCGGGCGGCGAGGTCCTCGGCGATTTCTGATGGCCGGGACCTGCTCTGCCGGTGCTGCTATAAAGGTTAAAACAGATAAAGAAAAATGTCGAAAAACGCACACGCTCAGGGCTTCTCGAGCAACGGCCGGGTAACGTCGACGCCGAGCCAACACAGTCCGGCCAGGGCGAAGCTGCAACCGTAGATGACAAACACCCATTCCGGATGGTGTATCCCGAAGAGATGGCCGGCAATCACGTTGCCCAGGGCGCCAGTCAGGTTGCCGACCATGTTCATCGCGCCGCCGAGCGTACCGGCGTAGCGTTCGCCGAGGTCGGCGCAGGCGGCCCAGGCCGGTCCCATCGAGAGATCGTTGCAGAAGAAGATCAGGCAAAGTAGCAGCGCGAGTACCCAGGGGTTACCGGCCAGGTTAATGGCCTGCCAGCCGAGGGCGCCGATGACCATGGCGATCGCACCCTGCAGGCGCCGGCCCCATTTGCGATTACCCGTGCGCCGGATCAGCCAGTCCGAGAGGAGCCCGCCCACCAGGCAGGAGGCAACACCGCAAGCGAACGGCCAACTCGTGAAGAGGTCCTTCTGCCAGTCGGGCAGACCGCGCTGAGTCGTCAAGTAGTCAGGCAGCAAGGTGACATAGAAGTTGGCAGCAAAACCTCCGCAACCGTACATCAGGCACAACGCCCAGACACTCCGTGAACGCAGCATTTTGCCCCAGGGAACGTGGCCGTGCCCTTCCGGCTGTGGTCCGCGTCCTTTCGCGATCAGAGTACGTTCCGCGTCGTTGACCTGGGACGTGTCCTGTGGGCGATTGCGGAACCACGGCCAAAAAATGGCGCACCAAATGAAGCCGAGGCTGGAGATAATCCAGAGCGGCGCTTGCCAGTTGCCGCAGAGGAAGAACAGGAGGCCGAGCAAGAACGGCACGACCATGCCGCCCAGGCGCGTACACATCCAGATGAGCCCCTGAGCGGAGGCTCGATTCGTTAGCGGCACCCAGTCGGCTAGCATGCGCGACAGGGATGGGAATGCCCCCGCCTGGAACATGCCGAAGAGGAAACGCAGGACCACCACGAAGAGCAGGGGCAGCGGCGACACCTGCGGTACCAAAACCACGAGGGCGACCCAACCCGTCATGAGCGACCAGCCCAGCACGAGCAGGGTGAGCAGATGACGGACCCCCAGGCGGTCGCCAAGCAGGCCGCAGGGTATCTCGAAGACGGCGTAGGCCACCAGGAAGGCGGCCATGAGGTAACCCTTGTCCTGCGGGGTCAGCGATAGCGATTTGCCGACCTCCGACAGGGCAATGGCAAAACCGACGCGATGGATGTAGACGACGACCGCGACGCTGCATGCCGCCGCCAGCACCTGGTAGCGCACCCGCGTTGGCCGCATGATGGAGACGGGCTCCGGCTGCCGAACAGGGTCGTCGTGGCCCATGTGCTGTCTCCGCGTGCAGGTATGAAGAAGCATCTGCCCCTAGAAATCGCGGTGATACCCGGCGGTCCAGCCGCCGTCGACCGTGAGGATGGCACCGTTGACGTAGCTGCTCTCCGGCGCCGCCAGGAACAGGGCGGCGTGCGCGATCTCCTCCGGCAAACCTGGCCGCCCGAGCGGAACATGCGCGAGCATCTGCTGCACCGACTCCTTGAACGAGCCGTCCGGACCGTAGAACAGCTGCCGTGTGCCGTCGGTCAGAATCGATCCCGGTGCGATGCCATTGACCAGGACGCCGCGCGGCCCCAATTCCAGGGCCATCCCGCGCGTCAGGTTGACGACGCCCCCCTTGGCGGCAATGTAGGCACATTGCAACCTCAGCGGGACAAGACCGGCTATCGACGCGATGTTGATGATCCTGCCCGAGCCGCGCGTCACCATGTGCCGCGACCCGGCCCGGCTGACGAGAAAGAGTCCCGTCAGGTCGACGCGCACGATGCGGTCCCACTCCTCCGGGGGAAACTGGTCGATGGGAACGCGATGGGCCAACGTGTTGATACCGGCGTTGTTGACGAGGATGTCGAGCCGGCCGTGAGCGCGGACGATGTCGTCGAGGACCGCTTCCACCCGAGCGCCGTCGGTCACGTCGAGCGCACGTCCCTCGCTGCGGGGCGACCGGGCGGCGGCTGCGGTGGCACCGGCGGCGTCGATGTCGGAATAGATTACGCGGGCGCCGTTGGCAGCGAAGGCACCGGCGATGGCCTGGCCGATACCCCGGGCGGCCCCGGTGACCAGGGCGACCTTGTCCGTGAGATTTACCTGCATGATTGCGCTCTCCGATGTACTTGACCGGCTCGCAGCGCCAGTGAGGAAAGAAAGAATCCCTCGCTGGCGCTGCGGGCTAGTTCAAGAACAGGGATCATACCGCACGGCGCGGCTCATGCAAGGATCGGCCGCACGATGTTGCCGGATACGTCTGTCAGTCGATAATCGCGGCCGCTGTAGCGATAGGTCAACTTCGTGTGGTCGATACCCATGAGGTGCAGGATGGTGGCGTGCAAATCGTTGATGTGGACCTTGTTCTCGACGGCGTGCCAGCCGTAGTCGTCGGTGGCGCCGTGGACGATACCGCCCCGGATGCCCCCGCCGGCCAGCCACATGCTGAAACCGAAGGGATGATGCTCGCGGCCGTCCTTGTTCTCGGCAGTCGGCGTCCGGCCAAACTCGCCGCCCCAGATTACCAGCGTGTCCTGGAGCAAGCCGCGTGCCTTCAGGTCGCGGAGCAGACCGGCGATGGGACGATCCGTCGCGGCACAATTGGCAGGCAGTTCCGTCTTGAGGCCGCCGTGCTGGTCCCACAACTGGCAACTGCTTCGCTTCGAGGTGACGGTGTGATAGACCTGCACGAAGCGGACGCCACGCTCGACCAGGCGCCGGGCCATCAGACATTGCCGGCCAAAAATCTCCGTCATCTTGTCGTCGAGCCCGTAAAGCTTCCGCGTCGTCGCCGACTCGCGCTCCACGTCGAATGCCTCGGGCGCCTGAACCTGCATGCGGTAGGCCAGCTCGAACGACTCGATGCGGGCGCTGAGCCGGCTATCGTCCTCGCGCGGCCGGCAGTGCAGTTCGTTCAGCTGCTTCAATACGTCGAGCTGGTCGCGTTGCTGGCCGCGGGTGAAAGTGCCGTTGCCCAGGTTGGCGATGGGATTCTTCAGGTCGGAGACGAGGGTACCCTGGTAGGCGGCGGGGAGGAAACTGCTGCTCCACAGCGGCGCGCCCTGGGCCGGTTGCGAGGGGCTGATAACGATGAAGCCAGGCAGGTTCTGGTTCTCCGTGCCGAGGCCGTAAAGGAGCCACGAGCCCAAGCTGGGACGCGAAAACGCCTGCTCGCCAGTGTTCATCTGCAAACAGGCGCCGTTGTGGTTGATGTTGTCCGCGAACATGGAACGGATCAGGCAGATGTCGTCCATGCACGAGGCGACGTTGGGAAAGAGTTCGCTGACCTCGATGCCGGCCTGGCCATGCTTCCTGAACTTGAATGGCGAGCGGAGGAGGTTGCCGGTCTTAGTCCGCACCAGTTTCGGCATCTCGAAAGGCAACGGTTTGCCGCTATCGCGGTCGAGGAGCGGCTTGGGATCGAAGAGGTCCACGTGCGAGGGACCACCAGACATGAAGAGGAAGATCACGCGCTTGGCCTTGGCGGGGAACGGCGACGGCTTCGGGGCGAGCGGATTGGCGACGCCGGTGGCGCGAGCATCCTCGGCGAGAAGGCCGGCCAGTGCAACCATGCCAAAACCATTGGCGAAGCGGGCTAGCGCTTCACGGCGATTGAGACCTGTCATGAGTGACGTCCTTCCGCGTTTGCCGCAATCGGCTGACATCAATCAATGTAGATAAATTCATTTGTGCACAGCAGCACCTGGCAGTATTCCTCCCAGGCCACTCCCGACGTCTTGGCGCTGCCCCGCGCTCGGGCCAGCGCCGCCGCGCCAATGCGTATCTCCTCCGCGCTCGCCGGCCGACCGAACAGAAGCACGTATAACCGTTCGATCTTCCCCTGTTCATCGGCCGGTCCCTCGCGCACGATCCGCTCCGCCAGAGTCTTCGCCTGGGCCAGGGCAAACGGATTATTGAGCAGGAACAGCGCCTGTGGCGCCACCGTGGACACCGTGCGGCGGTCGATGATCGCCGTCGGATCGGCCGCATCGAATAGTTCGCGGAACGAGGTCCGATCCGAACGGATCGTCATGTAGTAAAGGGTGCGGCGGCTCGTGTTGAAGTCCTGCGTCGGCGGCCCGCCGAGCGGCGGGG
>JRHI01000709.1_pt1 | contig 34046 bp, 29 predicted proteins | sample 215371 | NCBI WGS metagenome assembly JRHI01 (sample SAMN02929681, study PRJNA255918) | sediment metagenome | biome: cave system; feature: Ice Cave; material: Sediment; isolation source: sediment from deep within a dark volcanic ice cave with no known source of... ...
GCGCAGTTGCCGGCTCCGAACGGGCTTACGATTGTACGTAATCAGGAACAATTTTGCTGTCGACCTGATCGAGGCCGGGGTGGTCAAGCGCACCATGCCTCGGGACCCATCGGTCAAGTCGCTGGAACTCGGTGAGGTGCACGGTCGCGTCACCCCGCGGCTGCGAGAGCTGGCAGACATCATGAAATGCGTGGACAGCTGCTCGATCACGAACAACCTTTGGGGAGTGCGCTGGTCGAAGCTGTGCGTGAACGGGATGCGCAATGCGCTTTCCGCCGTCACGGGCATGAGTGGCAACGAGCGCGATTCCCATGACGAGGTTCGACGCATAGGAATTCGGCTCGGGTCGGAAGCGGTACGCGTTGGCCTGGCTCTCGGCTACCAGCTCGAATCGATGGCTCGGATTCCAGCCGAGCGATTCGCGCGGGCGCCGGATGACCCCGATGCCCTGGCCGAAATCGAGCAAGCGCTGATCCGTGGGACGAAGGCCTCCGGGCGAAGCAATGATCAACGGCCGTCGATGGCGCAGGATATCCAGAAGGGACGGCGCACCGAGATCGACTTCCTCAATGGGTTGATCGCCTCAAAGGGCAATGACGTGGGGTGCCCGGCTCCCACCCACGCGCGCATGGTCGAATTGGTCAGGCAGGTCGAACGCGGCCAGCTGCAGCCTCGTCCCGAAAATGTGCTGGGTTGGTAGAACGGTCCCATAGCCTCACCGGTGTCGGCTACGATCAAGCGGCGTGGCTATTTGAAACGCTGCTCCCTCCAACGGATAGCCGCTTTGAGGCCCTGCTCGCGCGCAATCTTGCGGAACTCCTGACCCTCTGGCGAATGCGCCATCGCGGTCATACAGAACATCTCCTGACCGTACTCGATAGTGGCCACCAACCCGCGCATATCGTAAGCGCGATTAATCGCTTCCTTGTTTTGCTTCATGGCGATGGCGGGCATCCTCGCCATGCGCACGGCCACCTTCTTCGCTTCCTCCATGAGCTTGTCGGCCGGCACAACCCGGTTGACGAGGCCTATGCGCAAGGCCTCCGTCGCGTCGACGCGCTCGCCGAGGAGAAGTAGCTCCTTCGTGTGCTTCATGCCGAGCACCCATGGCATGATGAGAAAGGGAGGGGCTGAGCAAAACTCGATCTCCGGTTCGCCGAATTGGGCCGTGTCCGCGGCCACCGTGTAGTCACAGCTCATGGAGAGATCGCAGCCGCCGCCAAGACAATAGCCGTTCACCGCCGCCACAACCGGCAAGCGCGAGCGCCAGACGCGCAGCCAGGTTTCGTTGCCGTCCTTGGCATGGTCGCGCCAGTCCTGCACAGTGATGCGCGGCTTTTCCCGAGGCGAAATGTCGAAGCCGGCGCTGAAGGCCCTGCCCGCGCCGGTGATGATCATTGCGCGCACGCTGTCGTCGCGCTCGCACGTGTCCATGGCGGCACGGAAATCTGCGAGCAATTGATCGGAGAGGGAATTCCTTTTCTCCGGTCGGTTCAGAGTGAGTATTGCGAGCGCACCGTCGTGCTCGAGCTTTATGGTGGCGTAGGTCATGGCGATCCCTGGCTGGTTGGTTTGCGCGAAATGACGAGGGCGTCGAGTACGAGGGCGCCGCGGCCGGACGGCAGGACGGCAACGGGGTTGAGATCCACGGCCTCGAGCAGGTCGCCGTACGCGGCGCCGAGCTGCGACAAGCGCGCAAGGAGCGCGGCGAAAGCCTCGGCGTCGCCCGCAGGCCGACCGCGGAAGCCTTGGAGCAGCCGGCTGGCACGCGTCCGCGCAACAAGCGCATGAGCCCCCGCATTGTCGAAGGGGCAAAGGTCCAGCGCCGTGTCCCGCATCAGCTCCACGAGTACTCCGCCCGCGCCGGCGACAATGCCCATGCCGAAGGGCTCCTGGCGCGAGAGCCCTGCGATCAGCTCGATGCCGCCGGAAACCATCTCCTGCACCAGCACACCTTCGAGCCGCGCCGTTGGGGCGTGCCGTCGCGCTGCGCCCATGATCTCGCCAAAGGCCGCCTCGACTGCCACAGCATCGGGAAGACCGACGCGAACGCCCTCCACTTCGGTCTTGTGCGGCAGATCTGGCGACTCGATCTTCAGCACCACCGGGTATCCGATCTCGGCGGCAGCCTGAACGGCGGCTGAGGAATCCCGGGCGAGCGTCTCGCGCGTGACGGCTATGCCGTGCGCTGCCAGAAATGCCTTCGATTCTCGCTCCGTGAAGGGCGTGCCAGCCGCCAGTCGGTCGCGCCATACCAATGCGGGCACGAGAGCTTCCGGCTCGTCAGGCGGTGCGAAACGCGCGTGCGTAAGAAGGCGGCTGATGGCCAATAGGCTTGCGCGCGCACCCTGCATGACGGCGACACTGCTGCTTGCGAAGGGCTCGATTACATGCGGATGCAGGCCACCGGCAGCCGTGTTGAAGAAGACAACCGGCTTGGCGATCTCCCGCGCGGCGTCGGCGACGGTCTGAGCGATGCGTCGATAGTTGTTCGCGCCACGCGCCGACAGGCCCGGCGAGCAATCCTGCACCACCGCGATGAGCGACACCGACGGATCGTCGGCCAACGCGCGGATCGATCCGCTGTAAACGTTCTGGGCGTCGTACACGCCGCGGTCAGTGGTATCGAGCGGATTGCCGATGTTGCCGAAAGCGGGTAGGACCGTCCTCAACCGCGCCACCGTCTCGGGCGCGAGTTCCGGCAGTCGCACATCCGCGCGCTCGGCTAGGTCCGCCACAAGCGAAGCTTCACCACCGCTCACGGCGATCACTGCCACGCCATCACCCTGCGGTGGGGCACGGAGCTTCAGCGCGAGCTCGACGGATTCTGCCAACTCGTCGAAGTCGTCGACCGCGATGACACCGTGGCGGCGGAAGTAGGCCTGGTACGCGTCCCAGTTGCCGGCGAGCGAGCCGGTGTGCGCGGCGGACGTCGCGGCACCCTTCGCCGACCGGCCGACCTTCAGCGCGACCACGGGCTTGCCGGCCTCGTGCATCGCCCGCATTGCGCGTGCAAAGGCGGCAGGATCGCGCAACGTTTCGATGAAAAGCGCGACGGCCTTGGTCTCGGAGTCATCAGCGAGATAGTCGAGGTAGTCGGACACGTCGAGCACCGCGGCATTGCCTACGGAGACGAGGTAAGAAATGCCAAAGCGCCCCAGTGTGGAGAGCGCAATGCACGCAGAGCCGCTATGGGAAACGACGGCGAGACCTCCATCCCTCATCCCTTCAGGTATCCCTGAGCTGTAGAGCGATACGCGCTTGTGCACGTTGACGAGACCGAGGCAGTTCGGCCCGCAGAGCACGATGCCCGTGCGCGCACAGAGTGCCTGCAGCTCACGTTGCCGCGCGCGCCCTTCCTCGCCGAGCTCTGCGAATCCGCTCGCAAACACAACCGCTGCCCTGAGGCCGTGAGCGGCACCTTCCTCGAGTGCCGCGGTAATCTTGTCAGCTGGGACGGCGAGCACCGCGCACTCGGCAGGCTCCGGCAGCTCAGCGAAGGTATGGTACGCTGGCAGGCCCGCCACTTCCGGCGCGCTCGGGTGCACCGGCAAGATACGGCCGGCGTAACCGAAGCGGCGCAGGTTCACCACGACGTTGTTGCCGAGGGTGTTCTCGCGCGGCGATGCGCCGACGATCGCAACGGAGCGGGGCGCGAGCAGGGCTGAAAGACGCGATGCGGGTAGAGCCATCTTCGGATGGGCCAGCTGCAGGGTTGGTGCAGCCTAGTTCCCGCTCGAAGTCTGTCAACACGGGTCCTGGGCTACAACCACTCCAACTCTCGACACGGCGCCGCAACGCGCTAGAAATAGAGCCGACGCTTTATGAGCGGGACCGAAAACGCAACCGTTGCTTTCAATAGCGTAATGCCATCGCGAGAGATGCCAATGCTCGATTTCGTCATTCGCAATGCGCGCTTGCCGACAGCCGCGGATGGACACCTCGTGGACATCGGTTTTGCCGGCGGGCGGATCGGGGCGATCGAACCGCGGATCGAGGCCGATGCGCCCACGCACGATGCCGCCGGGTGCCTCTGCTGCGCAGGCCTGATCGAGACCCACATCCATCTCGACAAGTCGCGGATCGTCGACCGTTGCGCGCCGGAGCCGAGCCGCAGTCAGCCGGACCACATGCGCCGCGTACAGGCGGTGAAGTCCACGTTCACGGTCGAGGACATTTACACGCGTGCGAAGGAGACGCTCGAAGGCTGTATCAAACACGGCGCGACCCGCATCCGCACACACGTCGAGATCGACGAACCCGTTGGAGTGAAAGGCGTCGAGGCGCTGCTGAGGCTCGCCAAAGAGTATGCCTGGGCGGTCGATCTCGAGATCTGCGTTTTCCCACAGGAGGGCCTTACAAACGCGCCGGAAGCCGATGCCGCGCTGATCGAGGGGCTGAAAATGGGCGCGCGCGTCATCGGTGCAGCGCCCAACTACGACGTCGATCATCCCGGGCAGATCAAACGCATCTTCGAGCTGGCGCAGCGGTTCGATGTCGACATCGATATGCATATCGATTCCGGTCACGATCCGACCAGCCTCGATACGCATCTCGTGGCAGACCTCACTGAGCGCATGAAGCTCGGTGGGCGCGTCGCCATGGGCCACATGACCAAGCTCGCCGGACTACCGCCGTCCCGCCAAAAAGAGATCGCCAAGCGGCTCGCCGACGTCGGCGTCGCCGTCACCGTGCTGCCATCGACCGATCTGTTCGTGCTCGCCCGCCACGCCGATCACAACGTGCCGCGCTGCGTGGCCGATGCTAGCCTGTTTGTCCAGGAAGGTTGCAACTGCTCGATCTCATCGAACAATATCCTGAACCCATTCACACCGTTCGGCGACGGCTCGCTTATCCGAATGGCCAACCTGCATGCGAACATCCTGCAGGTGGGACAGCCCGAGCGCATGGCGGAGCTGTTCGCCATGATCTCGGAGCGCTCGGCAAGGCTCATGAACATCGGCGACTATGGCCTGAAAGTCGGGAACCCAGCCGATGTCGTGATCATCGATGCGCCGACGCCCGCGAAGGCGGTCGCCACGATCGCGCCGGTGCTCGCAGCATTCAAACGCGGCCGCCAGACCGTCGATCGCCCGCGCGCACGGCTCCTTCCTCCAGCTTGAGTTGCTGGGACGGGTGCCCCTTCTTCCGGTGCCAGAATGGTGCCATTGTCGGCCATGCTTGGCGCGAGGTCGCGATGGCCCTGATGAGGGCGGCGTGGCCCTACGCGGGATACTTACGAGGAGGCGGCCCCATGAAAATCGGATTTTTCGAAGACTACAAGCTCGGCGTAGTCCTGGGCGACACAATCGTAGACGTCTCCTCGGCTGTTGCCGAAATCCCGCGCCTCGGTCCCCACGATCTCATCAACGGCGTCATCGCCGACTACGAGGCCCACCGACCGCGGCTCGAAGAGGCCGCGAGCCGCGGCAAGCGCATTCCGCTGGCCTCTGTGAGACTCAGGGCGCCGCTGCCGCGCCCCATCAACATCGACTGCATGGCCGTCAACTACATGGAGGACGGCACGCGTAAGGAACCGGCACCCATCAACGCCTTCCACAAGTCCCCCTCGGCCATCATCGGCCCTGAAGAGACGATGGTGCTGCCCGACGCGTGCAGGTCAATGGCTTGATCGCAGGCGACAAGATTTCGGGCACCGTGGAGGCGCGGGGCGTCGGCAGCATGCCGTTCACGGGCGCTCGCGCCTAGAAAAAGCGTGCCAACCCATTCGAGCGGCGAACAGAGCGCAGGCCGGCGCGTGCGTGGCCAGCGGGCGCCGGTCGCCCCAGCTAGCTGCCTCGCTCGGGCGTGCGATATTGCCGCGCGGCGTCATGCAGAAAATCTCGCACGTAGACCGCGAACGAGTGGGCGCATTCGACCTCGAAGGTCGGCACGTCGTCGCATTTCGACAGGATAATTTCGGCCTTGCCCAGCAGGGTCCGCGTGGCAACACCTGCCGGGAACACGGGTGACGCCAGATCGAGCGCGCATCCGCTGTTGATCACGTCGGCGGCCCACGGGCCCGACACCGACAGCGCGACACTGGCGTGGCCGACGTCCACGAGTGCGTGATGCAGCGAAGCGAGCGCCGCCTCGACATCGCCGGCAATCTGCGCCGCCTCGCTCTCCGGGCCGGACAGCAGCCATTCATCCGGGCCGAGGCGCATTGCCGTCCACCCGGCCGCGGTCGCGTAGCGATTGATCGGCATGCCCAGCGCGAGGCCGGCGACCGTCTTGGCCCGCGCAAGGAGCGACAGGTCGATGCGCAACGAGAAGCGCGCGCGAGGCGCGAGCAAACGGATCACGACGGCATTGTCCTGAGCATGCGAATCCAGCTCCCAACCGGTCTCGGTCAGCGGCGTGTGACGAGAAAGGCTCGAGATTGCCTCACGCATGGACGCTCTCTCCCTGGCGATCGAAGAAAATGGGATTGCAAACCCGTACTTCGGCGAATCCCGTGGGCGTCGTCGCGTAGAGCCTTCGGCCGATCAGCGATCGCCCCGCAGCGATGAGAGCGAGTGCGATGGAACGGCCGCAATTGGGGCTCCAGTAGCTCGAGGTGACGTGGCCGAGCATGCGCATCGGGATCGGCTCCGCCGGGTCGGCGACGATCTGCGCGCCCTCCTCCAGAACAACCTGAGCGTCCTCGGTCATCAGGCCGACCAACTGTCTGCGCCCTGGCAAGACGAGATCCGGCCGCGCGAGCGAGCGGCACCCGACGAAGTCCGTCTTGGACACGGCGATCAGCCCTGCGAGTCCCACGTCGTCGGGCGTAACGGTGCCATCGGTTTCCTGACCCACCACGATGAAGCCTTTCTCCGCGCGCAGCACGTGCATTGCCTCGGTGCCGTAGGGGGTGATGCCGAAGGCTTGCCCACGCTCGATCACGGCCTCCCACACCGGCTGCCCGTAGTCGGAGGGCACATTCAGCTCGTAGCCCGGCTCCCCCGTGAACGAGACGCGGAACAGCCGGCACGGCACGCCGCAAACGGAACCGATGCGCAGCGACATGTGGGGGAACGCCTCCCTGTCGAGATCGATGCCGTCGACGAGGGGTGTCAGAATCTCGCGGGCTTTCGGCCCCTGCAGCGCAATCACCGCATACTGCTCGGTGATCGACGTCAGATAGACCTGGAGGTTGGGCCATTCCGTCTGCAGGTAATCCTCCATGTGCTGGAGGACGCGCGCCGCACCACCTGTCGTCGTCGTCACGTGGAAGCGGTCGCGAGCGAGGCGGGACACGACGCCATCGTCGAAGATGTAGCCGTCCTCCCTCAGCATCAGGCCGTAGCGGCAGCGGCCCGGCTCGAGGCGGGTGAAGGTGTTGGTATACAGGCGGTTCAGGAACTCGACCGCATCCGGGCCCACGACCTCGATCTTGCCGAGCGTCGAGGCGTCGAAGATGCCGGCCCGCGTGCGCACGGTCCTGCATTCGCGGGCGACGGCAGCGTGCATGTCCTCGCCCTGCAATGGGAAGCAGCGGGCGCGCTTCCACAAGCCGACATCCTCGAAGGAGGCACCGGCGGCAACGGCCCAATCGTGGGTCGGCGTCGTGCGCGAGGGATCAAACAGTCTGCCTCGGTTCGGCCCGGCGAGCGCGGCGAAGGTGACGGGCGTATAGGGCAGTCTGAATGTCGTCGTGCCGATCTCCGCCATGGGCCTGCCGAGCGTTTCGGCCACGAGGCCCAAGGCGTTCATGTTCGACGTCTTGCCCTGGTCCGTCGCCATGCCGGTGGTGGTGTAGCGCTTCACGTGCTCGATCGACTCGAAGCCTTCGCGCACGGCGAGCTCGATGTCCTTGACCGTCACGTCGTTCTGCAAGTCGACGAAGGCGCGACCGCGTCCCTTACCGCCGTCGGTCGGCAGCTGGCGGAACGACCGGAAGCCGGTCCTGGACGCGCTCGCGGTGAACCTGCGCCCCCTTGCCAGTCCCGCCGCGGCCGCACCGGCGTTCCAGCCTTCGGCAAGGCACGCGGTGAGCTGATACGTCCCGCGGGCGGCACCGGCGGACCGCTCGGCCTGCACGGAGGTGCCCGGTACGAAGGCATCGATCGCGGCATCATAGCCGAGCCTGCCGCGCGACTGCGAGAACAGGTGGACCGCCGGCGTCCATCCGCCGGAGAGGCCGACGCAATCGCATGGCAGAATTCGGCGGGCCCCGACCTTTCCCGAGTCGGCCACCGGAGCGACGATCAATCCGCTGACGCGCCCGCGTCCGCGCGAGCCGAGCACGGTGTGCCCGGCCAGCACCTCGCAGCCGGCAGCGCGCAACGCGGCGGCCTCCACCGCGCAATCGTTGTGCGGTCGCACATCGACGACCGCGACATCGATCCCCACTGCCTTGAGATCCGCGGCAGCCGTGTAGGCGGACGCGCCCGAGGTGACAATCAGCGCGCGCTGTCCCGGCACGACTCCATAGCGGTTGACGAACACACGCAGGCTCTCTGCCAACATGATACCCGGTCGATCGTTGCCGACGAACACGAGCGGGCGCTCGTGCGCGCCGGTCGCCAGCACGACCTCGCCCGCACGCACCTGCCATAAGCGCTCCCGCGGCAGGTCCGGGTGAGGGTTGGCCAGGTGGTCGGTGACCCGCTGTACCAGGCCCACGTGGTTGTGGTTGTAATAGCCGAAGGCGGTCGTGCGCGGCAGCAGGGTGACGTTGCCGCGCGACGCCAGCCTGGCCAGCGTATCCTCGAGCCAGTCCCATGCGGACTTGCCGTCGATGGCGGAGATCAGCTCGTGCAGCAGCGCGCCGCCCATCTCGGCCTGCTCGTCGGCAAGAATGACGCGCTTGCCGCTCTCCGACGCCGCGAGCGCGGCCGCCAGGCCCGCGGGACCTGCGCCGACGACGAGCACATCACAGTGCGCGTGGATATGCAGATAGCGATCGGGGTCCGGAGTCGACGGTGCGCGACCGAGACCTCCTGCGATGCGAATGGCCGGCTCGTAGACCCTGTCCCAGAAGGAGCGGGGCCACATGAATGTCTTGTAGTAGAAGCCGGCAACGAAAACGGGCGACAGCACGCCGTTGACCGCGCCGATATCGAATTGAAGCGACGGCCAATGGTTCTGCGAGCGGAACGACAGGCCGTTCACCGCTTCGATGGCGGACGCGCGATTGTTCGGATCGATCCGGCCCCTTCCGCGATCGACCGACAGCAGCGCATTCGGCTCCTCGGTTCCGTGGCTGAAGACCCCGCGCGGGCGGTGAAACTTGAACGACCGGGCGACGAAGTGGATCCCGTTGGCAAGAAGCGCCGAGGCGGCCGTGTCGCCGGCAAACGCCTCTAACTCCTTGCCGTTGAACCGCATCGCGATCGGTTTCGAGCGGTCGATGCGGCCGCCCCTGACGAGACGGTAGGTTTGCACCATCGTCTCCCCCGCTACGTCTTCGGTCGATCGGGCCGGCTCTCGCCCATGGCATAGATGCCGATAACTTGGTCGCTCGCCGTATCGCGCAGCATGTTGAACCAGCGCTGGCAGCCGTGGGCGTGCAGCCAGCGCTCGGCATGCACACCCTTCGGGTTGGTGCGATAGAAAAGATAATCCGCCCAGGCTGCATCATCGACATTGCCGGGCTGGGGCGGGCGAGCGATGTGCGCTTCGCCACCGCACCGGAACTCGCGCTCCGGACGCGCACCGCAGTAGGGGCATGTGATGAGCAGCATGACTAGTGTCCTGATCGCGAAATTCGTCTTATTGTGCGGCGAGCTCGGAACGAATTTCGCGATCTGAAGGACACTAGCAAATCAACGATTCTAGTGTGATTCAGATCGAGAAGTCCGCTCACGAACCCGGCCTAGCGCGATGCAGCGGACTTCTCGATCATCACACTAGCTCAGTGCGCGACGGCTGCCGCCGCCGCCTCGTCGATGAGGCGGCCGGTGCGGAAGCGGTCGAGTGTGAAGGGAGCGTTGATTGGATGCGGCTCCCCCTTGGCGATGGTGTGCGCGAAGACGTGGCCGGAGCCCGGCGTCGCCTTGAACCCGCCGGTGCCCCAGCCGCAGTTGACGTAGAGGCCCGGGATCGGCGTGAGCCCGATGATGGGTGAGCGGTCGGGCGTGACATCGACGATACCGCCCCAGTTTCGCAGCATGCGCAGGCGCGAGAATTGCGGAAAGAGTTCGCAGATGGCCTCCAGCGTGTGCGTGGCTATGTGCATGCCGCCCTGCTGGCTGTAGGAGATGTACTGATCCGTGCCGGCGCCGATGACGAGCTCGCCCCTGTCCGACTGGCTGATGTAGGCGTGGATCGTGTTGGACATCACCACGCACGGGAACACGGGCTTGACGGGCTCCGACACGAGGGCTTGCAAGGGGAAGCTCTCGAGCGGCATGCGCAGGCCCGCTCGGGCCATGATCACACTGGTGTGGCCGGCCGCGACGACGCCCACGCGCAGCGTGTGGATCGGCCCCTTGGAGGTCTCGACGCCAGTCACCGCGCCGTCCGGGCCGCGCATGAAGCCCAGCACCTCGCAGTTCTGGATGATGTCGACTCCCATGGCATCGGCGCCGCGCGCGTAACCCCAGGCGACCGCATCGTGGCGCGCGACGCCGCCGCGGCGCTGCAGGGAGGCGCCGATCACGGGATAGCGCACGTGCGGCGATATGTTGAGCGGCGGACAGAACGCCTTGGCTTGCTCCGCGCTCAGCCACTCATTGTCGATGCCGTTCAATCTGTTGGCGTAGACGTGGCGCTTGAGGCTCTGCACGTCGTGCACGTTGTGCGCCAGCATCATCACCCCGCGCTGTGAGAACATGACGTTGTAGTTGAGCTCCCGCGAGAGGCCTTCCCACAGCCGCACGGCGTGCTCGTAGATTGCGGCGCTCTCCTCGTAGAGGTAGTTGGAGCGGATGATCGTGGTGTTGCGGCCGGTGTTGCCGCCGCCGATCCAGCCCTTCTCGAGCACGGCGATCTCGGTGAGGCCATGCTCCTTGGCTAGGTAGTAGGCTGTGGCAAGGCCGTGCCCGCCTCCGCCCACGATCACCGCGTCGTAGGCGGATTTCGGCTCGGGGGAGCGCCACTGGCGTTCCCAACCCTCATGACCGATAAGTGCCTCGGCCAGGAGCGTGCGCAACGAGAAGCGATGCATCGACCACCCAAGATTGCTCGCCGCCAGGGCTCATGGCGGCCCGCCTCGGCGTACTACGACGTCGGCCAGCTGCTGGCTATACCCCGCGCCTCAGACCACACGCGCCGCCGCCCGATCCCAGCAACCATAGGCCAAGAGCTACTCTCGAAAGGGTTCTAGGTACCGCGATTCCAAGACCCGTAGTACAGCTGCACTGGAGGCTGCACTGATGTCCCGCGCCGACAGAGTCTTGAAATCGATAGAGACCGAGGACGGCGCGCGGTGCGTGGATATCTTCGTCCGCGCGGACGGCACGTTTGGCTTTGAAGAATATCGCCGCGATGTCGAAGACGGCCGCGGATGGTTCTTGGTCGGGCATTATTCTCAGGACATCCATCCCAGCCAGGACGCGGCCCTGGCAATTGCGCTGTTGAAAGTCGCGTGGCTCGCCGATGTCGTCGGCGCGGGCTGAGTACCAACCGCACGTTCACGGTGGGTCCTGAAAGCCCGCCTCTACGCTTGCCTGCTGCTTCGCAATTCTGAATAACGAGCGCCGCGATGGCATTGCTGAACACGAAAGATGGCTACGGAGCTCTGACGAAGCTCTTCCATTGGGCCGTCGTCGCATTGTTCGCATTCCAGTTCGCTGCAGGGAATATCATGGTGCGCATCGGCCCGAACGAGACGACGCTTGGTCTAACCCAGGACGCCTTCTACAACTGGCACAAGTCGATCGGCCTGGTTGCCTTGACGGTCGCGGTGTTGCGTCTGCTGGCGCGCAGGGGTGGCCAACTGCCCGACTGGGCTCCTACGCTCAGCGTGTCGGAGCGCAAGTTCGTGCATCGGGCCGAGCAGGTGCTCTACGCCGCGTTGTTCGTGATGCCGATCAGCGGCTATCTGTACGTCATGGCAGGCGGCTACGGCGTGAACCTCTTCGGCGCCGTGGAATTGGGCAATCCGATCGGCGAGCGGGAGTCGTTGGCCGTCGCTGCCAAGTGGACTCACATCCTGAGTGGGTATGCTCTACTGTTGGCGCTTGCCGGCCACGTTGGCCTCGTCCTCCGGCACCAGCTGATATTGAAGGATGGCCTGCTGCACCGGATGCTGCCGGGCAGGCGTGCCAACAGATGAACCGCTGGGTTCGCTCGCTCGCCGGGCCCCACAATCCCGTCTACTTGTCCAGCCAGACGTCCTCGAAGCGCCAGTTATTGTAGATGCTGTTCTCGTGCAGCACGTACCCCTTGAGGTACGCGTGCCAGCAGGTCCCGGATCGGTTGTGATAGATGATCGGGCGGGCCACGTCCTCAGCCAGCACGCGCTCGATCTCCCACACGATTGCTTTGCGCTTGTCGATGTCGGCCTGCTGCGACTGCTCGGCGAGCAGCTTGTCCACCTGGGGCGTGCAGTATTGGGTGTAGTTGGCTTCCGAGTTGCAGGCATAGGCGCCCTTGAGCACCGCATCAGGGTCGTCGATGCCGACGCCGGAGGTGTTGAGCGCAACGGTGTAGTCCTTTTTCGTCAGGCGATTGTGCCAGATGGAGGACTCGATCACCTCCAGCTCGGCATCGAAATGCACCTTGTTGAGCTGATCGACGAAGATCACCGCCGGATCGCGATACGTAGCGAAGTCCCGTGTGGAGACCTTCAGCTTGAGTCGATTGGTTGGGCTGTAGCCGAGGCTCTGCATGATCTTGCGTGCGTCGGCCTGCTGCGCCGCCACGTCCGGGCTGTAGCTCGGCAGTTTCACGAGCATCTCGTGCGGCATCCCCCAAAGGCCCTCCGGCGGTGGCATCATGTTGCCGGCGATGCTGCTCTTTCCGCCCGAGACGATGTCGATGTAGGCCTGCCGGTCGAGCGCCAGGGCCATGGCGCGGCGCAGCTGCACGTTGTCGAACGGCGGCCGATCGCGGTTGACCAGGACGTTGATCGGAACATTGGTGGGCACCAAGTGGCAGCTCGCGGTCGGAGCCTGGGACATGACGTCCTTCATCAGTGGCACGGTTATGTCGGCCACGAAGGTCATATCGAACTCGCCGGCGACGAAGGCGAGGACGCGCGTCGAGCGGCTCGTGATGATGCGCCACTCGATGGCATCGAGACGAGGAAGGCCCTTTTTCCAGTAGTCCGGGTTGCGCGCCAACGTGATCGACGCGTGGCTCTTGAACTCGACGAACTTGAACGGCCCCGTGCCGATAGGCTTCGTTCGCATGTCGCGGCCCGACACGTGGCAGGGGTAGACGGGCGATAATCCCGAAGCCAGCATCGGCAACAGCGATGGCTGCGGCTTGGTCAGGTGGAACGTCACCTCATAGTCGCCGTTGAGCGTGACCTCTTTGAGGTTCTCGTACCAGATCGCGCGCGGATTGCGCCGCAGATACTCGGCGTCGGTGCCGTTCAGACGATGCCAGGTGCACTGCACGTCCTTGCCCGTGAATGGCTTGCCGTCGTGCCAATTGACGCCGGAGCGCAGCTTGAAGGTGAGCTTGGTTCCCGCGTCGTCCCAGGCCCAGCTCTCTGCCAGCTCCGGCACGATGGTGTCGAAGCCGCCGCGCGGCTTCATGGCATCGAACCGCACCAGATTGTTGAAGACCGCCATGAACGGCATGTTGGTGGCGATCGTCGATTCCTCATGAATCGAAGCGCTCGGCGGTTGCGAGGTGTTGTAAATGCGCAGCGTGCCGCCGGGCTTCTGGGCTGCCACGGGTGCAATGCCGCCAACGAGCAGCGCAAGGGATGCAGCGGCGGCGTTCCGAACGACGGCCCTACCATGCAATCTCATCTTGGCCTCCCCCATCGGCTGCGTCGTGGGTTTGCGCATGCGAGCGCCGCGCCGGCCCATTCCGATGTCGCGCATCGAGCCTGAATTGCGGCTCTCTTACCCGCCCGCCCCGGCCCGCCACACCTTCAAGTCCTGCTCGGCGTGGCGCCGGGCTTCGATGATCCGCGGCACGGACTGCTCGACCTGCGCCAACTCGTGGCTCGCCATGACGTGCATGCTCAAGCGTGCGTGGTCGACGGGCACGGCCGGATACTCCACGAGATTGACGAACACCCCGCTCTCGGCGATGCGGTGCGATGCCAGGCTAGCCAGTCGATCGTTGCCGAAGGGCACGAGCACTGTCGGCGATGCGGTGCCGATGCAGGTGATCCCTTGCGCCGCGAAGCCCTCGCGCAAGGCGTTCACGCGCTCGAGCAGGTGCGCACGCAGCTCATCACCCTGCCGTGAGCGGACGATACGGATGGCCTCCGAGGCGACGGCGGCCTGCACCGGGGACAAAGCATTCGAGAACATGTGCGGATTGCCGTAATACTTCGCGAACTGCTTCGCGGCCGGCGAGTGCGAGGCGAGAAACCCGCCGTTGGACGCGAAGGTCTTGGCAAAGCTTCCCATCACCAGATCGACCTTGCCCGCCAACCCCTGTGCCGCGATCATGCCGCCGCCGCCTGGCCCCATGGCTCCGAGGTCGTGCGCAACATCGACGAGGAGAGTCGCGCTGTATTCGCTGCATGCGTCCTGGAAGGCCGCGAGATCGGGCGCGTCCGCCTCCATCGCGAACAGCCCCTCCGTGATCACCATGATGCCGTTGCGGGTATCCTTCGCCCGAATGGACTGCAGCCTGGCTTTCAGATCCTCGACGTCGTTGTGGATGAAATGCTTGATCTGCGGAGTGGCGGATGCCGCGCCCTGCTGCAGACACGCGTGGCACAAGTAGTCCATCACGATATGATCGCGCGGACGGACGAAAGCCGCAATGGCGCCGTAGCCGGCCGCCCATCCCGTCGGATAGAGCGTGACGTGCTCCATCCCCAGCAGCGCGCCCAGATGCTGCTCCAGCTCCAACGACAACCGCGTATTGCCGAGCAAGACCGCCGAGCCGGCGCTATGCGGGCCGAACCGGCGCATGGCCTCGATCCCCGCCTCGGCAACGCTTGGATGCCCGCTGAGGCCCAGATAGTCCTGGGATGCGAAGTTGATGCCTTCCCGCGTGGCGGAAGTGATGTCCGAGACGGTGGTGTGCGGACCCGTCGGCTTCTCCAGGGCCCGCGAGTAGGGCCACAGGCCGAACTGGGCACGACTTTGGACGAACTCGTTGAAACGCTCGGTGCGCTTGAGGAGGTCGGGCCCGGACGGGTTGCGGAAGTGCGCCATCGACTGATTGAGGATGCGCGCACGATCCTCAGGGCTCAAATTGGCGACTGAAGCTTCCACGGCGACCACCAGTTCATGTTGGGAGAGATACGCTCGAGGGCGATGTTGCCTCAGTCGACCCGACGTGGTCAAATCACGCGAGTATCGAACCATCAGCCCGGTCCATGGAGCTCGCGAAGGTGGCGACGGCGACCACGCAGTTTCTTCCCTTCCTCGACCCAGCCGAGGAGAGCGCACTCCTGGCTGCAGCCCCGGTGAAGTCGTTTGCCAGGGATCAGGTGGTTTTCGAGCAGAACGTATCGTTGCGCGCCATCTTCCTGGTCGACGATGGCTCCGTGCGGGTCGAGCGCCAGGACCGCGGTGCCATGATCCCGATCGCCGTCCTGGGTGCCGGCGAATTCTTCGGCGAGATGTCGTTCGTGGACGGCACGCCGACGAGCGCGCGTGTGATCGCCGACGAGCCCACCCGGCTCAGGGTCATCGATACCGCCACCGTCGACAGCCTGACCAAGGCGGACCCGGGCTTCGCTGCCCGCCTCTATCGCTCGATTGCCGCGATCCTGGCCGAGCGGCTGCGTCTGACGTCCATGCGGGCCTACGGCGATCAGTCCTGGGGATGATGCAGCCGGCATCTGCTATGCACATCAGCGGGGGGCGAAGCAGCCATCAACCGAGCGCGATGCCGACGTTGGAGAAGAACGAGTCCGCGAGTGCTACCTTCGTCCTGAGCCTCTCGAAGGACGCCAGCACGCGCCTTGCCGTGGTTCGACCCTCGGAACAAGTCCGAGGGCAGGCAGGCTCACCACTAGGTCGGAGGAAACTCGGCGCGACAACGGCAGACGTCGGCGTACAGGCCGAGAGAAAGACCAGGGAGGAAGTGCAATGTATCGTCGCATGCTTCTGATGGTGGCCGCTGTAGCCGCGGCGCTCGCGGGTCTCTTGGCGCCGACCTTGGCTACGGCCGACGACTTCCCATCCAAGCCCATCACATTGATCGTGCCATTCCAAGCAGGCGTGAGCGCCGATCTTCTGTTGCGAGGCATCGCGGAGAGCGCCTCGACGCATCTGGGTCAGCCGGTGATCATCGACAACAAGCCCGGCGGCAGCGCCACGCTGGGCCCGGCAACCATGGCGGGCACCGCCAAGCCCGACGGCTACACCATTGGGCAGATCGCCATCCCCGTCTTCCGTGTGCCGTACATGCAGAAGGCGACCTTCGATCCGGTCAAGGACTTCACCTACATCATACTCATGGGAGGCTACAATCTCGGTGCGGTTGTCAAAGCCGACGGTCCATTCAAGAAGTGGCAGGACGTCATCGATTTCGCCAAGGCCAATCCAGGCAAGTTCACGTACACGACGATCGGCGCGGCTACCACCAATGCCATTGCCATGGAGCTGATGGCGCGCCAGTCGGGCGTTCAGTTCACCCACGTCCCTAGCAAGGGGGGTGGAGAGTCGCTCGCCGCCATCCTCGGCGGCCACATCATGGCGATGGTGGAATCGCCGGTGTGGGGCTCGCTGGTCGACGCGGGTCAGTTGCGCCTGCTGATGATGCTCGGGAGCCAGCGCAGCAAGCGATGGCCCGACGTGCCGGTCCTCCGGGAGCTTGGATATTCCTACGAGTTCGACTCACCCTTTGGGCTCGCTGGCCCCAAGGGGATGGACCCTGCGGTCGTCAAGAAGCTGCATGATGCGTTCAAGAAGGCCTATGACGACCCCAAGGTGGCGGAACTCTACGAGAAATACGACTATTCGCGGCGCTACATGAACACCGAAGACTATGCCGCCTTCGTGCCGAAGATGGCGGCGAACGAGAAGGCGGCGCTGGAGAAGCTCGGGCTGGCGAAGAAGGACTGACGGGTGCGGCGAGCACCAGCAAGGGCAGCGGGAGAAAGTGCATGCGTCGTCGCGAGTTCTTGAGCCTGGCGGGAGCAACGCTGGTGGCCAGCGTCTCTACGAAGGCCGCCTCGCAGGCGGTCAGCTGGCCGGAGCGGCCGGTGAAGCTCATCCTCCCCTACGCACCGGGCGGCGCCACGGACCTCATCGGCCGGCCCTGGGCGGACAAGCTGAGCCAAGCCTTCGGCCAGCAGTTCGTGATCGAGAATCGCGGCGGGGCGAGCGGCATTATCGGCACCGAGGCGGCCGCCAAGGCAGCACCCGACGGCTACACGCTTCTGCTCACGCCCAACGCGCCGCTCAGCGTCCAGCCGACGCTGCGCAAGACACCCTACGATCCGTTGAAAAACTTCACACCCGTCGGCCGCGTCGGCGACCTGATCAGCGGTTTCGTCATCCATCCGGCCGTCGGGGTGAAGACGTTCAAGGAGATGGTGGACTACGCCAAAGCCAACCCCGGCAAGCTCGCCTACGGTTCGGCAGGCCTCGGCACGGCCTCGCACCTGCGCCTCGAGATGCTGAAGGTCAAGGCCGGCATCGACATCCTGCACGTGCCCTACCGCGGCAATGCGGACGCCTTGAACGACATCCTCGCCAACAACGTGCAGATGATGAACGAAATCAACCCCATGCCGCACGTCAAAGCCGGCAAGTTGATTCTGCTCGATATCAGCTATCCGGAGCGCCATCCGGATTTCCCCGGTGTGCCGACGCTGTTCGAGCTGGGCTATGGCGAGGCCTATGTACCGAGCTGGTACTCGATCTGGGCGCCCGCCGGCACGCCACGGGGGATCATCGACAAGCTCAACGTCAAGATGGTCGAGATCGCCAAGACGCCTGAGATGAAGGCCAGGTTGCTGGCGATCAACGTGGCGTGCCCCGTGCAGACGCCGGAAGAGATGAGCCGGCAGCTGGTCGAGGACACCAAGCGTAACGCCGACCTTATCCGGCTCACCAACATCAAGATCGAGTGAGGCCGACATGGCCAAGGTGATATGGCAGGTCGAGGGCGCCGTCCGCAGCGTGCTCCTCAACCGACCCGACAAGCGCAACGCGCTCGACGCGGAGATGATCGCGCAGCTGCGGGCGGCCTTCACCGAGCCGCCGGGCGCGGGCGAGCGCGTGGCCGTGGTGCGTGCGGCCGGGCCCGTGTTCTGCGCCGGCCTCGACCTCAAGGAGCGCTCCGCGCGCCCCGCCGACGCCTCGCCCATCGAGGCCATGTTGCACGCGATCGAGGTTTATCCGCTTCCCGTCGTGGCCGTCGTCCAGGGCGATGCGATCGCCGGCGGCAACGAGCTGGCGCTGCATTGCGATCTCATCGTCGCCAGCAAGACGGCCCGCTTCGGCATGTCGCTGGCCCAGATCGGGCTGGCGCCGAGCTGGTTCCTGGCCAAGAAATTGCTCGAGGTGGCGGGGCCCGTTACCACGCGCAGGATTTTACTCCTCGGTGACCCGCTCCCAGCCGAGCGCCTCTACGAGCTGGGTGTCATCTCGCACATCGCCGAGCCAGCCGATCTCGAGACCGTTGCGGCGGCCATGATCCACCGGCTCAGCGAGAATGCGCCGCTTTCGCTCAAGGCCATGAAGGCGCTGATCGTGCGGGAGATGGCATACCGCGATCAGATCCCGCACGCGGATGTAGACGGCCTGGTCGAGCAGGTACGCCGCTCGGAGGACGCGCAGGAGGGCATGGCCGCACGCCTCGCCCGCCGCAAGGCCAGCTTCAAAGGGCGCTGAGCCATGTCGATCCGCATGGTGAAGCCCTGGACCGATCTGACGCCCGAGGCCGTGAAGGCCCTGCCGGGCCAGCTTGGCGTCTATCAGCTGGCCGACACCGCAGGCCGCATCGTTTACATCGGCTTTGCCGGCGGGCGCAGCCTGTTCGGCCTGCGCAGCGAGCTCGAGCGCGCGCTCGCCGACCGGCCTGGAGGCGCCGTCCGCTTTCGTACCGAGGTCAACCAACAATACACGTCTCGCCATCTCGAGCTGTTGATGCTGCACGTCGCCGACCATGGGTCGCTGCCGGTGGTGAACCAGGCCGATCCGCCGCCGCGGCTCGGGCGGCTCAGCCCGCTGTAAAGGTGAGAAGGTGAGTGGCCAGATGGTGAGATTTGCGCTGAGATCGGCGATTCGCTCGCGACTTTACTCCTCACCATCTCAGCACTCACTATCTCACCCATGAACGGCCGCTTCGCTCTTCTTGCACACGGACACCCCCGATGAACCTCGATCCCACCGAAGAGCAGCGCCAGATCGTCGCTGCCGTGCGGCGCTTCGTGCGCGAGGAGATCGTGCCGCTGGAGGCCAAGCTCGACCCCGACGCCAGCGAACTTCCCAGCGAAGACTTTCAGCGCCTCACCAAAATGGTGCGCGAGATGGGCTTCTGGGGCCTCGACATTCCGGCCGAATACGGCGGCGCCGGCGTCGACCTCGTTACGCGTACGTTGATGGGGGTGGAGATGGCCCAGCATCGCGCCGGCCTCTACGCACCGTGCTACGGCGTGTTCGGGTCGGCCGGCCTGGCCCAGCTCTACGAGGCCACGGAGGAGCAAAAGCAGCGCTACCTGCATCCCATGCTGCGCGGCGAGAAGCGCGGGTTCTTCGGCCTCACCGAGCCCTCCGGCGGCAGCGACCCCGCACGCGCCATCCGCACACGCGCCGTGAAGGACGGGAGCGACTGGATCATCAACGGCTCGAAGGTGTTCATCTCCGGCGCGGACCGGGCTCACTTCGGCCTCGTGTTCGCCCGCACCGATGCCGAGAAGGGCCGCGGCGGCATCACCTGCTTCATCGTCGACACCGACATGAAGGGGTTCCACGTGCGCCGCGTCGTGCACACGCTGCGTTCCTCGCACTACGCCACGGAGCTGCAGTTCGAGGACCTGCGCGTACCGCACACCAATATCCTGGGCGAGGTCAACAAGGGCTTCGCCATCGCCAACGACCGCCTGTCGCGGCAGCGCATTCCCTATGCGGCGGCCTGCATCGGCGTGGCCGTCAAGGCGCAGGAGCTGGCCATCGACTACGCCAAAGAGCGCGAGACGTTCGGGGCGCCGCTCGCCACCCGCCAGGCCGTGCAATGGATGATCGTCGACAACGAGCTCGACATCCGCACCAGCCTGTGGCTGACGCTCGCCGCCGCGCACAAGGCCGACACCGGCCAGCCCTATCGCATGGAGGCCGGCATGGCCAAGCTGGTCGCCAGCGAGGCAGGTGGGCGGGTGGTGGACCGCGCCATGCAGATCCACGGCGGCTACGGCATGACCAAGGACCTCCCCTTCGAGCGCTGGTACCGCGAGATGCGCATCCGCCGCGTCGGCGAGGGCCCCAACGAGGTGCAACGCCACGTCATCGCCCGCGACCTGCTGGGGGCGGGGTTGCGTTAGGAGGCAGGGTACACACAGCGGCGGTCTTCATCCCTGGCGGGCCAATTTCTCCAACACCGTGGTGAGCTTGTCGAACCACGGCTGGCGTCCGCGGCCCGTCCTTCGACAGGCTCAGGACTGCGGGGGTGGTATGCGGCAAGCGTGGGTGACGGATTGTCAGCGCAGGCATGACGCTGGCGGCAATGTACTCTAATCTTCCTATTTCGAGATCACTCACGGGGATGGAAATGGTGACGAACAAGAAGAAGTTGCTGATCACGCAGTCGATGTCGAAGGTCGGCTGGGACCTGTTGAAGGAGCGGGGCGACATCGAGGCGGTGCAGTTTTCCAACACCATCGCCTCGGCGGATTTCCGCGCGCTGTTGGAGACGCACGCGCCGGTCAACGGCGTGGCGCTTGGCGTGACGCCCTTCGGCGATGCCGAGATCGCCGCTTCGCGCGAAATGTTGGTGGTGGCGCGCATCGGCGTCGGCTACGACGCCGTCGATGTGCCGGCGCTAACGAAGAAGAAGATCCCGTTGATGGTGGCTGGCAGCGCCAACTCGCCATCGGTTGCCGAGCAGGCCATGTTCATGATGATGACGCTGGCCAAGCGCGGCGCCGAGCTCAATGCGATGGTGCAGTCCAACCAGTGGGCCAAGCGCATGAGCGCGGTGCCGGTCGACCTGTTCGGCAAGACCGTGTTGATCGTCGGCTTCGGCCGCATCGGCACGCGAAGCGCCAAGCGCTGCCAGGCCATGGAGATGAAGGTGCTCGTTTTCGACCCCTACAAGCCGGCTGCCGACATCAAGGCCGCCGACTGCGAGCCGGTCACGGACCTTGATGCGGGGCTACCACGGGCCGACTTCGTCACCATCCATTGTCCGAAGACGCCTGAGACGGTGGGCATGTTCAATGCCGCGCGGCTCGCGCGCATGAAACCTACCGCCTATCTCGTGAACACGGCGCGCGGCGGCATCATCGACGAGCCGGCCCTGCACGCGGCTCTGAGCACCGGCAAGCTCGCCGGCGCCGGCCTCGACGTCTACGAGAAAGAGCCGGTCCAACCCGACAACCCGCTGCTCAAGCTCTCCAACGTGATCAGCGCTCCGCACATGGCGGGCGTGACGAAGGAGTCGCTCGATCGGATGGGCCTGCAGACGGCCAAGAACATCCTGAGCGCCCTCGACGGCAAGCCGATGCGCGAGAACGTGATCAACCAGGAAGTGCTGGATTGAGCTGCCACACCAGGGGCGAGCCCCGGATGAAGACCAAGGGAGGTTTCGATGGAACTGCGTATGAACGGACGCAATGCGCTGGTCACAGGCGGCAGCAAGGGTATCGGGCTTGCCATAGCCCGTAGCTTTGCCGAGGCGGGCGCCAACGTGGCCATTGCGGCACGGCAGCAGAAGAGCCTGGACGAGGCGAAGTCGGTGATTGCGGCGGCGGCGGCCAACACCAAGGTGATCACCGTCGCCGCCGATGTCGGCACCGCGGAAGGTTGCCGCAAGGCGTACGAGGCAGCCGACAAGGCGTTCGGTCAGTTGGACGTGCTCGTCAACAACGCCGGCACCTCGCAGCGCGGCCCGTTCGTCGAGATAACCGACGAGCTTTGGCAGCACGATATCGATCTGAAGCTCTTCGCCGCGATCCGGCTGTGCCGCCTGGCTTTTCCAGGCATGAAGTCGCGGCGCTGGGGGCGCATCATCAACATCCTCAACACCGGTGCGAAGGCGCCGCAGCCCAATGGTGCGCCGACGGCGGTGACGCGGGCAGCGGGCATGGCGCTCACCAAGGTGCTGGCTGGTGAGGGCGCGCCGCACAACGTGCTGGTCAACGGCCTGCTGGTCGGGAACATCCAGAGCAACCAGTGGGTCGTGCGGCACGCCAACGAGGGCAAGGGCCGCTCGATGCAGGACTTCTACGCCGAGATGGGCAAGCGCATCCCCATGGGCCGGGTCGGCACCGCGCAGGAATTCGCCAATATGGCGCTGTTTTTGGCCTCCGACGCCGGCTCCTACGTCACTGGTACGGCCATCAACGTCGATGGCGGCCTGACCCCGGTCGTGTAGGCGTGTGCCGTCGGCAAGGCGGGTCGGCACGCGGTCTCAGCGCTTGTAGAGGCCCATGATGGCCGCCTTGGCCAGCGTATTGAAGTTCAGCTGGAAGCCGACGATTGCGGCCGAAGTGTCGGCCTTCACGGGCAAACTGTCGGCGCTGACGGCGAATACCGTGAAGAGATAGCGGTGGGGATGGTCGCCCGGCGGGGGACAAGGCCCGCCGTAGCCCGGCGCGCCGAAATCCGTGCGCGTCTGCAGGGCGCCATTCGCCAGCTTCGGAGCCTTCGGATTGCCGGCATCGAGGGCAAGCTCGGTTGTGCCGGGAGGGATGTTGACCACCAGCCAGTGCCAGAACCCGCTGCCCGTTGGCGCGTCGGGATCGAAGCAGGTGACGGCGAAACTCTTAGTGCCGGCCGGCGCCCCCGACCAGGTCAGATGCGGCGACTTGTTCCCGCCCGTGCATCCGAAGCCGAAATCGGCCGACAGGATGTGGTCCGCGCCCAGATAGTCGCCGTCCTTGAAGGACTTGCTGGTGACCGTGAACGTCATGGCTTTCCTCCCATGGCCCTTGTGCAAGCAAAATCAGGGCCTTGGCCCGTGGCAATCATCGTGGGCAGGCTGGTTGCCGCGGGTCACACCCTACGCATTCTACAGCGAGGCCACCCGCTGTCGCGGATGGCCTGGCTTGCCCCTGAGGCAGACAGTGTTTGCGTCGCCTATTGGACGTCGCGACGAGTGTCGAGAGCGGTGGTGATGACTGTGTCCGCCGCGGCTGCCTCCACCAGCACCTTGCATGCTGCAGGATAATTTGGCGGCTCGGCACTCGCGTAGCCGTAGAAGCGGTCATAGGAGTCCTCGGGGACCGTGACATTGCCGGTCTGCGGGATCTGCACCCACACGAATTCCCGGTTCCACTTGCGCTCGACGAAGGGCTCCAGCGCGCAGGACTTGCACTCCTGTGTTGGCACGACCTCCGCCTCGTAGCGGTAGTCGGTATTCGACGGCATGCTGACGCGCACCAGTTCGCTCTCTTCCTTGGCGGCGGCCGCGTCCTCCAAGACCTTGCATGCCTGCGGATAGTTCGGGGGATTGGCGCCCGCGTACGAGTAGAAGCGGTCATAGTACGCATCAGGCACCGTCACATTGCCAATGTCGGGCAGCTTCACCCAGGCAAAGCTCTGGTTCCACTTGCGCTCCACGAACCGGTCCCAGCGACACGAGGGACAGTCGGCAGGCGCCACCGCGGCCTTCGCCTGGTAGCGGTACGTGGTGGCCGCCGGCATGCTGACCCGCACGTATTCCTCCTCCTCGAGGGCGGCGTAGGACAGGATGTAGCTGCAGTCGTCCCAGAACGGATCATCGACGCTGACGCAGCTGTAGAAGCGGTTGTAATAGAGTTCCGGGATCGTCAGATAGCCGATGCCGGCGACGGCGATCCAGAAGAATGCCTTCTTCCAATGCCGCTGTACGAACGGCGCGAAGCGAGGACGGAATTTCAAGGCAGGCGTCTTGGTGAGCGTGAGCTTGGGCTTGATGTTCTGCGGCAGAGCCAGCCTGCCTTTGAGGAACGCGTTGCCGGGAGCCGCTTTGTGCAAGGGGAGGCTGCGACGGTTCAGCGTGCCTGTGCCGATGGTGGTCTTCTTCACGAAGGTGGACGACGTGCCTTTCTTGATGAAGGCGGACGAGGTGCCCTTCTTGACGAAAGTGGACGACGTGCCCTTGGTGATCTTGCCGGTCGGCTTGTGCACGCGCGGCTGCGCGCTGCGGGAGGGCACTTTTCGTACTGTTACGGCCCGCCTCTGAACGGCTGCCTCCGTCGGCGTCGCATCGAAGAGCGTGAGGGCCACGGCAGTTGCCAATGCTGCCGATACCAGCATCGTCGTCTTCATATTGGTTGCTCCCTATTTTCCGCCTGATAAGGGGATGCTCCCCATGCCCCCACTCAACCGGCAGCCCGCACCGTCGGCCGCATGGGTGGCTATGACTTGGAGGCGTGTCCGCCGTGGGTGCCGCAAATGGCACCGCGAGGCCCGCATGCGGACGCGCCTCCCTTCCGGAGGCAGCCTATCGCACATGTTCAGGGCGAGCTAAAGGCATCGCAGATCCGCGAAAAGAGGCACCGGCTAAGCAGGTTCATCATCCCTGGGCAGCTCGGCCTCGATCGCATGCGCGACGGCCTGCAGCTGCGGCAGATGCAATCTTACCGTGTCCCAAACAATCCGGGCAGCGACATTGTGGTACTCATGGCGGAAAATATTGCCGATTTCGGCAACATCGCTCCAAGGAATCTGGGAATACTTGCCCTTGATTTCTTCGGGTACGTGGCGTGAAGTTTCAGAGATCACCTCGATGCACCGCTCGACGGCTCGTTGGGTCTTTGCGTCAGAAGAATACTGATCAAACGTCATGTCCTGGGTATAGGATCTTGCCTGCTTAATGTAGTCGAGCATCTCTTCGACGATGAGATCAAGCGGGCGGGCCATCAGAACACGTCGACCGCGTCGATCAGAACGCGGTGCAGACGATGGGGCCGAAAGGCATCGCGGGTTGCCACATGCACTTGGAGCCCCGTTAGATGCTTCAGCAGACGCTCAACGCGGACCAAATCGTAAAGGGTAAACGGGCGCTCGGATTCGTACCCGATCAGCACGTCGAGATCGCTATCATCACGTTCGTCGCCGCGAGCTCGTGAACCGAACAGCGCAAGGGAAATGACGCCCTGTTTGCGGATCTCGCTTGCGTGCGCTTTGAGGTCCGCCACGATCGCGACCAGATGCGCGGGTGGCTGTCGTTTCTTCGGGCGATGTTGTTCGATCGTATCGGCCATGCCTCAGAATATCATGGTCGCTTGAACTGCAACAGATCGATGGGCGACGGCTATGGGCCCTCAGCCAGTCTCGGCCTGGAGTTGAGCGAGGACGCTGGCAAGAAGATGCTCGACGAAAAGGTCCGCGTGCCGCGTCGTGGTGCGATGGTTGACGATGGCAGCGCGTATGGTCGTCCGGCCGTCGAGGACGGTCAGCGACGGGGCGGCAACGCCGCGCTCCTGCAGGTCCATGACGAGGGCTTCCTGCATCTTGTCGCTTGCTCCCCGCACCCTGAAGCAGACGATGTTGAGCGCAACTGGTGCCACGACCTCGAACATCGGCAACTTCCGCAACCGCCGTTCGAGATGCCTGGCCACCCGGCAGGAGCGCTCGATGGAGGCCGCAATCCTGTCGGCGCCGAACGTCTCCAACGTGAACCACGCTTTCAGCGCGCGAAACCCCCGTGACAGGTCCGGCCCCAGGTCGCAGGGCCACACCTCGCCCGCACCGAGCCCGCGAGGCGCTCTTTGCAGATAGGCGGCGCGGTTGGAGAAGGTACGCCGATGCGCCTCTGCGTCGCGAACCAGCAGAAAGCCCGCGTCATAGGGAACGTGCGCCCACTTGTGCAGGTCGAAGGCAATCGACTGGGCGCGCTCGATGCCGGCAACCAGCGGGCGCAAGCGCTTGGAGAGCGCGACGAGCGCGCCAAACGCCCCGTCGACGTGGAACCAGAGGTTCTGCTCCTCGGCGATATCGGCGAGGACGTGAAGATCGTCCATGGCCCCGGTGTTGACCGTGCCTGCTGTCCCGACGATGAGAAACGGCAGGTAGCCCTGGCGGCGATCCTCGGCGATTGCGGCTGCGAGCCGATCGTGGCGCATGGCACCCGCCGCGTCGACCGGCACCAGGCGCAGATTGCGTGAGCCGATGCCGGAGAGTTCGAGCGCCTGCGCAATGCAGCCGTGGGCTTGCGATGAGGTGTAAGCGGTCAGCTGCGCCGAGGCGGCGCGAAGCCCGTCGGCGCGGACGGATTGGCCCAGCGCCTCGTTGCGGGCGATCAGCAGGCCCAGAAAATTGGCCATGGAGGTGCCGGTAACGAAGACGCCGGACGCATCGCGCGGGAAGCCGAAGGCTTCCGCAAACCAGCGCGTCATCTGGCGCTCGACGTCGATGCCGATGTGGTTGCGCCCGCCGCAGTTGGCGTTGAGGCCGGCGGCCAGCATCTCGGCCAGCATGCCGACGGGCGTGCCGGCGCCGTGCACCCAACCCATGAAGAGGGGATGCGTGTTGCCCGTGACGTAGGGCTTGATGTGGCTCCTGAAGTCCGAAAGCACATGCGCCAGATCACGAGATTTGCGCGGCAGCGGGCGGTCGAAGCGCGCCCGCACTGCCTGGGGCGCCGGCTGCCAGACGGGCCGGCCCTCGATCGTCTGTAGGTGGTCGATCATGTCGTCGAGCGCCCGATGGCTCAGCTCTCGGAAGCGCTGCCAATCGTCGGGATCCAGGCTGCGGTCGGCCAGGGGCACACCGTGCGCGGTCGGGACAGGGTCGCCCGTGGAGACGTCTCTCATACGTGGAGCCGCCGTGCTCGCGTGAATATGTCGGGTCACGCGCATTCCCCGCTGAGCACATCGTCCAATTTCGCGAACAGGGCCTGCAGATCGCGGCTGGTCGGCGCGAACGCATCCTCGAACGCGGCACCCTGCGCAACCTGCGCCGCCACCGAGTTGATCTGCGGTGCGCTCGCGCACACCCGCAGAACCGCACGCGGGCCCAACTGGACCGGCTGGCCGACATGTATGATGCGTCGCAGCCTCGCCGCGGCGCCCTGCATCCCGGCTTTCGCAATCACCGTCCGCAGAGCGGCCTGGACCTTTGCCGCCTCTGACGCCGACATGAACCCGCCGCCAACACACCTGACCGCGAGCGGAACGATGCTCGGGTTGGTGGCGACACCCTGCTCACGATCCCCCAGGATCGCGACGCGCGGGGTCATGCCGGCGCGCAGGCGGACCTCGCGTTCGAATCTGTCGAGGAATCTCTCCTGCAGGCGCTGATCGACCGCGGCGAAGCGCCGGAGTTCCGCAACTGCTGCCGTCCAGCGCAGGCCGACGCCGAGGTTGGCGGTGGTCGTCAACTCTCGCGCGAACGTCGTCTGAAGGTGTTCCGGCCAATCGAGACGCGCGCTGTAGTCGGCGAGCCCCTCGGGCGGCAACGGAGCACTGCGCAGACCGGTCGCGACGGCCTCCGGCAGCAGCAGCGCACCGGAAAGCGGCGGGCCTCCGGCAAACTTGGAGCCCGTGATCAGCACCATGAAGCCACGGTAGAGGTCCGACCGTAGGCGGTCGGCGGGGCAGCGAAGCTGGCAAGCGTCGACCAGAACATGCACCCGCTCGGGCGCCAGCGCTGCGATTTTCGCTGCCGCCCCGCGCGATGGGCCCGCGAGCCCCGTCTTGGACGTGTCGAGGACGTGCAGGAGCACGCCGCGGCCGCGCGCCAGCGCCCGCTCGGCGTGGCATGTCACGTCCAGGTCCACGGCGCTAGGTTCGCGCGGCTCTCCGTCCGGCGTGCGGATTTCGACGCACTCGACATCGATGTCGGCGCCGCCCCAGCCGTTGAGACGCTGGCCAATAGTCACCGGGCCGCCCAGGCAGGAGGTCGCAAGGAAATTCAGCCCGGCCGCAGCCTTGGGCACGCCGCTTCCCGTCTCGTTTGGGGCCACGACGATATTGGTGATCGGACGCGCCAGGAGCCGCTCCGCGATGGCGAGCGCGATCAGCTCCGCATCGGTCCCCGATGCCGCCAGAACAGCCTCGGCGCCGGCGCGCCCATAAAGCGCCAGCAGCTCGGCCCTGAGGTCACACAGCCAGTCCTGGACCTGAACCGAGGTCCTCACTCCCCGCCTGAGCAGCGCCTGGAGGTCGGCCAGGGCCGCGCGGTAGCCCAGCTCGGTGATCGTGCTGGCTGTCGACGACGAGAACCACGCCTCATCGGGAGCCGGTGCGATGGTGGTGCCCTGCCTGCTGCGGCCGGTGAGTGGATCGGGCCAGATGCGCTCATCGCCTCCGGATGAGAGCAGCAGGCGCAGACGCAACTCAAGCCCATCATTCCGCGGTTCGACGACCTGGGCATCCGACACGCCGACGCTACGGGCCCTTTCGGGCTCGGGATCGACCGCAGGTAGTACGGCTCCTGCCAATCCGGCCATCGGGCGCTGCTCGCGGTTGGTGTAGACGGGCGAGGGGGGATTGTGCGGCCAGGGCGGTAAAAAAATCGCCATGGTGCGGCGGGCGGCCTAACTGGACATGCGAGGGGTGTCTCGCGTCCTTAACGAGGAGTTAGCGCCCGCTTCATGCAATCTTTGAAATTTTCGCTGATGTTCTTAACCGTCGATCGTGAAAGATCTGCCAGGAAAACCAGATGCCAGCATCAGCGCTTCGTTGTCCGCCCCAAGCCGCCGCCGAGAGCGAGCCGAGGAAGGCTGTCTTCGAGACCGATGTCGTAGAGCCCGGCCTCGACCTGGCCTCGACCCTGCGCGTCATCACCACGAAGTACGGCAAGACCTATCAGCGGCTGCTGCTCGACCTCGCCAAGGCGTCGTTCGGTCCGGGCAAGCTGTCCTACGACGAGTTCATCGGCCTGCGCCTGTTCGACGATGCCTGGCTCGCCGGCGCCGACCGCTCCGCGTTCGTCGGCCTCGATGCGGAGCGCCGCATCTGGATGGCCGCCAACAACAACAGCGAATGGTGGGGGCTGATGCGCAACAAGCTCGCCGTCACCACGCTGCTCGGCGGCTACGGCTTCCCCGTCATCCCGACGCTGGCGCTCTATTCCGACGCCATTTGCATGCGCGGCATCCCGATCCTGCGCGAGCCGGAGGCGTTGGCCGGCTTCCTGCGCAGCTCGCGGGACTATCCGCTGTTCGGCAAGCCGATGGATTCGCAGCGCAGCTTGGGCTCGATCGGCCTGGAATCCTATGATCGCAGCACGGACAGTCTCATCACCGGCGCGGACCGCAAGATCCGCGTCGACGAGTTCGCGGCCGCGGTGGTCGAGCATTACAAGGGCGGCTACATCTTCCAGCGCCGCATCGCGCCCCATGCCCGAGTGCGCGCGATCGCCGGCGACCGCCTCGCTACCGTGCGCGCCATCACGATCCTGACCGACCGAGGGCCGCAGCTGCTGCGGGCTTTGTGGAAGATCCCGGCCGGCGAAAACGTCGCCGACAACTTCTGGCGCTCAGGCAACTTGTTGGCAACCCTCGACCTCGAGACTGCGCGCGTGGCGCGCGTGGTGCGGGGAACCGGCCTCGGCCTGGAGGAGGTGACGCATCATCCGGACACGGGGGCCGCGCTGATCGGCGCCGAAGTGCCGAATTGGCGCGAGATCGTCAGCCTGGCGCTGGATGCCGCATCGACGCTCGCCGAGGTTCCGCTGATCGGCTGGGACATGGCCGCTATGGAAAGTGGCGCTCTCATCGTCGAGCCGAATTTCACGCCGGATTTCTTCATGACGCAGCTGGCGGATCGTCGCGGCATGCTGGATGCGCGCTTCAACGCCTTCCTCGAAGGTTGCAAGGCGGCAGCCCTGCAGGTCAAGAGAAAGCGGCGCTTGTTACACAACACCGAGACGCACGAGCGCTTGCGCCGCCTTGGCCGGGATATGGTCGGGACGTCACGCGCCTGATCCGCTCGCAACGGGCCTCTACCGGCAACCTGTGACGTTAGGGATTCGTTAGCCGAGTTCGGCCTTCGGGCTACGCTCGAGCTGCCTGCCCAGCAGATACTCGACAGCAATCGAAATCGAGTAGGGGGATTCCTCGCGGTCTCCCTCTCACACCACTCGGCGGTTTCCAGCAGCTTGTAGCGCCGCGTGATGGGCGGCGAGGCTGACGAGCCCGAGCGTGGCGAACCACTGCAGCGTCATGGCTTCGGTTGTGGGTGGACTTCCCGACAACCTCCACCACCCCTTGCCCGACAAGGCCAGCCGCCAGGCCCGCCAGACCGGGAGATCTCCCAGGGTAAGACGCTGCTGCTTCGCTCGGGCGCTGCCGGATTTATCTGCGCGCCTGTCTGGGTGACTTTCGGGCGTCCCCGTCCATTGCCGAGTTGCCCCACCGCGCCGGCCTTGTATCCGATTTCTGTTCGTCAGCTCCGGGCTTGGCCTCCGGCTTCCTCCCCACCCCGCATCGCGGCGACGCAGTTGCCTTCGGCTTGCGGTTCCCGTCACCAAAGCCCGCAGAGGACTTCCACCTCCAGCATCAACGCCAGGGTCGGCTCCCGCTGCGGAGCCGACCCATTTAATTGGCGATTGGACCCGAAAGCCTACTGTGCCTGCGTCAGCACCCGGCGCTTGGCGAGTTGGGCCGGCGCCGGCGGTGCGTCGAGGTCGACGAGGCTCGATAGGTTGATTGCCTCGCCCTTGAACTGCTGCGCCCACATGAGCTGCGCCGTCTGCGAGCCGGGTCGAAGCCGCATTGGCGGGATCGAGCTCGCCTGGTCCAGCATCTCCAGCGTCTTTGCGAGATCGGGATGGCGCATGCGCGCGAGCGCCGGATCGTCAACGGAGGCCGTGGCGGTCAAAAACGGCGCGATCGGGAAGGGGCGGTAGGACAGCTCCTCGGGATGCTCCTCGTCGTAGGCAGGTGCAGGCACGAACGTTGTGGGCTCGCGGCTGAGCGACGCCCCCCATTTGAGGCGATCCAAGGCGGTGCTCGCGCCCGACTCTGCCGCAGCAACGCGCATCTCGCCCGACGTCACGATGGCATCGGCGCGCCGCGGGCGACTCGCCGGCGTCGGAGGGATGACGAGCTGCGGCAGCGGCTCGTCCGCCAGCGCCGCAAGCCTCGCCCGCTCTCTATCGGTCGGCCGAGTGCCGATGGGGGCCGGACGCTCAACCGGCCGCGGCGGCATGAGCAGTTGCGGTAGCGAGGGTGCCAGCGACGCAACCTGGATTGGCGCCTTGGGATGAGCCCGCTCCTGGTGGAATTCGGCAATCTGCTGGGCCACCTCGGAGTTGGCGGCGCGCGCCCGCCGCACGTCCTCTGGCGTGATGGGCCCCCCATCGTCGGGCACATGCTGGGTCCGGCCGTTGGGGAAGAGCAGCGCGAGCTCCGTGCGGGTGGCGCGCGGCCAGGCGCGCACGCGATCGGTGTCGATATGCACGAACGGCGTAGCTGAGGTTGGGTAGTAGCCGACGCCGCCGCGCTCGCGGATGAGCGCAGAGTAGCGCAGCTTCTTCACTGGCACATCCGGGAAAGTCACGTCCATGGCCTTGCCGAGAATGTGGCGGCTCTGGCTCGCCTGACCGCCGACCGTTCGGCGCAGCAGCTCGTTGGTGTCGCGGGAGCGATAGGCGGAGATGACGTTGATCGGCTCGGCGGAACCCAGCTCGTTGTGAATCTCCCAGACGAGGTCGATGAGGTCCGGGTCCATCTGCGTCGGCTCGTCCTTGCGCCAGTCGCGCAGCATCCAGTTGATCTTCTCCATCGCCTCGGGAATGTGCTTCCCGTTCTTCATGTATTGGATGGTCAGCGTCTCCTTGGTGTTGACGCCGTAGAAGGAGATGGTGCGGTCGCGATTGGAGTCTGCCGTCAGCACGCCGGCCCCGGCCACCAGCGCGAGCAACGCAACGGCGATTGGAACGGCGAACCCCCAACGACGCGCTGGCAAATCCAATCCCCCTCTGCACCGGCGTAGACCGCGAGCGTTTGTGCGCCCCGTACCGCTGGCCTTGCCGACTTGCTCTTCCAACATCCCTAGCTCGGCGCGGTTTGCCCGCCGTCCGACTAGTCAACTCGTTGAGAACCCCGAAGAAAGCATTAAGCGCCCGCTATGCGGCAACTTCGGGGCAACACCCAAGGCTTCAGGCACGAGCCGCCATCGGCTCGCGAGTATCCACCGGCGATGGTCAATTATTTCCAAAAACGCGATGCACCAGGTCTTTCTTGGCGTATCCGCCGGTGCCCGTGCTCTCGGCAAGGCTGCCGATCGCGTCGGCGCGAACGGGCGTTTTCTCTTTCGGAATGAGATGGGCCTTGCCCTCCATGCCGAGCGCAATCTTGCTCTCGTGGCCGTAGACGTCGGGGAACAACTTGAGCGTCCCGTCCTGCACGACCGCGGCGGTGAAATAGGTGATGTGGACGGGGATCTTGCGGCCGATATTGACGGCATTGTTTTGCGCCGCTCCGGGCGCAATGGCCGCAGCGACGCGCTGCGCCGGCCAGCCCTGGTCCTCCGCCAACAGCAACTCGGCCAGCCGCTGCGGGTTGCGCACACGCATGCAGCCATGGCTGAAGGCGCGGACGTCTGCGTTGAACAGGGTCTTCTGCGGAGTGTCGTGCATGTAGACGTCGTGTTTGTTGGGGAAGCGGAATTTGATGTTGCCGAGCACATTGTTCTCGCCGGGCGGCTGGAAGATGTGAAAGTTGCGTATGTCGGCGGTGTTCCAATCCACGGTCGCCGGATCAATGTCGCGCCCGCCGCGCTGGATGCGCAGGTGGTAGAAGGTGAAGATGCGCGTACTGCCACGTATCAGGCTGGGTAGGACGTCTTGCTTCTTGATGGACTCCGGCACACCCCAGTTCGGATGGAACACCACCTGCACCATGTCTTGTGAGAATATCGGCGTAGGTGTGTCCGGCTTGCCGGCGACGACGCGCTCGGTATGGATGACGTGGCCGTTCTTGACCACGCGCAGCGTGAACTCGGGGACGTTGACCCAGACGTAGAAGTCACCGAGCGTCTCCGGCATCCACCGCCACTCTTCCATGTTGGCGAGCACCTTGCGCGCGGTGGTCTTGTCAGCCGCCTGGCCGCCCTTCAACGCAAGGTACTTCTGGCGCAGGGCCTCGAACGGCGGTTGCTGCGGGTGCAGCGAACGCAGATAGGCATCAGGGGTCTGCGCCTTCGAGGCGGCGTCGATCACCTGAGGCGGGGCGAGGAGAGACAGCTTGCGATCGAGATTCTTGCTCAAGGTCGCAGGATCGGCGCGGCCGCCGCGGGCATGGCGCGCGTACTTCAGGATGGCGAGGCTCAGCGCGATCTCAGCATCGGCCCGCTCGGCACGCGATAGCTGCGTGCCGGCCGCTACCTTCAGGGCCGGCAGCTGGAATGCCGACGCCTCGAGGCCCCAGTCACCGGCACGGCGGATCTCGGCGACGACGGCCTCGGCCCCCGCCGTAAGGCCGCCCGCGCCGACCCATAGCGGCTCCTGCTGGCGGCCGGCGTAGAACTCCGCAAGCGCGGCACGATCCTCGCGGTCCGCTGCCGAGAGATTGCTACCGGTTATCGCCAGCCGGTCGGCGAACTCGCGCGAAAAGTCCATCTCGGCGGGCTGGGCAACCGATCCAGTCTGCAGCGGGCTGGCCGCCGGATTCGCGGGCGGCGGCTCGACTGCCGCGGGTGCGGGCGCGTCGTCTGCCGCCCATCCGGCCGCCGCCAATAGGCTCAGCATCAAGGCGGTCCATGGCAAAAGCCTGCGCGGCATGCTCTTCCCCTCCGTGCGACGCGACGGGAAACTATAGGAGTCGCATGGCAAAGGCGAGGCCGACCGGCCTCTGGCCGGACTCTGACGTATTGCACGTCGCTGGTATGCACCGTCGCTCTGGCTTCCAAACGCTGGAAATGGCTTAGGCAGCCTGCATAAACAATCGCTCCAATCAAATCGGGCGCGGCCGTAGCGTGTAGTTCC
>JRHI01000710.1_pt1 | contig 34045 bp, 29 predicted proteins | sample 215371 | NCBI WGS metagenome assembly JRHI01 (sample SAMN02929681, study PRJNA255918) | sediment metagenome | biome: cave system; feature: Ice Cave; material: Sediment; isolation source: sediment from deep within a dark volcanic ice cave with no known source of... ...
ACTTCTGCTCGACCATCTTGAACATCATGTTCAGGAAGTTGCCGGCGTAGGAGAGGTCGTTGTCGGGGCGCACGTAGTAGAGGCCCCGGGAGTGGCGGTACGCGTACGCCGCCAGGGTCGGCATCTTGGCGATCAGCCGGTACAGCGAGATCCGCCGCTGCTCGGCGTCGTGGATGCTGGTCGCCTCGGGGTAGAAGGTGGCGAGTGCGCCGACCGTCGACAGCAGCATCCCCATCGGATGGGCGTCGTGGTGGAAGCCGTCCATGAACCGCTTGATGTTCTCGTGCACCAGCGTGTGCATGGTGATGTCGTGCGCCCAGTCGGCGTGCTGCTCGGTGGTGGGCAGATCGCCGTGCACCAGCAGGTACGCGGTCTCGAGGAAGGTGCTCTTCTCGGCCAGCTCTGCGATCGGGTAGCCGCGGTAGAGGAGGATGCCCCGGTCGCCGTCGATGTACGTGATCCTGCTCTTGCAGGACGCGGTGTTGAGGAATGCCGGGTCGTAGGACACCAGGCCCCGGGTGTCGTCGTCCGAGACCCTGACCTGCCGCAGGTCGGTGGCCCGGATCGCGCCGTCGGTGATCGGCAGCTCGTAGCTGTGGCCGGTGCGGTTGTCGGTGACCGTGAGGCTGTCGGGCATTTCAGCGTGAGTCTAGGGAGTCCAGCTGTTTCGCGTGCTGCTCGAGGTGGCCCACGAGGAAGTCCTCGACCAGCCGGGTCACGGTCATCGAGCCCAGGGTGGGATGGATGCCGCGTCGCTCCCAGGCGCCGGGCTCGAGCCCGGCGATGAGGTCGCGGAGCGCCGCCGCCTCCTCGTGGACCGTGGCCATCAGCGTTGCCGGGGGCTCGTCGCGGCGGCGGGCGATCTCGCCGAGCCGCCCCGGGTCGGACTGGGTGCGCCCGAAGGCGGGCGGCTCGTCGGCGGCGAGGACGACGCCGGCCTCGACGATCCAGTAGGGGATGAACTCGGCCAGGTGGGCCCAGACCTGCCCCTGGTCCCAGCGCTCGCCGGTGCGCGGGTCGGCCTCGGTGACCCCGCGCGCCTGGCTGCGGGCGTGGGCATGGAGGCGGGCGATCACCGCGTCGAGCCGTTCCAGGAACCCCCCGGCCGGGCTCATGTCCCCTCCTCCTCGGGGTGGAGCGGCCGCAGCGGCGGGCCCTCGACGACCCGGTTGCGGAGCCGGCCGAGCACCTCGACCTCGAGCTCAACCTCGTCGCCGGGGCGGAGCCAGGGATAGGCCTCGCCGCCGTGGACCAGGGCGAGCTCGAGGATGCAGCCGGTCCCGCAGGTGCCACTGCCGGCGACGTCGCCGGGCACCAGCTCGGTCCCCCGCGAGGCATACGCGAGCATCTCGCCGAAGCTCCAGTGGATCCCGGAGAGGTTGGCCCGCGAGTACTCCACCCCGTTGACACGCGCGGTCATGGTCAGGTCGTAGGCGCGGCCGGCGCGCCGCCCGGCGAGCTCGTCGGGGGTGACCAGCACCGGGCCCAGGCTGGTGGCGAAGTCCTTGCCCTTCACCGGCCCCATGCTGAGGCGCATCTCCCGCCGCTGCAGGTCGCGGGCGCTCCAGTCGTTCATCACGCAGTAGCCGGCGATCCCCGCCTCGGCCTGCTCGGGGTCGAGGTCCCGGCCGCCCCGTCCCACCACCGCCGCCACCTCGAGCTCGAAGTCGAGCTCGGCGCAGCCGGGGGGCACCGCGACCGGGTCGCCGTCGCCGGTCAAAGCTCGGGGGTTGCTGAAGTAGAAGACCGGCAGCCGGTACCAGTCGGGGTCCATCTCCAGGCCGCGCTTCCGGCGGGCGGTGCGCACGTGCTGCTCGAAGGCGTAGAAGTCGCGCACCGACGGCGGCGCCGGGACCGGGGGTCGCAGCCGCACCGCCCCCGGGTCGACCACCTCACGGGGGTCGTCGAGCGCTCCCCACCCAGCCGTGGCGAGCCGCTCGCCGTCGTCGCCGAGCAGGTCGAGCAGCCGGGTGCCGTCGGGGAGGGCGTGAAGCATCCCGCCGGAGAGCACGCCGACCCGATCGGTGTCCGATCCGAGATGCCGGTAGGTGGCGAGACGCATCAGCGGCGATGATAGGCCTCCCGTCCCACCGGTCAGAAGCCGATAATGGGGCGGAGGGCGCCGGGGTCGTACCCCTGGTGTCACAGAGCAGGGGGTGCGCCTGGGGGGGCGCGGGAGGTGTCACGTGGGGCTCTGTTTCGACCTGCCCCTGGGGTTCGACGCCGCGGGGCCGGCGGCGGCGCGCGCCGAGGCCGAGGGCGTCGACGGGCTGTGGACGGTGGAATCCGACCACGACCCGTACCTCCCGCTGGCGATCGCCGCCACCGCGACCAGCCGGGTGGTGCTCGGCACCGCCATCTCGGTGGCCTTCCCGCGCAGTCCCATGGTCCACGCGATGATGACCTGGGACCTCCACCGCCTCGCCCCCGGCCGGGTGGTGCTCGGGCTCGGCAGCCAGGTCAAGGGGCACAACGAGCGCCGCTTCTCGGTCGCCTTCGACCGCCCCGCGGCGCGGCTGCGGGAGATGGTGCTCGCCATTCGCGCGATCTGGCGGTGCTGGCAGGACGGCGCCCCCCTCGACCACCGCGGCGAGTTCTACACCCTGACCCTGATGACCCCCTTCTTCAACCCCGGTCCGGTCGAGGGCGCACCGCTGCCGCCGATCTACCTGGCCGCCATCAACCCGGGGATGATCCGGATCACCGGCGAGGTCGCCGATGGCCTCCACCTCCACCCCCTCACCTCCGCCGAGACCCTCGACCGCTTCACCCTGCCCCGGCTGCGCGAGGCGGCGGAGGCGGCGGGCCGCGACCCCGGGGCGATCACCCTGGTGGCGCCGGCGATGCTCGCCACCGGCCGCACCCGCGCCGAGGTCGACGCCRGCCGGGAGCGGATCCGCTCCCAGATCGGCTTCTACGGCAGCACCCGCACCTACCGGCCGCTGCTGGAGGTCCACGACCGCGGCGCCCTGGCCGGCCGCCTCCACGAGCTCTCGGTGGCGGGCCGGTGGGACGAGCTCGGGGCCGCGGTCGACGACGAGCTGCTCGACGCCTTCTGCATCAGCGCCACCTGGGACGAGCTCCCCGAGGCGATGGTGCGGCGCTACGCCGGCCGGGTGCACCGGGTGATGCCCTACGGGAAGCTCGACCCCGAGGCGCCCTGGGGGGAGATCGCCCGCGCCGTCCGCAGCGGCTCCGAGAGAGTGGAGGTGGGGGTATGAGCCTCGCCGTCACCGCCGCGGGGGAGGCCACCCGCGACCGCATCCTCCGCCTCGCCGACGCGCTCTTCGCCGAGCACGGCTACGCCCGGGTGTCGATGCGCCTGGTCGCCACCGCCGCCGGGGTCACCAAGCCGGCGCTGTACTACCACTTCCGCAACAAGGACGCGCTCTTCGAGGAGTGCGTGCTCGCCACCCAGAAGCGCATGGGCGAGATGCTCCGCGAGGCCGCGACCGCGGCCGGCTCGCTCGAGGATCGGGTCACCGCGGTGGCCCAGATCCTGCTCACCGGCAGCCCCCACCACCCGGTGCTGATCCAGAACGACATCGCCGAGCACCTGCCCGCCGAGGTCCGCGAGCGGCTCGACCGGGGCTTCCAGGACAACGTCATCGCCCCTCTCGCCGGCCTCTTCGCCGATGCCGGCACCCGGGGCGAGCTGCGCCCGGAGGTCAGCGACGAGGTGGCCGCGACCAGCATCCTCGGGGTCTGCATGGCCTTCCTGCCGGTGGCGCCTCCGGGAGCGGGGGGGCCGGTGGCGGCGCCCTCCGCGGGGATGATCGCCGACGTCGTGCTGCACGGGGTGAGCGGACGCCCGCAGGTGCCGTGAGCGACCACGTCCGGGTGCTCCTGCTCCGCCACGGCGAGACCGAGTGGAGCCGGCTGGGCAGGCACACCGGGCGCACCGACATCCCTCTCGACGAGGAGGGCCGGACGCGCGCCCGGGAGGTGGGGCGGGCTCTTCGGGGCATGGAGTTCACCCGGGTGCTGGTGAGCCCGCTGAGCCGCGCCCGGGAGACCGCCGCGCTCGCCGGCCTGCGCGGTCCGCTGGAGGTCTGCGACGACCTGGTGGAGTGGGACTACGGCGAGTACGAGGGCCGGACCGCGCCGGAGATCCGTGCCGAGCGGCCGGACTGGTCGGTCTGGGAGGACGGGGTGCCCGGCGGCGAGACCCTGGAGGAGCTGGGYGGGCGGGCGGACCGGGTGGTGGCCCGGCTGCGGCAGCTCGAGGGCGACGTCGCGCTGGTCGCCCACGGCCACGTCCTCCGCGTCCTCGCCGCTCGCTGGATGGGGCTCGAGCCCGCCGCGGGCAGGCTGCTGGTGCTCTCGACCGCACATCTCGGCCGGCTTGGGCACGAGCACGGCACCCCCGCGCTCACCCTCTGGAACAGCACCTGCGTCGACTAGCCGGGGCCTGCCCACGGCCGGGACCCGGGTGCGCTAGGCTCCGGCCCCGTGGGCAGGAGCGGCGGGAAGGCGCGGCTGGCCTGGTGGGTGGGAGCCTGCGCCCTGGCCACCGTCGTGGCGCTGGTGTCGATCCTCCTGGGCAACCACCGTCGCGACGACCCCTCCCTGGACGTCCTCGACGAGTGGGCGCACTACGCGTACGTGGTGGATCTCCAGCACCACCACATCCCGGCATGGGGTGACCCGCAGAACCAGCCGGCCCTTCGCCTGTTCGAGTGCCTCGGCAACGGCTTCTACAAGCCGGGGGAATGTGATGGCCGGACCCGGCAGGCGTCCAGGTTCCCCACCGGCGGCTACTCGTACGAGGCCCAGCAACCCCCCCTGGGGTACCTGCCGTACGCCCTCACCGCCGAGCCCGGCGCCGCGCCGCCGGCAGCCCTCGCCGCCGCCCGGGAGGGCGGCCGCATCTGGACGGTCGCAGCCGCCGTCCTGCTCCTCGCCGTCGCCGCCGTCGAAGGGCTCCCGCTCATCGCGCTTTTGGTCCTGGAGGCGACGTGTCTGCTGAGCCCCATCCACGTCCACGCGGCGGCCACGGTGAACAACGACGCCGCCGGAGTCGCCGCGGGGGCCCTCGCCCTCCTCGTGGCGGCCGCCGTCCGCGGGCTGCGGCGACCGGTGCTCGGTTTCGCGATCGGGCTCGGCGCCGGCGTGGTCATCGGGATGCTCAAGGGGGTCTTCGTGGTGGCGCCCCTCGCCCTGGTGCTCGCCGGCCTGCTCACCGAGAGGCCCTGGAGCCTGTCCGCCGCCGCCGCGCGCGACGCCCTGCGCCGCAACGCCGGCCTGCTGGGCATGCTCGCCGGTGCAGCGGGGAGCTACCTCGGGTGGATCGTCTGGCAGGACGCCCGGGCGAAGGTGTCGTCGTCGATCGTCCTCCACCTCCTGCTCGACGCCACCCGCACCGACCACCTCCATCCCAGCTCCATGGTGCGCGGGCTGGCGGCGTTGATGTCCCTGCTCGTCCCCTACTCCCCGGACGCCCCGGTGCACCACATCTGGAACATCGCGTTCCTCGGAGCGGTGGTCGCCGTGGTGGTGCTGAGGACCCGGAGCGACGTCACCTGGGGCACCCGTGCCCTCGCGGGCGCCACCGTCGTCGCGATGGTCACCCTCGCCGCCGGCTGGCCGGTGGTCAACTACGTCCAGGGCCACTGGGACCTCCATGCCGAGACCCGCTACGCGCTTCCGCTGCTGCCCGTGCTCGCCATGGTCGTGGTCCGCTCGGCCGAGCGATTCGGCATGCTCCTGCTCGGTCTGGTGCTGCCCGCCTCCGCGGCCTGGTGGCAGCTGGCGACCGCTACGGTCTGACCGCCCCGGGTCAGCGCCGCGAGGCGAGCGCGGTCGGGCCCGGGACCGGTGCGCCGGTGAGCTGCACGTCACCCACGTCGCCGCCACCGGCCTCCTCGTGGTACTCCTCCTCGACGTTGACCGACCAGACGTCGTGGCGTGCACCGAGGATGTTCTCGACCGACAGCAGCGCCGTGTACATGGAGTGGTCCTGGTTGTTGTACTTGTGCATGCCGTTGCGGCCCACCGGATGGACGCCCGCCACCTCCTCCTCCAACCAGCGACGGATGGTCTCGACGCTGGCCCGGTAGGTGGCGTCGTAGAGCGGGTACGCCTTGGGCATGCGCACCACGTATCCCGCCTCGCAGCGGTCGGCGGCGACCAGGTCGAGCTTCTCCAGCTCGCTCTTGGCGAGCGAGACGAGCCCGTCGTCGGGCATGGTCCAGAGCGGGTCGCCCTCGGTGACGAAGAACTCCAGGCCCAGGCACGTCTTGCCGTCCTTCACCAGGTACGGCGACCAGGACCCGAAGTTCTGGATGCGCCCGACGTTGACCGTGGGGTCGTGGATGTAGATCCAGTTGTCCGGGAAGCTGTGCTCCTCCGGCACCACGATGGCCACGGTGAGGAAGTCGCGATACCGAAGTGCGCGCGCCGCCCCCTGCACGTGGGGTGGTGCCGGGGGATCCATGGCCAGCACCAGCTCGCCGAGCGGCATCGAGGACACGACGTCGGTCGCCGGCAGCCGCACCGCCTGATCGTCGATGCGCGCAGTCACGCCGCACACCCTGCCGTGAGCGTGGTGCACGGCGAGGGCCGGCGAGCGCATGTGCACGGTCGAGCCCGCCCGCTCCACCTTGTCCCTGGCGAACTCCCACATCATGCCGGGGCCGTACTTGGGGTAGTGGAACTCCTCGATGAGGCTGGTGATGTCCTTCTGGTTGCGTCTCGGGAGAACCGCGTTCATCACCGCCTTCATCAGCGACAGGTGCTTGATGCGCTGCGCCGCCCAGTCCGCCTGGATCTCCGTCGCCGGCATCCCCCACACCTTCTCCGTGTACGTCTTGAAGAAGATGCGGTACAGGCGCCAGCCGAAGCGCGCAGCGGTCCACCCCTCGAACGACGTCTGGTCCCTGGGAGGACGCAGGCGCGCCCAGAAGTACGAGAGGAAGCAGCGCGCCGCCTCGAGAACACCCAGTCCCTCGAGGGCGTTGAACGCCCGCAGCGGATAGTCGAACATGCTGCCGCGGTAGTAGATGCGGCTCATGCGTGGCCGCAGCAGGAAGTTCTCCTCGCCCAGGATCTCCAGCCACAGCCTCTCGACGGGCGGCACCTTGGTGAAGAAGCGGTGGCCGCCGATGTCGAAGCGCCAGCCGTCGCGCTCGACGGTGCGTGCGATGCCGCCGACCACGTCGTCGACCTCCACGGTGGTCGACCTGATGCCGCGGCGGCTCAACACGTAGGCCGCGGTGAGGCCGGCGGGCCCGGCCCCGATGATGACGACCTCCGGATCACCGGGGCTCACGGCGCCTGCAGCCACATGGTCCGGGCGATGATACCTGGGGGTGGACTAGGATGTCGCGCGATGGTGGGAGCATGAGCGCTGTCGACACCGCCACCGCCGCGGTGTCGCCCAGCGCCGGCGACGTCCCGGCGCGCGAGCTGCTGACCCGGTTCCTGTCCGGCTCGGGGGTCGAGATCGGCCCCGGGCACGCGCCCTTCCCGCTGCCCTTCGGCGGCGCTGCGGTGCGCTACGTCGACCGCTGGCAGCCCGAGGACAACCGCGGCCTCTTCCCCGAGCTCGGGGAGGCCGGTGCCGGCTTCGTCCGTCCCGACGTGGTGGCCAACCTCGACACCGACCGGCTGTCGGGTCTGGCCTCGGAGAGCCAGGACTTCGTCATCGCCGGCCATGTCCTCGAGCATCTCGCGGAGCCGCTGGGCCAGCTGGCCGACATCCACCGGGTGCTCCGCCCCGGCGGGGTGGCGCTCATCCTCCTCCCCGACCGCCGCCACACCTTCGATCGCGACCGCGCTCCCACACCACTGCACCACCTCGTGCGGGAGCACCGGGAGGGGGTGACCGTGGTCGCCGACGACCACCTCGAGGACTTCCTCCGCGGTACCGGCGGCTGGGACGACGGCTGGGACGAGGCCCGGCGCTGCGAGGTCTTCGACCTCCACCGGCGGCGGTCGGTCCACGCCCACACCTGGTCGCAGGAGGAGTTCTGCGAGGTCGTCGAGCACACCATCCGGGAGATGGGGATGCGGTGGGAGCTGCTCGACGCCGTCTTCGTCGAGGACGCGCCGGTGGCCTTCGAGTTCGGCATGGCGCTGCGCCGCAGCGCCACCGCCGCCACCGCTGAGGAGCTGTCGGCTCGCCTACGGGCCACCTGGGGGTCGCTGGCCTGGCGGGCCCGGGCGGCGGCAGGGACCGCCGCGTCCCGCGAGGCGCTGGGCTGCGAGGTCGAGCGCCACCGCGCCGCGGCCGCCGCCGCCGAGGCCAGGCTCAGCCGCCTGACGAGCCTGCGCGGCTACCTGGTCGCGCGGCGGGTCCACCGGCTGCTGCGCCGGGTGCGCGGCCGCTGGGCAGGGCGGGGCTGACTCCGGTGTCGCGCCGCCGCCGGATCGGGCGGGCGCCCAGGGCGAGGCCCACGCCCACGCCCACGACCCCGACGAGGCTCAGGAGCGCTCCCGCGGCGACGCTGGTGGGCGCGTAGCGCAGGGTCACGACATGGTGTCCCGCGGGCACGCGGACGGCCTGGAAGGCGAGGTTGGCCGGCACCACCCGCGCCGGCGACCCGTCGACCGCAGCCTGCCAGCCGGGGTCGTAGGTCTGGCGGACGACGACGGTCTGGGGGGTGGCCCCGTCCACCGCGAGGACGACCTCCGCGGGGCCGCGCGACGTCACCCGCACCTCCCCCGCAGCAGCCGAGCCGGCGCAGCACGAGCTCTCCACGACGTCGACCGTCGCCGGGGTGGTGGCGAGCATCCGCGTCGCCGCCGAGGAGTCGGAGGCGAGCACGACGCCGGCGGCCGCGTACGCGAAGGGACGCGGCGCCGGAACACGGCTGATCGTCACCCCCTGGCCACGGTACGCCGGTTGGGTTCCCGGCAGCGCCGAGCCCTCCGGGGTCATCACGTACGCCACCCCGGCGAGTGCGAGGCGGCGCACGTCCGGACGCCCCAGGGACGTGATCAGCGAGCTGTCGCGATAGTCGGGATCGGCAGCACTCCAGTAGGCGTGAGTCCGCCGGGGGATGAGGACGTCGTAGCCGCGGACGTCGTCGACCCCGTAGAGCATCGCCGTGTTGGGCAGCATGACGGTCCCGGTCGCGGCGACGCTGCCGTCCTGCGCATGGGCCGCGATGAACGCCATCGCCGGGTTGTCCGGCACCACCCGGGGTGGCAGCCGCGGGTTGTACGGGAGGGCGACCAGCAGGGCCTCGGCGAGGACGACACCCAGGATCCCCACCGCCGCCGGCCGCCTCCAGCCGCAGAAGGCGGCGGCGGCCAGGATCAGCGTCGAGACGCCGGCGAGCGCGGCCACCGCAACCCAGAAGCCGAACATGCCCGCCACATCGGGAGCGAGCCGGTCGACGCCGGCTCCCCTCACCCGCAGCAGCCACCAGGCGGCGACGAGGCCGGCGACCGTGACCACGCCGAGCCCGGTGAGCAGGCCGCCGAGGGCCGTGCGCCGGCGCGGGACGCTGTGCTCGAGCGCGTCCACCCCGAACGCTCCGAGGGCCACCACTCCCAGGCAGAGCACGGCGAGGAACCGTCCGTTGTTGCTGGACTCGTAGAGCGGAAGCCGGACCATGACCGGGCTGAGGAATCCGTAGACGATCGCCGCCGACAGCCCGGTGAGGAGGACGAGACCGGCGGCGGCGCTCCTCGCCCGCCGCCCGAGCCGCCAGGCTCCGAGCGGGCTGAGCAGGAGCATGGCGACACCGGCGTAGCCGGTCGACTCCGCGTAGTTCGGCGGCCGGCCGTCGAGCCCGTCGATCGCGGGGCTGCCGTGACCGTTCGGCACCAGCCAGCTGGCCGCCTCGCTCAGTGTCAGGTGACCCGCCCCCAACCCCGCGCGGGTTCCCCAGACGGCCGAGTCGCGCAGCGCGCTGAGAAAGGGAAGCAGCTGTACCGAGGCGACGACCACCGCCCAGACGCCGGCCGCCACAAGGAGGCCGGCGAGGCGGACGCGCCGCGGGACCCGGCCGCCGAGACGCACCAGCGCATAGAGGACGAGAGCGGTTCCCAGGGTGAGCGAGCTCTCCGCGTGACCGGCGAGGAACTGGAGCGCGAGCACGAGGCTCAGGAGGGCGGCGGCGCGGACGGTCGGCCGTGTCATGACGCCCTCGAACGCCCAGAACGCCCACGGCATCAGGGCCGCGACCGAGGCCGCCGGGTAGCCCAGCCACACGGTGACGAAGGAGCAGGTCGCGAAGGCGACCCCGGCCACGATCGGGGCGATGCCACGGGCACCGAGGCGGCGCACGTAGAGCGCCATCCCCAGCCCAGCGACCCAGAGCTTGGCGAGCATCGCGATGCTGAGGCCGACCGCGGGGGCGAAGCCCAGGGCGAGCCAGGTGAAGGGCGAGAACACCGCCGACTGGTCGTTGGCGAGGAGCGGCGTGCCGGACAGCGCGTGGGAGTTCCAGGTCGGCAGGTTTCCCGACAGGATCGCCCGGCGCACCTCCTCCTGCCAGGGCAGCATCTGGAGCACCTGGTCGGAGAGGAGGAAGTTGGCCGCGGGCGGGCTGCTGCCCGCCCAGGGTGCGACCCCGGCGAGGCTGCCGCCGCCGACCATGACCGACCGCCCGGCGAGGACGGACGCGAATCGCGCCACGAACAGGACGGCGACCAGCACCAGCGCCAGCTGGGCCGGCGACGGCCGTCGCACCCGATCACGCCAGGATGCGGCGGGACCGGGCCACCTTCGCATATGGCCGGCGATGGTACGTCGGGGGCGAGGGCGCGGGGGAGTGCCATACTCGGCCCCCACCGGGACCTCACCACACATGGCCGACTATCCGATCTTCGTCAACTGCCGCGACCGGGTCACGCCGCTTCGGGCGCTGGTCCGCTGGCTGGAGCGCGCCGGCTGCACGCGCATCCATCTCGTCGACAACGACTCGACGTATCCGCCGCTGCTCGACTACTACGCCTCGACGCCGCACACGGTGATCCGGCTCGGTCACAACCAGGGGCACCGGGCGATCTGGGAGAGCGGTGCGGTCGAGGAGCACGCGGCGGGGGAGTACTACGTCGCCACCGACCCCGACATCGTGCCGGTGGACGAGTGCCCGCCGGACGCGCTCGACCGCTTCCGCCTGCTGCTCGACGGCCATCCGGATCGCGCCAAGGTGGGCTTCGGGCTGGTGATCGACGACCTTCCCCGCCACTACCGGTTCACCCGCCAGGTGCAGGAGTGGGAGGGGCAGTTCTGGAGCGCGGAGGTCGAGCCCGGGGTCTACGACGCGCCCATCGACACCACCTTCGCGCTGCACCGCCCGGGAACCGCGTTCACCGCCCCGGGGGTGCTRCSYAGSGAYGCCCGGAGCCTGCGCACCGGGCATCCCTACGTCGCCCGCCACACCGCCTGGTACGTCGACAGCCGCCATCCCGACGCCGAGGAGCGCTACTACCGCGAGCACGCCCGCGGCGACATCACCCACTGGAACGTCGACCGCCTTCCCCAGCGGCTGGTCGACGGCCTGCGCGCCGCGAACATGCTGGTCGAGGGCCGCCCCTCCTGGCGCCGTCTCCTTCCCGGCTGGCGGAGGCGCGAGGGCGCGGCCCGGTGACGGCGGACGGCCGGTCGCTCAGCGCTTCCTGAGGACGATCGTCCAGCCCGGCGGGTTGATGGGGWTCGTCACCGTCGTCCCGGTCGGAGCCTCGCCCAGCCGCGTCGCCTCCGCCGCGGGATGCAGGTCGGCGAACGCGGCGTAGCTCCAGTGACTCGCGTCTCCGGCCGCGAACACGAGAAGAAGGGCCCCGGCGAGGGCCACCGCCAGCCGCCGGGGAGCCCGTGAGCAGAGCCACGCCAGGGTGACCACCCAGGCGAGCACGGGGATGAGGAAGTACCGGTCCCGCCGCCGAGGGCGATCTGCCGCCATTGTGGCTGGACCGGGTCCACCATCGGCTTCGCGAGCGAGAGCGCCAGCACCATGACGCCGAAGGCCAGCAGCAGGCGCAGTTCGAGCGGACCCCGCCAGAACGCCAGCACCACGGTGACCGTGGCGGCGGCGGCCAGGACCGCGGTGATCACAGTCCCGTGGGACCAGCCTGCCGAGATCGTCGCGCTCGTCCCCTGCTGGCCCAGCAGACCGGACAGCAGCACCCGGTTGACGACGACGTCGCCGAGCGAGCACTCGCGGGCCGGCTCCGAGCGGCCCGGCGGGGCGGTCGCCGAGGCTGGCGAGCGCGGTCAGACCCTGGAGCAGGCCGATCCCGGAGGTGACCGCGGTCACCACCAGCGCCCAGCGCCCGCGGCGGGCCACCCAGCAGGCCAGGGCGATCGGTGCCAGCAGGATGACGAAGGGCCCGCTCAGCCCGCAGAGCACCAGCACCGAGAGGTCGAGGAGCCGCCACCACCACCGCCGGCTGGGGATGGCGACGATCACCATGAACCCGAGGATGGCGAGATGCCACTGGGCGTTGGTGATGTTGGCGTGGACCTCGAAGTTGGGGATCGCGAGGTACAGGGCGGCGAGGAGGCAGCGCACCCCCAGCGAGGGGATCGCCGCCTCGAATCGCCGGGACAGGATGAAGAGGGCCGGGAGGACCTGCAGGGCGAGGCCGATCGCGTTGAAGAGGAGCGGCGCGCCCGACAGCCCGGCTGCGCCAGCGCGGCGACCAGCCGGGGAAGGGTCTGGTAGTAGCCGGAGAGGGGCCGCGGCAGCGCGTGGAAACCGCCCTGGTTGTAGGCGTCGGCGAACCACCTGAACCCGTCCTCGGCCCAGAACTGCGGGTTGGAGACGGCGTCGGGGCGTCGGGAGACGACCGTGGTCACGCCGAGCGCGGCCACGACGACGACCGCGAACGGGAGCCGGATCGCGGCGAGGGCGGGCCGGCGCAACGTCGGGGCGGACCCGCGCACCGGTGCCTCGATCCGATCTCTGAGCAGCATCACGGTCCCTCCTGGGCTCCGCGAAGGATAGTCGGCGACCCCGGCCCGGCGGCCGGGGTGGCGATGCTATCCTCCGCCCGGCGATGACGCAGCCACAGACCTACGGGGACGCCTACTTCACCGCCTACCGGGGCGGGGCGTACGAGCGCACCGAGCCGTGGCTGGCGCAGTTCCGGCTCGTCGCCGACCGCATCTGCGCCGACATCGGCCCGCGCACCGCGCTCGACGCCGGCTGCGCCAAGGGCTTCCTGGTCGAGCAGCTGCGCGACCGCGGCGTCGACGCCGAGGGCGTCGACATCTCCGACTACGCGGTCTCCGAGGCGCGCGAGGACGTGCGTCCCCACCTGCGGGTGGGGTCGATCGCCGAGCCCTTCGGCAAGCGGTACGACCTCATCGTCAGCACCGAGGTGCTCGAGCACCTCGAGCCCGCCGACGCCGAGCGTGCCGTCGCCAACTTCTGCGCGCACACCGACGACGTGATCTTCAGCTCGACCCCCACCGAGTTCGACGAGGCGACCCACATCAACGTGCGTCCCCCCGAGTACTGGACCGAGCTGTTCCTCCGCCAGGGCTTCGTCCGCGATGTCGAGTACGACGCCAGCTACATCTGCTGGTGGGCGGTGCGCTACCGGCGCAGCCGCGACCCCATCGAGCGTCACATCCTCACCTACGAGCGCGAGCTCGCCCGGCTGCGGCAGGAGAAGTTCTCGCGCGACCAGCTGCTGATGCGCGTCGACGAGCGCATCGACGCGCTCCAGGCGGAGGCGCGCGCCCACGGCGAGGCCCGCGAGGTCGAGGCACGCCGGAGCCAGGAGCTCGAGGGCACCCTGCGCCGCCTCGACACCGACCTGGACAGCGCCTCGCGCCAGCTCGACGAGGTCAGCGAGTGCCTCCGCCACACCGAGTGGCAGCGCGCCGAGCTGGAGCGCCGGCTGACCCGGCTCGAGTCGACGATGCGGGGCGTCCCGTTCCGCATCGCCGGCCAGGTGCACGCGGTCACCCGCCGCGCGCTGCCCCACGAGACCAGGCGTGGCCGGGCGCTGACCAACGCGGCCCGCGCCGCCGTCGTGCTCGGCGAGAGCGGCCCCCGCGAGGTGGTCGAGCGGGCCCGGCGGCGCCGCGCCGCCAGGCCCGCCGGCGGGGCCACGCTGCCGCCCCTCGACCCGGTCAACATCCGCTACCAGCAGTGGCTCGCCGCCCACGAGCCCGACGAGGAGCAGCTGCGCCGGATGCGCTCGGCGTCGCGGACGTGGGCGTGGCGCCCGACGGTGAGCATCCTCATGCCCGCGTACCAGTCGGAGCCGTGGTTCCTCATCGAGGCCATCGACTCGGTGCTCGCACAGGCCTACGAGAACTGGGAGCTGTGCATCGCCGACGACGCGTCGCCGTCGCCCGCGGTGCAGGAGACGCTGGCGCGCTACGCGGGCGAGCCGCGCATCCGCACGGTTCGCTGCGAGGCCAACGGCGGGATCGCCGCCGCCTCGCAGGCGGCCGCCGCTCTGGCCACCGGCGAGCTCATCGCCCTCCTCGACCACGACGACGTTCTCCGCCCCGCCGCGCTGTACCACATGGTGCGTCACCTCGCCGCCCATCCCGAGCAGCGCATCGTCTACTCCGACGAGGACAAGCTCGACCGCCATGGGCGCCGCATCGACGTGCACTTCAAGCCCGAGTGGTCGCCGGAGCTGCTCGAGTCGTGCAACTACATGTGTCACCTCACGGTGATGCATCGCAGCCTCTTCGAGGACGCCGGCGGCTTCCGGACCGGCTTCGACGGCAGCCAGGACTACGACCTCTTCCTGCGCTGCACCGAGCGCGCCCCGGAGGTCGGCCACGTCCCAGAGGTGCTCTACAGCTGGCGCATGCTCCCCGGCTCTGCGGCGGCCTCGCCGGAGGCCAAGCCGGCCGCCTACGAGGCCGCCCGGCGGGCGCTGCAGAGCGCGTGCGACCGGCGCGAGGAGCGTGCCTTCGTCGAGCACGGCCACGTCAAGGGCTTCTACTTCGTGCGCCGCAGCATCCACGGTGACCCCAGCGTGGCGGTGATCATCCCCACGCGCGACCGGGTTGACCTCCTCCGCGAGCTGCTGCACAGCATCGAGGTCCACACCGGGCCGCGACGCCACCACATCGTCATCGTCGACAACGCCAGCAGCGACCCCGAGACGCTGGCCTTCCTCGACGCCTGCGGCCATCGGGTGGTGCGCCATCCCCACCCCTTCAACTTCTCCGCGATCGTCAATCACGGCGTCCGCGAGGCGGGCCCTGCCGACCACATCCTGCTGCTGAACAACGACATGGTGGTGCGCACCCCCACGTGGCTGGACGGCATGCTGGAGCACAGCCAGCGGTCCTCGGTGGGGGCGGTGGGCGCCCGGCTGATCTTCCCCGACGGCACCGTCCAGCACGAGGGGGTGCGAGTGGGTGGCGAGAACCAGCCCGCCGACCACCTCGACCTCTCCCACTACTTCGGCATGGGGCGCTGCACCCGCACCGTCAGCGCGGTCACCGGCGCCTGCCTGATGGTCAAGCGATCGCTCTGGGAGGAGGTTGGCGGTTTCGACGAGCGGCTGCGGGTGATGTACAACGACGTCGACTTCTGCCTGCGGCTGCGCGACCGTGGCTACCGGAACGTCTACTCCCCGCTCGCCGAGCTGGTCCACCATCACTCCGCGAGCCGCAGCCGGAGCCTGCTCCTCCCCGAGGACACCCGCCTCTTCATCCAGCGCTGGGACCCGCTGCGTCCGGGTGGTACGGACCCCTACATCTCGCCGCACATCGACTCGTTCAAGAACCTGTCGTACCGGTAGCCGGCCGCGCCGGGGGATCAGCGGTCGGCGGGCCGGGGCTGGATCAGGCGGTAGACGGCCCGGAGCGGGCGGTGCAGGCCGGTGCGACGGATGCTGCGGTAGGCGCGCAGCACCGGTGACGTCCGCAGCGAATCCAGCTGGAGGCGCGCGTCCGCGAGCTCGGCGGCCAGGGCTGCGGCGCGGGCGGTCTCGGCGCCGAGCGCCTCGCGCTCCCGCTGCGAGCCGGCCGCGAGGGTGCGGAGCTCCTCCTCGGTCAGCACCAGCGTCTCGCCGGCGGCCTTCTCCAGGATCGTCGCGCGCGCGCGCTCCCGCGCCGCCTCGACCTCGGGAGGCAGCCCGGCGGCGCCGTGACCGCTGCGGAGCTCGGCCACCGGGTCGGGCACGGAGGCGAGCTCGTGGCGGCGGCAGAGCCGGCGCAGCAGCGCCCACTCCTCGAGCGCCTCCAGGGTCTCGTCGAAGCGGATGCCGGCGGCGTCGAGATCGGCGCGCCGGTACACCGCGGAGCCGGGCTGGGGGCGACCCTCGAGGAGCACGCGGACGCGATCGCGGGGCTCGGAGGCGCAGGTCGCCTTGTGCCCGGCGACGAACCCGTGCGCGGTCAGCCGCCCCGAACAGCGGACGGTGGCGCCACGGGCGGCGCTCAGCTCGGGCCGTGCGGTGAGCTCGCCGATCAGCACGTCCGCGAACTGGGGATAGAGCACGTCGCCGTCGTCGAGGAAGCAGACGAACTCGCCGCCGGCGGCGTCGAGGCCGGCGTTGAGCAGTTGGCCGCGGGTGCAGCGGCCGTCCGCCACCACCACCACCCGGGTCTCGACGAGGCCGCGCAGGTGGCCGGTGAGCTCGTCCACCCGCTCGGGGTGGGAGGGGTCGGTGCTCTGCACCACCACCACCGCGCAGACCGACGGATACGTGAGCGCCGCCACCGAGTAGAGGGCGTCGCGCAGCAGCGGCAGACGGCCGTCGCGGGTGGCGATGACGACGTCGAGGCGCCCGGGGTCGTGGCTACCAGCGGAGGGGGGCATAGTTGTTGTCGGGCAGGTCGACGATCCGCGGATGCGACAGCGCGAGGGTCTCGGGCCTGATCGACCGGAAGGCGCGAAGGGCGCGGCCGGCCACCTCCTCCGGTACGGTGGCTCGGAGCATCTCCGTGTAGCGCTCCACCGCGGCATCGCCGAAGTACCGCTGGCGCAGGAAGAGCCCGCCGACGTAGCCGTGGTAGATCTCGTTGGTGAGGTCCCTGCCGTGGTCGGCATGCTGGGTCACGTGCACGCACCGCGCCGAGGGCTCGAGGACGCAGGTGTGACCGGACAGCCAGCAGCGCCAGCTCAGGTCGACGTCCTCGCAGTACAGGAAGATGCGGTCGTCGAAGCCGCCCAGCTCCCGGAATGCGGTGGTCCGCACCAGCAGGCAGGCGGCGCTGCACCAGCCGGTCGCCCCGGTGTCCGGGTCGTACGTCTTGGGGTGCTCGTTGGGGAACTGGCAGGCCTCGATCAGGGCTGCCTCCGGCGTCGCCCGGGCGCGCTCGACCAGCCGCAGCAGGCAGTCGTGGAAGGGGATCGCGTCGGGGTTGAGCAGGAGCAGGAAGTCGGTGCCGGCATCCGCCCGGCCGGCGAGCAGGTTGTGCGCCCGGCCGAACCCCAGGTTCCCTCCGGCCGAGTCCTCGTACTCGATCGGCAGCGCGGGCGAGAGCCGGTCGAGCACGGCGCGGCTCGCGTCGCCGGGACTGTTGTTCAGCATCCGCACCCGCAGCCGGTCACGCGGATACTCGAGCAGCTCGAGGCTCCGGACCAGCTTCGGCAGCCAGCGGGAGGACTGGTGGAGCACGACCTGGACCGCGACCGAGGGGGTGCTGTCCATCCCGCGGGATGATGCCACAGCTAGCGGGCGCGGTACCCGTCGAGGAAGCTGAAGATGGCGTGGAGGTTGTACGGCATCGGGATGTCGTGGCCCACGCCGGCCATCGGCACCAGCGAGACGTGGGGGCCGTGGATGGTGGGATACCCCGCGTGCTTGTCGGCGGTGCCGTACCACATCTGGTACGGGATGTTGATCGTCTGCGGGGGATCGGTGGCACCGGACGCGATGATCGTGCCCGGGTGCTCGGTGGTCGGAAGGTGGCTGTAGGGAAGGAGGCCGACCGCGGCGGAGACCGAGCCCGGCGCGGCGGCGGCGACGTAGTTGAGCAGGGTGAACGTGCCCATCGAGCAGCCGATCAGGCTGACCGGCCGGTCGGGGCTGTACTTCGCCTTCAGCGCCATCACCGCGGCGACGGCGGCGCGGTTCCCCCAGGTGCTCGGGCCCCCCTCCTCGGTGAGGATGACCTGGTAGCCGTCCGCGGCCGCCGCGGCGAGCAGGTCGGGCAGCGCGGGATGGTCGATCGGCTCCCCGAGGCCGTGGAGGTAGATGAGCACCGGCTTCGGTCGGGGCGTCGGCTTGGGGGTGGCCGTGAACGGCCGGGCGGTGATGGGCAGGAGGTGCGGCACAAGGCTCGCCGGGGCGGTGGCGATGGTCGCGGACCGGCCCACGGTGGCGGCGGAGGCGACCACCTGGCCGGGAGCGGCGCCGCGCTCGAGGCCGTAGGCGCCGAGGGCGGCGACGACGCCGGCGATGGCGCCGGCCGTGGCGGTGACCATGATCCGGCGGGGGAGGAGCACGCCGCCCGCGCCGGCGAGGCCGGCGAGGCGGACCCGCTGTCGGGACAGGGTGCCGCGCAGCCGCATCCCCGGTGCCTCGACAAAGTGCCAGGAGACCAGCGCGAGGCACACCGTCAGCGGCGTGGAGACGAGGAAGAGGGTGAGCGGCGAGATGTGGCCACGAGCGATGCTGATGACGGCCTGCTGCACCGGGAACGCGAGCAGGTACATGCCGTACGAGGGGTCGCGGCGCTGGAAGACTCCGGCCAACGGCGGGATGCGCAGCCGTGCGAGGTAGACGACCTCGTAGGGGAGCACCGCGTAGCTGACCCACGGCGCCCACGGATGGCCGAAGGAGGCGACCCAGACGGCGGCGAGGCCGGCGGCGATGAACCAGCGCCGGGGGATGCGGTCGCGGTGGGCGTAGAGGACCGCGCCGACCACGAAGTAGCGGGCGAAGATCTCGAGGTGGGTGGTCACCAGCCAGGTGACCGGCATCATCGTTCCCAGCCGGTCCCAGGGCAGCGCCGCGAGGCTGAGCAGCGCCACCGTGCCCGCGGTGCGGTGGGAGCGCAGCAGCGCGAACCCGAGCATCGGGACCAGGAGGTACAGGGTGACCTCGTAGCAGAGCGTCCAGATCGATCCGTTGACCGCCGTGAAGGGGTTGTGGCCGGGGCCGAACACGCCGGGGAGGTCGTACAGCGGATGGAAGAGCATGAGGTTCTGGGTGACGTACTCGTGCGTCTGCGAGGAGCCGAGGTAGTCACCGATCGGGACGGTGGTCATCAGCGGGCCCACCAGGAGGGCTCCGAAGAGGAGGGCGAAGGCCAGGCCGGGCATGATGCGCATGAAGCGCTTGAAGAAGAAGAGGAACCACTGCGGGTTCGCCTTCCAGCTGCTGAGCAGCAGGTGGCCGCTCATGATGAAGAAGGTGTACACGGCAATGGTGCCGATGTCCACGTAGCCGAGGAAGGCGGTGAGCGGCGGCGGCTGGCCGACCAGGCGGTAGGAGTGGTCGAAGATCACCAGGGCCGCCGCGATCACGCGGATCAGGGTGAAGTTGTTCGACCTCTCGAGGCCCCTCCGGTCCCCCGGCGCGGGGCGCCCGTCGGTACGGCCCACCACAGTGCTCGTCATCACTCACCTGACCTGGAACTGCCGGATGCCGGATTTCGGCACTGTATGGAACGACGGAGCACCCTGCTAGCTTGCGGTATGGTGCCCCGGGTCAGGTGGTCGAAACCGTGGGCCGTGGCGGCGCCGGTGTCGCCCGCGGCGGCGTGTCACCGATGTGCTCGAGGATCGAGAGCAGCCGGTCCAGGTTCCAGGGCAGGAACTCGTGGGGCCCGCCCGGCCACATCTCGCTCTGGCCGCTGGGCTCGGGAGGCGCCTGCGGCGCCGCGCCAGGTCCCGGGGTCGGCCGCGCCGGTGGGGCCCATTCGCCGCCGGCGGGCAGCCGCGGGGCGGGGTGGGCGCCGGGGGCCCGCTGCCCCTGCCGCTGCAGCACCGACACCACCTCGGGCTCGATGCGGTGCGCCATCCGCCAGTAGCCGAGGGCGTTGGGGTGGATCCAGTCGGTGAGGTCGTCCCGGGTGAAGCCGCGCTCGACGTCCAGCACCATCCCGGCCTGGTAGCGGGTGGCCAGCTGGGTCAGGGCGGCGTCCCAGTTGGAGAGGTACCGCTGCCTCGAGTAGCCGGGCGACGGGCCCTGGCACGGGGACGCGTCGCAGTCGACGTGGGTGCCCACCAGCACCACCGGGATGCCCTCGGCGGTGACCCGGCCGAGCAGGCGGTCCAGGTCCGCGGCCGCCTGCTCGACCGGCCAGCCGCGCTGGACCTCGTTGCTCCCGAAGGACAGGATCATCAGCCGCGGGTGCAGGCCGAGCAGCGAGCTCAGCTGCAGCGACGCCGGGCGCGGGTGATGGGGCTCGGAGGTGGGGTCGAGGACCTCGTGGGCGGTGGTCCCGCTGATCCCCGCGTTGACGACGGGGACGCCGAGGTCCTGCTCCAGGTACCAGGGATAGCTGTGGGCGGGGGCGGGCCCGTAGGGCAGGGACGAGGCGCCGCGGCCCCAGCCGAAGGTGAGGCTGTCACCGAGGGCGACGACGGGGTTGGCGCCCTTGGCGGGCACGGCCGCGGCGGACGGCGCCGCCGGCGCAACCGGCGGGGGGGCCGCCACCGTCCTGGGGGTGATGACGGGGGCCGCCGGGGCGCTCTCCGCGGACTGCGCCCGCTCCCTGGCCAGCGCGGAGACCACCGCCGAGACCGAGTGGGCCACCGGATCGGGCGCCGCCGGGGCGGTGTCGCCGCTCCGGTGCGGGCTCGGGGCGGCCGTGGACGCGCTCCCGGCGCCGCAGCCTGCGACGGCGGCGGCGGAGGCGAGGACGCAGAGTGCACGGAGGAGTCGCGGCATGGGGCTGGAGGACATTGTCCGGGGTGCGAGGACCGGACAACAACCCGGATCTCGCGAAACCTCTGGCAACACCACAAAGCCCACGAGTGCGACAGGGGTCATGTCGCGGTCGGCGCCATTCCCAGCGGCGCCAGCGCTGCCGCCAGGGAGCGGTCGCCGTCGAGCACCACCACCTCGCCGCGGGCGCCGATCCCGGCGGCGGCTACCCGCGCCTCGTCGCCGGTGCAGAGCAGGAGCCGCGCCGAGGCGGCCGCGGCCGCGTAGTCCTCGCCGGCGAGGTCACGGCCGGCGTCACGGTCGAGGAGGAGGACGCGGTGGGCGTGGGGCTGGGTGGCCTCGAGCAGCCCGCGCACCGGCCTCGAGGATGCGGCCCAGGAGGTCCCGATCACGACGCCGTAGTGGTGGCGCCGCTGCCGCAGCCAGCCCTCCAGGCCGTCGCCCGGCCAGGCCAGCTCGATCCCGGCCGCGAGCAGCGGCGGGGCGCTCTCCTCGGCCGCGTCGGTGTCGAGGGCGAGGTAGGTGATCCGGGCTCGCGGCCACAGCCGCAGCAGGCTGCGGAGCAGCCCCTCGAGCCGCGGCTCCCGCGCGTCGGGGACGAAGTCGCCGACCACGAGGACCCGATCGTCGCAGCGAAGGTCGCGGCCCGGGATGACGTCCTCGGGCTCCCAGTGCACCGGGCTCGGGGGCCGGAGCGCGAGCAGCCGCCGCCAGCGCTCGACGAAGACCGGGCGGTTGCGCTCGAGCAGGCGCGCCCTGCTGCCCCGGTCGGTGGACGCCCCGCCGGCGTGGGTCACCTCGGACCGGGGCTGACACACGGACCGCAGCCCCCGCTCCCAGAGCCGCAGGCTGAGGTCGACGTCCTCGTAGTACGCCGGGGCGTAGGCGGGGTCGAAGCCGCCGGCATCGACGAAGGCGGACCGGCGGAGCAGCAGGCAGGCCGCGGAGGCGTAGTCGACGTCGCGGCGGAAGCGGTACTCGGGCGCGGCCGCCGTCCGGGTGGCGCCGTACGGCCACACCTCGGCGTCCCCCCAGAGGATGCTTCCCACCTCCTGCAGCGATCCGTCGACATGGAGGAGGCGGGGGGCGACGGCGGCGACGTCGGGCTCGGCCTCGAGCACGGCGCGCAGCGGGGGCAGCCAGCCGGGGTGGACGAGGGCATCGGTGTTGAGGAGCAGCAGCAGCGGGGCGCGGGCCCGGAGCGCCGCCTGGTTGGCGGCGGGCCCGAAGCCGAGGTTGGCGGGGTTGCGCAGCACCGTGATCCCCTCGACGGCGGCGAGGCCCTCCAGGGTGCCGTCGCTGGAGGCATTGTCGGCCACGATCAGCTCGAGGTCGGCGTCGGTGTGCTCCACCAGCGCCTCCAGCGCCTGCCGGGTCCAGTCCCAGGCGTTGTAGGTGACCATCACCACCGAGAGCTCGGGGCGGCCGGTGGCGGGGATGGCGAGCCCGCTCACCGGCGCCGCTCCCGCACCCGGGCGAGGGTGTCGCGCACCGGCTGGGTGTACCGCCAGGTCCGCGAGGCGACGATGGCGTCGTTGGCGGCACGGGCGGCGGACAGCTCGGAGCGCAGCCGGTCGACCTCCGCCCGGGCCCCGGCCAGGGCGCCGTCGAGAGCCGCCTGGGCGGCGCGGCGCTCGGCGAGGAGCTGCAGCCCGCGGGCCTGGTGCGCCGTCCGCAGCGCCTCCAGCCGGTCCTCCGGGGTGAGGCTCCCGGGGCCGGGCGCCGGCCCGCCGCCGCCTCCGGCCTCCGCCACCCTCGCCGCGAGCTCGTCCAGGTGCCGCTCCAGCGCCGCCATCGCCGCCTCCGCAGGCGCCGGCACGGCCTCGCCGGCGAGCAGGCAGGGGAGCGCGCCGCCGGCGAGCTGCGCGGGGGCGGCGACGGGCACCCCGAGCGCGGTGGCGGCCCAGAGGCCGAGCCCCGGAGGCCCGGCGTAGGCCGTCGAGTCCACGATCAGCGCGACCAGGTCCTCCACCGCCGTCACCTCGGGCACCCGCCGGCAGCGTCCGCCGAGCTCGGCGTCGAGGGCGGCGGCGAACTCCCCCTCGCCGCGCGAGCCGCCCGAGGCGGCCAGCTGCACCACCACGGCGCCGTCGTCCACCGGGGACCGGAGCGCGGCGGCGATGGCCTCGACCGCTCCCAGCAGGGTGGCGTCGCCCTCGACGGTGAGCACCCTGCCCGCCGGCCAGGCCCAGCCCAGCAGCCGCAGCAGCTCGGCCCGCCGGCGGAGAAGCCCGGGGTCGAGCAGCCCGGGGAGCAGGAGCGCGAGCGAGCCCTCCTCGGGCGCGCCGTCCAGCACCGGCAGGGAGGTCTCCAGGGTCCCGGCGGTGCCGGTGTCGACCACGCAGTCGAATCGCCCGGCCAGCTCCTCCGGCCCGGGCAGCATGGCGGCGGGGCGGCCCCCGTCGACGGCGAGCCGGGTGCCCCGCGCGGAGAGCGCGGTCACCTCGCAGCCGGGGAGCCGCCGCCGCAGCCCCTCGTCGAGCACCCGCCGGCTCGCCAGCAGCTCTCCGTCGGGGGCGTCGAACGCGCCCCACAGCGCGACCCGCATCAGGGAGGCCGGTGCCGAGAGGGGGCGCTGTCCACGGGGTTGCGGATGATAGCCCGCTAGCTGTGGAGCAGGCGTCCTCCGGAGCGCCATCCCCGGGCGGCGACGGCGAGGCGGTCGCGCACCACCGGGGTGATCCGGTCCGCCATCACCCGGTAGCCGCGGAGGTTGGGGTGGAGCTCGTCGGTCATGTCTCCGGCCGCTGCCAGCCCCGCCTCGACGTCGAGCACCAGTCCGGACCGGTGCCGTGCCGCGATGATCCGCAGCTGGTCGTCCCAGGCCGAGGTGTAGCGCACCCCGTCGCCGCCCCGGCAGATCCTGATGACGGAGCAGTCGACGTGGCTGCCGACGATCACCGTGGGGACGTCGCCGAGGGCGCGGAGCAGGCTGTCGAGGTCGGCCACGGCCGTGGCCACCGGAACCCCGTACACCGCCTCCGCCATGCCGAAGCCGACGATCACCAGGCGCGGATGGAGCGCCAGCAGCGCGGGCACCTGCAGGGCGGCGGGACGGTGACCGAAGCCGGGGGTGGAGGGATGCAGGGTGCTGAAGGCGGTGTCGCCGTTGACCCCCGCGTTGACCACCGGGATCCCCACCAGCTGCTGGACGTCCGCCGGCCAGGCCCCCGGTGGCGGGGTGCTGTAGGCGACCATCGTCACCCCGTAGCCGTAGGTGACGCTGTCACCGAGGGCGACGATCGGGCCGGTCGCGTCGCAGCCCACCGGGGGCGGCGGCACCGCGGTCACCGGCGCCGCACCCGCCTCCGGGCAGGTGGCGATGGCGGCACGGGCCGCCGCCACCCCGGGCGCGTCCGGTTCGCGGACGGCGGGGGCGGCGTGGATCGTCGAGGCCAGCAGCGCCAGCGGGATGCCGCAGGCCAGAGCGGTGAGGAGGGTGCGCGTCCACATGGCAGATGAGCGAGGGATGGCGGCCGGTACTCTGCGTGGTCCCCTCCCTCACCGGTGAGGATAGCGCTCCTGCGCCCCCGGGCCGCGCCGGTGACGGCCGCGTCACACCCCGGGCGTCAGCCGCTCCGCTGCCAGTAGACGCCGGTCCAGTCGACGGTCTGGAGGTCCGGGTGCAACCCGTTCTGTTCGAGGAAGTCGTGGACCGCCGCCTTGCAGCGGGCCAGCGCGTAGTCGTCGATGATGACGTAGCCGCCGGGGCTGACCCGCGGATACAGGGCGGTCAGCGCCACCATCGTCGACTCGTACATGTCGCCGTCGAGCCGCAGCACCGCCAGCTTCGAGATCGGCGCCGCCGGCAGGGTGTCGCGGAACCAGCCGGGAAGGAACCGCACCTGTTCGTCGAGCAGCCCGTAGCGCTCGAAGTTGCGCCTGACCTCGTCGACGGACACGGCGAGGAAGTCGAAGGTGTGGTGCGGGTCGTCGGCGTCGACCGGGTAGCTCTCGGTGTCGGGCTTCGGCAGACCCTGGAAGGAGTCCGCGACCCAGACCGTCCGCTCGGTGTCGCCGTAGGCCTTGAGCACCGCGCGCATCAGGATGGTCGCGCCGCCCTTCCACACCCCGGTCTCGATGAGGTCTCCGGGCACGCCGCGGCGGAGCACGTCGCGGATGCAGTGCTCGAGGTTGTCCATCCGCCGCAGCCCGATCATCGACACGGCGTGCGCCGGCCAGTCGAGCCCCTGCTCGCGCTTGTCGAGGTCGAACGGCGTGCTGCGCAGAAGCTCGATCCCGCGACGGGCGAGCAGTCGCGAGGCCAGCCGCACCACCCTGCGCTTCCACTCGGTGCTGGGGATGACCGCCTCGAACTCGTGCCCCGACACCAGGCCGGCCAGGCTGCGCTTGAGGAGGTCGAGGTAGAGCTCGGCGCCTCGATCGTCCGCGGTGCCGATGCGGGAGTCCGCCCCCGTCTCCGCGTGCAGCATCGCGGCAGTATAGCCAGCCGGAGTCGGGGTCACCGACCCTCGTCGGCGACCGCCGAGGGGGTGGGTTCGAGGCCGTACCGGCCGACCACGGCGGCGCTCAGCGGCACCAGGAGGTCGCGGCTCATGCTCCAGCGGTGCCCCAGCGCGAACAGGCCGATCTGGGGCGCGGGCGACGTCACCCGGAAGTCGAAGGCCTGCTCCAGCCCGTCGTAGTCGTGGGCGACGGGGTGGGCGGCGAGCACCACGGTGACCTGGTAGTGGCCGCCGAGCAGGCGCAGCTCGTCGACCACCAGGTCCAGGCTGAAGCGCTCTCCCGCCGCCGGGCAGCGCAGCTCGAGGCCGGAGAAGAAGGTGTTCGCGTGAGCCAGGCGGTAGCCGTCGCCGCGATGCACGATCACGCCGCAGATGAGGTCCTCGACCTGGCTGTTCACCTGGCACTGGATGCGCATCGTCATCGGCTCGCCGCTGGTGAACGTCTGGTGCCGCTCACCCCGGGCGTCGAGGAACTCGACGTCGACGACGCGAACCTCGCCGGTCCCCCAGCGCCGCCCCCCCGCCGGGAGCTCCGTGCTCACCTCGGCCGGCCGTGGCGGAGGCGCTCCGGCGGCGTCGGCGTCGGCCTGCTGTCCCACCATGTGCCGGTAGATCGAGCACACCTCGCCGGTCGGCCCGCTGGCGACCAGCCGGCCGTGGTCGAGCAGGTACGCGGTGTCGCAGTACAGGTCGACGGCGCCGAGGTCGTGGGTGACCAGGACCACGGTGCGCCCCTGGCGCTTGTAGCGGTTGAAGACGTCGAAGCAGCGCTCCTGGAAGCGGGCGTCGCCGACGGCGAGGACCTCGTCCATGAGCAGGATCCCCGCATCCGCCTGGATGGCCACCGCGAAGGCGAGCCGCACCTGCATCCCCGACGAGAAGTTCTTCAGCTTCTGGTCGGCGAAGTCCTCGAGCTCGGCGAAGCCGATGATCTCGTCGATCCGCCCGTCGAGCTGGCGCCGGGTGAGGCCCAGCACCGCCCCGTTGAGGTAGATGTTCTCCTTCGCGGTCAGCTCAGGGTTGAAGCCGACGCCGAGCTCGAGGAAGGGCGAGACCTGCCCGTTGACCGTCACCCTCCCGCTGGTGGGACGGAGGATCCCGGCGAGGATCTTGAGCAGGGTGCTCTTGCCGCAGCCGTTGGCGCCGATGACGCCGACGAAGCTGCCGTAGGGGATCTCGAGCGAGAGCTCGTTCAGGGCGTAGAGATCGCGGTACCGGCCGCTGCTCCGCGGATGGACCATCCGGTACTTCAGCGTGCTGCTTCGGTCGAGCGGGACGCGATAGCGCTTGAAGACCTCCTCGAGGGCGATGGCGACGGTCACGAGCCCTGCGAGGACCCAGGAGAGAGCATTCTGGCGGTCATCCTACCAAGGCACCCCTCGAGGCCCCGAGGCGGCGGACCGGGCGGGGAATGCGCCGAACGCCGATCATCGGGGCGGTCGCAGGGATGTCGCCGTGGCCGGCGCTCGGAACATCGGAGGATAGAATCACCGGCAGCCCGGTCCCCATGACGACTGAATCCCCGCGTTTCCGCCACCACCCGGCCCTCGATGGCATCCGCGGCGTCGCCGTCACGCTCGTGATCGCGTTCCACACCTGGAGCGTGGCCGCGCCCGGCGGCCTGATCGGCGTCGACCTGTTCTTCGTGCTCTCCGGCTTCCTCATCACCACGCTGCTGCTCGTGGAGCGGCGCCTCACCGGCCGGATATCGCTGGCGCGCTTCTACACCCGCCGGGTGCTGCGCCTGATGCCCGCCCTGCTGCTGCTGCTGCTCGCCTGCGTGGTCGTCGCCGCGTTCGCGTCCACCACGCTGCTGGGTGGCTCCACCCTGCGGGCCGTCCCCTTCACCCTCGGCTACGTCGCCAACTGGGCGTACGCCTCCGGCGCCGACCTCGGCGCCCTGGCCCACACCTGGTCGCTCTCGGTCGAGGAGCAGTTCTACCTGCTCTGGCCGCTGCTGCTGGTCGCTCTGCTGCGCTGGGGCGGGCCCCGGCCGGCGCTGGGGGCGTGCTTCTGGGGGGTGCTCCTGGTGTTCTCCGTCCGCGCGCTGATGGTGGCGAGCGGCGCCTCGTGGCTGACCGTGTACGGCGGTTCCGAGACCCGCGCCGACTCCCTCCTCGCCGGCTGCACCCTGGCCCTGGCCGCGCATCTCGGCCTGCTCCGGCGGGTTCCGGCGGCGGTGGTCGCCGCCGCCGGGGTCGTAGGGCTGGCGGTGCTCGCGTGGGTGGTCCACCTCGACGACCCCTACGGCTGGCTGGTCCACGGCGGTTTCACCGTGGTGGCGGTCTGCTGCGCCCTGCTCCTCGCCGCGCTCGCGGTGCAGCCCTGGGCCCCGCTGGTCCGGGTCTTCGGGTTCCGCCCCCTGGCCCGGCTGGGGAAGGTCTCCTACGGGGTCTACCTCTGGCACTTCCCGCTGATCCTGGTGATCTACCCGAAGATCGCCTCCCGCGGGTCCTGGAGCTTCGTGGTCATCACCGCGCTCGCGTACACTCTGGCCTCGCTGTCCTACGCCCTCGTCGAGGCGCCCTTCCTCCGCCTCAAGCAGCGGATCGGCGGCGACGGGACGGCGGCGGCGCCGTTGGAGCTCCGGTCCCCGGCCGGAGCCGGCGCGAGGGCGGCGGAGGGCTGAGCATGACCCAGGGCGGGACCGCGCTGGCCACCATCCCGGCCTTCGGCCTCGACCCCGAGTGGCTGCTCCCGATCGCCGAGCGATTCACGGATGAGTACCGGCGTGCGGAGCCGTTCCCGCACGTGGTGATCGACGACTTCCTACCCGACGACGTTCTCGACCACGTCCTCGCCGAGTTCCCCTCCCCCGACGCCATCCCCTGGCGGCTGTACACCGACAGCGGGCACACCCACAAGCTGGCCACCGAGCGGCCCACCCTGATGGGCCCCTTCACCCGGCACCTCCTCAACGAGTTCAACTCGTCGGTGATGATCGACTTCCTCGAGCGCCTCACCGGCGTCGACGGCCTGGTGCCGGACCCGCACCTCGCGGGCGGCGGGATGCACCAGATCGAGCCCGGCGGGTTCCTCCACGTGCACGCCGACTTCAACTTCTACGAGCGGATCCGCCTCGACCGCAGGCTGAACCTCCTCCTCTATCTCAACCGCGACTGGGAGGAGGCGTACGGCGGCCATCTCGAGCTCTGGACCCGCGACATGAGCCGCTGCGCCCGCCGCGTGCTGCCGGTCTTCAACCGGATGGTGGTCTTCAGCACCAGCGACATCTCCTTCCACGGGCACCCGGAGCCGCTGGCCTGCCCGCCGGGGCGGACCCGCAAGTCGCTGGCCGTCTACTACTACTCCAACGGCCGGCCCGCCGAGGAGGCCTCGGCGCCGCACAGCACCCTCTACCAGGAGCCCGGGGTGCAGCCTGCCCCGATCGCCGAGCCGGCACCCGAGCCACCCCCCGTGGAGCTGACGGCGCCGGCGCCGGTCCCGGCGGTGCCCGCCCCTCCGGCGCGCCCGCACCCGCGCTGGCGGGGACGGCTGCGGCCCTTCCTCCCGCCGGTCGCCGTCGACCTCGCGCTCCACGCCGAGCGCCGGCTCCGCCGCCCCCGGTGAGCTGAGCCGCCACCGGGCGTCCGGGGGCCGCGTGCCTCAGAGCGTGCCGGTGCCTCCTCCCGCGCTCGGCGACCGGTGGCGGCGCAGCCAGCGGAGGCCCCCCCTCGCGACCGCTCCGGGGCCGCCCGCGGAGAGCTCCTCGCCCACCCGCTGCAGCAGCCGTCCGGGCCTCGCCGGGGACGGCTGCGGCGCGGCCGGCACCGCGACGCCCCCGGCCGGGCGATCGGGGGCGTGGGCCGGGGCGGCGCAGAAGGCGAGCAGCGGGGCGGCCGTCCGCGACCAGGTGAGCGACCGCGCGTGCTCGGCCACCCGACCCGAGATCTCGGCGCGGAGGCCGGGATCGGCGAGGCGGCACAGCGCCACGGCCACCGCGCCGGGGTCGCCGGGGGCCACCGTGATCCCCAGCGCGGAGGCCTCGACGGTGTCGGCGAGGGCGTCGCCGGCGGTGCAGAGGATGGGGAGCCCGGCCCAGAGGTAGTCGAGCACGCGGGTGCGGAAGGCGAACCGGGACTCGACGTGGAGGCGGTGGGTGGTGACCCCGACGTCGGCCTCGAGCAGCCAGTCGGCGCGCCGCTCGTAGGCCACCCACTCCTCGTTGAAGAAGACGTGGCGGCCGGTGAGCCCGAGCTCGTCGGAGAGCCGGCGGGTCTCCTCGACCACCCGCATCGCCCCCACCGACGGGTTGGGATGGCGGGCGGCGTGGAGGACGAGGCGGAGGTGGGGCACCTCCTCCGYCGCCAGGGCCACGCCCCGGACCAGGGTGAGCGGGTCGAACCAGTTGTAGAGCCCGCCTCCCCAGAGCACCACGTAGTCGTCCGGGCCGATGCCCGGGATCACCCCGCGCATCGCCGCCCCGCGGTGCTGCGGCTGCTCCTCGGGGATGCCGAAGGGCACCACGTCGAGCAGCCGGCGCAGGGTGGGGTCGGCGTCGTAGGTGCGCGGGTTGATGCGGCCGAGCGCGGTCAGCGCCCCCAGCCAGTAGTCGCGCTGGCGCTCGCTGGCGCAGAGGAAGAGGTCGCCGTCGCGGATCTGCTCGACCAGCACCTCGACCTGGTCGTCCTGCAATGACGTCCGCCGGGCCATCGGAGCGTCGGTCATCGCCACCAGCGTCTCCAGCGGGAAGGGGTCGTAGAGGTCCACGACCAGCGCCGCCGGCCCGCCGCGGAGGAAGGGGAAGGTCTGGAGCACCCACCCCTGGGAGAGGATGACGTCGTGGGTGGCGGCGAGCCGGCGCAGCTCGGCCTCGTCGTGGCCGCTCACCGCGAAGCCGGCGTCCTCGACCTCCGGGACGCCGGGGGCACTGAGGGTGACCTCGTGGCCGGCGGCGGCCAGCTGGCGCGCCAGCTCGAGGTTGCGGATGCCGGGGCCGGCCATGCGCGGCTGCACGAGGTCGTTCGAGACCACCAGGACCCGGCTCATCGCGCCGGAGCGTACCGTCCCGCCAGATAGGCGCGCACCCCCTCCCGCCAGTCCGGCAACGGCGCCTCGCCGAGCAGCCGCCAGGCGCGGTTGTCGAGGACCGCGGCGCGCGGCCGCCGTGCCGGCAGCGGGAACTCGTCGCTGCTCACCGGCAGGACCACGGCCGGCAGCCCGGCCTCCTCGACCACCGCGGCCGCGAGCTCGTGCCGGCTCGCCTCACCGCCGCCGGTGAGGTGGTAGGTGCCGGGGACGCCGAGCTCGAGCAGGCGGAGCAGCGCCGGGGCGAGGTGTCCGGTCCAGGTGGGTGAGCCGTGCTGGTCGGCCACCACCCGCAGCTCCGGGCGCGAGCCGGCCAGCCGCAGCATGGTGAGCACGAAGTTGGGGCCGTCCTTGCCGAAGAGCCACGCGGTGCGCACGACCTGGTGCTGGTCGCAGAGCGCCCTCACCTCCTCCTCGCCGGCGAGCTTGCTCGCCCCGTAGACGGAGAGCGGGCGGGTCGGAGCCCACTCGTCGAGCGGCGCCTCGCCCTCGCCGTCGAAGACGAAGTCGGTGCTGATGTGACAGAGCCGCACCCCCGCGGCCTGGCAGGCGGCGGCGAGCAGGCGCGGCCCGATCGCGTTGACCCGGTAGGCGGCGTCGGGGGACGCCTCGGCGCCGTCGACGTCGGTCCAGGCGGCGCAGTTCACCACCGCGTCGGGACGGCCCCCCTCGACCAGCCGCCGCGCCGCACCCGGCTCGGCGACGTCGCAGCCGCGCCGGTCGAATGCCACGGCCTCGTGCCCGGCGGCGGTGACCACCTCGACCAGCTCGCGGCCGAGCTGCCCGCCGGCACCGGTGATGGCGATGCGCATCAGCGCGCCGGGGTGGCGGGGTGGTAGTTGCGCCGGTAGAAGTCCCAGAACTCGCCCGACTTCAGCGGCCGCCACCAGTCGGGGTTCTCGACGTACCACCGCACCGTGCTCCGCATCCCCTCCTCGAACGAGATCCGTGGCCGCCACCCCAGGGCGCGCAACCGGCCGCTGTCGAGCGCGTAGCGGCGGTCGTGCCCGGGACGGTCGCGGACGAACTGCTTGAGCGAGGCGGGCAGCTCGAGCAGCCGCAGCACGGTGTCCGCGACGGTGACGCCGTCGGTCTCGGTCTCGCCGCCGACGTTGTAGTCGAGCCCGGCCTCGCCGAGGCGCAGCGCGGTGTCGATGCCGCGGCAGTGGTCCTCGACGTGGAGGTAGTCGCGCACCGCCGAGCCGTCGCCGTAGATGGGCAGCGGGCGCTCCTCGATGGCGTTGGTGATGAACAGCGGGATGATCTTCTCCGGGTACTGGTTGTGCCCGTAGGTGTTGCAGCCGCGGGTCACCACCACCGGCATCCCGTAGGAGGCGCGGTAGGCGCCGATCAGGAGCTCCGCGGCCGCCTTGCTCGCCGAGTACGGGCTGCGCGGCCGCATCGGGTCGCCCTCGACGCTGCGGCCCTCGGGGACGTCGCCGTAGACCTCGTCGGTGCTCACCTGGAGGAACCTGGAGTGGCCGGCGGCGCGCGCCGCCTCGAGCAGCACGTAGGTCCCGTAGACGTCGGTCTGGATGAACTGGCCGCCGGCCTCCAGTGAGCGGTCGACGTGCGACTCGGCGGCGAAGTTGACGATCACGTCGGTCGCCGCGGCGAGCCCGGTCACCACCGCGTCGTCGGCGATGTCGCCGTGGACGAAGGCGAAGCGCGGGTCGTCGCGCACCGGGTCGAGGTTGCGCGGGTTGCCCGCGTAGGTGAGCTTGTCGAGCACGGTCACCCGGTCGTCGGGGTGCTCGCGGAGGGTCATGCGCACGAACTCGCTGCCGATGAAGCCCGCGCCGCCGGTGATGAGGAGGTGCATCAGATGTTCTGGATGGTCCAGTCGAAGCCGATCCGCTCGTCGTCCCAGGCGATCCGCCCCTCGTCGGGATCGGCAGGGTCGTAGGGCTGGGTCACGTAGTAGGTGAGGACCACGTCGCGGAGGTCGACGGCCTGGTAGCCGTGGGCGACGAAGGGTGGGATGGCCACCATCCTCGGCGCGTTCTCGCCGAGCATGATCGACTGCACCCTGCCCTCGGTGGGCGATCCCTCGCGGAGGTCGACCAGGACCACCCGCGCGTTGCCGGCCACGATGTCCCAGTAGTCCCACTGCCGCTCGTGCCAGTGGAAGGCCTTGATCAGCTCCGGCGGGTTGCCGCCGCGCGCGTAGGCGAGGCTGCGCGACATCTGGGCGAACTCGCCGGGCGGCGAGAACGGCCGTCCGTCGTCGTCGAGGTCACCGCGCTTGAGCTGCTCGATGAAGAACCCGCGCTGGTCGGCGTGCTTGACGTAGGTCTTCACCATGACGCCGTCGATCGCCCCCATCCGGGCCGACGCGGGCGTACCGCGCATCCGCTCGAGGGTGCGCTCCATCGCGGCGGGCAGCGGCTTCCACGGCATGGGGCTCCTTTCGAACATCCGTGCGGCGCGCGGGGGCGGCCGGGCGGGGTGGCTGGGATGGGGTGCCCAGCATGCCTGAAGCCGCTGCCGTGCGGCGCCACCGCCACCCCTCGACCGCCCGGATGGTCGGGAAGGTCACACCAGTTTTATGTCCGAGCGACAGGTTTGACGCGTTATGACGTCTGAATACTTGGCGGGCAACCAGAGAGGGCGTCCCATCGGCCGTCCGGGCACACGCACATGGGTGAAGGGAATATGTTCAAGCGACTGGCCGTCACCGCCGGCTCGATGCTGGTGGCGGGAGCGATTCCGGCAGCACTGAGCCTGAGCGGCGCCTCTGCCGCCACCACGCCCCTGGTCGGCTCGATGCCGACCTCCGCGCTCGCGCCGGTCACCTCCGTGGTGTCGTCGGCTGTCGCGTCGCTGTTTCCGGCGAGCCGTTCGGCCGCCGCACCCCATGCCGTCATCGCGGTCCCGGTGGGCCACGCACCCGGCAGCCACGCCACCGGCAACGGGCTCAAGCTGAACCCGCTGGACACGTGCATCAGCTGCACCACCGCCAACGCGGGTCCGGGCGCCTCGCAGGGTGACAGCCACGCGCTGCGCCTGCTCGGCAACGACCTCTCCGCCGGCCAGGCCTCGAGCAACGGCGCCAACAGCGGGGCGCTGCTCGCCATCCCGGCCAACCCCCTGCTGGGCCTCGCCCTCGCCGACTGGATGAACCAGGCGCAGGCGACCGGCATCTCCTCGCTGGCGCACGCGCGCTCGGCGCTGGTCGACGCCAGCGTCGGCAACGGCCAGGTGGCCACCCTCGCCGTCCTCGAGGGCATGAGCAACGCGTCCTACACCGACGCCGCCTCGCACGGCGACGGCGCCACCAACGGCGCCGACCTGACCCTCCTCAGCGGTGGGCTGGGGGTGATCCTGCTCCACTCCGAGTCGTCGAGCGACGGCCACCAGCAGGTCTATCTGGTCTCGCTGAACGGCACCAAGCTCCTCTCCAGCGACCAGGGCATCGGGGGCATCCCGATCAGCATCCCCGGCATCCTCGACCTCAACCTGCTCCAGACCGGCGCCTCCGGCGGCCTCGGCTCGGCCGCCATCGGCACCGTGGCCGATCTGCTCGGCATCAGCCCGGTCGCGGGCGTGCTGTCCACCGACTCGGCGGGTTCGGCGGCGGCGGCTCCGGCCGCCCCGGTCACCGCGGCCGCGGGTCACACCGTTCCCAGCGCCGCCTCCACCGGCAGCGCTCCCGCGCTGCGCGCTCCGATGACCGGCGCCGCCATCGGCATGGCGGGCTTCGCGCTCGTCTTCTCCGGGATCTCGGTGGTGATGGCGTTCGTCACCCGCCGCCGCCCCCACGCGGTCGAGGCTCGCTAGCCCCAATACCGTTTACTTAGCGGAGTTCAGAGTGTAGACTCGTGGCATCC
>JRHI01000711.1_pt1 | contig 34039 bp, 34 predicted proteins | sample 215371 | NCBI WGS metagenome assembly JRHI01 (sample SAMN02929681, study PRJNA255918) | sediment metagenome | biome: cave system; feature: Ice Cave; material: Sediment; isolation source: sediment from deep within a dark volcanic ice cave with no known source of... ...
GATCACCAGGATCAGACAGCCCTCCCCTCTTTGTTGAGGGGATACCTCGAAGGCCTCCAGCGATCGGCCAAGTTCCGCACCTGATTGTTGACCGGCGTCCGCCAGATCGGGGCCAGGAAGGGGAATTGGAGGGGCGCAAACGCCGTCGTTTGCTGGACGGTTGATGGAAATAAATGCTCCAGGGTGGTGAACCAAAACCGCCCGCCACCGCCTGCTTGGGCCGTTACCGCTAACAGGTTGGCCAAGCGCGGCTCGCTCGTGGTGACGGTGAGCACCAGGGGCAGGGCGCTGAGTCCGAATTGTTCCTGAAAATCTCGCTCGAAATAGTGGAGATACCCCTCGACTTTGCCGCGCCAGTCGGGCCGGTCACGGGTGCGTGCCTGCGCCGTTTGCGTGCCGAGATCGATCTCGACGAAGTGGGGGAAGTGCTTGTCGGTCGTGCGATCGGTGACGAGGAAGAATCCATCTGGAATAGTGGCGAACCGTGCGCCGCGGTGCTTCTTGAGCGCCGCCAAATCCCGGTCATCAAACCACGACCAGAATCTCAGGTCCGGCGCCTCGATCGCGGTTCTGGCCTGAATGGCGAACTCCCGGATCCAAAAGGCGTGCAGCAGCGGCTGCCAGGGGCGGGGGAGCAGCGAGCGCCGCCAGCGCGGCGTGCCCTCGTGCGCACGCAGAACCCGCGCGATGTGACGCGCGCCGAGGGTGGTCAGGACGTTGACGTAGTGGCTCTTCACCGCATCCGGCTTGGTGGCCGGCAGGAACACCGGAATTCGATCGACCCAGCCGCCATCGAAGAGTCGTCGCAGCGCGGTGTTGGCGGCATAGGCCGCGCCCTTCGCGGCGCGGGGTTGACCGGTGCGCGTCGTGCCGCGTGAGAACACGGCGTGCTCGATCTGGTCGTTGGTCAAGAAGAGCTGCCGGTCGAGCAGCGACAGAACCGCCTCGGCGTGCTCAATGCCTTCGAGGGGACGCACCGCGCGCGGGAGCGTCGAGCGGGTGAGGCGATTACGGCGAATGGGTGGGGGAGAGGGGGGAGTCATATGACTAGATGTAGCACGTCGAATGAGCCGGGCGATAGAGGCAAGTGAGGTCAGAGCAGACGGAGCGCCATTGCCTGCGCCACCTCGGTCGTCAACACCGCTCATGGGCACTCGAAGCGCTAGTTATGGCTAAGCGGCGGAGGAAGCGGCCTCCTCCGTGAACACGACAAAAGGACTAACAAAACCCGAAGCAAGATGACATAATATCAGTCCCCACCCCTTCGTCCGGCCCCAATGCGCGATGTGGCGCGTCCGCCGTCATTACCGGATGGGCGCGTCATTGCCGGGGCAGCGCCTCCCCGCTGCACCCGCGCACGCCCACCGCCTGATAAAAGAGGGAGAGGCTGCGTGGTGATCGGTCGCCGTCGGGCGGAGGGGAGCGGGGGAATTCGGTCAGGCTGCTGCGACCACGCAACGAGCCCAGGACGGCTCGATCGCCGCCCCAGGCTCGTGCTTGTCGCGTACGCAGCGCTGGTGGATCCCGAGCCGTCGCGCGTCATGACCCAGAGGTCGCCCTCGATCAGCTTGGTCGCGATAGACGCGATCAACAGCCGTCGCCCCTGGAGACTGTCGAAGTCGATGCACTCGGGCATGCCATCGTTCGGCGTCTTGCGGAACTGCCGCAGTCGCTCATCCACGGTGGAGCCCTCAAACACGGGCAATTGTCGGATCATGGGGATCACCTGCCTTTCTGGAGCCAGAACCGGCTCCTATGCGTCATCTTCCGGGTAGCGCATCGTGACGGCCGTCCCGTCGTCGATCACCCAGACGGTCTTGCCGTGAACGGCTATGGCGAAGCGACGGTCTGCTTCGGGCAGCGTCGGTTCGATCGTGCGTTGCCAGTCGACGAAGGCGTCCCACAGCAGGGTGAGCGTAAACGGCGAGAGATGCGCGTCCACCGCGGCCGTCGCCATGATCGGTTTGCCGCGGCTCAGCGTCGGCCACAGGTCCATGAACACGGGAACCAGAGCGCCGTCCGCCACGGCTTGGATGAGCGTGTACCACATGATTACCTGAGATGTTATCTCGGGATCGTGTGTCATACAGTATTCACCTCCTTGCGCCGATCTGCTACACTGAACGCAGCAATCGGCTTGTTGTACATTAGGAATTGATCCGAGGCGCTAGCGCTGATATTTCCGGGTATAGCGCTCGTATTGATCGCGCTTATTGGCGAGCCGTTGCTTGTGATCGCGCAAGAAGTCGATCGTCTGGTAGAGCAAGCGGACCTGATCTGTCCGCCACTCAATCGCCAGCTCGATCTGATTGAGCTCACGCAGCAAGTCGTACGAGCTCTGTTCTCGTTGCCAAGGGAGTCTCATCTCAATCACCTGCCTTTCCGCCAGGAGTCTATGCAGCGATGTTGCGCTGACTGGCTCCTTTTCTTTTTGTGTGCCCTTTCGGATGCTCCGCTAAAGGGGTCAAGGCCTCGCCGCCACGCAGTCTTGGTGTCGCTCTGACGTTTCCGGCGAGGGCTTGAGGCCTGAGCCTCGGACACCATGGGGAGAGCAGTCAGCACAACCTGCTTCGGACGTGCGCTCCACCAATCTTTGAGAGTCGACAAGCGTCTTGCTTTCTGGCAATGCCCTCGGAGAGCAGGCCTTCGCTTCGGAGCTTGAGGCGATGGGCCAGTGCGCCCATCGGGTCAAGCGGCTTGGATCACCCTCCGGGGTGTCCAGGTTTATGGGTGGATCGCGGCGGTTATCGGGCGCGGCAGGTAGGGGAGCATCCCCGAAGAAGAGCCTCACGCCTCTTTCTATTTTCGTCTCTCTCATTCAGCCTCTTAATAATCCACATCTTCTTAATAATCACCTCTTCATAATAAACTCTTCATAATCATCTATTCATCATTCATCTTTCATCATCTTCCAATCTCGACCCCACCCCGTTTATCCGGTTCTCCGCTCACCGTGCAGCAGCCAGCCCACGCGCATGTCGGAGCCATCGTCAGAGAGCGGCTCAGGTCACAGACACATGGCTAGGCAGGGCGAGACCCGATCGGCAAGGAGAAGGAGCGAGGAGCGAAGACGGGTGCGGAGTTTCCCCTCTTGTATCGAAGCAGCGGATGAGCGACGAGCGACGACGACGCAGCCGAGAGGGCCGAGCCCTGACGCAGTCGATGATGGTCGCCGGAGCCGCCCCAACGTCATGGCGACGCTCATGCGCGGCGGCAGCGTGCGCCCGCTGCGAGCGTTTTGGAGCCAGGGGTGGGGAGAGTGACGGTACATCGCTCTAAGCCGCCGGCTAAGCCGCCCGTGCCGCCATCTGATCCATCAGCGAATAAAACGCATCGCTGGTCGGCCGCCGCCAGATCGGTCCCAGCGCGTCGAACGGCGGTTCGATCCAGTCGGCGCAGGTGAACCACCATCGATCGCCGTCGCCTGCCTGGTGGGTCTCGGCCATCAGATGGCTCAATCGCTCGGGCGAGGTGGTCACCGTCAAGATCAACGGCGCGGATTGCCCGGCGAAGAAGGGATCAGCCGCAAACGATTCGGTCAGATAAGCCTGGTACCGGCGGACCTTGGTGCGCCAGGAATTGACCGCCTCCGACGCGACCGGCTCGGTGCCTCGATCGACTTCGATCAGATAGAGGGCGCGATCGTCGCGGCGTTCGACCAGCGCTCCGGCGTCCGGAATGAATCGCTTGAAGGCGACGTGGCCGCGGGCGGCCAACGCGGCGAAATCGTCGATCCAGGCCAAGAGCCGCCAAGCGTGGTGCTCGCACCCGCGTGAGAGCGCGATGGCCACGTCGTTGAGTAATAACGTGTGGGCCAGCGCTTCCGGCGCGATCTCGACGCGGGCCGGGTCCCACTCAGCCGGCTTCTCCCCATGGGCCATCTGATGGTCGCGCAGGAGCAGATGGCCCGGAATCGTCAACACGTTGTACTCCCGCCTGATCCAGACCGACCCGTTCCGCAGCACCGCCTGCCGCGTTTCGATCAGCTGACGGTCCTTCAGGCGGCGCAGGCATCGTTCGTTCGCCGCTTTGCGCGCGGCTTCGGCTCCTCTTGCCGCGCCCGAGAGGTTGGGGCGGCCGAGGAAGAAGAGCTTGGCCACCTGCCACGAGGTCAGACAGCGAAACTGCCGGAGCGCCGCCAGCGTCTCCCACCCGGCGTGAATGGCCTCCATCTCGTGCACTCGCGCCAGGCTCGGCTCGAACCGCACGCGTGGCCGACGTGGGCTTGGCGGTTGGTTTGACTGGCTCACCCGCGTCTCCTCGTCCTGCCCGGCGGACCAAGCGCTTGCCCGAGGCGTCCTTGTAGAGGTAGCGCAGGGCGGAGGCCGGTCGCGTCAGCTGGAGTTGCTTCGCTTCCGCCGCCTCCAGCCGACCCGGTATCTCCGGGTCTAAGAATGGGTATAAGCGGATGGTCTGCGCTTTGGCAGCGCCCGCCGGGCCGCGGGCAAAAGAGATTTGCGCGCTATAGCGCTCCAAGTCTTCAGGATCGGCGGGAGCGGCCTGCACGGGCGTCTGACGGTTCAGCCGGCGCAGATTGGCGGCGTCAAACCGGGAGAGATTGAGCGTCACCGAGACATCAGCCTGACGCGCCGCCCGGCGCAACTTGCGGTTGCGCTCCTCGTCGAGCTGCTCCCAGTTCTGGTGCGAAAAGACCGGGTAGACGGCGTAGGTGCGCATCTGCTCGATCTGTTCGGCGAAGGGTTCGGTGGCCAGCTCCGTCGCCTCGTCCACGATCAGCCGCCAAGGAGTGGCGGTTTGGCCGGTCGGGCGCTGGACGATGTCGTTGACCAGGCTGCCCAGCAGCAGGTTGGCCAAGGCGCGGGCGGTGTCGATGCCCAGTTGCCCTTGATCGAGATTGATCACCACCAGTTTCCCATCGTCGAGCCAGGTTTTGAGATCCAGGGTCGATTCCGGCTGATTGAGGGCGTAATTGAGATAGGTTGGATCGAGGATGGCCCGCACCCGCGAGTCGGTGGAGTCGATGACCCCGCGCTGATCGCGCCGGCTCATCGTCGCGAATTCGTTCTTCCAAAAGTCCCAGGCGTAGGGATGCGCGTGCGGCCGTGCCAGCAACTCCTCGCGAAAGCACTCGTCGTGGAGGATGAAGTAGACGTCGCCGAAGCAGGCGTCGCGGGCGGCCAGGGCCAGCCGCACCGCCGAGGAGAGCACCTTGCGGATGCGCTGCATCAGTTCGGGGTTGTAGCCGCCGATGCGCTCGAAGATCACCGGGATGGCGTTGGCGTAAAACTCGAACAGCTGGCGATTGCCTCGATCAAACGCCAGCGGGTTGAAGCTCCAGTACTGCTCATGTTCCAGCGCCAGATGCGGCGCGATATAGATGAGGCGGTCAAGGTCCTGGGCACGGCTCGCCACCGCCCGGGCGAGATCGCCTTTGACATCCAGCAGCAGCACGCCCTCGCCGGCGGCCTGAAATTGCAGCGCCAGATTGCCCAGAAAGACCGATTTGCCAAACCCCGGCCGACCGACGATGTGGACGCTCCAGAGTTCTTCTGGCGGCACGGCCAGTTCTGCCGGGCCCAAGAGCGCCGGCATGAGGCTCAGCGGCGAGCCGGGTGGATCGGGGATCCACCCCAGCCGGATCAGGGGCGCGGTTCCTGGGCCGTTTGCTGCTGCCACTGCTGCATGTGCTCCATCGCCATCGCCAGGATCTGAGCGCCCTGCTGCCGCAGCTGCTCGTCGGTCGGCCGATGCGGACCCGTTTGGTTCAGCTCGACGATCAGCCCTTGGACGCTGGCCATCACCGTCGTCAGCCCGATCGACATCATCTGCAGCCGATCGGCGAGGGCGGGGTTGCGGCTGGCGCGGTCGGTGATCGTCATTTGGAATTGGGTCAGCGCCTGCAGCACGTCGTAGAGCTTGAGGTGCAGTTGCTGGGGCCGATCGAGCCGCTGCTGTGCTTGCGTCAGCTTGGCCACCAGGCGCAGGCGCGCCTTCTCCAGCTTGTCGTCCAGTCGGCGCGATGCGAGCGCCTGATCGTGCTGTTGCCGATCGATCGTGCGCTGGCGCGCGAAGTCGGCGGCGGCTTCCGCCTGAGCGTGGTGATGGTGCTGTTCGGCCCGCGCCAGATCGGCTTGGAGCGGTTCGTCGTAGACACGATTGGTCTCAATCGCGTTGCTCAATTCATCGCGCTGGCGCTCCAGCGCCAGCGTCCGGCGCTGACCATACTGCGCGTCCGAGGTGGCGGTGAGGTGATGGTCGAGCGCGACGGCGCGCGATTGCTCAACGAAGTCAACCAAGGTACTGTTCAGCCGGTCGTGCGCGGCGTCGAAGAGCTTGCGCAGCCGCGTCTTGCGCAGCTGTCCTTCCCGGTAGCGCCAGTTGAAGAGCGAACCCGGGTCATCGGCGTAGCGGCGGTCGATTTCGGCCATCGCCTGCGCTTCGAGTTGGCGCAGCGTCTCGGGCGAAAGCGCCGCCGCCGCCCATGCCAACCATCGCTCCTGCACCGCCGGATCGGCTTGGGCGGAGTCAATCGTCGTGGCAAGGGGAAAAGACACGTTGGATGTCATGATGTCCTACTCGCCGCACAGATAGCGGAAGTCCAGGTTCCGGACGCCCCAACCGTACGGCTCACCGATCAAATCGGTCTGTCTGACCTTTTTCCGCCAGCCCAAGTTGTTGCACCACATTTCGTAGGTGATACGCACTTGACCAATCCAATCCGGGCCGACGACGATTTGGGCGACGCCGTCGGCCAGTGCTCCGCTCTTGTGACGCGGAGGCCGCCCGTCCAGGGTCTCGACTTGGAACGTTGCGCTGATATCGTCTGCCATACTGCTATCTTCACCCGCGCGCACGACGACGGTGTGCCCACCGGCTGAGAGCGCCTCGGCGGGGCTGATGGAGTTCGGACGAAGCCGAGCAACCCCCAGCGCGGCGACGGAAACGGCAAGGATCATTACCGCGGTCAAGAGAGCGAAAACGGGCCCGCGGCCCAAACGCAAGACCAAGTAACTGATCATCACCCTACCTCCGGCCAAAAAAGTCCAGTGCTTCAGCACGCAGTCGAGAGGGCAAGAGCAAGGGGAATAGGGAGTGACACGACGAGGCGAACGACGCAGACAGCGATCACACGCAACGTGACGCGAACCGATATCACCACGCCAAACGACAACCGAAAACGATGACCATAACAGGTGAGCGCTCGTCCGCGCGCGAGGGGAATGATATACCATATCGGCGGTCGACGGTGCAGCGACTGTCAGCACGTCTGGAGGGTCACGGGACAACCCTGGCGCACCCCTCGCGGTGGAGCCGCGAGATGGGAGGCGGCAGAAGGAGTTCCGTGAACCAACTACCCAAGACCCTCCAGATCCTGACCTATGGGCGCGGCTATTCCGCCGAGTACGTGGCCGAGTTCATCCACCGGGACGTGTCCTTTGTCCGGCGGTGCCTGCGCGGGGAGAAGCGCCCGAGCAACGAGACGCTGATCCTTTGGGCGCAGGCGGTGACCTCCGATCGTGAGGCCTACCACAAGGACAAGGTGGGCTACCCGTCCACGCTCTCGCGGTTGGTCGCGGCCGCCCTGGCCGATGCCGCTGCCGGATTCGCGCGCGAGTCCTAAGTCTCGGGGCGGGAGGCGGCTGGAGCCGCCGAACCGCGTAACACCAAGCGCCGCCGACCGCAACCACGGCCCCCGGAGTTTCACCGGGGGCCGTGCTGCGACCGGGATAGGATCACAAGTTGAGCGATCTGCGCGTGCGTCTGGGCTGTTCTGCGTTCTCAGTCTTCCCGCTTGAGCGTCTCTTAAGGCTCTATACTTCGCACCGAGGGTCAGACCGTTCGCGCTGTTGGCGACAGATCGTGTGGGGCTGGTTCTGGGCAGAAATCGGAGCAATTGCTTCCCAAGCAGAATGTCGTGGGTTCGAGTCCCATCACCCGCTCCCAGGCCCCAGGACCGGTCAACCCCCTCCACAGTATGCCTTCGGGCGCGGTTCGGCTTTCTGCCTCGGCATCGTCCTCGACCAATTGGAAGCGGGCTTCGTCGCCCTGCACCGCGGCCGCAGCCTGGCCACCAAGACGGTCCGCCACTAGGCCGACACCTTCAAGGACTTCCAGCGCTTTCTAGAGGAGACGGATCGACCGGCGGACCTGACGTCTCGCACCGTCTCGACTTTGGGCGCCTTTGCCGCCTGGCTGCGCGAGATCCCGACCCGCGTCTGGCGCGGGAGCACCCAGCGCTCGATCCATTCCATTCACGCGCGGCTGAGCGCCCTGCGGGCCTTCTGCCGATGGCTGGCGGAGGAGGGCTACCTCGATCGCGCACCGGTGGTCTCCCTGCCCCAGCTCCCCGACACTATCTTCCCCGTCCTGACCGACGTCCAGGTGCAGTAGCTCTTTGGCCGCCGGCATCTCTCGGCCGGCGGCCAAAGAGCTACGCAACCGCGCGCTGTGTGCGCTGATGCTCGACACCGGCCTGAGGCGGGCGGAGGTCGCCGGCGTGACGGTCGCGGACCTGGACTTGACGGACCACCTGGTCAAGGTCCGAGGCAAGGGCAACAAGGAGCGGCGCGTGCCGTTCTCCTCGGGCGGGGCGGAGCGGCTCAAGGCCTGGCCGGCGGTACGAGGCGAGGAGGAGGGGGCGCTCTTCTGGCTCAACCCCTCGGGCATCTTCAGCCTGATCACCCTTTGAGGCCATGATGCGGGGCAAGGTTGAGGCGGTAGAAAGGCCAAGACGGCGCCGACTGTCGCTGAACGCGTGATCGGCGCGACGCAGCATGGCCCCGGTCTTATCACCGGGGCTGTGCCTGCGGTCGGGCGGCGCTTGGTGTTAGGCGGCTGGGCCACTCCAGTCGCCTCCCGCTCCGAGCGACGTGCGTAGCCCGGCTTTCAATGCCGTGAAACCGTGGCTACGACCGCGCCACCTCAGCCAGGTATTGCGCGCGGTTGAGCGGATTCGGGCCGACGCGCGCTCTCATTGGCGCATCACCGGTCACCGGAACATACCCCGCACAGCTCGACACCCAACCTCCATCGCCGCGAGTCAGACCCGGCAGCCGTTGTTCGACGGCCCGCAGTTCCGCGGTTGGGATCTCGCAGATGATGCGGTGCGACGAGCCGTCACGAAACGCGTTTCGAATCGTCGCGCGTGCGTTCACCAACGCTCCGCAGACCACGCCAAACGTATCCTCCGGAATGTCGAGATCGAGTTCTTCGACCGGTTCGCAGACCTCGGTGCCGGCAACGAGCAGCGCCTGCATCAGCACGAGCGGGGTGAGTTTACGGAAATCAGCGGCGACGCTGATTGGCGCGCAATATCCCGCATGGGTGAGCGTGACGACGCAGTTGGTCACCTCCCAGCCAGACAATCCTTGCGCCAGCGTCTCATGCATGGTCTCCTCGATGGCGCGGTAGAACGCGAGCGGCAAGGAGCCCAACTCGCGCACATAGCGAATGCCGCTCCCGCACGCGGCCGGCTCGACGCGGAAACCGACCGTCGCGTAGAACGGATTCCCGTTCTCGAAGATGATCTCGGCGTGCTCGCCCGTGCCGACCGGACGCTCGATGCAGATCGTCCGACTCGGTCCGAACGTCGCGCCGATGCCATAGTCCCGCGCCAGTGTCTCCATCACGACTTCCTTCTGAACCTCGCCATAGAGACGGACCGAGATCTCCCCCGCGTCGTTGCGTTGACGCAGCGAAATGAGCGGATCCTGTTCGGCGAGCTGCTCGAGCGCCGCGCGCAACCGCGTGATCTGGCCCGGCTCGACCGGTCGCACGACGCTTTCCAGTGCCGGCGCCGGAAACGCACGGGCGATCTCCCGAGTTCTCGTGTCTTCGGCACCGATGTGATCGCCGATGCGCGCCGCCCGCAGCCCGTGCAGACCGACGATTTCTCCGGCGCCCGCCGCCTCCGCTGGCGCGGCCGTTCCCGACGCGAAGCGATCGATGCCGGTGATGCGCTCTTCGATCTGCTCGATCTCGCCGACGGTGTCGCGACGTCGCATCATCACGCGCTGCCGCACCGCCAAACTGCCCGCGAAGAGTCGCGCATAGACGATCTTTTCCCCAGACGACCGGCGGGCGATCTTGAAGACCGTGCCGCTGACGGGAGCATCCGTCGCTTCGTCGGCCGCTGGGAGCCATTCCTCGACCCCGGCGAGGAGCTCGGGAACGCCGACGCCGGTGATCGCCGATCCGAAGAAGACCGGCACGATGGTGCGCGCCGCAATCTGCGCCCGGAGCTCCGCCTCAAGGAAGGAGGAGCTGAGATCGCCACCGGTGCGATCGAATTCCTCGATCACGCGCTCGTTCGTCTCGGCAAGGAGATCGATCACCGGTTCTCGCCAGGCCGGGTCGTCGCGATCGCACGTCACGACCTCCGCCGTCTGGAGGCCGATCCCGGTCGCGGCATTCATCGCCACAACGCGGAGGTTCAGCTTGCGGCGAATATCCGCGAGCAGCGCCTCGCTGCGGGCGCCGAGCCGATCGACCTTGTTGACGAAGACGAGCATCGGGAGATCGGCAGAGCGCACCGCCCGCGCGAGGCGACGGGTCTGGGCCTGCACTCCCTCGACGGCCGAGACAACCAGCACGACGCCATCGAGCACGCGCAGCGACCGCTCGACCTCGGCGACAAAGTCGGGGTGCCCGGGGGTATCGATCAGATTGACCGTGAGCGTGTTCAGCCGAAACGACACGACCGCGGATTTGATGGTAATGCCGCGCGCGCGCTCCAACTCCATCATGTCGGTCTGCGTCGTGCCCTGGTCGACGCTGCCGACCGCTGTGATGACACCGGTCTCGAAGAGAATGCGCTCGGTGAGGCTCGTCTTACCGGCGTCTACATGCGCCAGAATCCCGATATTGACAATCGCCATGCGACACACTTTCGTTGAAGAAGCTTCCGACCGCTGGACTCTTCAACGACTGCCGCATGGGACGCTCCTCTGGCATTGCGCGCATGTATCGACTTCGGATGGGCCGCCTCGCAATGCGCCTCGAAGCGACACGCTCCAAACCCGAATGACGAGACCGTGTCGCATGGTATCAGAATGACGCGCGGCGCAAGCGGGCGATCCTGCATTGATGGTGCTCACCCGGCCAACGGTTCCGAAACCCGCTCAAATCTGCCGCTACCGTCTCGTGTATGGTGTCACTGCCCTCCGTTGGTTCTCCATGTCCGGCCCGATCGCGGCAGGACGGACCGTGCCGGTACGGTTCCGTTGCGGCACTCGAACACTCCCGGAAACAAGCCGCAAACAGCGACCTGAAGACGCGCAGCCGCTGGATTACTCCGACGAAGCATTCGTCCGTTGGCCTGTGGAGCTCAGGGTCAACCATCCCGTCCACAATATTTCTGAGCCATACTCTTCCTTGCAGCGGTTCTGGATTGAGCCAGGCTTCCACACCGACCAGACCCGGGGCTGGCAGTGGGAGACCTGCCAGGTGCGGGGGGGCGCCCACCACGCGGCCCTCATGGTCTGCCCGAGCTTGCCGCCCCGAGTTGGGCCGACCAGTGGCGTCATCGCCAAGCTCGCCGGTTCATCTTCGGCACCCCTGTCCGCCCATGAACTCCCCCTGAGGGGTACATCAGTGTGCTGTGGTCTCTCTTCTCACGCCTGAGCAATGGCTCGGTTGCGCGCTATTCCTGCTCGTAGGCTTGCTTGAGTTTGGCGATGTCGATTTTGGTCATCTGCAGCATCGCCTGCATGACCCTGTTCGATTTCACCGGATTTTTGTCCTGCAACAGTTCGATCAAGACGGCCGGGACGACCTGCCATGACAAACCGAACTTGTCTTTCAGCCAGCCGCATTGACTCGTCTCTCCGCCTTCCGAAAGCTTCTCCCACAACTCGTCGACCTCGTCCTGCGACGCGCAGTCGATGAAGAACGAAATGGCCTCCGTGAACTTGAAGTGCGGGCCACCGTTGAGCGCCATGAACTCCTGCCTGTCGAGTCGGAACGTCGTGGTCATGACCGTTCCCTCGGTTCCCGGGCCGGCATCGCCGTAGCGATTGATGCTCAGCACCTCGGAGTTCTTGAAGATTGACACGTAGAACTTCATTGCCTCCTCGGCGTTGTCATCGAACCACAAGAAGGGCGTGATTTTCTGCGTCATGGTGTAGTCCTCTCTGCCCGAGTCGACACGTTCGAGGTTGCCGATCGGCAACCCCTGCACCTGGTCGATCGGACATGGCCGAAATCGACAACCGGTTGCTCAGAGCGACTCCTGCACGAGAAGCGCCCGGCCGGCGACCGGCGCCCACGTCCCACTCCAGGAATTTTTCACAATCCGGTCTTCCACGAACCGTGGCCCAGCCCGCAGGGCGATGGCCTCATACTCCGTCGGTCGATTGCAGCGGTCGCACCGATCGCCGACCGATCCGACAACGAAGCAGATCATGAGACCCTTCAGTGTCGAACCCGCTACCGGCCGCCCCCGCCGACCCTCAATAGTCTTCGACCGAAGACCGGGGGCACGTCAAACCGACTAACAGGCATCCGGAACGTCGGGGCATGCACAGCTTGTCGTGGTCCGCCCAACGCATAGCCTGCCTGATGAAGCACGAAGCGCCACGTTCCGGACAGCCTGTAAAGCATCCCGGGACATCAGGGTCTTTTCATCACACGCCGAGGGGCGCGATCGGGGAGCGCGCATAGCCGAGGGTCGGCCAGGTTCACCTCGAACCACGTGCCAGATCGGGTGACCTGGTCGGGCGATGTCCAGAGAGGTGCTGCTCGCTACGCCCTCGCCTTGGACCGATGATACCCCAAGCAGTTCCTCCGATCCCGCAGGAGGCCAAGCCGAGCGTCCGGCAATCACGGCGAGGCCCGACCGCCCGGCCGCGCCGCCGCAGGCCGTCGCCATACCCACGCACCGGTGCCTCCTCGGCCTCAGATGACAAGACCCTGCCCCATAGTAGAATCGGTGCCACTGCATCGGTGGTGATCGAACCCTCGGTGTCGAGTTCACTGGAGGGGTGCTATGCCGGTTGTCTTCTTCCTGAACACGCTCCGCGAGGGTGTCGCGCCCGAGGAATACGAGCGGTGGGTACGTGAGGTCGACTATCCGACCGCGCGGGCACTCAAGACGATCACGTCGTACGTGGTGGCGAGGACGCCCACGACGCTGGATGCCACGCCGTCTCCCTACCACTATATCGAGCGCGTCGAGATCACCGATGTCGATGCCTACCGCCAAGAACTGGTGGCCGCGCCGGGGATGGACGACTTCTTCCGCCAGTGGTCCGCGCGTGTCGGCGAGTCGATCGCCGTCTACGGCGACGAGATCGTGTAGATTCGGGGGCTGCTCGGATGGCCACGACCAGGCCGGTCCGCTCCGGCCTTGCCCCGGTCCTGCACGGCGGCTTCCCGCGCGACGATCGCGCGGGCATCCTTCGACACCTCGCGGCCATCGCGGAGGAGGGTGGCTTCGACACCCTCTGGGTCGAGGACCATTCGCGGCTGCCGCCGGAGGAGATCCGGGCGTCGGAGGGCATCGCTGGGCGGGACGAGCCGCTGGAGGCCTGGACCACGCTGGCGTTCCTCGCCGGCGTGACCCGCCGGGTCGGGCTCGGCACCGAGGTGACCCCCGTCACCTTGCGCCACCCCGGTTTGTTGGCGAAGTCGGTGGCCACGCTCGACGTCCTGAGCGAGGGCCGGGTCATCGTCGGGGCCGGGACGGGCTGGCACAAGCCCGAGTTCCTCAGCCTCGGCATCCCGTTCGAGCGACGGGACGATCGCTACGCCAAGTCCTGCGAGGCGATCGAGGTCATGCAGGCGCTCTGGCGGGAGCCCTGCGTCACACTCGCCGGGCGCTTCTACGCTCTTCAGGCCGCGCTCCTGGCACCGAAGCCAGTTCAGCCGGGCGGGCCGCCGCTCTGGTTCGGCGGGTTCTCCGACCAGATCCTGGCGGCCACGGTGCGCTACGGCCACGGCTGGATTCTTGGCACCAACCCCGACCCGGTCTTCGTCGCCGAGCGCTGGGCGCGCCTGCGCGAGCTGGCGACCTCGGCGGGGCGGGATCCGGCGGAGATCCGCGTCGCGGTCCCGCTCATGGCCCACCTCAGCGACGACCGGGAGCGGGCCCGAGACTCGATCGAGCGCTACATCGCCCGCGGCGACTTCGGCCGCTGGTTGGGCGACTTCTTCGGCGAGAACGCCCGCCGCTTCGGTCTCTGGGGCGCACCGGACGATGCGATCGAACGGCTGCGGCCCTATCTGGCGGTCGGCGTCCGCGATTTCATCTTCGACCTGCGGCCGCCGGGCATCGCCCTGGAGACCGCGGAGCTCCTGGCGGAGCGGGTGCTGCCCGCGCTGGCACAGGCGTGAGGAGACGGCCATGGCGACCGACTCGACGGCCGTGACGCGCGCAGTCATCGACCGTTTCTACGACGCCTACACCTTGGGGGACGTGGAGGGCCTGCTCGCCCTGCTGGCGGAGGACGCCGTGGTCACCTTCGTCGGCCACGGCACCTGGCGAGGCCGAGGCGAGATCCGCCCCTACCTCGCCTGGGGGGCGACTCAACTGCCCGTGCTCGACTTCCACGTCCTCTCCAAGATCATCGACGGGGAGCGCGCCGCCGTGACGTGGGACGAAACCGGCCGCACCGAGCGCGGCGCCGCCTGGGCGGCGGTCGGCGTTGACGTCTACCGCGTCGTCGACGACAAGATTGTCGAGTTGACGGTGTACGGCGACACCGAAAAGATGCACCGGCTGCTCGACGCATACCCCGGTCCGTTAGGGACGTAGGGCCCCCATCAGCTTGGCCGCCGGCTGCGGTGACTCGACGATGACGTGGTCGACGCCGGCGGCGACGAACTCGTCCAGCTGCGCCCGGCATGCCGTCGCATCCCCGACGATCGCCGCCTGCCGCACGACATCGTCCGGGACCGTCGCCGCCACAGCCGCGGGTTGAACGCGCTGGTAGGCGTGCAGGTACGGCTCCAGCCCCTCGGCGACGATGGCGTCAACCCGCAGGACCTCACGGATCGGGGCGAGGACGGCAAGGTCGACCGCGCTGTCGCGCAGCAGGAGTTCGCCCCGCCCCGGCATGCCGTAGGCCAAGCCCAGCCACGGCTTCAGCGCCTCAATCTCCGTGGCCGGATCGTTCGTTACGCGCGTCGCGACGATCGCGGTGATCTCGACCTCGGCGGAGGCGCGCCCGGCCTCCGCCGCTCCGGCGCGGACCTCTCCCACGGCCCAGCGCACGTATGGCACGGGGCAGAACGAGGTGAGGACCACGCCGTCGGCGACGCGGCCGGCGAGGCGCAGCGCCCGCGGGCCGATCACGCCGAACGAGATCGGAATCCGGCCGTTCGGCGGCAGCACGTCGGGGACGACGCGGTCGATCGCGACGGTCTTGCCCTGGTAGGAGACGGTGCCGCCGGCCCATAGGAGGCGGAGCGCCTCGGTCGTCTCGGCCAGCATCGCCAGTGGCGCTCGGTCCTCGATCCCGATCTGGTGGAGCAGCGCGCCTGTGCAGCGGCCGATGCCGAGGCGGAAGCGGCCGTCGGCAAAGCGGTCGAGCGTCGTCGCCGCGCTGGCAAGCAGGGCCACCGGGCGGACATAGGGGGTCGTGATGCTGACGCCGAGCGCGATGCGATCGGTGACGGCCGCGAGGTAGCCGAGGGTGGAGAAGCACTCCCACGAGTAGTAGTCCTCGATCACCCAGGCCGAGTCGAACCCGGCGGCCTCCGCCTCGCGTCCGCGGGCGGCGATCCCGCTGGCGGTCGCGGTCGGACCGGCGGGGAGCATCAACCCGAGACGCGGTCGGGTCTTCTGCGCATTCGGCACCTCAGGGGACTCCCGCGCCGTCGGGCGGCGTCTGGTAGACCTCGGTCGCACCGGGCTCGGCCGGATAACCGCCGCGGCTGTCGCCGGGTCGCAGGTCGAACGCGGGGTCAACGTGGGGCGCGACGGCACCCTCACCCTCGCGGATGGCGCGCAACACCCGCTCGGGGGAGAACGGCGTCGTGCGGACCGGGAGGCCGATCGCGGCGGCGAGCGCGTTCGCGACGGCACCGGGGGCGACGACGACCGGCGGCTCGCCGACTCCCTTCGCGCCGTAGGGGCCGCGCTCCGCCGCGTGCTCGACGATGACGGTCCGCACGGTCGGCGCCTCCAGCGCCGTCGGCAGCTTGTAAAGGGCCAGATTGGGGTTGAGCAGCCGGCCGTCCTCAATCGCCAGCTCCTCGGTCAGCGCGTAGCCGATACCCTGGACGGCGCCGCCCTGCATCTGTCCTTCCACGTAGGTCGGGTTGATCGCGAAGCCGACGTCTTGGGCGACGACGAAGTCGACCACCCGCGTGGAGCCGGTCTCCGGATCGACCTCGACCTCCGCCGCGTGGCAGTGGAACGACGGCGCGTTGAAGAAGGGGAAGAGACTCCCCTTGAAGGACGACGGCTCGTAGGGCGTCGGCTCGACGAGAAACGTGCCTCGCCCGAGCACCGGTTCGCTCGCCCACATCTGCCCGGCCGTCAGCTCGGCATAGGTAACGCCGCGATCGGGGACGCCGCGCACGGTCACCCGTCCCCTACGCACCTCCAGGTCGGCCTCGGACGCTTCGAGGAGGTCGGCGGCGCGGCGGAGCAGCTCGGTCTTCGCTTCCCTCGCCGCTCGCTGCGCGGCTCGCCCCACGTTGAAGAGCGTGCGGCTGCCCTGCGCCCCGGCGTCAAACGGGGTCGCATCGGTGTCGCCCCAGACGAGGCGGACGGCGTCCAGATCGACGCCCAGCTCCTCGGCGACGATCTGGGCGACGCCGGCGGTCACGGCGCCGGTCCCGATCTCGCTGGCCCCGGTCTGGACGACGACGGTGCCGTCCTCGTTCATCTGAACGCCGCAGCTGGCTGACCCGGCGGTCGTCAGCCACCAGGCGCAGGCGAGCCCCTTGCCGCGCTTCAGACCGGGGGCGGAGGGCGGGTTCGAGGTGCCCCAGCGGATTGCCTCGGCGGCGCGCGTGAGAGCCTCTGTCATGCCCACTCCCTGGAGGACCTGGCCGCTATGCCCGAGGTCGCCCTCGACGAAGACATTTTTCAGCCGGATCGCGAGTGGGTCCAATCCGAGTTGGCGCGCGATGTCGTCGGTGTGGGACTCGACGGCGAAGACGGTCTGGGGACCGGTCGGCCCCCGGTAGGCCCCGAACGGCATCTTGTTCGTGTGGACCGCCAGCGCCTCGCACTTGATGTGCGCGATCCGGTAGGGTCCTGGCGCGAGCATCGCGGCGACCGCCGTCAGGAGTGGGCTGCCGATGCCGTACGCCCCGGCATCCAGGATCGACTTGACCTCGCGTCCGAGGATCGTCCCGTCTGCCGCCACCGCCGAGCGAAGGTGGATGAGCATCGGGTGGCGCGGCGTCCCGCTGACCAGGTCTTCCTCGCGGCTGTTGACGATCCGCACCGGCCGCCGTGTCTTTCGGGCGAGCACGGCGGCGTACAGCTCCACGCTCGCCTCCAACTTGGAGCCGAATCCCCCGCCGACGGTCTGGGCTACCACGCGGATGTCGCCATAGGGGATGCCGAGCGCCTCGTGCAGTTGGTGGCGGACGCCGAACGGGTGCTGCGTGCTGGCATGGACCGTCAGCCGCCCGCGCGCATCGACTTCCGCCACCGCCGCTCGCGGCTCCATCGGTGCTTGATGGACCGAGTGCGCCGAGTATGATCCCTCGACGATGAAGTCGGCCTGGGCGAAGGCGACCGCGACATCGCCCCGCTCAAGCACCACCTGCGAGCAGACGTTGCCCCAGCGGATGAGCGCGTCGGGGCCGGCGGAGGCGGCGACGTCGTCGTGGACGAGCGAGGCACCCGGCATGAGCGCCGCGATCGGGTCGAAGACGGCGGGCAGGTCCTCGTACTCCACCTCGATCAAGCGCGCCGCGCGGTCGGCGATCGCCTCGCTCTCCGCGGCGACCGCCGCGACCGGCTCACCGACGTGGCGCACCCGGTCGCCGGCGAAGACCGTCTGGTCCTTGACGACCTCGCCGAATCGGCCGGCCGCATCTCGCGCGGTAACGACGGCCTCGACGCCAACCAGCGCCTCGGCCGCGCTGGTGTCGATCCCGACGATCCGAGCGTGCGGCCGGTCGCTGCGGACGATCTTGCCGGCCAGCATGCCGGGCAATTGGAGGTCGCTCGCGTAGCGAGCCGTCCCCGTTACCTTGTCCTCGGCGTCCAATCGCCGCGCTCGGCGGCCGACGACCGTCGTGTCCGTTCCCGCCATTGGCTCACTCCCCGCGCGCCCGGTACCGCGCGACGGCGGCCGCCCGCCGGACGAAGACCGCCACCATCTCTCGACGGTACCCGCCGCTCGCCTCGGTGTCCGAGAGCGGATCAGATTCGTCGGCTGCGATCTCCCCCGCACGGCGGAGCGCTTCGTCCGAGATCGGTTGCCCGCGGAGCGCTGCCTCCGCCCGGCTGGCGCGCAGCGGCGTTGCCCCCGCACCGACCAGCCCGATCCGTGCCTCGGCGCAGGTCCGGCCGTCCGCGCTCAGGGTCAGCCCGACGCCGGCGCCCACCAACGCGGTGTCGATGCCCCGCAGACGGTGCTTGAGATAGGCCGCCCCAAAGCGCGGCGCCGGCGCCGGGAGGTGGACTGAAACAAGCAATTCGTCCTGGCCGATGCTCGTCTCCATGTAGTCGGTGAAGAGCGCCTCGACCGGGATTGTGCGCCGGCCGCCGGTCCGCGCGATCTCGACCGCGGCGCCGAGCGCGATCAGCGCTGCGGGCGGGTCGCCGGTAGGATCGGCATGGCAGAGGTTGCCGCCGAGCGTCCCCTGCCGGCGCACGGGCGGCGAGGCGATCACCGCCGCCGCCTCAGCCAGCACCGCAAACGACCCGCGCACGAGCGACGATGTCTCAAGCGTGTGTTGGGTCACCATCGCGCCAATCGTCAGTCCGCCTTCTGGCGTCGTCTCAATGCGGGTCAAGGCGGGGATCTGTTTGAGGCCGATCAGGACCCGCGGAGCCACGAGGCCGAGACGCAGCAGCACCAGGAGGGACTGCCCCCCGGCAACGACCTTCGCCTCCTCGCCGTGCTCGGCGAGGAGTGCCAGCGCCTCGGCGACGCTCCTCGGCGCGAGGTAGTCCGTCCCCGGCTCGACGTCGAGGGCCGGGTCGAGGGTGTCCACGGTGGTCTCCCCCTCGCGGCGTCTTTCGGCCCGTTCAGGTTGGCCGCCAGTGTCGCTCGCGCACGGGCCGCAGCGACCGACCAGACATCGCTCGACAGTTACTCCAGCGCCGCCTGCGCGCAGGCGGCAAACTCCCGAAGCATCGCATCGGCGCGCTTAGCGATCATGCCGTGGCCATACTGACCGATCTTGCCGAGGACGTCGATGTCGGAGGAGATCTTGACCGTCGTGGTGCCGTCGCGTTCGGCGAGCGCCAGCGCCATCCGGGCCTTGACGCCGCCGCCGAGCCTGGTGTCGCTCCCCGCCACCTCGACCGTCGCCGTCCGACCAGCCGCGTCGAGAGCGAGGATGGCGATCCGGCAGCCGAAGCTGGCACTGATCGGCCCGATCCTGGCCTTGACGGTCGCGTCGTAGGTCGTCGCGTCCACGGGGCGGACGTCGGACGCACCGGGGATGCACCGCACCATCGTGGGCACGTCCAGCAGGAAGGCCCAGACGCTGTCCACCGGCGCCGCGATCGAAAACGCCTGTTCGAAGCGCACCGTTGCTAGCCCTCCGCAGCCGCCAGGACGGCCTCGACGATCTTACCGTAGCCGGTACAACGGCAGAGGTTGCCACTGAGCGCGCGGCGGACCTCGGCCTCGGTCGGGTGGGGCTGCTCGTCAAGGAGCGCCTTCGCGGCGAGGATCATCCCCGGCGTGCAGAAGCCGCACTGGACACCGCCGCGCTCGGCGAACGCCGACTGAAGCGGATGGAGCGCGTCGTCCCCGGCCAGCCCCTCGATCGTCGTGATCGCGTGGCTCTGCGCCTCGATCGCCAGTGTCAGGCAGGAGTAGACGGCGGCGCCGTCGAGCAGGACGGTGCAGGCCCCGCACTCGCCCATGCCGCAGCCGTTCTTGGCCCCTGTCAACGCGAGCCGGTCGCGGAGCACGTCGAGCAGGAAGGCGTCCGCGGGTGCCGCGACCCGGCGCGTCTTGCCGTTGACGTTAAGCGTCATCCGCACGTCCACGAGGCCCTCACCCCCAACCCCTCTCCCAACCTTGGGAGAGGGGAGCAACTCGGACCGACCAGCATGGGCGACCGCTATAAGTTGACATAAATCTCTCCCAACCTTGGCCGAGGGGAGCAACTCGGAACGACTGAATATCGCGACACCACTGCCCCGGGGAAGAGCACGTCGGACGACGGGCGCCCGTTGGTCTCAGCCCGGTGGGGCTTCGTCGCGTAAGCCCGAGGTGGCAGCCCGGATTCTGCGACGTGTCGCCCATCTTACCGCCGAAACCGCGGCAGCAGATCGGACGCGATCCGCTCAACGATTCGTTCCGCCTCGGCCGACGGGAAGGGGAAGAAGACGAGCTCGTCGGCGCCAGCCTCGATCAGGTCGCGAATCGCCGCCTCGCACTCATCGGGCGTGCCGGCGACGGCGACGCTGGCCACCGTTGCATCGTCGACGAGCTCGGACGGGAAGCGTGCCTGGTCGCGGTAGATGCGGCCCATCTCGTGCATCAGATCGTCCGGCACGCCGGCGAGCGAGGTCAGCAGTGTCGGGCGGCCGCCCGCGCCGAGGTATTCGGCGATCGGTGTTCGCACCGCGTCGCGGGCCTTCGCGCCGTTGTCGTCGATCGAGAAGATGATGTAGACGACCATCCGGTGTTTCGCCGCGTCGCGCCCACTCACGGCGCAGCCCGCCTTGACGTTGTCCCAGGCAGAGCGGACGTAGGCGGGACTCGCCAGGACCGAGAGGACCGTCCCGTCGCAGATCTCGCCGCTGAGGGTCAGCATCTTGGGCCCCTCGACGCCGAGGTAGATCGGGATGTCGGCGCGCAGCGGCTCGAACCCCAGTTTTACCTGTCGGAGCTGGTAGAACCGTCCCTGGTGGTTCGAGGTTGCTCCGGCGAACAGGTCCCGGCTGATCGCGACCGCCTCCCGCATCGCCGTCAGCGGGCTGCTGTAGTCCAGGTTCATTTGCCACATCCAGTAGCGGACCCCGGCGCCGTAGCCCAGAACAACGCGCCCCCGCGCGATCTGGTCCAGGGTGGCGGTCTCCATCACCGTCAGGGCCGGGTGGCGCGCGAGCGGCGTCAGGATGCCGAGACCGATCGTCACGTTTCGGGTGCGCTCAGCCGCCGCGGTCGCCGTCGCGATGCCTCCCTGGTAGAAGTAGTCCTCGCCGTACCAGCACGAGTCGAACCCGAGCCGGTCGGCGAGCCCGGACCCATCCAGCACCCGCTGCAGCGGGAAGTTGCCGCTGAAGAGGACGCCAAAGCGAGCCGGCTCGCGGCGGGCGTTGTCTGCCATGCGTTAATCGTCTCTCCCTGGTTGCGCGACCGAATGGCGGCCTCCAGCCCAACCGTGCCCAGAGGGCGTGCCCTCTGGGCGCCCACCCACCGTTGGGGGAGGGTTGGGGGGGCGGGTCGTCACCCGTCGCCGGCAGTCTCACCGACAGCTACGTCTTCGACACCATCCAGTAGCGGCACGCGGTATCGGTGTTCCACTGGAAACCCTGAACGTTCTTGCGGGCCGCGACGACGAAGTTGATCTGGTAGAGCAGACCCCAGGCCGCCTCGTCGACGATGATCTTCTGGGCCTCCTTCGAGAGCGCCTCGCGCTTGGCGAGGTCGGATTCGTAGAGGCCCGTCTTGATGATCTCGTCGACGCGGGTGTTCTTGTAGCCGACGCCGTTGGTCGCCGTGTTGGTCGACAGGAAGTTCCAGTAAAGATGGTACATGGGGTCGTTGACCCAGGAGTACCACTCGCCGACCCACGTCTGGAGCCCGCCGGAGTTGAACTTCTGCAGGTACTCGGCATCGGTCATCTTCAGGATGTTGACCGTGGCGCCGGCCTCCCGCATCGCCGACTGGATCCAGACCGCGATCTGCTCGTGGGTCGGGAAGCCGATCCGGACGGCCATGTCGAACGAGAAGTTCTTGGTGCCCAGTTTGTCGAGGATCTCCTTCGCCTTGGCCGGGCCGCCGGTGTAGCTCCAGGCCGAGAAGTCGCTCGTTGGCATACCCTCGGCGATCGGGCTCTTGCACGGCGAGGCGAAGCCGAACATCACCTTGTCGATGATGGTCTGGTAGGGGATCGCGTGGCTGACCGCCCGCCGGACGTCGACGTTGTCGAACGGCGGAATCTTGTTGTTCATCCCGAGATATTGCGGCCACGGGATCTTGAAGTTGAAGAGGTTGATGTTCGGGTCGCTCTTCAGGTCGGCCATGTCCTTGGGCAGCAGGTCGAAGGCGATGTCGACGTCGCCGTTCTTGAGCAGACTCAGGCGCTCCTGCGGGCTCGGGATCGTCCGGTTCAGCACGCCGCCGTTCTTCAGTGCCGTCTTGTTCCAATAGTTCGGATTGGGGGAGAGCTCCCACTCCACGCCTGCCGTCCACTTGCTCAGCGTGTAGGCCGTCGAGCCGAGCGGGTTGGCCTTGAAGAAGAGGTGCGCGGTCGGGTCGGCGGCCGTCTTGTGCGCGTCGATCGCCTTGGCGCTCATGATGCTGACCACGTTGACCGCGATCATTTTCAGCGCGAAAACCGTCGGCTGCTCGAGTTGGAGAACGACGGTGGAATCGTCCGGCGACGTAATCTGGTCCGGCTTCATCACCGTCATCAGGTTGAAGACGAGCTTCGAATAGACCGACGTGTCGGAGACGCCGCGCTCCCAGGTCGCTTTGACGTCTTTGGCTGACAGCGGCGTGCCGTCGCTGAAGACGACGTCCTTGCGCAGCTTGAACGTCAGCGTCTTCTTGTCGTTCGAGACCGTCCAGGACTCCAGCAGCCAGGGAAGGAGCTTCCAGCCGCCGTCGGCCTCCTGCTTCGGATAGAGACCCCCATCCGCCTGCGGCGTAAAGTCGTAGGCAAACAGGTTGTCGTACAAGTTGGCGACCGCGTAGTAGGCCGGGATCGACTTGAAGTAGTGCGGGTCGAGCTCGTCGAGGTCCTGGCCGTTGGCGATCACAATCTTCGCGGTCGGTCCCGCTTGCGCGGCGATCGACCGCAGTTGGTCGCGGGAGTACGGCGCGGCGACGGCGCCGCCGCTGATTGCCACCGTGGCGACCGTCGCGCCGAACATGGCCAGCAGGTCCCGGCGATTGATCATCAACGGGCGGTCGCCGAGGTAGCGTCGAAGGTCGGTCTGCGCTGTCGTCTGCTCGTCCTGGTTCACAGTCCACCTCCTGCAAAGGTTCCCGGGGATGCAACCCGGCACTCGACCGACAGATGCTCTTCGAGATTGGGCGCGGCCGCGCCGGTTCGCCGCTATGGTCCGCTGCCCCAGGCGTACGGTTCCGCGGCACGCGACGGCTCGTTGACGGACGTACTGTCTTGGTAGAGCAGGCAGGCGACGCGGTGGTCGGCGGGGCCGATCGGAACCATGGGGATCCGTCCCTCGCGATGCGACGGTTCGACATAGGGGCAACGGTCGGCGAGCGGGCAGCCGACGATCGGGGTGTGCAGGTGCGGGGTCTCGCCGGGAAGGACGATCCGCGTGCGGCTGTCGCGCAGGGTCGGATCGGGAACGGGCACCGCCGAGAGCAAGGCTTGCGTGTACGGGTGCTTGGGATTGCTGAAGATGGCCTCGACCGGCCCCTCCTCCACCACCTGACCGAGGTACATCACCAAGACCCGGCGGCAGAGGTAGCGCACCGTGCTCAGGTCGTGCGAGATGAACAGATAGGCCATCCCAAGTTCGGCCTGGAGCCGGCGCAGGAGCGTGATGATCTGGATCCGGATCGACATATCGAGCGACGACGTCGGCTCATCGAGGATGACGAAGTCGGGCCGCGTCGCGATGGCGCGGGCGATGCCGACCCGCTGCTTCTGCCCGCCCGACAACTCGTGGGGCCGTCGCCCGAGCAGCTTGCGGTCGAGGTTGACAAGGGCCATCAGGTCGCTCAGCCGCGCGCCCAGATCGCCGTTCGTCGCGATTCGGTGCAGCTTGAGCGGCTCGCTGAGCGTCTGCTGGACCGTCAGCCGCGGGTTGAGCGACATCGTCGGGTCCTGGAAGACCATCTGGATCCTGCCGCGCAACGGCCGGAACTCACCCTCGCCGATATGCGTCACATCCCGACCACGAAAGACGATCCGGCCGCCGGCAGGCTCCTGAAGCCGGACGAGGCACTTAGCCACGGTCGACTTGCCCGAGCCACTCTCGCCGACGAGACCGACCGTCTCGCCCGGCTGGATGCGGAAGCTGACCCCGTTGACGGCATGGACGCGGCCGGCCGGAGTCCGGAAAATCTGCTCGAGGTCGGTCACCTCGAGCAGCGGGTCGGTCAGTGCGCCGGGCGACACGCTCATGCGCTCATTCTCTCACCGCGGGCAGCCGGCCCGACAGCATGGCCTAAAACGAGATGACCCGGTGCGACCTCGACCATCTGCGGCGCCGCCACGCCGGTGCTTGCCCAGGCGTCGATGGCGACGGCCCGGTACCACCGATCGCCGGCCGCGAACGCGATCTCGTCAGCCGTGTTGGTGCGACTGCCTTCAGCGTCCGAGGAGCGGTCCGGCCGCAAGATGGAGCCCAGGAGGCGGATGGTGTAGGGGTGGCGGGGCGTGGCAAACAGGTCACGCACCGGGGCGATTTCGACGATGCGTCCCGCCTGCATCACCGCAACGCGATGGCACGTCTCGGCGACGACCCCGAGGTCGTGGGTGATGAGCAGGACCGACATGCCCGTCTCGGTCTGGACGCCGGTAATCAGTTCGAAAATCTGGGCTTGGATCGTGACGTCGAGGCCCGTCGTCGGCTCGTCAGCCAGGAGCAGCTTGGCGCCACAGCCCACCATCATCCCGATCATCACACGCTGCGCCATGCCACCGCTGAGTTGGTGCGGGTAGGAGGCCGCGACGCGCTCTGGGCCGGCGATCCCCATCTTGCGCAGCATCGTCAGCGTTTCGGCGCGTGCGGCGCGCTTGTCGAGCCCGCGCCGGCGGACGTAAACCCGTCCAATCTGGTCACCAACCGTCTTCAGCGGGTTGAGCGACGTCCGCGGCGACTGGAAGATCATCGCCGCCTTGCGGCCCCGGATCCGGCGCAGCCCCGCCTCGTCCATCCCGAAGACATCCTCACCGTCGACGAAGACGTTGCCGGCCGTCACCCGGCCGGGGGGTCGGGTCAGGCCGAGAATCGCCAGCGATGTCTGCGTCTTGCCGGATCCGCTCTCGCCAACCAGGCCGAATATCTCGTTTCGCGCGATCGTGAAGGAAACATCCTCGACGACCGGCTGCCACCGATCGCCGCCCTCGTCCGGAAAGGCGACCGTCAGCCCGTCCACCCGCAGGAGCGGAGGGAGAGGCGCGTCGCGCTCGCCGCTCGCGATGCCGGACATTGCCACGCCCACGCTACCGCCGCTCTAGGCGACCGCGAACCCAGTCACCGGCGAGGTTAAAACCGAGCACGGCGAGCAGAATCGCAATCCCGGGGAAGACCGAGATCCACCACTGACCCGAGTTGATGTATTGGGCTCCGTCGCCGACAAGCACCCCCCATTCTGGCGTCGGCGGCCGAATGCCGACCCCGAGGAAGCTCAGACCGGCCGCGTCGAGGATCCCCCAGCCGAGCGTGAGAGTCGCCTGAACCAGGGCGGGCGGCAGCGCGTTGGGGAGGAGGTGGTAGGTCATGATCCGCAGGCGCTTGACGCCGACACAGGTCGCCGCCGCCGCGAACTCCGACTCGCGCAGCGAGAGCATTTCGCCGCGCACCAGTCGGATGAAGTACGGCAGGTAGGCGATAGCGACGGCGATGATGACGTTCTTCGTCGTGTTGCCGAGCATCGCTGTGATGCCGAGGGCAAGGATGAAGGCCGGGAACGCGAGGAGGACGTCGACGAGGCGCATCGCGATGTCCTCGGCCCACCCGCCGTAGAAGCCGATCAGCCCCCCGATCAGCGAGCCGGCGATCAGGGCAATCGCCGTGATCGAGAACGCGATCCGCAGGTCGAGGCCGGCCGCCGCGACGACGCGCGCCAGCACGTCCCGGCCGTACTGGTCGGTCCCCATCCAGTGATCGCCCGAGGGCGCGGCGGTGATGGCGTTGGTGTCTGGCTTGAGCGGATCGTAGGCGACGAGCGCGGGGCCGACCAGCGCCAGGAGCAGGATCAATCCCAGCGCTGCGAACCCAACGATCGCGGACACCGGCGTCTTGCGGTGCAGGCGGAGGGCCTCGGGCGCGGTCCACGGCGCGGCGGAGCCCGGTTCCAGCGCCTCCGGCAGGCGGAACGCCTCCGGGATCGCCGGTCCCGCTTGTGCTTCGCGTGCGCTCGATGCCACCCTGTCCCGTCCTCCGATGCGCCGGCTAGGCGAGCCGGATGCGTGGGTCGATGAAGGTGTAGGCCAGATCGATCGCCAGGTTGAGGAAGACGTAGATGATCGCGACGACCAGCACGAACCCCTGGATTGCGTCGTAGTCGCTGCCGGTCAGCGCGTTCCAGGCGTAAAAGCCGATGCCCGGCCAGGCGAAGATGGTCTCGACGAGGACGTTGCCGGCCAGCAGATACCCAAGGACGATGCCGCCCACCGTGAGCAGCGAGACGAGCGCGTTCTTGAGCGCGTCTTGCCAGACGATCTCTCGGTCGGAAAGACCGAGACTCTTCGCGGCGAGAACGTAGTCGCTGGCAAGGACGCTGACCATCGCCGAGCGTGCCATCTTAATAAAGGGGGACATCACGATCAAGCCGAGCGCGACGGTGGGCAAGACCAGGTGACCGAGGGCATTCGCGAGGGCGTGCCAGTTGCCGGTGACGAGCGCGTCGATCGTGTAGAGCCCTGTCAGGTGATTGGGTGGGTTGACGTCGGTGTCGAGGCGGCCGACCGGCGGCGGCGCGATGTGCCAGAGGGCGTAGAAGAGGTAGATCAAGACCAGTCCGAACCAGAAGACCGGCGTCGCGGCGCTGACGATCGCGACCTGCTGGATCACCGCGTCCCGTCGGGAGCCGCGCCCGAGGGCCGCCCAGATGCCGAGCGGGATGCCCACCAGCGCGCCGACGAGCAGACAGGTGACGGCAAGCTCGATCGTCGCCGGTAGGCGATTGGTCAGGTCCTGGCGGACCGGGTGCCCGGATCGGGTGCTGTTTCCCAGATTTCCGCGAAGCACGTTGCCGACGTAGTCGGCGAGCTGGGTCGGGAGGGGCTTGTCGAGGCCCAGTTCTTTGCGGATCGCCGCCTTGACCTGAGGCGTCGCGTAGTTACCGGCTTTGACGGACACCGGGTCACCAGGGAGCACCCGCGTCATCAGGAATACAGCGACGATCACCCCGAGCAGCGTCAGCAGGGCGAAGGCGAGGCGACGAAGCAGGTACCGGCCCAGGCTCACGCGAAGGATCTCCAGTAGCAAGCTCAGGAGACGGTGCATTCGTGGCGGAAAGCCGATGGTGATTGGGCCGCGTGACGGCCCCGGGCTTCCGCCTCGTATGCCATTTCTGGTGACCCGAGTGTAGCAACCACCGCAAATCTGTGTCAATGCGAGAGGGCTCTATCCAGGGCCGTCTCAATGTCCGTCCTGGCCGGTGTGAGGTCGCTGGCGAGCGGCGGATCTCGTCGCGGCGAAGCGGCAGCAGGCGGCCCAGACGCCAACGTTTCCCGCGCGCATGGTGAGGCAGGGTGGCCGCCTTTGACTTTGACACAGCCCTGCGTGCCAGCCATACCGGAGCACGTCAAGCCGGACGATCAGTAGTCCCCCGCCTCGGGACCAACGATCCGAGACAAGACAGGACCGTACGTATAATTGAAACGTGGGCGCTCGCGTGGTATCATGACGTCAACTCCCCCTGCGGCATTCCCCGCAGGGCCACGGGCCGCCCCACAAAGGCGGCTCTTTTCATTGTGGTGGGGGAGATCAATGGGCGTTTACGTGTACTTCGACGGCTTCAACTTCTATTATCGGCTCTTCAAGAACAGGCGGCGAGTACATCGGCTCCCGGCCTACTTCAAGTGGATTGACCTCCTCAAGCTGAGTCAGCGGCTGGCACCAGGACAACCCATCGACCGAATCTACTACTGCACGGCGTTCGCAAGGCAGAACACGAGCGACCCGGACCAGCACCTTCGTCAGCGGGCGTATATCGAAGCCCTGCGCATGATCCCGTGCCTGGAGGTTGTCGAAGGGAATTTCCAGCCGACGACGAAGCGAGGAATTCCCTCCGGCTGTCCCACCTGCGGCGCGACCGCTAGCGCCCCCATCGACTTTGACACGTTCGAAGAAAAGGGGTCGGACGTGAATATTGCGGCCCGGCTCGTGTACGACGCGGCGCGCAACGCGTTCACCGAGGCGCTGGTCATCTCGAACGACAGCGACCTGACGGAGGCCGTTCGAATCGCTGCGCAAGAACTCGGGAAAACGGTCCACGTGCGGAGTCCGGATATCACGGTCAGCAACGCATTGGCGGGGGTTGCGACGAGCGCGATCCCCCTCAATGTGAGGTTGTTCAAACGATGCCTCTCCCCGCCAAGTTGACGAACGCCGCTGGGGTGGTGATTAGCAGACCGGCTACCTGGTCACCGCCGACGCCGTGACCGCGCCTTTTTGGGCAGACACCCGATTTTATGGGCAAACGCGACTTTCTAGGCAAAGCCGGCGGTGGATGAGGAACCATAACCACGACGACGACACGGAGGAATCTACAGAAATTCTAGGACTTGACCCATGACGCGCGTCCCTTTCTCAGCGATACTGGTTCCGATCAGGTCGCTCAATGCAACAATCGAGGCGCAGCCATGCAGACCGCTCTCCCGATTTCGTTATCCCTACGTAGCGAAGAAAAGAGCAAGCTGTGGGCGGCGGCTGACGCCCTGCGCGGCCACCTCGACGCGGCCGAGTACAAGCACACCGTCCTTGGGCTCATCTTCCTCACATACATCTCCGACGCCTTCGACGAGCGCCACGCCGATCTCGAAGCGGAGCAAGACCAGGGCGCCGACCCGGAAGAGAAGGACGAGTACGCGGCGGTCGGCGTCGAGTCGGCGCGGGGATGCGCGTTCTTACCGCACATGTGTCAGCCTGTCAACATCGGCGTCGGCCATCGATCCGACCAATATATGCCCCGGATGTCGGCTCTTCCGCACTTTAGGTGAAGGGTTTCGTCGCTTTGGAAGGGAGGGAATGCGCCCCATCGTACCACGCACTGCCGTTGGTCGTCCTCACCTAAAGTGCGGGAGAGCCCGGATGTCATGGCGAGGTGTGCCCCTAGCGAGCTACCCGGTGCTCTCTGAGAATGCTGGTGTACGCCTCGTTGATCACCCGAAACTGCTCGGCTGTGTCTTGTTTGGAGGTGTCTGGATGATATTGTTTGGCCAGGTGGAAGTACTGCTCCTTGATCACATTCATATCGTCTGACCTGCTGACTCCTAACACGGCATACGGATCGTAGGAATTTGCTCTTTCTTTTCTCAAAGATTCTTCCACGAATTGGTGAATCTGCTCCTGGATCAGCTGCGCCGCCTGTGGATTGACACGATATTTCCCGACCACCACATGTTGAAATTCCCCAGTCGGCACCGACGTATACAACCGGAAGAGATCAGCATAGTTATCGACCAACACCTTCTTGGCAGCAATGTAGAGGTCTAATTGTGGCTTGATGCCGATGAGCCACTCCCGGACTTGCCGCTCGTCGCTCGAGCTGCCACCGCCGCCGGGGTTGGTCGAGCGCAACTGGCCGATGGCCGTGTTGAGGGTGGTCTGGGCGCTGTTCAACTGGTCAACGGCCAGCGACGCCTCGCCCCGGTTGCGGTTGAGCAGGGCGGTGCGGTAGTTGCCGAGGGCGGTGTCGTATGTTTCGATGGCGCCGACGTAGAGTTGCACCGCTAGCTCGGCGTCGGCGCTGCCGGCCGTAGGGTGCGGCTGTCGGTAGCGCGCCAGGGAGGCGTCAAGTCGATTGGTCAGCCCGTCTATCCGCGAGAGCAGCTCGGCCTCAGTCGTGGCGGTCTGGTTGCTGTAGGCGATGAGGTCCTTGATGGCCTGCACGTCGGCGCTGACGCTTGATCGGAACTCCGTCCAGTGGTCGCTGGCGTCGTCCTCGGCAGAGACCGGGGCCACCACAGCGAGGCAGGCGGCGACGGCTGCGGCGAGGGTGGCGAGGAGGAGGCGCATCCAGGTCCCTCGGGATGGCGTGGTCGGCGACCGTTGTCTACCCGAATGTTTCTCTCGGTGCGACCAGTACATCACCGGAGTTCGGCACTGTCAACCACACCTATCGGCCCCTCATGCGCGTTTGCGAGGGCGATAACTACCAACTCCGGACCTGCTGCCTCCAGATGCTGGAATCGGGCACGACCGCCAGACCCGGCGCTCGCAGGATAATTGACTTGTCTTGTCACGCAAATGTCACACTGGGGTCCGGTTTCGCTGGCCCTATCTCTTATCCCGTCAAGCTGGCCGCGGGATAAGAGATAGAGGCCAGCGAAACCGGACCCACCGTGACGTTTGCATGGCAATGCTTTTGATGGATCGCGGCGTCGCCGGGGTTGTGTCCCTATAGGATACCGTTGGCCAATTCGCCAGAGTGGAATCGACCAGGTCTCGGGGTGGGTCAGCGCAGGTTGAAAAGCGGGTCAAGGATAGGCAGCCCATTGCTCCTGACAGCGCCCCTGCGACGGGATCTGAATTTGCCAACTGTATCCTTTCAGGACTTGACCCTCAGCTAGGGGAGGCCTCCCCGGATTATTGAGAAGATACGGTGAAAATTGCGCATTCCGCGCAACGACATTTAAGGATTGGGGTGCGCATGTCCCGACGCCAATCTGGTATGGTTAGCGCTGGAGCGACTCGGACCCCAGTCGCCGCGACGCCGCCCCTGGTCGGATGACGGGATGCGGAGTGCCGGAGGTGGGGGGTCGGTGGGGTCGGAGCCGCTCGCGACGATGAGGAGTGAGCGCAACGCATTGGAGGACTCGATGAGCACCACCACGAGCAAGCACCCGGCAGGGCAGCACCACACCGACGCCGCCACCCACCACAAGGAAGCGGCCAAGCACCACGAGCAGGCCGCCGGCCACTACGAGAAGGGCGAGCACGACAAGGCGGCCGAGCAGGCCCACCACGCCCACGGCCACCACACGCAGGCCCAGCACCACGCCGAGGAGGCCGCCAAGCACCACGCCACCCACACCTCCACCAAGAAGTAGCCGAACCTCGCCCGAGTCTGGCGGCCGGCCCGTCCCGGTCCGCCTGGCCTCGTCGTGCCCCGTCGTGCCCGTCGTCAGCCGATGGGGAAGAGCCGCCCCGTGGCTGCTCGGGGCGGACGACACGCTGCGCGCCCGTGAATTGCGCCTGCGCGAGCCCGTCGCACGCCCGCGGCCGATCCCGAAACGAGGACGACGAGCTGTTCCCCGGGGCCGCGAGCCGGTTTCTGCGCGGGATTGCCTGGGCGGTCTCGGCCAAGCGCTACACCCTGCTCAACCAAGACGCCGCCGGGTTCGATGCGCGCAAGTATTCGGAGCATGGCCTCGGACATCTGCTGAATCCAAGCGATCCAGAGAGCGACGACAAGCGGTGGATGCGCGCGGTCTGGGAACGCCTCATTGCATTCGAACTACGTCAGTCCTCCCCTGAACCGGAGTGGCTTGATCGTCCGGCGTTGTCGCGGTTGATGATCTCCGGGCCCGAATTGCTCAAGCCCTTCACGGCGGTCAATGACGGATGGCCGTACGCTGAACAGGTCAAGCCCTACAACTTCCTGCTCGCCGCCCATGTCGCCAAGCTGGGCCATCCGGACGGGGTTGATCCGTCGTCGTTCCAGTTGATCGCGCCCTATGAACGGGATTCCCGCAAGTGGGAGCGGTTGCCGTGGGTGGACAAGGCGACCGGCGCGTCCTACCGGATCACATCCACGGGATTCATAGGCGGCGACGGGATGGCGCGGGTGAAGACCTACAGAGACGTACTCGCCGAGTTCGCCGTGCATCCAGAGGCCAAAAGCGCGGGTCCTGATGGGCGGCCGTACGACAAGCGAACGATCGGCCTGCTCCAGCGCTTGTCCGTCTCGCCCGCTGATGTCGTCCACGTCGGCAAGGAGTCGAACAAGCTCGAAGAAGTCGAGACGGGCGTCGAGCATAATCCGGATGAAATCTGGACCGAGTACGCCAATCCGAAGCGGGACCCGTGGCAGTTGTTGGCGCTGCCGGTGCTGCGGCGCATGCCCCACGACGTCGTTACGGCCCAAGCGGAGATCAGCGAGCGACGCCTGCGCGACGTGTTGAAGGCCAAGGCAAGGCCGCGTGCGGCGACCCGATCCAAGCTGCTCAGCATCGCCGCCGACTTCGCGCGGGAGCGGCTGCGCGCCCGCGGGGAAATCATCCCGAGCGACCCGTTCGCCGCCTGCGCCGCGTGGCTGGCGCGGCCATCGCGCGAGACCGCCGACGGCCCAACCGGGATGTTCGTTTGACTCATTAGCGAGGCATAGGAGCGGACGTTTAGTCGCCCGCTATCTCCTGTCCCGCGGCCCGCTTGACAAGCGCGATCGCACCTGGCATACTGCTCGAGTCGTGTTGTTGAGCGCAACAACACGACCTACAACCAACGACCTAGCGCCACTCGCTTTTGCCCATGGCCTCCGGCCTAAAGCTGGACCACCCAAGGGCGGAGGCGAGTTTTGCCATGTTGCCGACGAAGAAGCCGCTCATTGTCGTCACGCTCCAGATCGACCCGGCTGAAATGAGTCGCCGGGGCCGGATCGGGGCCTTCCGACTCCACGCAACCCACGATCCCCGTGAGACGACAGCCCCAGGTCGCGCCGCCTTCCTGCGCACGTTCGAACACGAGGTGGATCCCGACGGTACGCTGCCACCCGACGAGCGGCAGCGCCGTGCGGGGTACGCCCGGAAGGCCCACTTCGCGCGACTGGCCCGGCTGAGCGCGATCGCGCGGGCCGGGGGAGGCAAGAAGATGGCCGCCGGGGGTGCGGCGGCCGGCGAGGAGGCGCGGTAATGGCAGCGCAGCCCTCTCGCCCACAGCATAGCACCGAACAACGCCTGGCATCCGAGCGGATCGGCGAAGTCCGGGCCCCGCTGGCCACCGATGACCAGCCGACGATCCTGGCGGTGCGCGATCTGCCGTCCAGCGACCGGACGCGTCTCCTCCAGCGCACGAGCGGCCGCGACCACAGCATCCTGCGGCCATCGCGTCGCATGGTCGAGCAGCGGACGAGCGGGGGGGACGACGCATGAGCGCCACCCGTGACGCCCCACCGACCACCATCCCCGTCAATCCCGATGGCATCCCCGCCGCCCTGCGGGACTTCGCCCAGTGGGTCGCCTGGCGCTGGGAGGGGAGCGATCGGCGCGGGGAGTGGACCAAGGTCCCGGTCAACGTCCACACCGGCGGGCGAGCCAGCGCGACCACCCCCGCCACCTGGACGACGTTCGGCGACGCCGTGGCCCATGCCGACGGTGATCGACTGCCCGGCGTCGGCTTCGTCGTGACACGCGATGACCCGTACACCGGCATTGACCTCGACGACTGCCGCGACCCCGTGACGGGTGCCCTGGAACCCTGGGCCGCGGCGATCGTCGCCGACTTCGCCAGCTACACCGAGGTCACGCCGAGCGGGACGGGCGTCCGGATCTGGATCGAGGGCACGCTGATCGGGCTGCTCCCGGAGGGTCAGGAGGGCGCGCGGCGGGGGAAGATCGAGGTCTATTGCGGCGGCCGCTACTTCACGGTCACCGGGCACCAGCTGACCGACGGCGGATCGTCGATCGCCCCGCGCCAGGACGCGCTCAATCGGCTCTACGCGCGATCCCTGGCCCCGGCGCCGCCGGTGAACAACGGCCATCGATCGTCCGCACCCACGCTGGACGATGAGGAGGTCGTGCGGCACTGTCGCGAGGCGGCCAACGGTGCCAAGTTCTGCCGCCTGTGGGCGGGCGATACCGCCGACCACGGCGGGGACGACAGCGCCGCCGACCTGGCCCTGCTCTCCCTCCTCGCCTTCTACACGCAGGACGGCGCCCAGCTCGACCG
>JRHI01000712.1_pt1 | contig 33985 bp, 32 predicted proteins | sample 215371 | NCBI WGS metagenome assembly JRHI01 (sample SAMN02929681, study PRJNA255918) | sediment metagenome | biome: cave system; feature: Ice Cave; material: Sediment; isolation source: sediment from deep within a dark volcanic ice cave with no known source of... ...
GATGCGGCATCCACTGTGGTCTGTGGAGTGCTCGTATCAAGCAAAAAAAGCGCGGGATGGCCGTTGAGAACCACTTGCACGAACGGACGCTGAGAAAAAGTTTGCAACGGCACCGTGATGACGTCAGCCTGCGACAGCCACAGCATTTCCGGTGGAACTGTGGACGGACGGGCAACAGGCGGGCTGAATGGCGGCGTGGTCATCTTTACCGGTGGCGCCTCGTGCGGGCGCTTGGGCGGCGAAGGAACGGGTAAAACGCTCGGACCAACGCTTGGGATAGGAGATCCGGAGTTACCGCTTGGGTTGGGATTAACGGTTGGGCCTGGATTAGCAGTTGGGCTCGCACTACCGGCGGGCAGCGGAGTCGAAGGCGCGTCGTTCGTCAGCGGCAGACCATCGGCTCCAACACAAAAAAGCGCGGTCGTTAACGCCGCGAGCAAAAATCCGCCAACCCAGTTTCTTATGAAGCGTTCAAAAATTCTAGCACCAATGCATTGAAATCGTCGGGCCGTTCCAGCTGCGGACAATGACCGCAGCGGTCTAGCCATTCGATGCGCGACCGCCGCAGCACCCGCTGCGCCACGTGCGTATCTTTGAAGGGCAGCATTCTGTCGTTCTTGCCCCAGATGACGAGCACCGGAGCGGACAACGATTCGAGACGCGCGTGCAGTGCTGCGAGATCGCGTGAGTAGTTGAAGAACGCTTCAATCGCAGCGCGGGCGGCGCGCAATGCAGCGGGGCGGCTTCGCCGGCTGTGAAGTTCCGCGACCGTCTCTTCGTCAGCCGCGGACGGGTCGTAAAACGCTGTGGCGTATCCGGCACGGATAAGGCTGCGGCTGGCCGGTAACGTTTGCCACAATCCGATGACACCCAGAAGTGCATTGCCGACGAGGTCGCCGGGCGCGCGGGTGAAGCCAACCGGATTGACGATGACAATCCGCCGAAACATTGCGGGCGCGTCGAGTGCGCTAAGCAATACGCACAAGCCACCCGCCGACGTGCCGACCGCATCCAATGTGTGCAGACCCAATGTTTGGACGAAGCGGCGGACGATCGATGCGAACCAGGCTGGATCGTATGGCGCCTTGGTTGGGCACCCACTGCGCCCATAGCCGGGCAAGTCCAATGCAAGCACTCGGCGGCTGCGGCCCAACGTATCGATGTTGCGGTGCCAGGAGACGCTGGAATGGCCTAAACCGTGCACCAGGAGCAGCGGAGGTCCCGTGCCCACGTCAAGATAGTGAATATCGATGCCGTCAATGTCGAGCACATGGTTCGAGCGCTGCGCTTCGATCTGATACATCGCCACGGAGAAGCCGCCTTTACGGTTTTTTGAGTGGGATGACCGGTTCGATAATGATGTCACCGCTCATGCTAGCGGCCGTTATTTCGGGACCGCCCCCGTTCACGGCGAGCGACAACGCGTGAGGTGAAGAAAATCGAATCTGCGCATTGGCGGCATCGAACGAACTTTGCACGCTGCCCTGCCCGCTTTGCGCGTCGACGAGCGCTGCCACACCTGGACGAAATCCTAACCGGATGGTCCCATCGGTCGAGCGAAAGCGATATGCTCCGGCGCCGACGCGCGCGAAGCGCCAGTCGATTGAGCCGCCTTGGCTCAGCACGTCCGCTCTTTCTGCGAAACTGGCACGCGCCGTGACGGACCCTGTCGCGGTTTGAATGTGAATGTCTCCGCCTACGCCGACGAGTTCAATGTTGCCTGATGACGTGCGAATTATCCCGTGTCCGGCGACGTTCTGCAAGCGCACAGATCCCTCGCTGCCCACGATAACAAAAGGCCCGCGCAATTTCTCAATGCTGACGTCGCCCGATTGAGCGTTGATGAAAAGAGCACCCAGCCGCTTGGGGATACCGATCGCCAGGTCACCGCCGGGATTTTCAATGGAGATCCCATCGTTACTTCCGCTCACGTTGGGGATAAAAAACTGACGGGGAGCTATCCGAAACGTGCGCCAGCCGCGGCGGCCCAAGAGCCGCGTTTGTGCTGGAGGCAGCATGACCCGTGAATGTGTGGCCTGGTTCACGAGAAAACGCGTCACTTTGATATTATTGAGACCGGAAAGCGCATGGACGTCGCTGTCATCGCTTTGGAAAATGGTTATGTGGCCGCCGGCTGAGGTGATCGTGATGACGGGGACGCCGTTTGGCGTTACGATCTGATCCGCCAACGCGCCGGATCCCGAAGCGACGGCAACGGCGAACAGGCACATCACAGCGATGGCCAGGAAACGAAAGCGAGCGGATTTCAACATGGTGTGGAGGGCGAAGCGAGTTTTTTATTTCCCCGTTCGCTCATCATACGCTGTTGCCGTTCAGCGAGTATGAGCAACTGTTAAGCCTAACATGAGGAATAGATGAGAACTCTCGCGAGCGCGGCAAGCGATCATTCGCTGGACTGGTCCTGTGCCAACCCTTCCTGCGAAGGCAGGTCAACCGTGAAAGTCGTCCCCTGCCCCAATTCACTCACGACGTGGATCCGTCCGTGGTGCACTCTCACGATGCTGTTCACGACTGCAAGGCCAAGGCCGGTGCCGTCTACCGCGCGTGAGCGCGCCGGATCCGCGCGATAAAATCGCTCAAAGATATGCGGTACTGCGTCAGCCGGAATTCCGGCGCCGGTGTCGCGCACGATCAACGTGGCGGCGCCATTATCTTTCACGACGCCGAGCGTGACCGCTCCCTGGTCGGTGAACTTGATGGCGTTCTCCGTCAGATTGGTGACGAGTTGGCGCAATAAACCAAATTCGCCCCGAACGGCAGCGTCAACGTCAGCCTCAACATTCAGCGCGATACCTTTGGCTGCGGCTGTGTGGCGCAGCGCAGAGCCCACGTCGCTCACCAGCTCGCGCAGGTTTACACGTTCCAAACTCAACGTTTCCGGATTTTCGGTCTTCGCCAGCGTGAGCATTGCATTGATAACGCGCGCCATGGCGGCGCTTTCGTTCTTGATGGTCGCGAGAGACTCACGCATGATGTCCTCATCTTGCGCACCCCAGCGCGAGAGCATCTGTGCATTGGCGTTGATCACGGTGAGCGGAGTTTTCAATTCATGCGAGGCGTCCGCGATAAAACGGCGTTCTCTTGCAAAGGCTGCCTCCAGCCGGCCCAGCATGTCGTCAAAAGTTTGCGCGAGCGCACCCAATTCATCAGGACGCCTTTTCCAGTTCAGGCGCTTGGCTAGATCCTCGCCGCTTATCTCGCCTGCTGCCCGCGTTATTTCGGCGATGGGGCCCAGGGCTGCCCGGGCGAGCGAAATACTCGCCAGCGCGATGAAGCACAGTGCGATGACCAGGCCGCCGAGCACGAAGATACGGAAGTTGCGCAAGATCGCATCCATCGGACCCAGCGACTGCATTATGTAGACCGTCGCTTCCGGTCTGTTGCCACTGCGGATCGTCTGCCAGTCAATGAGGCTGCGTTGCCCGTTCGCGACCAGCAGACCCCAACTCACGCCCGGCGGAGAAACCTGCGGCTTCCAACGGGCGAGGCCCGTCGTGACAAGTTCGGCATTGCCTAGATTCGTGCTCTTGCCAACGGGTTTACCGTACTCGTTGAATGCTTCCACGTAGAGACCCGTACCGGCGAACTCATCTAAGAAACTCGGATCGGACAAAGCTGTGCGAACCGAGACCGGTCCGAATGGGCTCGTGGTGAGCGCTTCCAGTTCCTTAGAGAGTTGGAGCGACGCATCGGCCGAGCGATCCGCTGCAGACGACATCAATACCCATTTCGCGCCGCCATCGATCATCGCAACGAAGAGTGTCATGAGCAGCGCCAGCACGCCGGCATAGGCAAAAGTGATGCGCCAGCGCAGGCTGGCAAAGTAAGGATGATGATTGGGGCCGCTCGTGCCCCGTGCTTCAGGTTTTGAGAGAATAGCCGACGCCTCGAATCGTTTGAATCAGCTTTTCTTTACTTTCGACATCCACCTTGTTGCGTAGATAGCGGATGTACACGTCAATGAGGTTTGATTCACCCAAAAAGTCGGAGCCCCACACACTGTTAAAGATTTCATCGCGCGAGTGAACCTTGTTCGGATACATCAGCAAGAATTCGAGCAGTGAAAACTCTTTTGCCGTCAAACTTATGCTCAGGCCGTTGCGCGTGACTTCGTGCGTGTCGCGATTGAGCGTGAGGTCTTTCGCGCTGAGCGTCCGCGGTCCAGGATCACGCTCGCGCAACTGCACGCGAATGCGTGCAAGCAATTCTTCGATGGAAAACGGCTTTGTGAGGTAATCGTTTGCGCCTGTATCCAGGCCGGTGATGCGATCGGGCACTGCATCTTTAGCGGTCAGCATGATGATCGGCACTGCTGAGTGCTTGCGGACGCGCCGGCAAACTTCCAAGCCGTCGATGCGCGGAAGCAGCACATCGAGGATGATGAGATCCGGCTGTTTTAATACGCGCTCAATGGCTGACGCGCCATCGCCGCAAACTTCAACTTCGAAACCTTCGTGCTGCAATTCCAACTGCAACACGCGTGCGATGTTAGCGTCATCTTCAACGACGAGAATCTTTTGTTTCGGTTGTTTTGAAAAAGCGCTGAGCTGTGCTTCCATATGGCGATCTCCGGCTGCATGTAGTGGTGCGAGGCGGTTACTGTTAAGATACTCGGACGCCGCCGAAAGCATCATTAACGAAGCGTGAGAACATGGGCGGGACAGCCTTGTATGTGCTACGAATCATACGACCTCCATGCCAATGCGGTTGTTCGCCGCGGTAGAGCTCGATGACGCCGCCCGCGTATTCATGCAGCAGGCCGCCGAGCTCGTCGCGGGTGCAGGGGTGAGCGGCCGTTTTGAGTCGCCGTCAAAATTCCACATCACGCTTGCCTTCTTGGGCGCGACGGCGGACGAGAAAACTCCTGACGTTGTGAAGGCCTTGCGCAAGGCCGCGCGTTCATGCGCTCCTTTCGATCTGAAATTCGATTCGATCGGTGCTTTTCCCAACGAGCGCCGCCCTCGAGTCATCTGGGTCGGGCCATCGCACATTCCAAATGCGTTTGACACCTGCGCCGACACCATTTTTTGGGCGCTCGCGCTCGAGGGCTGGGAACTCGATCGAAAACCTCACCCCCATGTAACGGTGTGCCGCACCAAGACGTCTGCGAGCGTGCGGCTTCCACGATTGACGACAAGCACCACTGTACGAGTCTCTGGGATGACGCTGTACGAATCGTTGCCGGCTGGAGCGTCCACTCGTTATAATGCGATCGAGCGCGTGCCCTTTGCCTAAATCGGGCCCCCGCAGCACGGGATGTTGAAGCCGTCCGAAAAATTATTGTGGGAAGGGAACTTCAAACCGAGTCGCGGCGTTACCTAAAGAGACGCCGTATTCGCGTGCCGCACCCCGTGAATGCGGCGTCACTCTATTTCTACGAGGGAGCTTCAAGCAATGTCGAAATTTTTAGGCGGCGTTCTAGCGCTGCTGTTTTTTGTTGGTGCGGCGAGTGGAGCCCGAGCGGACTCGGCACTCAACAGCGGACCGCCGACGATCAGTGTCAGCGCAACCGGCAGCGTGGATTTCGTTCCGGATATCGCCCAGCTGACGCTCGGGATACGCATCGAGGCTCCTACTGCACAAGCTGCGACGAACACCGTCAACCAGCGAGCAAGTCAAGTGATTGCGGCGCTGCGCAGCGCGGGCGTCAAAAATCGCTCGATCAAGACGACCAGCTACTCGCTTGAATACAACCCACCTCAGGACAACAATAATAACGCTGTGTACACGAACGAAATGAGCCCGGCACCATCGGGTGCAAAGCCCAGCATCCCCGTGCGAATGCCGCCGCATGGAAAATACGTCGCATCAGAGACGCTTGAGGTCACGGCGCCCGTCGGCCTCGCCGGTAAGGTGTTGGATGCGGCGATCGCGGCCGGCGCGAACGAATCTTTCGGACTCAGCTACCAAACGAGCAATGCTCAAGCTCTCTATCGCGAAGCTCTGGCGAAGGCCATACGTGCAGCTCGCGAGTCAGCGCAATCCATCGCTGCGGCCGCACACGTCAACATCACGGGCATTCAATCGATTAGCACGAACGCGACGCCAACGCCGCTAGGCGGAGTTGAACCAATGATGGCTCGCAACACGGCGGCAGCTTCGGTAATGCCAGGCACGGAAGTTATTACGGCCACGATTTTCATAGTCTACAAGATCTAGGATATAAGGCGGCCAGAAATTCAAACGGCGAGGGGAAACCCTCGCCGCCACTTTTTCAACGCGAGGTAACCCTCGCGCCTACATTTTTATGATTAGATCAGGGACGCACGATGGCTAGCGCCCAGCCTCGCTCGGTTTTCTTGCGGACGAGATAACCGTCTGGCGTACGGTCGAAGAATTCGAAGCCCTTCGCTAGAGCGTCGGCCATTGAGTGGAGGATAAGTACGCCTTGCATGATGACAACCTCGTCTTTCACCTGTATAACCGAGATTGCCCAACCATTGTTACTTTAGACGTCCCGGTCATCGGCTTAGCCTTCCTCTATATGATGTAGAGCACTCCTAGGGGCGTACCAATCCTGACTCGAACAGCACTTGTGATAAATGCCAACAACGCAGCCCGCGTTGCGGGAAAGCATAATAGCAAGCCGGGAGCGCATGCCTCCCGGTTTTTGGTGTGTGCGCATACGAGAGCCAAGCATCGCATGTTCGGCGCAGCCGGCGCAGTATGTAGCTATCGATCTGCCTGGTCCCTTTTCTCTGCGGTTGCCGCTCGGTATCTGGACCGCAGAAGCCGATGAATTCAGCGTCCTCTTCCAAGAGTGGGGTCAGCGCACCGGGCGTCTGGCGCGCCTGGCGGTAGGCGAATCGATTTCCGTCATCGGTCCTTTGGGGAACGCTTTCGGCATACCAGCTGGTGGTGCGCGAGCGGTCATCGTTGCCGGCGGCCTAGGGGTCGCAGCTTTTTGGCTGCTTGCGAAGGAGCTGCGCGCCGCGCGAGTTGATACGACGATCATCTTGGGAGCACGCAGCAAAGCACACATCATCGGTGCCAAGGAGCTTGCCGCCTTCGGTCATCCGCTTGAGATCTGCACTGACGACGGCAGCGCCGGATTTCATGGCAACGTCATTGCGCGACTCGCCACGCTGCGGGCACCGGACATTATGTACGGCTGCGGGCCGCCCGCCATGTTGCGGGCACTTTGTAACCATGCTAACCAGCGTGGGATCGAGTGCCAGGTTTCGCTCGAAGAAACGTTTGCATGTTCAATGGGAACCTGTTGGGGCTGCGTCGTGCCGGTGCGGCGGGCTTGCAAGCAAGGCACGCAATACCCCAAAGCCCCGGGTGAAAAGCGCGATCACGACTTCGCGCGCGTCTGCGCGGACGGTACGGTTTTCGCGGCATCCGATCTGCGCTGGCCCGCATGAACAAAAACGCTGCGCTTGATTTAAGGCTGAGGATCGGCACGGCGGTGCTCAAGAACCCCGTCATCGCAGCCAGCGGCTGTTACAATCGTGGTGCCGAATATGCACGCATCGTTGACGTCAGCCAGTACGGCGCGATCACGTTAAAGAGCGTGACTCGAGAACCGCGTCTTGGCAACGATATGCCGCGTATAATGTCCACACCCGGCGGCATGCTCAATGCGATCGGTTTACAGGGGCCCGGCATCGAGCACTTCATCGCGCACGAAGCGCCCAAGCTGGCGACCGTACCCACCGCGATCATCGCAAGCGTCGCCGGTTTTTCCGTTGATGAATTCGTCTACGTCGCCAGCCGCATGGATGGTTTGCCGAATGTGGTTGCACTCGAGCTCGACGTATCGTGCCCCAACGTTGATCGTGAGGGGCGATGTTTTGCCGCGGAGCCGGAAACAATCGCAGCGGTTGTTTCTGCGGTAAAGGCTCGCGTCTCGCTTCCGGTCATCGCGAAACTTATGCCGAACGTGGCCGATTTGAAGCCCATCGCCAAGGCGGCGCAGGAAGCCGGTGCCGACGCCCTCTCCCTCATCAACGCGGTGCGCGGCATGGTCATAGACGTGAAAACGGCCCGGCCGTTGCTGGCAAACGTGTCCGGGGGCCTCAGCGGGCCCGCGATTCGCCCGATCGCCGTTCAAGCCGTGTGGGAAACAGCAAGCGTGGTGACGATTCCCTTGATCGGCATGGGCGGCATAGAAACCGGCGCTGACGCGCTCGAATTCTTGTTTGCAGGTGCAAGCGGCATCGCAATCGGAACGGCAAACTTTCGGAATCCGCTCGTACACATCGAGGTCCTGGCGGCCATACGGCAAGCGATGCTCGAGCGTAGATTCGACACAGTGAGCTCGTTGATAGGTCTCGCCAGGCCTGAGGCGCACTCCGTGCGGGCGAAGGAATAACTTTGACGCAGTTGATCATCGCTTTAGACGAACCAACCCTCGACCGAGCGCGTGACGTTTTCCGCCACACCGCGTCCGACGTGCAATGGTATAAAGTCGGGTACCAAGCTTATTACTCCTATGGCGAGCAGATCTTAGCCGAGTTGCGCGAAGCGCGCCGCTCTGTGTTCCTCGATCTCAAGCTGCACGACATTCCGAATACCGTCGCCGCCGCGGTGCGCAGCGTCGCACGCTCGGGTGCTGCCTTGCTCTCGGTCCACGCCGAGGGCGGCCGTGCGATGTTGCAGGCTGCGGCTCAGGCTCGCGATGAGATGCGAGCGGTTGGCCGCAACCTCCAGATCGCGGCGGTCACCATGCTGACCAGCCTAAAGCAAGATGACTTGCGCGAGATCGGCATCGATCGCACGCCTCACCAATTGGTGAGCATCCGCAGCGGGCTTGCTGCGGAGTGCGGACTGAACGGAGCGATATGCGCTGTCGAAGATGTCGCAGTCGTGCGTGCGCGCACCGATCCGGGTTTCATAGTGATCTGCCCAGGCATCCGTTTCAGCGGTGAAGACACCGACGACCAAAAACGCGTCGCTACTCCGGCGGATGCCGTCCTGGCGGGCGCCGATTTTATCGTGGTCGGCCGATCCGTAACCAAAGCGCCCGATCCGCGGCTTGCTGTCCGAGCGATCATGGACGAGTTACAAACGGCTGAAGCATCCAAACCTGCCGCTATGCGTCCCCTGTGACCAGCGAGGAACTGCTCGCGCTGCTCGAGCGGCGGGGTGCTTTGCTGCGCGGCCATTTCCTGTTGTCGTCGGGCCGGCACAGCGATCGCTTCATACAAAAATTTCGAATCTTTGAAGATCCGCCGACCGCCGAAGCAGTGTGTGCTGCCTTAGCCGAGTTGCTGCGGCCTTACCAAGCGAACGTGGTCGTATCCGCAGCCGTTGGCGGCATTCTGCCGGGGTACATCGTCGCAAAGAACCTCGGTGTGCGCGACATCTTCATTGAAAAAGAGGCGGGGCTTCCCGTCCTGCGGCGGGGCTTCACGATCAAAAACGGCGAGCGAGCGGTTGTCATCGAAGACGTGTTGACGACCGGCAAATCGAGCGGCGAAGTCGCCGACGTGGTTAGCGCGAACGGCGGCGAAGTGGCCGCAATCGGCACTGTGGTGAAAAGAGGCAATGCCCAACTGCCGTACCCAGTGATCGCTCTTTTGGAGTTGCCTCTGGCCGACTATGCGCCCGAAAGCTGTTCCTTGTGCGCGCAAGGCCTGGCACTGGAAGACCCGGGCAGCCGGAGAATTGCGAGCTTGAAACCCTGACGGGCCGGATGTAGAATAAACCCACAGGGTTCGAGAGGCGTTTGCGTATGTTTAAAACGATTGTGCTTGCAGTGCTGGCTTTTATCATGATTTGTAGTGCAAGCTCTTCCCAAGCCGCCGATTACCAGGGCCGGTTAGTTGACGGCCATGTTTTTGGTGCCACGGTATACGGTCCGCAAGGAGCGGAGCCCGCGGTCGTCGCCTTCCGTCGCGATGAAGCGCGCGTTCAGCTGCTGGATGGCGAGTCGCTTATGATTGTTTTGTACAACCGCAATCTGGATGACCTCCATTTCGTCACCGGCAAAGCGCTGGATGGCCGTTTTTACCGGCTCGATCTCAACGAGAGTGCGTGGCTATATGGAAGCGGCTTTGATCCGTTTTTCATGCCGTATGCGCCGAACAACATGGGCGGACCACAGCCATGGGTCGGGCGTCACCGCGGTCCTCGTTCCGGCGACTAGTCAGTCGGCAAGAACGACGTTAGAAACGACTTGCGTACCTAAATGATGCGCAGTCAGTAATTCGACGATGGCGGCGTGCGAGGCGTTCAGGTCCAATAATTGCGCCGCATCAACACCATGACGCACGCTAATCGCTGCGGCCGTCAGGTGTTTGGCGAGTTCGGGCGCGAGCGTACCTGCCGCTGCCAACGCTAAAGCCTCTGATGAGGTAAGCTCTCCGATCACGCCATCGCTCCCAGCCGGGATTCCGCCTGTCTCACTCGGGTAGATGAGCCGCACGGCGCGCATCGCCGCCGCCAGTGCTCGGGCCGCTTCGGCAGCGTCGATGGGCGCTGACACACCGGAAACTCCGGCGCCCGCAGCGCCGAAGATCGGAATGTAGCCCTCCTGGAGCAGCAGGGAAAGCAACTGCGCGTTCACGCTGCGCACGATGCCTTGACCGCTTTCGTCCGTCGACAACATGAGGGTGCTGGCCGACGCGCCGTCGATCGCGACCGCTTCGCCACCGATGCGATTGATGAGACTGACCAAACGCGATCCGCAGTTGCGTGCGAACACCTCGTGCACGACGAGCGGCCAGACGCCGAGGCGCCGCATAAAAACTAAGTCCTGAACGAGCGTGGGCGATTCGGCTGATTGAGAATCTACCCACACGACGATCGTTCTGCCGATGAACGGCTTCGCGCTCGGTAGAGCTTCCGGGTCTGGGTCTCGCAGAACATCCATATTTCCGATAACGGTACCTCTCCTTAATACGTTATCGTCGTCTTAACACTAGATTCAGCACCAATGTTAATATGACGGACAGCAAAAGCGAGCTTCCCAAGGGGAACCATACCTGCCAACCGCGGCCGCTCCAGGTGAAATCTCCTGGCAGCGAACCGAAACGAAGACTGCGCGCAAAGGTGAGCAGCAAACCCAGAATCACGATGACGATTCCGAGTACGATGAGCGTTCGACCAAATGTCTCAGAGTAGTTTTGCATCGTCACTCGTTGGCTTTTTCGCAATCGGCTCCATATCATCTTCAGGCTGGTCGCCGCCGTTCGCGTTTATCAGCGCGATAGCCGCCTTTGCGCCCGATTGTATGAACGTTTCAATGCCGTTGCTGACCCTGTCGAATATGGCGGGCAGCGCCGCCTCTTCCTGCGGCGTAAACGTGCCGAGCACGTGCCCGATGGGGTCCATGCCCGAGCGTCCGATACCGATCCGCAACCGTGGGAACTCGTTTGAATGCAAAGCCGCGATGATCGACTTTAAACCGTTGTGGCCGCCGTCGCTGCCGCTGCGGCGAAAACGCAAGCGGCCAAAGGGCAAGTTGATGTCGTCGCAGACGACCAGAATGCTGCTGATGGGGAAGTGAAAAAATGACGCGCACAAAGCGACGCTCTCACCGCTGTCGTTCACGAAAGTTTGTGGTAAGAGCAAAACAGCGTTGAGCGACGCTGCATCCAAGAAGCGTGCCTGAAATTTCGAACGCCAGCCGCTTTCTCCATGGCGTTCTGCCAGTGCTTCAAGCGCTCGAAAGCCGACATTGTGGCGCGTTTTGCGATATTGGGGTCCGGGATTTCCCAGACCCACAATAAGGCATTTACGCGGCGAATCGTTGGCCAGGCGGCCTTACTCCGCTGGTGTTTCTTCCGGCTTCTTCTCGCCGATCAGCTCGGGCTCGGCAGCAACGGCCGCGACAGCGGGCGCCACTTCCTCCGCCTTCGACGGCGGCAGGATGGACACGATGATTTCGTTGGGGTCTTCATCGATCGTGACTCCTTGCGGCGCCTTTAGATCGCGCGCATGAACCGTGTCGAACATGTTGAGCGAGCTGACATCCACTTCGATAGAGTCGGGGATGTCGGTGGGCAACGCTGTGATTGCTACCTCGCGCAGGACGAAGTCCAGGATGCCGCCCTCTTTGACGCCCGGCGCAGCTCCAACGATGACGAGCGGCACGCGCGCATCGACTACCTCATCGAGGCTGATAGCGTGTAAATCGACGTGGATGAGCCGTTTGGTCACGACGTCGTGTTGACGATCTTGCACGATGACCGGCGTCGATCCGCGCCCTTCGATTTCCAGATTCAAGACCGTGCTCGAGCCGTGGCCGTGCAGAGCAACGCGTAAGTCGCGGGCATCAATGGACACGGGCAGCGGCGCGCCGAAGCCGCGTCCGTACACCACCCCGGGAACGGTCCCGTTGCGTCGCAGTTCCTTTGCGGCGCGAGTGCCGCTTTCAGTCCGCGGTTTGGCCTTTACCGTACTTTGTTCCATATCTCTTCCTCACGTTGCGGCCGGCGCGAACGAAGCGTCCAACTCCGGCTTATTTGTTTTTTTTTGGTCCTTGTCGTCAGGCTTTTCTCCGTCGGAGTCATCACGCGACTCAAACAACGGTCCTTCGGCGCCTGACTGCGACTCCGCGAGTTCCGCTTCTTGCTGCTCGTAGATCTCGGAGACGGAACGGTTGACCGAAATCCGTTTTATGGAATCAGCCAAGAGCCGGCCTACCGAGAGCACGCGAATCTTGTCTCCGCATATTTCAGCGGGTACCGGAATCGTATTGGTGACGATCACTTCGCTGATCGGCGAGTCGATCAGCTTTTGCGCGGCGCCAGCTGCGAAGATGCCGTGCGTCGCGCAGGTGATGATAGACGTCGCACCACGCTCGAGCAGCGCTTCAGCTGCTTTGACCAGCGTACCGCCGGTGGATATCATGTCGTCGATGATGATCGCGGTCTTGTCTTTGAGGTCGCCGACCACTTCACTAACCTCGTTGGCGTCGGGCCGCGGCCTTCGTTTGAAGACGATGGCGACTGAGGTCTGCAACTTGCGTGCGAAGGTCTCGGCGCGCGCCACGCCGCCGGCGTCAGGTGAGACCACGACACAGCTGGGGCCGCGTAATTTCTTCTTATTGATCAAATATTGGGCGAGAATGAAGCTCGCGGTTAGGTTGTCCACGGGTTCATCGAAGAAACCTTGGATTTGCGCGGCGTGCAAGTCTATCGTCAGCACGCGTTGCACGCCCGCGGTGGACAGCAGGTTCGCTACCAGCTTAGCGGAGATCGGCTCGCGCCCTTTGGTTTTCTTGTCCTGCTTGGCGTAACCATAATAAGGGATGACTGCCGTGATGCGATAGGCTGAAGCACGGCGCAGGGCGTCGATCATCAGCAACATCTCCATCAACGAATCGTTGACGGATTTGTGGTTTTCCGGCGGCTTGCAGATGGATTGTACGACGAAAACATCGGCGCCGCGAACGTTTTCCCGAATTTCCACCCGGCATTCTTCGTTCGCGAACGTCGTCACCAACGCGTTGCCGACGTGAGTGCCCATGTAGCGGGCTATCTCTTCGGCAAGCGCGCGGTTCGAATTGCCTGCGAAGAGGACCGGTTTTGCCGTGGCCATAACAGCGGTCTCCCGTAGTAAGTAAGCTTGCGAGCGCAATTTCGCAGGCCTCTACTCTCGTTCTCCGAAGTATCGCAGGCAGTCCTTGAGAGCCTAGCTGCTTCCTATGCCAAAATTCCAAGTCGTTTCACCATTTCAGCCATCCGGCGACCAGCCGCAGGCCATCGTGCGCCTTTCGGAGGGTATTTCGCGGGGCGAGCGTGCGCAAACGCTGCTCGGGGTCACCGGCAGCGGCAAGACGGCCACGATGGCTTGGACGGTCGAGCGCGTGCAAAAACCCACGCTCGTCTTGTGCCACAACAAGACGCTTGCGGCCCAGCTGTGCAGCGAGTTCAAAGAGTTGTTCCCCAACAATGCGGTCGAATATTTCGTCTCGTATTTCGATTACTATCAACCGGAAGCGTACATCGCATCGACCGATACCTATATCGAAAAAGATTCCTCGATCAACGACGAGATCGAGCGTCTGCGGCATTCCGCCACGCAGTCGTTGCTCACCAGGCGCGACACGATCATCGTCGCCTCGGTGTCATGCATCTTCGGTCTCGGCTCACCCTCGGACTACATGGAGATGTCGCTCAAGCTGCGCACCGGTGAGGAACACGACCGTGACCGCCTGCTGCGCAAGCTCGTGGACATGCAGTACACGCGCAACGACATCGGGCTCGTACGCGGAACCTTCCGCGTGCGCGGTGACGTGCTCGAGTTCGTGGCAGTTGACGACGAGATCGTCACCCGTCTGGATTTCTTCGGCGACCAGCTGGAACACATCACGCGCGTCAACCAGATAACAGGCGAGCTGATCGAGGATGTCGACGAGATGACGATCTTCCCGGCTAAGCACTTCATCACGCCTGAAGAAAAGCTGCTGCGCGCCGTCACCAGCATCGAAGCCGAACTCGAAGAGCGCTTGGCATATTTCAAAGCGCAGGGTAAGTTGCTCGAAGCGCAACGTTTGGAGATGCGCACGCGAAATGATTTGGAAATGCTCCGCGAGTTCGGGTATTGCAACGGCATTGAAAACTACTCGCGTCATCTGACCGGGCGCGCCCCCGGCCAGACGCCCTTTTGCTTGCTCGATTTTTTCCCTGACGACTGGCTGATCTTTGTCGACGAATCGCACGTCACGCTTCCCCAAGTGCACGGTATGTATTACGGTGACCGATCGCGCAAAGAAGTGCTGGTCGAGTACGGATTTCGTCTGCCTTCGGCGGTCGATAACCGCCCGCTGACCTTTGAAGAGTTCGACAAGCACGTCAATCAGATCGTCTACGTGTCCGCGACGCCGAGCCAATACGAGCGCAAACACTGCAGCCAGCTGGTGGAGCAAATCATCCGTCCTACCGGACTCGTTGATCCGCAAGTCGTGCTGCGACCGACCAAGGGTCAAGTCGACGATTTGATGGACGAAATCCGCAAGCGGGCGCTGCTCAAAGAACGCGTGCTCGTCACGACGTTGACAAAAAAAATGGCCGAGGACCTCACGGACTATCTTTTAGAAATGGACGTGCGCGCAAAATATTTGCATTCGGAGATCGAGACGCTCGAGCGCATCGCTATCTTGCGCGATCTCAGATTAGGCGAATTCGATTGCTTGGTGGGCATCAACTTGCTGCGTGAGGGCTTGGATCTACCCGAGGTTTCGCTCGTTGCCATTCTCGATGCCGATAAGGAAGGCTATCTGCGCTCCGAAACTTCGCTGATACAGACGATCGGCCGTGCGGCGCGCCACGTCAGCGGTATGGTGCTGATGTATGCGGATAACGTGACGCAGTCTATGGAGCGAGCCATCAGTGAGACCGAGCGGCGTCGCGAGAAGCAGCTTGCGTACAATGCTGAGCACGGCATCGATCCGCAAAGCATCAGGAAGACGGTGCGGGATATTTTGACCGACGCGTACGGCAGCGCGGAGCACCGCGCGCGCACGGGCGGCGGTCGTCAGCTCAAAGACGTGCCGCGCGACGTGCTCCTTGCGACGTGTGTGAAACTTGAAAAAGAGATGAAAGAAGCAGCGAGCAAGCTCGAGTTCGAAAAAGCGGCGGCGCTGCGCGACGAGCTCTGGGAATTGCGTAAGCAACTACCGGACGCAGGCGACCCGTCCTTCTCGCGCAAGGCGCCTAAGGTGTTTGGCGAAGCGCTGCGTGAGGCCGCGCTCTTCTAACGTAGGGCGAGCGTTTAGGCTCGCCTTCTCAATGCGCGATCTTGGGCGCTATCTGCTCGGGCGTCAGCGACTTCGTGCTCGTGGCCGTCTCCCACACCTGCAGCCGCCCGCGTTTCTGTTGCGAACGGTAGCTCACACGTGCTTTGAGACGGCAATAAATTTCTAAGGCGGCCGTCGCCGCGATCCAATGAACTCGCGTCCATTGGCGGCCGACCTGCGGCAAAGCCGCTTTAAAAACGGGCCACATACGCATCGTGGAAACGGGCACATTGTGATCGTGCATGATCGCGAGGTTGCCGACGATGCAGTGCAGGCGTTGCGAAACAAAATCGGACAACGTTTCCGGCCCTTTGTTGTGGACGATCGCGTCCTGCGAGTACGCCACTTTGTAGCCCGCGGAGCGTATGAGTTGATGTACGGACAGCTCGTCACATATGGCGCTCGGATTCAAGCGCCGGAAAACGTTGCGGAAGGCGATCAACTCGCCCATCTTCGGATCGTTAAGCGAAATTTCGTGGTGCAGCGTCCACATCAGGTTGGAAGCAAAACCGAAGAAGTTCTTCGTCGTGTTCATTGGGATCGCGTGGGCGCCCGCCATGCCGACTTCGGGATCCTCAAAGGGTGCGAGCAGCGCTGCCAGGGTGGTCGGCTCGAGGATGATGTCGGCGCTCGATACGATGAGAATTTCTTCGGTCGCCGAAAGCAAGAACTGATTGACCGCGGCAGTCTTGCCGGCGCGATCGGGTTCTTCAAAAAGGATTATGCGCGGATCGCTGCGCGAGTAAGCGGAGACGATTTCAGCGGTGCGGTCGGTGCAGCCGCTGGCGACGACGACAACCCGGGCAATGCGCTCGCCGGCGGTCTGCGCCAAAATGCTATCCAAGAGCGCGCCGATGTTGCGCTCTTCATTATATGCCATCACACCGATGGCGGCTTGAATAGGCATTAAAACGCTCTTGGCCTTCGTCATTTCGGGGAACAGTCCGGATGATTTTCCATCGGCAACAGCCAGTGAATCGTTGAGGCCGTCCTGCGGCCCGGGAAGCGGGCGCAGCCGCAGTCGTGCCGATATCCACTCATATGAAAGCTGTGATCCTGGCAGGCGGTTATGGCACGCGCATAAGCGAGGAGACCATGCTGCGCCCGAAGCCTATGGTCGAGATAGGCGGCAAACCGGTTCTGTGGCACATCCTGAAGATCTACTCGGCCCAGGGTATCAACGATTTCATCATCTGCTGCGGCTACAAAGGCTACATGATCAAGGAGTATTTCGCCAATTACGCTCTGCACTCGTCGGATGTCACGTTTGACATGCAGCGAAACGCGATGCACGTCCATCAAAATAGCGCCGAACCATGGACCGTGACGCTGGTGGACACGGGTGAGGAGACGCTCACCGGAGGCCGCCTCAAGCGTGTGCGCGCTTATATCGGCGATGAAGATTTTTGTTTCACGTATGGCGACGGCGTCAGCGACGTCAACCTGCATTCGCTCATCGCATTCCATCAAGCGCAAAAAACCTTGGCGACGGTGACGGCCACCCAACCCCCGGGCCGCTTCGGCGTGCTCGCCGTCGACCGGCAAAAGATCACTGCGTTTGACGAGAAGCCGCAAAACGGCGGCGGTTTCATCAATGGCGGCTACTTCGTGCTGGCTCCTAAAGTGTTGGACTATATCGAGGGCGATGCGACTGCATGGGAGCGCGAACCGATGGAACGCCTGGCGCGGGAGGGAAATCTCGCGGCCTACATCCACACCGGCTTTTGGCAGCCGCTGGATACGCTGCGCGACAAGCTGCTGCTCAACGACCTGTGGACGTCTGGAAAGGCTCCGTGGAAGATCTGGAAGTAAGCCCGGCTTTTTGGCAGGGTAAGCGAGTCTTCGTAACCGGACACACAGGATTTAAGGGCAGCTGGCTAAGCCTCTGGCTCTTGCGGCTGGGCGCGCATGTATCCGGATACGCGCAGGCGGCGTCGACAGAGCCCAGTTTATTCAGCGATGCCGGCCTCGCGCACGAGATCGAATCAACGCAAGCCGACATCCGCGATCTCGAGCGCTTGCGCGTTACCCTACGTGCCCAAAAACCGGAAATCGTGATCCATATGGCCGCGCAGGCTATGGTCTACGAATCTTATCAGCAGCCCGTTGAAACGTATGCCACAAATGTTTTGGGAACGGCAAACCTGCTCGAGGCTCTACGCACGACTGCGGGTGCACGCGTTGCGCTCATCGTCACCAGCGATAAGTGCTACCGCCTTGACTGCGGCGATGAACGGCACGTCGAAGAGGACGCCTTGGGCGGTCGCGATCCTTACTCAGCCAGCAAAGCGTGCGCAGAAATAGTCACCGCGGCTTACCGCGCTTCTTTTTTTTCGTTAGCTGCTGTCAATGCGTCGGGTCCGGCAGTCGCAAGCGCCCGCGCCGGCAACGTCATCGGAGGCGGAGATTGGGCGCCTCACCGCCTTGTGCCCGACGCGGTGGCCGCGTTTCATCAGGGCGCCACGCTGCAGCTGCGCAACCCGCAGGCCATCCGGCCCTGGCAGTACGTGCTCGATCCGTTGCACGGCTATCTGTTGCTCGCTCAACGAATGTTCACGGGTGCTTCGGCTTTTGCTCGCGCGTGGAATTTCGGTCCGCCCGCTAGCCACGAAATCAGCGTCGAAGCGCTCATCCGCGAGTTTGCGGAGCCGTGGGGAGCGCAAGCACGCTGGCAAGCCGTCAGCGAAACTGGCGTGTACGAAGCACCCGCTCTCCGTCTCGACAGCGGGCGCGCGCAGCGTGAGCTAGGCTGGCGCGCACGCGTACCTCTTGCTGACGCGCTCGACGCCACGGCGTGCTGGTATCGGGCTTATTTTTCGGGCGAGAGCGCCAAGTCGCTCGTAGAAGCGGAAATCCAGCGTTTCGAACGGTCGCGCGTCACGTGATAGCGCACTGCCGCTTTTGCCGCGCGTCTCTGCACCATGTCATCGTCGACTTGGGATTGTCACCGTTATCCAACGCGCTGCTCACGCGCGAACGGCTGAACGAACCTGAAACGCTTTTTCCGTTGCGCCCACTCGTCTGCGAGAGCTGCTGGCTTGTCCAGTTGCCCGAATTTGAAACGCCGGACAAGATCTTTGGCGACTACGTTTACTTCTCGTCGTACTCGACCACCTGGCGCGAGCACGTCGAGCGTTATGCTACGGATATCATACAACGGCTGCAACTCGGAGAGCGAAGCTTGGTAGCGGAAGTGGGCAGCAATGACGGCCATCTGCTGCAATGTTTTTTGCGCAGTAAGATACCGGTGCTAGGCATCGAGCCGGCCGCTAACGTGGCGGCAACAGCCGTGAGCAGCGGCGTGCGCAACGAAGTCGCTTTTTTCGGTGAGCGTACAGCCGAGCGGCTGCAAGAGATCTACGGCAAGGCCGACCTCATCGTGGCCAACAACGTCTTGGCGCACGTTCCCGCGCTGAACGACTTCATCGCAGGGCTGCGCGAATTTCTCAAACCCGGCGGCACGCTCACTCTGGAAATTCCGCATCTGCTGCGTCTTATCGAGCGCACCGAATTCGATACGATCTATCACGAGCATTTTTCGTACTTCTCACTCAGCGTCGTGCGGCGTATTTTTGCCGCCCATGGCTTGGACATCACTGACGTGGAAGAATTACCGACGCACGGCGGCTCGCTGCGAATCTATGCTTCGCACGCCCTGGCTGCGCGAAAACCTTCCGCTGCGGTGCAAACCATTGAGGCCGCTGAGAGATCGGCCGGTCTGGAGACACTGGCGGCATACGAGCGCTTTGCACTCGCCGTTGTCAAGGCCAAGGCTGCGTTGCTGGATTTTTTTCGGACGAGCCAATCGCAAGGATTGACCATCGCGGGCTATGGGGCACCGGCTAAGGCGACGACCCTCTTGAACTACTGCGGAATCGACAGCGATTTGTTGCCCTACACGGTCGATCGAAATCCGGTCAAGCAAGGCCGCTATATTCCCGGCGTCAAGATCCCCATCGAGACGCCGGAAACTCTCATCGCCCGCAAACCGCTCTACGTGCTGGTGCTGCCATGGAACTGGGCGTCTGAGATAGTCGAGCAAATGTTCGCGGTGAAGCAATGGGGCGGCAAGTTCGTCGTTCCCATCCCGTCAGTTGCGCTGCTTGGGTAGAAGCTCTCAGCTAGCGGTGCTTGAATAGAAAGCCGCAAGCAGCGGAGACCTCAAGGGCACAGCCACTAAACGAGTGCGATAGTAGTGTTAACCTCGCGCAGCAGGCGCAGATTTTCATCACGATAGTTGGGATTCATCAGGATGGCGCTTATGATCCCGCGCTCGCCGAGTTGCTCTACCCCGACCACGGGATGGCCGGTTCCACCCACAAAGCGTCCTTGCTTGTCGGGACTCACGTCAACCACACAGTCGATCGTTGAACCATCAGGGTCGAGCAGGTTCAGAAAAGTTACACCCTTCGCACCCGCGCCCCAGATAGCTACCTTGCCTTTGCTGCGCAGCGCGTGGATTTGGTCGAGCCAGCGCTCGCGCTCGCGCGGCTCTGCACGAGCGAAGGACCCGGCCAGGCCGAGAATTTCGCCCGGATCGTCAAGCTCTGTGTTCTCAGCTACTTCCGGAAGCGCTTCGAACCACAGATACTGTCCGCCAAAAACGTGATTCACCCTGGAAACCGCAAACCCGGCTCGATTGAACGCGCTTCGTAAAGACTCGTCGCTGAAGTACGAACAGTGCTCGTAGAAAAAATCCCAAAAGACTTCATTGCGTAAAATCCACGTCACGCTCGGCGTTTCAAAAAACACGCGCGCATTGTCCGTCTGCAAGATAGCGGCGCGCACGGAACGCAAGAGGGCCAGCGGGTGAGCGATGTGTTCGATGACGTGGCGGCACACGATGACCTCCGCGCGCAGGACGGCGTCTTCGGGTTGAAAGTAACGCGGTACGTAGCGCACCCGGCCATCCAAAGCATACTCAGGCCCCGAGTAAGCAGGGTCGAACCCTATGCCCTGGCTGCGCGGGGCAGCGCGGACCAGGCGCTCTAAAAACCAGCCGTTCCCGCTTCCCACTTCGACGATGGTGCAATCGCGAATGCCCACCTCGTGCACGAGATGGCGGATATGTCCGTCGAGATAACCCGTGAACTGCGCGGAATGCGTTTGATTGTTGTCATATCCTCGGGCATAGGTAGCCTTCGCTGGTTCGAAAGCCGCATTGAAAATGAAGCCGCAGGCTGCACAGGCCTGGATCTGAAGCGACGCGCGTTCAACATTTAGGGCATCCGTCCGATATTTGAAGAGAACGTTTTGAAAAACGGGAACAGCATCACGCTGCACAACAGGAATGAACTCAGTGGCCAGGCATATCGGACACTGCGTGGCACGAAGGGACCGCATACAATGAGCCATTCGGCTCGCCGCGTCTGCTGCCATGCACGCTAGGAAAAAGGCGTGGACGTAAACGATCCGTCAAACGCGCAAGCAATTGCGCGCATGCAGTCAGACGAGCGCCTCAGGCTCGCGGCAGATGAGTTCGTTGCTCGTAGTTGCGAGCACCGCTATTCGTATAATTTTTCATGGCTTGGCCGGCCGGTCATTCAGTATCCGCAAGACCTGGTCGCCTTGCAAGAAATCATTTGGACGGAGCGGCCCCAGTTGATCGTGGAAACGGGAATCGCGCACGGCGGTTCGACGGTGTTCTACGCTTCGATGTTGGAACTCGTGGGCGGAGCCGGCCGCGTGGTCGCCGTGGACATCGACATCCGGCCGCACAACCGTGCCGCGATCGAACAGCACTCGTTCTCCCGGCGCATCCAGCTCATCGAGGGCTCCTCGGTGGACCAGCACGTGGTCGAACAAGTCCGCGCGGCGGCGCACGGAATCGCCAATGTCATGCTAGTTTTGGATTCCAACCACACGCGCGAGCACGTGCTTCACGAGCTGGAGCTGTACTCGCCGCTCGTGAAAGCAGGCCAGCACATCGTGGTGTTTGACACGATCATCGAACAGCTTCCGCCTGAAGCGCTGGGCGAGCGCCCCTGGGGACGCGGCAACAGTCCGCACACCGCCGTGCAAGAATTTTTGCGGCACAACGACCGCTTCGTCGTGGACGTGCAGCGCGAGGCCAAGCTTTTGATATCAGTCGCACCTGGTGGCTACTTGCGCTGCATCAAAGATTGAGCGACAGCGTCACCACGATCATCCCGACATATCGCCGTCCGCAACGGTTACGCCGCGCTATTTTGAGCGCGTTGTCTCAAACCCACGCAGACGTGCACGTGTGCGTGTACGATAACGCTTCGGGTGACGACACGGCAGCCGTCGTCGCGCAGCTCGCAGCAGGCGACCCCCGCGTTAGCTACTACTGTCAGGAACGGCACGTCGACGTCGTGCGCAATTTTCTCGTCGGCATGCAGCGGGTCGCGACGCCATATTTCTCCTTTTTGTCCGACGACGACGTGCTGTTTCCAACCTTTTATGCCTCGGCGATCGCCAAACTGGACGCCGAGCCGGCCGCCCTGTTCGCTGCGGGCTCGGCCATAGAATTCGACGAAACCGGAACCGTTCGCTATGCGCCTTTGGCGTTTTGGAATCGCGAAGGAACGTTCAAGCCGCCTGAGGGTTTCCTCGCGATGCTGCAAAACCGACACCCAACCTGGACTGCCGTTCTGTTTCGTAAGGAAGCACTCGAACAGGCAGGCACTCTCGACGCTGAAATGGGCGGACCCGTCGACTTGGATTACGAGCTTTCTATCGCAGCCCGCTTTCCTTATGTGACGTTCTTCGAGCCGAGCGCTGCCTACGTCCACCACGGCGACCGCGTTTCAGCGGTCGAAGATGCGAGCGTTATCGCTAGCTACCAGCGCATGGCGGACAAGTTGAGCGCAGACGCGCGCATCGATGACTCGCTGCGCGCGCAGCTGCCCAGGCTCTTGGAGCGCCAAATGCGATTGAAGCTCTACGAAATCGCTTTCAAATCGGTTGTCGCCGGCAAGGACGAGAACGCTCTCGCAGCAGCAGCTCTCTTGCGTTCGAAGTTCAGGCGTCCGCTCGTGGCTGCGTGCATTGAAACCACAGCACGGAGCAGCGCGCGCATCGGCGGGTTGCGGCAGGCGCTGGCGGATATKGAGCGCTGGCGCTTGCGCAGGCGTTCGGCGCAGACCCGCAAGCGGCTACTGGCAACCGTGGGCAGCGACGGTTCCGCCTACGCCAGGTTTTTGCAGCGTTGAAACACGAGCAGCGTCGATGCGGCTAATCGTACTAGGCGCGCACGGTCAAGTTGGCAGTGCGCTGGCAAAGGTGGCGCATGCGCTGGGCTTCGATGTTCGCGCGCTGGGTCGCGACGAATGCGATGTCAACGATGAGGAGTCGCTGCGCAGAGCCTTTCGAGATTTGGCGCCGGGCGACACCGTCGTCAATGCGGCGGCAAAACTCGGGACCGGCGAGGCGCAAACCGACCCACTGGAGCAGTTCCAGACCAACGTGCGCGGCGCTATGCTCGTGGCGTTGCACGCGCTACGCCAGTCGGCCGCGGTCGTGCATTTCAGCACGGACTACGTTTTTGACGGCACAAAAGGCTCGCCGTATTTGGAAAGCGATGTCCCTAACCCGCTCAACATGTACGGCGCGCTCAAGCTCGCGAGCGAGATACTCGTGCGCGAGGCAAATCCTTCGCATTATATAGTTCGCATCTCCAGCGTCTTCGGTACGGCAAGGAGTACTTCGAAAGGCCCAAACTTCGTCGATCGCATGTTGCAAGCCGCCGGCCGTCCGCAAGAAGTTGCGGTCGACAATTCGATTGTCATGTCTCCCACATACGCTCACGACGCAGCCCAACTCACGCTCGAGTTGCTGCGCATTCGAGCGCCGGCCGGGATCTACCACGCCGCCAACACCGGCGCTTGCACCTGGCTCGAATTCACCAATGCCATCTTCGAACTCTCGGGTATCAACCGCCGCGCGGTAGCACGCGACACGGCGGCCGATCCGATCCCGCGTCCGGCGTACTCCGCTTTGGCAAGCGAACGGCTTGCGCGGCTCGGGCTTTCGCAGCGCATCTGGCGCGACGGCCTGGCGGCGTACTTGGCCGAGAGATCGTGATTCAATGGCGCATTCACTAGACACTGGGCCGTTTGCGATTCGCCTGATCGCGGGCGTCATCACCGCAGCCATTTTTTGGATTGTGGCCTTCGACTACGGATCGCTCGTCATAACGCGCTGGCTGCCGGACGCGCGTCCGCTGCAGCGTGTGAGCTTGGCGGGCACGGCCGGTTATGGGCTGTGGGGGATAGCCTTTGCAGGGCTCAGCCTCCCGCATTTGTTGAGCCCGCTAACCGCGTGGCTCGTGCTTATCACGGCAGTCGTGCTCGGCGCGGGAAGGCACTGGCGCAGATTACATGCATTGCGTACACAGTGGTTCAGCTGGCGTGCGCGAATCGCTGCGCTGGATTCACTTGGCCGCGCCTCACTCATGGTTGCACTGTGTGCTTTGATCACAGCCATCCTGGCGGCCGCACTGCCGGCGACGTGGTGGGACCCTATCGCGTACCATTTGCCCATTGTGTCCGCCGCGCTGCACGACGGCTTCTTTCACTTCGACCCGCAAATGGTCCAGTCGGGTTTTCCACTCTTGGGCGAATCAGCGGCGCTCGCGACCTACGCGATTGCCGGTGCGAGCGGTGCTGCCTTGGCCACGTTAGGAGCGGGTATCATACTTGGGCTTTTGGTGTGGTCGACCGCCGAGACTATCGCGCCTGACAGCGGTCCTCTGGCATTCGTACTGCTTGTCAGCAGCGCCCTCTGGTTGTGGCTTGCTCCCTCGTTCTACGTCGACGTGCCATTTGCGATGTTCGTGATTGCTGCGTTCGTGTCGCTCGCGTCGATGGAGCACGTCGCTGCGCCGTTACATGCCGCACTGCTTGGCGGCATGTTTATGGGCGGTGCAGCGTCGGTGAAATATTCGGGCTTACTCGCGCTCGTGGTCGGTCTCGCGTTGCTCCTTCGTTACAGCACCCGGCCGCAACGTCTGAACGCTTTGCTCGTCTTTCTGGCAGGTGCCGCAACAATCGCCACAGGTTGGTACGTCCGTGGACTCATCGTCGCTGCTGATCCGTTGTATCCGTTCTCATCGACGATAACCTCAAGCTCGCCCGCGCAGCGAGAGTTCGCGCTACGCTACGTTGACATGACGAAGCACTGGTGCGGCGCCGGCACCTCGCTCAACGATCTCGTCACCTTGCCGTACCGCATGCTCTTCGAACCCAGGCATTTTTGCGGAGATCCGGGCTACGCACTGCAAGTAGCCATCGTGTTCTTCATTGCGGCGGCTATCGTCGCACGCGCTTCGCGCACATTTGTTTTCGCCACGCTGGTGTTGACTGCGTTGTGGTTCTTGACGAGTCAACAGTGGCGTTTTGCGATTCCGGCGGTGGCGCTGTATGCGGCGGTCGCTGCCGCGGGCGTCAGCGTGAGCGGTCCGCGGCTGCGCCCGATCTTCGGATTCGTGCTTGTTGTGTTGTGCGGTTGGGGCGTATTGGTGAATTGGATTCCAGCGACGCAATCGCAGGCGTCCTCAAGTCTTGCGCCTGGTTTTGCACATATTTTAGGAAAGCTGACCGCGGATGACTATCTCGCTGCGCGGCTCGAAAGCTATAGCGCTGCGCGCTGGCTGGCGCAAAGACGTATTGCCGGTAACACGATCGCCGCGCTTGACGACGTGCGCGACTATTATTTTCCGAGAGGCACGACGTGGATCAATCCCTATTACCAGCAGGTGTGGTCACTGGACTGGAACGTGAGCACGGCCGCACGGTACCGCCCGCTACGGGCGCACGGTTTCGTCTACCTCGTCGCCAACGAACATCCGGCATATCTCCATCGTACTCCGACCGGGGTTGATTGGGCTGTCTTTCAGACCGATACGCAACACAGGTTGCACAAAGTGTTCAGTCAACATGAAGTCTCGATCTACGAGTTGCGTGGCCTGCCATGAACCGGCGCATGCTCTTTTGGTTCGGTTTAATGCTGGTTGTTGCCATCGCCGGTTCGTGGTTGTGCAAAGCAACTGCGCTGGCGATGATTCCGCAGGCGACGGGCGCGGGCTACGCCGGCTTTTTGATGGGTCTTGGCTTACCGCTACCGATCGTGCAAGTCGCTCCCGGCTGGTACTCCATCATCGCCGTTTGGGGGACTTTTGCCGCGTTGGGATACTGCGGGTGGCAGTTTGCACGGTACATCAGCATCGAGCGGTCTCGTGTGCGTTGGGTGTATGCGAGTTATGCTCTCTTCGGGTTGGTGCTGACCTTTTTTAGCGTTACGCATTCTTTAGACTCGTACTATTACACGTTGTTCGCGCGTTTGTTTGGGGTGCACCACGTCAACCCGTATATCATACCGAATGCGATCCAACTGCCTGACCCAGTGTTGAATCAAAACCTCGTACCTCTGCACAACCCGCCGTTTCCCGATCCATACGGGCCAGGATTCACGTTGTTTGCGGGCCTCATCGGCAACCTTGAACGAAACGCGAGCCTGGGGGTAGCGTTGTGGAGTTGGCGGGTGATCGCCGTCGCGGCCACGATCGTCATCGCTTGGGGTTTGGCCCATTCGCTCCGTCGTAGGACAGACGTGGATCCCGCCCGGGGCGTAGCGATTTTCTTGTTCCATCCCCTCACGCTGTACGAAAGCGCGGTCGGCGGGCATAACGACTTGCTCATGATAGCACCGGCGGCGTGGGCACTCGTCCTCGCCGATAGTTGGCCGCTGGTAGCGGGTCTGTTGCTCGGAGTGGCTATCGCTATGAAATATTTCGCTGTCGTCTTGTTGCCGTTTCTCATCGTGCGCATAGCGCGCAAAGACAAGCTCAGCGCTGCGATTTGCGTGCTGCTGGCGCTCGCGGTTCCACTTTTGTGTTTTCGTCCGTTTGCTTTCGGCGCCGCGGGCGCCGGCACGCTGCAGACGGTGGCCTACAACTCATCCATGTCACTCGACTGGTTGCTGTCGCTGCCGTTATGGGCGATGCACGCGCCGGCAGTCTATCTCAAAGCGCTGCAATTGCTCCTGGTCGCCGCGTTCGCAGCCGTCACGCTCCTGGCGGTCGTGCACTATGCGCGGACGTTGCTGAAGCGCTACATCTACCGTTCCCTAACCGCTTTGCTCTACGCGCTGCCTGCTATACATCCGTGGTACGCGATGTGGCTTGTGCCAGTGACTGCCGAGCGCGGCCGTTGGGCTACCTTCGCCTGGTGGTTCGGCGCGCTTTCACTGCTCACGTATGGGCACGAGGCGGTACTTCCGACGCCACGCAACCATGACGTCTTTGTCTTGCTGATGCTTGTGCTGCTCATCGTACCCATTGTCATCGCGCGCCGTCGTGTAACACTGGACGAGGAGCCGCACACACAAACCGGCGGCACACATTAGAAGGTCGCCTTTGGCCGGGGCGAAATAGCGGCCCATCATGCGTGTCCTCAACCGATGTTCGAACGTCTTGTGTTCTTGCATCGCGCTGACTTTTTGGGTCGCACTCTGGAGTATCGCATTTTCGTTGAAGAGCGACGCCGGCGAAAACGAAAGCACCTTGTCGGGATTCCCGGTCCACAGCGTAACCCGTGAGCTGAGTCTAGAACGCAAGGTCAACCTTTCTCCTAACGCCGCCACGGCGCTGCGCGACGAGCTGGCGCTCTCGAGCCACGTGCATCGGATGGGCCAGCCGGCAGACTACCGCACTGCGGTTTACATGCGCAACCGCCTCGCAGCGGCCGGTTGGGATGCGCAAATCGTCACCTATGTTGTGCCGATCGCCTGGCCCACCGAGCAACGGCTCGAAATCGTGACGCCGGTTCACCGTTCGATAGATTTGTACGAGCCGGCACTGCCTGGCGATCCATGGTCGGCGGACCATGCCGCGATCGGCAAGCCCTATTCCGGATACAGCGCCGATGGGAACGTCACAGGTCAACTCGTTTTTGTCAATCGTGGGCTGAGCGCCGATTATGCGACGTTGGCACGCATGCACGTCAGCGTCCGTGGGGCGGTCGTCATCGCGCGCATGGGCGGCGGATTGAGAAATACGTTCAAAGCGATGCTGGCAGCCCGCATGGGTGCAAAAGCTGTGCTGTCGTTTCCGGAGCCATTCGTCGACGTGTACGACCCTAAGCTTCACGGCAAACCGTATCCGCTCGGTCCTCACCGTCCGATGGGCGGAGCATTGCGCAACACGATGCTCGGGCTACTGGATGAGTCGGGCGATCCCACCGTCGCCGGCCCGCCCTTGCCGGGCGCGAAGCACAAGCCGTACTCGCTTGTCAAAGTACCGCCTATTCCATTCAGCGCGATCACGCCTCTGGTAGCGCAGCAGCTTTTGCGCTCGCTCGACGGGCCCAAAGCGCCGCCCTCTTGGAAGACAAACGTCGCCGGCAACTTCTCCGTCGCGGGTTCTGAGCGCGTGCACTTCGTGCTGCGCAGCCGGCGTTTTTTCGGTCCGATATGGGATGTCATCGCAACGCTGCGCGGCGGCGTAGCCCCGAACGAATCGATTCTGATCGGCGGCCACCGCGACGCCTGGACCTACGGTGCAATCGATCCGGGTAGCGGTTCGGTAGCCCTGCTGCAGGTGGGAGATGCTTTGGGAAAACTGCGGCGCTCGGGATGGCGTCCGTATCGTAGCATCGTCATCGGGTCGTGGGATGGCGAAGAGCTCAATTTCTTCGGAAGTGATGCGTGGGCGCGCCAGCATGACGACGAGCTGCGCAGCACGTGTTGGGCATACATCAATACGGACGAAATCACCACGGGCCGCAAGTTCGAGCCCTACGCGACCGATGATTTGGCGGATTTGATCCGTTCGGCCAGCGAGGTCGCTCTGGCGCCCAATGGTAAGACCGTCGCAGAGTATTGGCGCGCGCAAGACAAGAAGCAATTCGTGGAACCAGCCGGCACGGGCAGCGATCACGAAGAGTTTGCGTACCACGAAGGCATCCCGTCACTCGGCTATATTTATTCCGGTGTCTTCGGCACCTGGCATTCGGCCTACGACAACATCGCGAGCCTGAAGGTTTTCGATCCGCACATGCAGTTGGCAAATGCGGCGGCACGAATAACGGCGATCACAGCGATGCGCTTGGCTGACGCGACCGTTCCCGACGTCAATCTGTCCGAAGTAGAACTTGGTTTGCAGCGCCGGTTCAACACATTTGCCAACGGCCAAGGCCAAGAAGCCAGGCGCGCCGTCGTGGTGAAACGCTTGCAACCCTACCTTACCGCGATGGAGAAGATAACGCCGTTTCTAAATTTCAACGTCACCCGCGCACTCGAGGTAAACGACACCCGCACCATAGAGGTCTATAAAAATAGCATCCTCGCGCTGCGCGCTGCTTTTTTTTCAAGTAAGGGCATTCCGTCAGCCCGCTGGCAGCGAAGCCTTCTCTATAATGATGATGACGTCGTCTCATTATTGCCTTCTTTAGAGAACACGCTCGACCGCAAGACCGGCGATGCCGCACTCGAGCAGCTGGCCGGGGCATTCGCTAAGGTGCAGCTGATGGTGATCGTGCGGGGTCAGTGCTGCACAGCGCAGTAAAAGGTCCATGACCATCCGCGCAATTTTCTTTGATCTCGACGACACGCTTTTAGACGACACGGAATCAAGCGAGCATGCCGCTGAGGTCGTCGCGGCCGAATTGACGGCCGATCGCGGTCTCGATCCCGCCGACCTTGCGGCTGCGTACCTCACCGCCGCGATCGATTTCTGGGAACGTCTGGAGCCAGGTTCTCGCAAGCCGCCCAGCGGAGGTATCCGGCCTTCGATTTGGCGGCAAGCGCTCAGCTCGCGCGGGGTAGACGATTTCGTGCTTGCGCAAAAGCTCGCGCAGCGCTATGATGCGCTGCGGCTGGAGCGAGTCGAGCTGTTTCCGGAATCGGTGCCGGTGTTGCGCCAACTCCACGGGCGTTACAAACTCGCGATCATCACCAACGGCTTTGCCGAAACGCACGAAAAGAAAATAGCCCGGCTCGAGCTCGCCCGCTTCTTCGATACGATCGTCTTAGCCGGAGAACTGGAACTTGTGAAACCAGACCCATCGGTTTTCCATCACGCGATGGAAGCAGCGCAAGCCACCGCGGATGAAAGCGTGATGGTCGGCGACCGGTACGAACGCGACATCCTTGGCGCGCACGCCGCGGGCATGCGCGCGATCTGGGTAAACGTCCGCAATGAAACGGTGCCCCCAGGCGCTCGTCGGCCCGAAGCCGTCATTAAATCGATTGCAGAACTGCCCGCTGCGCTTGTTGCTCTGGACAGTAGGGTAGGTTAAGAGGCAAGCACACGGCCCAACCGCGAACAGTCCCTTTCCATGCAAAAATCCGGTAACGGCGCTCCGCGCGATCCTTACGCCGCTCCCGTGCTGGCGATTCCGCCGCGCCACGGCTTGGAGTCCATCGTCATAAAGGGCGCGCGCGAGCACAACCTCAAGAACATCGATCTCACGCTGCCGCGCAACCAGCTCATCGTCATCACCGGCCTTTCGGGCTCGGGCAAAAGCTCGCTCGCATTTGACACGATTTATGCCGAGGGCCAGCGCCGCTATGTCGAGTCGCTGTCTTCGTACGCGCGGCAGTTTCTTGGGCAGATGGAAAAGCCTGACGTTGACTACATCGAGGGCATGTCGCCCGCCATCTCCATCGATCAAAAGTCGACCAGCCGCAATCCACGCTCAACGGTCGGAACCGTCACCGAAATATATGACTACTTGCGGCTGTTATACGCACGCACCGGTCATCCGCATTGCCCCAATTGCGGGCGCCCCATCACGCCTCAAACGGCCGAACAGATCGTCGACCAGATCATAGCGCTGCCCGAAGGCACGCGGCTGCAAGTGCTCGCGCCGATGGTGCGGGGGCGCAAAGGCGAATACCAAAAGCTGTTCGAGCAAGCGGTCAAAGACGGTTACGCGCGCGTGCGCGTTGACGGCCAGATCCGCGAGCTGCGTGAGAAAATAACGCTCGACAAAAAACGCAAACATACTGTAGAAATCGTCGTCGACCGGCTGATCGTCAAGCCGGACATCCGTAAGCGGCTTACCGATTCGGTTGAGACCGCGCTGAAGCTCACGCAAGGCCTGCTGGTGGCGCTGGCGCAAAAAACCGGTGGCAAGGAAGAAGAACTGACGTTCTCTGAAAAGTTCGCCTGCATTGAGTGCGGCGTTTCTTTTGAAGAGCTGGCGCCGCGCATGTTTTCCTTCAACTCGCCCTATGGGGCTTGTCCCGAGTGCACCGGCCTTGGCGCGCGCATCGAGATCGATCCGCGCAAGATCATTCCGGACCGCAACAAGTCGATGCGCGAGGGCGCGATCGTTCCTTGGACCAAGAATTTATCTGCCGGGATGAACCCGTTTTACGTCCAGCAAGTCGAGACGTTGCTCAAAGAAGAAGGTTACAGTCTCAATACGCCGGTCAAGAATCTGCCTGCTGATTTGCTCGATCTAATCTTGCATGGCCAAGACGAAAAGCGTTCCTTCCGTTTTCGCACGAAAGCCGGCAAGCACTGGAACTACGAAACGCAGTACCGCGGCATCATCCCCAACCTGCAACGCCGCTACGAAGAGACGTCTTCGGATTATGTCAAGGAAGAAATAGAAAAGCTGATGACGCAGGCGCGGTGTCCGGCATGCAAGGGCGCTCGCCTCAAGCCGGAATCGCTGGCTGTGACTGTCGGAGGACTGTCCATCGCGCAACTGACGGCGCTGTCGGTGGATCGAGCGCTGGACTTCGTGCAATCACTGGAGCTGTCCACACGCGAAGAACACATCGCACATCAAATCGTCAAGGAGTTGCGCGCCCGGCTGGGGTTCTTGGTCAATGTCGGCCTTGAATATCTAACCTTGGATCGCAGCGCTACCACTTTGTCCGGCGGCGAAGCGCAACGCATCCGGCTGGCGACGCAAATCGGCTCGTCGCTGGTAGGGGTGCTCTACGTGTTAGATGAGCCGTCCATTGGGCTGCATCAGCGTGACAACGCACGTCTGCTGGCCACGCTCAAGACGCTGCGCGATTTGGGCAACACGCTGATCATCGTCGAGCATGACGAGGACACGATGCGCGAAGCGGACTTCATCGTGGACATCGGGCCGGGTGCCGGTCAGGCCGGCGGACGCGTCGTGGCTTCCGGGAGCATCGCCGATATCGAGCGGGCACCCGAATCGTCCACCGGTCGCTTCCTCAAGGGTGACGACATCATCCCGGTGCCCAAGCTCCGCCGCACGCCCAAGGGCATGCTGAGCATCAAAAACGCGCGTGCCAACAATTTGCGCGGCGTTGACGTTGATTTTCCGCTGGGGGTGCTCACCGCCGTGACGGGCGTGTCCGGCTCAGGCAAGTCCACGCTCGTGGACATGGTGCTGCATCGCGCGCTGTCGCATTATCTCCACGGCCAGCCGCCTGAGGACACCTACGGCCGAGTCAACGGCATGAATCAGCTCGACAAGACGATCATCATCGATCAGTCACCCATCGGCCGAACGCCGCGCAGTAATCCCGCGACGTATACCGGTGCGTTCGATCCTATCCGTGAGCTTTTCTCGCTGACTCCGGACGCGCGCATGCGTGGCTACGGGCCGGGCCGCTTCTCATTCAACGTCAAAGGCGGGCGCTGCGAAGCGTGCGCCGGCGACGGCATCATCAAGATTGAAATGCACTTCTTGCCGGACGTGTACGTCGAGTGCGAGGCGTGCAGAGGCCGGCGCTACAATCAGCAAACCCTGGAAGTGAAGTACAAGGAAAAGTCGATTGCGGATGTTTTGGCGATGCGGGTCGACGAAGCGGCTGATTTTTTCGCAAACATTGCGCGTGTGCACAACAAGCTGCGTACCATCTGCGACGTCGGCTTAGGATATATTCAAATGGGGCAGCCGGCGACGACGCTGTCGGGCGGCGAAGCACAACGGGTGAAACTCGCGACCGAACTTGCGCGCCGCAGTACCGGCCGCACCTTCTACATCTTGGACGAACCGACCACCGGCCTGCATTTCGCCGATATTGCGCAACTGCTGCAAGTTCTGCAGCGTTTGGTTGAAGGCGGCAACTCGGTGCTCGTAATCGAGCATAACTTGGACGTGATAAAAACGGCGGACTATGTGATTGATCTCGGTCCCGAGGGCGGCGACAAAGGCGGTAAAGTCGTCGCAACGGGGACGCCGGAAGAAGTCGCGCAGCAGCCAAAATCGCATACCGGCCAGTACCTGCGGCGCGTGCTGCGCGATCCGCGCGCGCATATCGCGATCTCGAAGGAGCACTCGGCGGTTGCCGAATACGAGCGCGCTAATCGCGAACTGCTCGAAGAGCTCGAGAGCGTCGAGGCAAGCTAGGTCCGACTGACTGACGCTCTTTTTCTACCGGAGTGGATTCCGTTAGTGTGTCCTACTCGGATCCGCTGTCCGATGGGTGACCTACTCCGCGATGACTACTTTCACGGTATTGGACCGGGCTCCTGATTGCCGGTGAATTGCTGTGATATAGTATGTTCCGGGCGACGAGATCTTTAATCCCCAGTCGCTGATCGGCGAATAATTGCCATTTTGGGTCCCGGGCTCAGTGATTGTTTTATGCGCATCAAGAATATCGGGTCGTCCGTTCGTTATGATACCACCAACTCTGCGTCGGGATCCCGGGCCTGACTTCATTTCCTTGTTGACAGACGTAATAACGAGGTCGTAGTCGAGTGACGCGCGGAGAATACTTAAAAATGAGGCCCCTGTCGGAATTGTTTGTTTCCTTCAAGAGCAAGAGAATATCTGAACCCAATTTGTATTTCGGTTGACTTGTCGAAACAAACGCCGAAAGCGACCTCGGTTGGCTTGAAACCCAGTCGACGTTGGCTGAGTCGGCACGCGATAAATGGGCTGACGTCACTAGCAATAGAACAACAAGAACTGTGAGAGATACGCCGCGTTGGCAACTTTCAAGTGGACCAAGCTTCATCGTGCTAACCTCCGGGCGGGCAGGGCATCGGTTTGGGGATGAAGGCGCTGTTCCAGGTCGGCAGGGGACCGGGATTTTTATCAGTCGATACCCTAGCTGATGCTGGCCCAAGCTTCCAAATTGGTGTAGCGGTTGGGCTTGGTGCCGGAGTAGCTTGAACCGCAGTTCCCGACCAACTCCAGTGGGCGTGCCCGAGAACCACCCATATGTTCTGGTTCGCGAGCGGTGTGCCGCTGATATCATCTGGCCTAAAAACGAAAAACGTCGTGAAATCATTACTTTGTAAATACGAAAGCCACAGCGGGTCAAGGGCTGCTCCGGGAGAGTCGTTGGAAGTCCATGTAGCCGTCAGAC
>JRHI01000713.1_pt1 | contig 33928 bp, 26 predicted proteins | sample 215371 | NCBI WGS metagenome assembly JRHI01 (sample SAMN02929681, study PRJNA255918) | sediment metagenome | biome: cave system; feature: Ice Cave; material: Sediment; isolation source: sediment from deep within a dark volcanic ice cave with no known source of... ...
GCGGAACCGCCAAGCCGCAAGCGGCATTCTGGTGGACATCAACCCGAATCTTTCTCCGTTCGCCGCCGTTCTTCTGCTCCACGCGTTCCTCACGCCAGGACGAGGAGGGCGTTTGCGTTCACTGGCGCCTTTGCATCGTGGCGCGAGCCTTTCTTACTCTTCCTCATCGCTGGGCTTGTCCGCCTTGTCGGCTGGCTTGCCGGCCAGGCCGCGGTGAACGGCCTCGAGCAAGCGTTCCATGGCGAACGGCTTGCGGATGTAGTCGATGACGCCAAGATACTCGGCATAGGCCTTGTGACGGCTGCCTTCGTTAGCCGTAATCATGATGATGGGCGGCGCGTCGGTCTTGCCGCGGAAGTGTTCCAGTACGGGATACCCGCCCATGCGTGGCATCATCATATCGAGGATGACGAGGTCGGGATGGTGCTGATAGATGACCTGTTTGCCCTGCTGGCCATCGCGGGCCTGCAAGATGCGGAAGCCCTGCTTCTCGAGCACGGCCCGCAGGCCGTCGCTCAGCTCCATGTCGTCGTCAACGATGAGGATCGTCTTGCCGTTTGCCATCGGTGGGTCCTCTGCTCAATCGCAGTGCCGGCGCGGCACGCATGAATGAGTGGTATGATATCAGCCGTCCATGCACTCCACAAGAAGCGCGTGCCGGTGGTGCTGCACACTCTTATAATTGGAGCGCAACGGAAAACCCTCCCGGCGCGGGAATCGTCTATTCCGCGGCAGCCGACCGCATCCCTCCAAAGGAGTTCGCCGTCCATGTACCGCTTTGTCGCCACTCTGTTCACCGTGAGCCTGGTGTCCCTGAGCGTCGCCGCCGAGTCGGAGCCGAAGCCGCTGAAGCCGATCAACCTCGCTGGCATCAACACCGCCGGCGACGAGGACGAACCGTACCTGGCGAGCAACGGCCTCGCCCTTTACTGCACGCGGAGCGTCAAGGGCCGATGGGACCTGTTCGTTTCCACGCGCCGCACCGTCGGGCAGGCCTGGCCGGCAGGGAAGGACGTGGACGGTTGGTTTGACGAAAAGGCCGACAACCGCGGTGCTTGCCTCACAGTCGAGGGCCGTTATCCGCAGTACCTTTACTTCGCCACCAACAAAGACCCGGAAAGAAAGGATTTCCGCGGCGACAACTTCGACGTCTATGTCAGCGTTCGCCAGAATGCCGGGACAGCGTTCACGGCGCCGACGCCGGTGCAGGGCATCGCCAGCGCAATGGACGAGATGCACCCCTGGCTGACCGCCAACGCCAAGGAACTGTACTTCAGCCGCAAGACGAAGGAGGGCTGGCGGGTCGCCGTGGCCACGGGCACCACTGCGGGCAACTACACCAATCCGAAACTCCTGGATCTGCCCGTTGGCTACCATCACGCGACGCTGACGGCGGACGGCAAGACGATGTACCTACAAGGCCCCTTGGAGAAGGACCGCTGGGGTCTGTTCTGCAGCAAGTTGGGCCCAGGCGGCTGGGGCATGCCGGAACCGCTGGAGGGGTTGAACAGCGCGGATGCACCGACCGGCGACCGCTCGCCGGCGCTGGGCCGCGACGGGCACATGCTCTACTTCGCGTCGGATCGTCCAGGTGGCAAGGGCGGCCTTGACCTGTGGGTTGTGCCGACGGCGCAGCTGGCGAAGACGGGGAAGTGATCGTACGATCCTTTGGCTATTTCAGCTTCTCGAACTGCAATGCCTCTTCGATGTCGCGTACCTGGCCCGCATCCTCCTTGCGACGTTCGGCGACAAAGGCCACTGCCTCCGGTTTCGGGCAGCAGAGGGCATAGCGAATGATCGCCCGGCGGACGATCGGCCCATCGTGGCTTTTGCGCCCATACAGTGCCAGTACATCCTTCGTCAGGTCCCACATCTGCCAGCGGCGCAGGTCTTCGAGCGCCAGGTCGGCGAGGTCGCCTTGCGGCAGCGCGATAGCCAGGCCGCCGAGCACCTGTGGCCGGCTCTCCTCCGGTTTCCAGCCGTGATAAAAGCGCTGCGTCCGGACCGCGGCGTAGCGCACCGGGAAGGGCTTCTTGTCGTCGCGAAGCAGAGCGTGGGCCAGGTCCCATCCCTCGCGCGGCCGCAGCTGGATATAGCCGGCCAGGATACCGTCCAGCGCGGAGGAGGCGCGGCTGTCTGGTTGCTCAAGGAGGGAGCGCAGGAAAGCCGCGTCCTGGTCGCCGCCGCACGCGCCGAGTAGGAATGCGTACAGGCCCAGCCGATTCACGGGCGTCTGCACATCCTTGAGCCAGCCGCGTAGCTTTTCCGGCGCTAGCTTGCTCGCCACCGTGCCGATTTCCTGATTGGTGGCCTTGGCGAACTCCAGGAAGGCGTCGTTGGCCACTTCCCGGTCGGCATCGTCGAGCCAGCGGAAGTAATACAGCAGCGTTCGCGTGCGATCCTTGACGTCGAGCGTCATGGCTCCCTTCAGGTACTCCACGGCATTTTTCGACTTGAGAGGAACGCCACGATACGGATCGAGTTTATCGTTGAAAATGTCGCAGAAGACGACGAAGTGCGGCGGTTCCTTGGGATCCACCGGCAAGTAGCGGGGCAGTTCGATGACCTTGGTATTACCGAGAAACTTGTCGTGTTTCAGCACGGCCTCGATGCGCAGGTCGGTGGCGCCCTTGTCGCCGACCAGGCGCGGGTTCTCCAGGGTGCCGTAGAGGATCAGCTTTGCTTGCAGGGCGTCCTGGCGGAGGGTCTGGGTCTGCTGGAAACTGAAGTTGCAGATGTCGCACGCCCGGGATGAAACCGGGACGCACAATTCCAGGGCCACTACCACGACGGACCAAGACCAGCGAATCATGCGAGGCATCCTTTCACGGGATTGCCCGTGCCGCCGCGGCGCGCAGCGGAGCGCGGGCTGCGCGCCCCGGCGACACGAGGTATTGCTACTTCATCTTGGCGCTCGGCGGCATGCTCTCCAACTTGAGCAGTTCTTCAGCGTCCTTGACCATGCGCGCGTCCTTCTGCCGCATGTCCGCGACGAGCTTCGTCGCCTCGGCGTTCTCGGGGCAACTCAGAGCGTAGCGCAGGATCGCCCGGCGCACGATCGGGATGTTGTGCGACGACCGACCGACCAGGCCGAGGACCTTGTCGGCTGCTTGCCACTGGCTCCACTTGCGCAGGTCCTCGATTGCCAGATCGGCGATGTCGGGCTGCTCCACCAGGGCCGTCACGCCTTGCAGCAGCTGCTTCTTGTCGACGATGTCCGGCCGCGAATCCCAGAGGAAGCGCACCGTCCGCAGGGCGGCATAGCGCAGCGTAAAGTCGCGGGCGGAATCGTTGACAATGCCTTGCAAGTACGCCCAGCCCTCCTTCGGCTCGAGGAGGATGTAACCGGCGAGGATGCCATCGACGCCGCTGCTGAGCCGCTTCTGGCTGTCGTCGAGCATGCCGCGCAACAGGTCGGCGTGCTCCTTCTTGCCGCAATGACCGAGCATCGAGGCATACAGGCCGTAGCGGAAATTTGGCGTGTTCGGGTCCTTCAGCCAGGCCGCGATCTTGTCCGCTGGCAGCGCATGGGCCATGTCGCGGTAATCCTTGTAGTCCGCGTTGGCGAATTCCTTGTAGGCGTCGGTGCTGATCTCGACGTCGCCATTATCGAGGTAGTCGAAGAAGTACTTCAGGCGGACCCCGATCTCCTTGCCCTTCACCTTCACGGCGCCGTCGAGGTATTTCACGATGTCGCTGTTGGTCTTGACCGGCATGCCGCGGTAGGGATCGACCTTGCCCTTGAAGACGTCGCAAAAGACGAGGAACTTGTACTTGTTGTCGTTATCCGTCGGCACGTAGCGGTTGAGGGTGATGACCTTCTTGCCACCAAGGATTTCGTGCTTCTTGATGACGGCCTCGATGGCGAGGTCGGTGGTGCCCTCGCTGAAGCCGGTGCCGGCGGAACTGGGCTTGGCGTCCCGCAGGGTGCCGTACAGTACCATGCTGGCCTGATCGATCTCGTTGGTCAGCGTTTGCCCCTGCATGCCGCAGAAGGGGCAAGCGTTAGAAGCGGGGGTCGCGCTGGCCCAGACCAGGAAGGCGATCCCAAATACGAGCCAGCGGCGCAGCAGAGCAACCATCGGCAAGACTCCTTGATGCAACTGAGCAGCGGGGGACCAACGGTCACCCGGGTTGGATCCACCCCGTATTATGTCGCGTCCGGCGGGTCGAGAGCAAGCACGAGTCGGGTGCTGCACGCCAGCGCGACCTTTTCCTAGGATACAACTGTTGATCAACGGCCCGATCCGACCGGAGGAATATCTGCCATGCCGGAGGAAGTTCCGCTGCCGCCCCGCCGTCCCATCCGCAAGCTGCTGGTGGCCAACCGCAGCGAGATCGCCATCCGCGTTTTCCGCACCAGTCACGAACTCGGCATCCGCACCGTGGCGATGTATTCGCACGAGGATCGCTTCGCGCTGCACCGATTCAAGGCGGACGAAGCCTACCGCATCGGCAAACCGGGTGAGCCTCTCCGTGCCTACCTCGATATTCCTAACGTCATCGCCCTCGCCAAGCAGCACGACATCGACGCCATCCATCCCGGCTATGGCTTCCTTTCCGAGAATGCTGAATTTGCCAGGGCGTGCGGCGATTCGGGCATCGTCTTCGTCGGTCCCCGGCCGCAGATCCTCGAACAACTCGGCGACAAGGTCGTGGCCCGCCACATCGCCGAGAAGGCCCAGGTGCCCATCCTTGCGGGCAGCGAAGAAGTCCTCCGCAACGACGACGAGGCCCGCGCCCTGGCAGAACGGCTGGGCTATCCGGTGATCGTCAAGGCGGCGATGGGCGGCGGCGGCCGCGGCATGCGCGTGGCGAATCGTCCCGAGGAACTGGGGCCGGCGCTGGAACAGGCCCGCCGCGAGGCCGGCAATGCTTTCGGCATCGCCGACGTCTTCCTTGAGAAGTACATCTCCCGCGCCCGCCACATCGAGGTCCAGCTGCTCGGCGACCAGCATGGCAATCTCGTCCACCTGTTCGACCGCGACTGCTCACTCCAGCGCCGCCATCAGAAAATCGTCGAGATTGCGCCGGCGCCCAATCTCGATCCGGCGATCCGCATGCGTATCCTCGAGGCGGGTCTGGCGATCGGCCGAGCAGTCGGCATCGACAACGCGGGCACCGTCGAGTTCCTGCTCGACGTGGATGCGGGGCGGTTCTACTTCATTGAGGTCAACCCGCGCATCCAGGTCGAGCACACCGTCACCGAGGTGGTCACCGGCTACGACATCGTCAAGAGCCAGATCCTCATTGCCCAGGGCCAGCCGTTGACCGATCCGGAAATCGGTCTTGGCGACCAGGCGAACGTCGTACCGCACGGCTACGCGCTGCAGTGCCGGATGACAACGGAGGACCCGACCAACCACTTCATCCCCGATTACGGCCGGCTCAGCCATTACCGCTCGGCCAGCGGCATGGGCATCCGTCTCGACGCCGGCACCGCTTTCAGCGGGGCCGTCATTACGCCGTTCTACGATTCGCTGCTGGTCAAGGTGACGAGCCACGGACTGCGCTTCGTCGATGCCGCTCGGCGCATGGAGCGCTGCTTGCAGGAATTCCGCGTCCGCGGCGTCAAGACGAACCTGCCCTTCCTCATCAACCTCGTCACCAACCCCGAGTTCCTGGTCGCTCGCTTCACGACGCGCTTCATCGACGAGACGCCGGCGCTGTTCCACCTGCCGCATCGTCAGGATCGCGCAACGAAACTGCTGGCGTACCTCGGCGACGTAATCGTCAACGGCCATCCCGAAGCCGGAGGCCGCGAGCAGGGGTTGGGCGGTAGGAAGGCGATAGCGCGCGAGCCGGCGCCGGTGCCCGCCATCACGGCCAAGGTGCAGCCGCAGGGAACGCGCGATACGTTCCACGAATTGGGAGCGGAGCGCTTCGCCCGCTGGGTGCTGGAGCAAAAGCGTCTGCTGTTGACCGACACGACTTTCCGCGACGCCCACCAGTCGCTGCTGGCGACGCGCATGCGGACCTACGACATGCTGCGCATCGCTCCCGTGTACGCGGTGCAGCATGCCGCGCTGTTTTCACTGGAGATGTGGGGCGGCGCCACCTTCGACACGTCGATGCGTTTCCTCAAGGAATCGCCGTGGGACCGCCTGGCTGAACTGCGCGAGCGGGTGCCGAACATCCTCTTTCAGATGCTGCTGCGCGCGGCGAACGCCGTGGGCTACACGAACTATCCCGACAACGTCGTCCGCGCCTTCGTGAAGGAGGCAGCGCGGGCGGGCATCGATCTCTTCCGCATTTTCGACGCCGGCAACTGGCTGCCGAACCTGCAACTGGCGATCGAGGCGGTGCGCGACACCGGCATGCTTTGCGAGGCCGCGGTCTGCTATACCGGCGACATTCTCGATCCGGGTCGGCCGAAATACAGCTTGAAGTATTACGTCGACCTGGCGAAGGAGTTGGAGAAGCGCGGCGCCAACCTGCTGGCGATCAAGGACATGGCCGGCATCTGCAAGCCGTTCGCGGCCCGTCAGCTGGTGCGGGCGCTCAAACAGGAGATCGGTCTGCCGATCCACTTCCACACGCACGACTCGGCTGGCGGCCAGCTGGCGTCGTACCTGTTCGCCGCTGACGAGGGCGTGGACGTCGTCGATTGCGCCATGGCGCCGTTCTCGGGGATGACGAGCCAGCCGAGCCTGAACGCTCTGGCCGAGGCACTGCGTTTCACGGAGCGCGCAACGGGACTCGATTTCGAGCGGCTGGAGGCGACGGCCGAATACTGGGAGGCGGTGCGCCGTTTCTATCGGCCGTTCGAGAGCGGCCAGCTGGCCGCGAGCGCCGAGGTGTATCGGCACGAGATGCCGGGCGGGCAGTCCACGAACCTGTATCAGCAGGCCCAGGCCGTGGGGCTGGAGGGACGCTGGCGCGAGGTCTGCCGCACGTATGCCGCGGTCAACCAGCTGTTCGGCGACATCATCAAGGTGACGCCGACCTCGAAGGTCGTCGGCGACATGGCGCTGTTCCTCGTGGCGAACAATCTGACTTGCGAGGACGTGCTGCGCGGCGACCGCGAACTCGCTTTTCCGGCGTCAGTGGTGGAGTTCTTCGAGGGTCGGCTGGGCCAGCAGCCGGGTGGGTTCCCGGAGGCGGTGCAGAAGCGCGTGCTGCGCGGCCGCCACGCCATGGAGGGCCGGCCGGGCGCGACGCTGCCGCCGGCCGACTTCGCCGCGGCGCGGACGCAACTGGAGAAGGAGTTGAAGCGTCCCGCCAGCGACCGCGAGCTGGCGTCGTACTTGCTCTATCCGCGGGTCTATCTCGATTTCGCGGCCCATCTGCAGAAGTACTCCGACACAAGCGTGGTGCCAACGCCGGCGTTCTTCTTCGGCATGGAACCGGGCGAGGAGATTAGCGTCGAGATCGAGCAGGGCAAGACACTCATCATCAAGTTCCTTACCACAGGCGATCCACACCCAGATGGGAACCGGCTCGTGTTTTTCGAGTTGAACGGTCAGCCGCGCGAGGTGCTCGTGGTGGACCGGGCGCTCGCCGGCGAGACGAAGAAGCCCCCGAAGGCAGAGGCGGACAATCCGCTGCAGGTTGGGGCGCCAATGCCGGGGTTGGTGGTGACTGTGCCGGTGGCCGTGGGCGAACAGGTGGCCAAGGGGCAGAAGTTACTGACGCTGGAAGCGATGAAGATGGAGACGACGCTGTACGCCGAGCAGGCCGGCCGCATCGCTGAGATGCTCGTCAAGCCGGGTATCCAGGTCGAGGCGGGCGATCTACTGGTGCGCTACGAGGGGTGAGAGTAGTCCCGGGTGGACTCGAACCACCGATTTTCCCCATGTGAGAGGGACGTCTTGCCGCTGGACCACGGGACTGTAAAGCGCCCCGACCAGGAATCGAACCTGGGACGCCTGTTTAGAAGACAGGAGTGATGTCCGCTTCACTACCGGGGCAAATGGACCCACAGGGACTCGAACCCTGATCTCCAGCATGCCATGCTGGTGTCGTACCCGTTGGACAATGGGCCCGTACGCAGTGAACCGCCGGGGACTTGAACCCCGATTCCCGGTATGCGAGACCGGTGTCTTGCCGTTGGACCAGCAGCCCAAGTAGCAGGGGTGGGAGTCGAACCCACAGAGTCACCAAGGTTTGAGCTTGGTCGCTTTGCCGATTAGCGTACCCTGCCATGCCTCGTCTAGCCGCGACGCGCAGCGGCGCGGCTAAACGCAATAGGGACCAGAGGGACTCGAACCTTACCCGTGAAAACGCTTACTCCCAGACCATCTCGATCCGGTTCGGCGAATGGGACCAGGCGGACTCGCTAACACCTCGGTCCCATTCAGTGTGCAGGGCTGGGAACGATCCAGCAACCTCCTGGTCTTCAGCCAGGCGCTCTACCGCTTGAGCTACCCGCACAAAAACAATTCGAGCGTGCTGGAATTGAACCAGCTACCTCCTGCGTATCAGGCAGGCATGCTTCCGGTACACCAACGCTCGTTGGTCAAAGCAAACGGCCAGGCATCCTCGGGGACGCCTGGCCGGCACGGAAAGCTGCCTGCACACTTGGCGTCACCCGTCTCGTGGACGGCCGAACGGCGTCGCCTTGGCCTTTCCGGCTAGGTTCGACTGCCGCACCGCGCTAATCACCAGGCAAATCATCACTGCCTCGCCGTTGAGATCGTGGGGAGGAACATTGTTGTTGACTCGTCCGCACAATAAGAGGTTCGCGGCAGTGGCTCGGTTTTTTCAGCGCCAACGAAAAAAAGTCGCAGCGGTTATACCTCTGCACCCGGGCATGCCGGCCGGCGGCGTGGTGCTTTCCAGGTCCCTTGCTGGAGGTGTCCTCCTCATGCCGAGGTCCATCGCTTTGCCGCGCCGGCCCCGCCCGCTGCCGTCCCGGCCGTTTGCGCCACCACCGCGGCGCATCCATTGGCCCCTCATCGCCGCGACCGCCACCCTGGCCGGGGCCTTCGTCGTCGGCGCTACGCTGGTGGTCCGACCCCCAAGCCACAGGCCGGCTCCCGTTCCCACCCGTTTGCCGGAAACCGCCACCATCGAGCCACCGGCCGGCACCGTGACAACGGACGCGCTGAAGCAGCCGTCTGCCGACCGGGGGGAGACGCCGAACCTCGTAGTCCTGGGCAATGGCCTGCCGGCACTGATGAATCCGGCCACCGCCCTGCTGCCGCCGGAACCCGAGGCGGTGCAAGAAGCCATCCCGCCCATCAAGCGGCCGGCGCCCCGACCCTTCCTGCATCAGCAACGCCTTGCCGCGGACGACCTGTGCCGGCAGCTGCGGACCGTGCCGGAGTTCGACCTCGAAACGGTGCCCGGTTCCGCGAACAAACTGGTGGCGTTGGCCCGCAGCCAGAAGGAACGCAGCCCGCACACGCTGCCCGACCTGCTGGCGCAGCGCACCGACCTGCGCGGCCTGCCAATGCGCATGGGTCTGGAGTGCCAGCTCGGCAAGGAATCCGCGGAGTATTTACAGGTCCTGTCGCGCAAACTGCGGATCTATCTCGCCGAATCGGTGCCGCGCGACGGCATCGACACCCGGCCCGATCCCGTGGTCCTACGCCGCAAACTCCTGGCAGGGAAAGACGCCGAGCGCGGCGATTGGCTGCAACCCGAGGCAGTGCCGACGCTCGTCCAGTTGCTCCAGGCCGAGGACAAGCCGCTGCGTTTGCTGCTTGTCGAGTTGCTAGGGCGCATCAAGAGCCGGACCGCGACGCAGGCCCTGACCCAGAGGGCCATCTTCGACCTTTGCGAGGAGGTGCGCGAGGCAGCCGTCACCGCGCTGCGTGATCGGCCCGCCGCCGACTGTCGGCCGGCGCTGCTGGAAGGGTTGCGTTATCCGTGGGCGCCGGTCGCCGATCACGCTGCCGAGGCGCTGATTGCCCTGGGAGACCGGGCGGCGTTGGCCGGCCTGGTCCACCTCCTCGACGAACCCGATCCGGCGCTGCCCATGGTGCCGTGCAAGGACAAGCCGCGCTTGATGGTGCGCGAGTTGGTGCGCGTCAATCATCTGCGGAACTGTCTGCTGTGCCACGCGGCGTCCGTGATGCCTGCCGAGCCGGTGCGCGGTCTGGTGCCAACACCGGGTCAGCCGGTGCCCCCGACGTTCTCGCCGCAGTATTACGAGGCTGCGACGGGCACTTTCGTCCGCGCCGATATCACTTACCTGAAGCAGGATTTCTCCGTACCGCAGCCCGTGGCCCGGCCCGACGCCTGGCCAGGCAGTCAGCGGTACGACTACTGCCTCCGCACGCGTCCGGCGACCCTGGATGAGCTAGCAACGCTGGCGGACCCACCGGCGACGTATCCGCAGCGTGAGTCGGTGCTGTTCGCTCTGCGCGAGCTGACGGGCAGGAACGCTGGCCCCAGTGCCCGCGACTGGCAACAGGTGCTGGCAACGGCAACCGGGAATGTTACGATGGAGCGGTGACGATCCTCGCCAGTCCGCGGCGCCAGCACGGGCAAACGTACTCCCTTGCGAGCGCTGGGAGCTGGGAGGTCGAGAAGGTGGAGCCGCGTGGCGTCGAAACCAGACTCGCCAACGCTCCCGTTCGAGGAGCCTGCACTGATCCGCGCCTCCCAGCGGGGGGATCGTCAGGCTTTTGCCGCGCTCGTGGAGCGTTACTGGGACCGCCTGTTTCGCTGGCTCTACCATCTGACGCACGACCGCCATACTGCCGAGGACCTGGTACAGGACACCTTCCTCAAGGCGCTGGGCCACCTGGAATCGTTTCAGGCGGGGACGAATTTTCAGGCCTGGCTGTTTCGCATCGCCCATAACAGCTGGGTCAATCAGGCGCGGAGCGCCGTCCGGTCGCGACAACCGCTCCCCGAGCACCTGGCCGGCAAGGATGAGGGCCCCGTGGAACAGGTGCTGACACAGGAATCGCTGCAATTGCTGGCCCGGGCGGTGGGCCGGCTGCCAGCCGAGTTTCGCGCTGCCTTCCTCCTGCGAGCCGAACAGGGGATGTCGTTCCGGCAGATCGCCGGGGTGCTCGGGCTGACCGAAGAAACCGCCCGGTGGCGCGTCTTCAAGGCCCGGCAGAAACTGCTAAGTGTGCTGGCCCCCCAGCTGGAGCGTGACGACCGATGAAATGTTCCATCCTGCAGCGCGGCTTGCTGGCGCTGGATAGACCGAGCCGGCCGCCCGCCGACATGGCGGCCCACCTGGCGCGTTGCCCTGCCTGCCAGGCCTGGCAGCATCGCCTCCTCGAAATCGAGCGGTGCGTGCCGTTTCTACCCGTGCCCGCCACCGGCGCGAAGTCCGCCCTGGTTCAGCGCATCCTCGCCGGCGAGGGCCAGCCAAATCGTCGAACCGCGCTCGGTGAAACCCCGGCCCAGCGGCGCGACCGCAGAATAAACAAGATCGCCCTCTTGACCTCCATGGCGGCGGGATTGGTCCTGTTCGCCGTTCTCTGGTCGGCCTTGCAGTGGGCGCCGCATCCCGGGGTGGTGAGAGTGAAGGGTCCTCAACCCGACGAGTTGCTGACCCGCCTGTTCAAGTACGATCTGAACCTTGCGGCGGGCCCACAGCCGTCTGAACGCTTTGATACCCTGGCGGGATTGGCCGACGAATTGCAAGGACAGGCGCGGGCGCTGGCCGACACGAAGGCGGCTGACGACCTCGACCTGCTGGCCCATTGCTACGCCCAGGTAGTGCGCGAGGGCATCATCCACCACGCGCGGGCCGTTGCCGAGAGTGAGCGGGAGCACGTGGCCAACCGCCTGACCGCGACCGCGGACAGCGTCGAGCAGTTGGGGCGCGAGACAACCGAGGAATGCGCCCGACCGCTCCGGGAGCTGGTCGCTGCCGCCCGCGAGACAGCGACGCGCCTGCACAACGGCGACCTGCGCGGCCATCTCCTACAGCCGCCGCGTGGCCGGGCGATTCGTGTGGTTCCGGCCGCCATACTGGCGTCGCCGGCACCGGCGCGGTCGGACGTGACTGCGGTGGCGCCGCGGGAGCAGGCCCAGCGCTTCAAGCGGAACCGCTCGCTTATCCAGACGCTTGTGGAAGATGGGCTGTATCTGGCCGGCGAGGAGAACCCGCTGAAACGTGCCGACCGCTGTCACAACCTGGTCCGCAACCTGGCCGAAGCCATGAAAGAGGCAGCCGGTGAGCAAGAGGGCAGCCGCGTGGCCGAACTGGGGCGCCACCTGGACAAGGTGCTGGAGAAGGGGGTGGGCGCCAACCTGAACACGGCCCGGCGGGAGATCCCGGCCGGCTCCGCGGAGCTGGCCGTGCTGAAGCGCGTGGACGACGAATCGACCCAGGTCGTTGCCGACCTGGAGACCGACCCGCGGATGGCGGACGTCAAGGAGGCCGCGGACATTCACGCCACGCTCAGCGCCATCCGCTCGAACTGGGACAAGGTCCGCAAGTCCCTGCAAGGACCGGGGCAGAAGTCATAGAGCTACTAACAGAAAAGCGACCGGCCGGTATCAACCAGTCGGTTGACACCGGCCGCTCGCCAAAAAGTTAATTCTGAATACCCTTGCGGGCGCTGCGGGCTCATTCGTTCAATGAGCCTCCGCATAGCGGTGCGTCGGCACGGGACGGCCGGGACGCAGGCTTTGCGTCTTGCGAAACTCGATGCCCGCCTGCCGGGACGCACACACCCCAATCACGACTCCGCGAACCTGTTCTTCCAGATGTGCCGGGTCGATGGCAACACGGGCGTTGACGATCACGTCCACCTCCCGGACCTGGCCATACGAAGGGAGCGAGAGTTCCGGCTGGGTACCGCTGCTGACGAGATTGGCGACGCCGAACGACGTTTCGGCAAGGCCGATCACCTTCAGATGCGCCACCTCTCCCCCGAGCCGGCCGAGCGCTTCTTGCAGCTGCCGCACAATCTCGAGCAAAAGTTCGTCCAGAGCAAACGGCGCCTTCGCGCTGATATGGACGCTGCTGTTCAACCAGCCCATCTCCGCCTCACCGGCTGCGTAGACGTCGTAGTCGATGTCGAGGACCTTCCGGCCGAAATTCCCTTGCTGCTCCAGCAACTCGGTTAGCGCCTCGAATCCCTGGCCACCGCGCGCCGAGGCTCGCAGGATCGGCGTGCCGGGGAAATGGGCGGCGACCAGGCCGGCTAACTCTTCCAGGGCGCCCGGCGTCAGTTCGTCGATGCGGTTAATGACGATGGCGTCGGCCTCTTCGAGTTGCTTGCGAAAGATGTACGCCGCCTTCGGCGAGAAGCCGCCGCTCGTCTCATTGCGGAGAATACGGAGGCCGTGGCTCGGTTTGAAGAGGACGGTGTACGGCGCGACCTGGAAACGCTGGCCGTACAGGTCCTTCAACGGCTGCACGACGGTGGCGACGAGATCAGTGCAGCTGCCGACCGGCTCGGCGAGGATGACGTCGGGACGCTCGCTGGCTTCGAGCTGTTCGACCTTGCCAATGAGGTCGTCGAAGTGGCAGCAGAAGCAGGCGCCCGGCACCTCCTCGACGGCGAAGCCCTGCGCGCGCAGGCTGGTGGTATCGACGAGATCTTGTGCCTGGTCGTTCGTGACGAGACCGATGCGCCGGCCATGGGCGAGGTAGTGCCGCGCCAGTCGGGCCAGCGTCGTCGTTTTGCCGGCGCCCAGAAATCCGCCCACCATCACGAACCGCAGACGTTCCATTTGCTGTGCTCCCCGTTGGCTAATCGAAACGCGCGATGTTATCACGAATCTTACGGATTGCCAGGGCCACCTCCTCGATGTCGGTCGAATCGCCCAGCAACACCGGATGATGCAGGACGACCATTCCCCGGTGCGCGCGCTCTGTTTCACTCAGGTCGCCGGCTTGACGGAAGCGACTCGGCGACCGCCCCACGTGCAGCGCCCGAAAGCCCTCGTCCAGCGCGATTCCCTCGGCCTGCGCCGCCGCCACCAGTCGCTCCCGCGTCAGTCCGAAGCGCTCGCCATCAAATTGCAAGCCGAACTTGTAATATGCCGGCTCTGTCTCCGCCGCGCGATTCACAAACGGACGCAGGCCCACAATGTCCTGCAAACGCTGGCGCAGCAGGAATGCGTTCTGAGTTCGCTTCGCATTACGAGCGTCGAGCTTGTCGAGTTGCGGCAGCAGCACGGCCGCCTGCAACTCGGCAAGCGGGCAGATCAGGTTAGCGCGATGAAGAAACAGCCGCGCCCGCTGCTGCACGTCGGCGTGGCGCGTCAGCAAAGCGCCGCCGCGGCCGGCGCTGAGTAGCTTCGAGCCGCCGAAACTGAGGATGCCCACGTCGCCCCACGTTCCGGCCCGCCGTCCCTCGATCACCGCTCCCGGACACTGGGCCGCGTCTTCGATGACCCGCAACCCATGCGCCTGGGCGAACGCCATGACTGCGCGCATCGGCACGACGCCGCCATGCAAGTGCGTGGCGAGCACCACGCGCGTCCTGGGTCCGAGTGCCTCCGCCAGGCGCTCCGGGGCGAGGTTCCAGTTGTCCGGTGCGATGTCCACGAGCACCGGCACGGCGCCGACCGCGTGAACGTCGAGGAAGTTGCCGCCGTAGTCGTATCCCGCCAGGATGACCTCGTCGCCGGGTTCGACCTTCATGGCGCGCAATGCCACTTCCACGGCAAAGGTGCCGCTGCCGCAGGTCGTGACGTGTTCGACGGCGTGATACTCGGCCAGGCGTTCCTCCAGCCGTTGCACTCGGCCGCCGTGGTACCTGCCCCAGGAGCCATCGCGGTAGGCCGCCTGCAGCGCCTCGAGCACGTCGTCATCGGCAAGCGGCCAGGTCGGCGGTCCCTGGGGCCGGATGGGTGAGCCGCCGAGGAATGCCAGGAGTTCGGAAGTGCTGGAGAATGCGTCTTTCATGACCTGTTTTGTCGCCACGCATGGATGGCCGCCGCGTCAAGCCGTGCCAACACAGTAACTGCGGCGGTCACGGGAACCGCCCTCGACCAGTCCGCGCTCAGGTTAGCGGAAGAGGACGGCCTCGGCCACCATGCCGGGACCGAAACCCAGGGCCACGCATGGACGCGGCGCCTGCCGCTGCCGTAGCCGTTCCAGGATGAAGAGAATGGTCGGCGACGACATGTTGCCGCAATGGGCGAGGACCTCGCGCGCCACTGCCGTCGCCGTCCGCGGCAGATCGAGCGCCGTTTCGATCGCCGACAGGATCCGCGGTCCCCCCGGATGGATGGCCCACGTGGCGACCTCGGCCGGCGTCAGCCCGTGCCGCTCCAGCCAGCGTTCGAGCCAGGGCCGCAGGTACTGGCCGAGCAGATCCGGAATGCGCGGCGACAGCGTCATCTCGAAACCGTAATCGCCGATGCCCCACGTCATGGCAGCTGCCGAGTCAGGGAATAGACACGAGCCGGTCGCCGTGAGCTGCCAGGCGTCGGCCGGCGCTGCTATTGGCGGAGCGCCCACCACGGCGCCGGCGCCGTCGGCGAAGAGAGCGTTTGCCACCATCTTCTCCGGGTCCCAACCATAGTGGTAGTGCAGGCTGCACAGTTCGACGGCGCAGACCAGCACCCGCGCCGCCGGATCGGCCCCCGCGAAGGCCCGGGCCACGCGCAGGCCGTTAAATGCTCCATGACACCCCATGAAGCCGACATGGGTGCGCTCGATCTCGGCAGATAGCCCGAGACGGGCGATCAACTCGCGGTCCACGCCGGGAGCGCGAAAGCCGGTGCAGGAGACGGTGACCAGGTGGGTCAGCGCGACCGGCGACAGGCCGGAGCGTTCGAGAGCACGGCCAGCCGCGGTCGCCGCCAGGGGACCGGCCTCCCTGGTGTAGTGTTCCATGCGCTGCCCGGTCGTGGGGCCGTGATCGTCGTCGCTGTCGCGGAGGAAGACGGACTGCGAGTCGCGGGTGCCCCGCAGCGTATCGCGCACCACCTGCGGCTCCATGGCGAGATAGCGTGCTTCGATGCCGGTGAGGCGATAGAAGACCGGCAGGAGGGCGGCTTGCTGTTCGGTACGGCTGCACAGCACGCGGGCCGCCTCGACGGCTTCATCCTGGCTGACGCGCGTCGCCGGCAGAGCGGTCCCTACACCGAGGATTGCAAGACTCACGATCGCCTCCTGCTTTTAGCCGCGACGGCCAGCGGAGCGCGTAAGGCCCGGGGCTCCGCTGCCCCTCGTGGCTACACGGCGTTAAGGGAGCGCAGCAGCGGCGCTGCCACTCCGGGAGCATGGCCCAGCAGTGTCAGCACCGCTTGCATGAGCCATGGCTGCCGCAGTGCTGCGGCTGTCAGCCGGCAGGGAAGTTGTCGACGGACAACGGTCTTCCGATACCGCCGGCACCATTCGCCCACCAGGCCATTCCTCCAACCCCGCACCGCACGCTCGGCTACCGGAGTCAGCGCCACCGCGGCGGCCAGCGCCCAGGCCATTCCTTCGCCGGTGAACGGCTCGACGTAGCCGGCTGCGTCGCCCAGTACGAACAGCCGTTCGCCAGCCACCGGCCGCAGGCGGCGGGTCAGCCGAGGCGTGCCGCGCCAGCCGGGACCGTCCAGTCCCTCGAGCGTCGGCCAGCCAGTCTCGGCAAGCAATGCCGCGGCGGCCCGGCCAGGTCTGCCGCTCTGCCGCAGCCAGACCGCGTCGCACGCTGCCGCCACGTCCAGCCGGCCATCCTCCAGACGCACCAGGCCGACGTAACCGCCTCGACCGCACGCCATGAAGATGGAACCGGGCTTATAGAACGCCGGCGCCGTCTCCAAAATGATACCGGCGCCGACGCGTGCCGCTCTGCCGGTGTCGAGGCGGAAGCCGGGTTCGTCGGCCAGCAGGTTGCCGCCCAGGCCGTGCGCCAGGACGACGATCCGAGCGGTTACCGTTGCGCGACGTTCGCCTTCTTGCAGGGCGACGCCCCGTCCCTGGGCACCATGGCCGTCGAGGCGAGCGCTGACTCCCGGCAGAAACGCGGCACCCACCCGTACCGCGGCTTCGACCAGGGCGGTGTCCAGCGCCTGGCGCGACAGGGCAGCCCCGGCCGGCAGCGCTACCACGGCTCCACGGCCCCGCGTTCCCAACTGAACTTGGCGCAGTGCGACGGCGCCGCAATCTCGGGGCAGGTCGGCCAGTCCCACCTGTGCCAGCGTCGTCAGCGCTCGACCATTCAGACAGCAGCCGCACACCTTCCAGCGCGGAAACGGCTCGCGGTCCACGAGCAGCACGGCCTGGGTCCGCTGGGCCAGTTCCCGCGCCGCCAATGCTCCCGCCGGCCCAGCCCCAACTACCACGACGTCCCAGGCAGTGGCCGCGGCCTCCGCCAGGTCGAGCGTTGACGGCCGGGTCATGGCCGCCTCCATTCCAGGAGGTAGCGGCACGGCCAACGTCGGACAACCCGCGCTGCCGAGAGACCCACCCGCTCGGCAAGTCCATGGACCTCGTGGACGCTGAAGGCCGCCTGCACGGACCGCACGCCGTCGGTATGGACGATGGGCGACGCCGATAGCGCCCGCGTCCCGAGGTATGCCAGAAGCAGACCAGCTCGACTGCGTACCAGGTCGTTGATGAGCACCAGCCGGCCAGCGGCCTCGGCCATGCGTCGCAGCAAGTCGGCCGCCTGGTCCTCAGCCAAATGATGCAGAAACAGCGAACTTACCAACACGTCGTAGCCCGCAGGCAGGGGACCGTGCAGCGCGTCCCAGGTGAAGAAGTGTACGGTGGCCTGCCGGTCCGCGGCCCGCTGTTGGGCGAAGGCCACCGCCTGCGGACTGAGGTCGCAGCCTTCAACCTGGATGGACAMCCCCGCCCGCCGTGCCCGGTGCCACAGCCGAATGGGCAGATCGCCCGCGCCGGTTGCCAGGTCGAGGACACGCAAGGGGCCGGCCTCCCGCGCCAGGGCCGCCAGGGGCGTCCAGACGACCGCGGCGCTGCGGCTCCAGAAATTGATCCGTTCCAGGCCGCGGAGGGCCTGAAAGTGACGTTCCCGGTCGAGGCCAGGTTCATCCATGATTTCGGCTTGACGGCAGCGCTGCTTCACTTTATCCAGCAACGGCATGGCGCGCTCCACTTCTTGCGACAATTCCCACATTGGGCGTGAACTGGCAGAACCGTCTGGCCCATGCGACCGGCAAGGGCGGCGCAACCGCTCGAACCCCGTCTCTCGGGCAGGCCGAGGATGCGGCAGTTCCTGTTCTCCCTCACACTTCTTGACAAAAACCGATCTTTTCCGCCAGCTGGAATCTTGGCTCGGGTAGACTATGGGAGGTAGAATACCATGTGGATCAGGCACACCAGGCAGCAGGACCTTCCCCCATCTCCTCAGTTCGAGCACGCCATGGCCGAGTTCGTCATTCGTGTTGGCAGTCACACCGCGCAAGGGCTCCGCGCCAACAACGAGGACTCCCTCGTCTGTGACCCTGAGCATCGACTGTTTCTGGTGGCCGACGGCATGGGCGGTCAGGAACTCGGCGAGCAGGCCAGCGGCATGGCGGCGCAGATTATCCCGCGGATCGTGCAGCACCATCTCGCCGAACATGCAGATGCCAGGGCGGCCTTGCAGCAGGCGTTGGCCGAGGCGAACCAGGCCATCGTCAGCGCCGGCCTGGGTCAGCCCGCCGGCCGCCGCATGGGCACCACCGCCGTGCTCGCCGTCGAGCAGGCCGGCCAGGTCTACGTCGCCGGTCTCGGCGATAGCCGCGCTTACCTCATCCGCGGCGACTCGGTCGAGCAGCTGACGGTGGATCACACCGTCGCCGAGGCGTTGGTGATCAGCGGTACGATGACCCCGGAACAGGCGCGACACAGTCCCTGGCAGCACGTCCTCTACCGGTTCCTGGGCTGCGCCGAGATGTCCGAGGGGGCGGAGGTCCGCCCGTTCACTCCGCAGGCCGGCGACCGCCTGCTCCTCGCCAGTGATGGCCTCACCAATCACATTACCGCCGACGACCTGCGCGAAGGCGTTCGTGCCTATCCCAATCCACAGACGTGGGCCGATCATCTGGTCCGCCTGGCCCTGGACCGCGGCACGAGCGACAACGTTACCTGCGTGGTGATCGCGTTCGAGGTCGAGTAGAATGCACCCCAAAGCCGCATGCGGCATTGGGGGGGTGCACCATGAAGATCACGACCTTCGAGACGTTTCTGGCCAACGCGGGGCTGCGCAACTACCTGTTCATTCGTTTGCGCACCGAGACGGGTCTGGCCGGGATCGGCGAAGCCTCACTGGAGTGGCAGGAAACGACGGTCCAGACTCTCGCTCACGAATGGGTCAAGAGCCGCGTGCTGGGACGCGATCCGTTCGACGTCGAGGCCATCGTCGGCGACCTCGTCCGCGACCAGTACCAGGGTGGCGCCACGATCATGACTGCAATCAGCGGCGTCGAAATCGCCCTGTGGGACCTCGTCGGCAAGGCGTGCGGCCAGCCTGTCTACCGCCTGCTCGGCGGCCGCTGTCACCCGCGTCTTTCGGTGTATACTAACGGTTGGTACGGCGGCGCCCGCACACCAGCGGAATACGCCGAAAAGGCCCGGGCGGCGGTGGGGCGCGGTTACCGGGCGTTGAAGTTCGACCCGTTCGGCATCGCCTGGAAGACCTGTCCCCGGGAGAGAGCGAGGCGGCCATCGAACGGGTGTCCGCGGTGCGGGAAGCAGTCGGCCCCGGCGTCGGGCTGATGATCGAATTCCACGGCCGACTCTCGGCCGGCAGCGCCGCGACCATGCTCCGCAAGCTGGAGCGCTTCGAGCCCGTCTGGTGCGAGGAGCCGGTCGCGCCGGAGTGCATCGAGTTGCTTGCCGAGGTCAAGCAGCAGTCGCGCTGTCCGATCGCGGCCGGCGAACGGCTGTGTACCCTGGCCGACTTCTACAGGCTGATCTCGCGCCGTGCCGTGGACGTGGTGCAGATGGACATTGCCCACTGCGGCGGCCTCCTCGCCGCGAAGAAGATTGCCGCCGTTGCCGCCATGCAGGACCTGCGCGTGGCGCCACACTGTTCCATCGGTCCCGTCGCGCTGGCCGCATGTCTGCATTTTGATCTATCCACGCCGAACTTCATGATCCAGGAATGCTTCGCCGAGTTCGATGTGCCGTGGCGCAACCGCCTGGTCCGCGGCTGGGACCCGCTACGGAACGGCGAACTTGTCCTCGGCGACGCGCCGGGCCTCGGTCTCGAACTCGACGAGGAGGAGATCGCCCGGCACCCGTATCGGCCGAACGCCTTTCCCAGCCTCTGGGACGGCGACTGGCTGACGAACTTCACCCAGACGCGGCGCGAAGAGTGAAAGGGGGGACAACGTGCGTGCCTTCCGAGTGGCCCTCACCGGTGATTTCCTCGACGAGACCGGTGTTCCCGCGTACGGCGACCTCGGCCTGCCGCTGCTGGAGGCGTCCCCGGCAATCCGTTATCACTTCTTGCGCGAGCAAGCTCCGCCGCCTGACGAACCCGGCTACTGGCAGCGCTTCTACACGTTGGAAGTGACACCAGAACAGATCGCAGCCGTGGACGGGCTGATCGTGCTGCGGCCGTGGGTCACGCGCCTGACCTTTGGCCAGGGAGCGGGCGATCTCGTGGTTATCGGCCGCTCGGGGGCCGACTACGACAAGATCGACCTCGCCGCCTGCACGGAGCACGATGTCGCCCTCTTCAACGCTCCGTTCGGTCTTCATCATGCGACGGCGTCGGCTGCGCTGCTCTTCATGCTGGCGCTGGCGAAGCGGCTGCCGGAGCAGGGGCGGGTCGCGCGCAAGGGAAGCTGGGAGGAACAGCCGGCGATCATGGGCGGCGAGATCCATGGACGGGCACTCGGAATCATCGGCCTTGGCCACAGCGGCCGGGAACTGGCGCGGCTCGTGGCCCCATTTGCGATGCGTCTGCTGGCCTATTCACCGCATGCCGACCCAGCCGAGGCGGCAAAGCTGGGCGTACGGTTGGCTTCGTTGGAGGAGGTGCTGCGCGAGGCGGATTTCGTCAGCCTGCACTGTCGCCTCACCACGCAGACGCGCGCGCTGCTCGGGGCGTCGCAACTGGCGCTGCTGAAGCCGACGGCGTTCCTTGTCAACGTGGCGCGCGGCGAACTGGTGGACCAGGCAGCGCTGACCGAGCTGCTGCGGACACGACGGATCGCAGGCGCGGGGCTGGATGTGTTCGCCGTCGAGCCCCTGTCGCCGGACGATCCGCTGCAGCGCCTGGACAACGTCATCTTGACGCCGCACTGGCTAGCCTCGACGACCGACGTATGGCGCGCGACTGGTCGGGCCATGGCGAACGGCATGTTGTACGCGGCGCGCGGCGAAGTGCCGGAGAACGTCGTCAACCGCGAGGTGCTGCAACGGCCGGGGTTCCTGGCGAAACTGGAGCGATTCGTGGAGAATCGCGGCAGCTGATATCCAAAATGGCCTCCGGAACAGATGCCACGCCCCTGGAGGAATTCAATTGACTTTATGCTTGACAGTTTCTGCGCCTCGGTGGGATTATCACCTTCGGCGATTCCAATGGAGGAACTGCAGCCGGCGCTTCCACGGGCAACTCGCATCTTCAGGGGTCAGGCGACGCCTGGCGCTCGGCAGAGTCTGGCAAATCTCCAGAAGGAGAGAGTAAACGCATGAACCTTGCAACCTGGATCCTGTTCGCACAGGGCTACAGGGGATCGAGACCGCCGTCCAACGACGCCGGCAGCACGGTGGCGTCCGCTATTGTCCTGGTCATCGAATTGACGCTGCTCGCCCTGATCCTCGTCTCTTGGTGGGTGATGTTTACCAGGGCAGGCAAACCTGGCTGGGCTGCGATCATCCCGATTTACAACGCGATCGTGATTCTGGAGATCATCGGCAAACCGATCTGGTGGATCATCTTTCTATTCATTCCTTGCGTGAACATTATCTTCTCCATCCTGGTGAATGTGGAACTCGCCGAGGTGTTCGGCAACGGAACTGGATTTGCCGTCGGTTTGATCTTGCTCCCCTTTATCTTCATACCCATGCTCGCCTCCGGCGATGCCAAGTACCAAGGGCCAGCTGCCGAGACTAGCTACTAGGTCCGCGAGGCGGCAAGGACGCACCTGTCGCCGTCCTGCTTGCGTGTCGCGGATAGGACCCCATGCAAGCAGGACGGCGTTTCAGAACCGGGTGAGTGGTGAGCAATACTCCAACGCTTCCTGTAAAGGACGCCTCGAGATCGTCACGCGTTCTGGCACTGGTGGCAACGGCGCTCGTGCCGGCGCTGTTTGTCCTCCTTTACTACCTTCCTCCAACCGAAAAGAGCTGGTATCCGCGTTGCTGGTTCCACAGCGTTACCGGACTGCATTGCCCGGGTTGCGGCGCCACGCGCTGCCTGCACGCCCTGCTGCACGGGGATTTGCGCGAGGCGGTAGCACAAAACGTCCTCGCCCTGTTCTTGCTGCCGCTGATGCTCGTCTGGGGCGCTCGCCTGTGGTGGTCGGCCCTCACCGGCTGGTCCCTCCCCTCCTGGCGCCTACCCGGTTGGGTCATCTACGTCCTCTTCGTTGTCGTCCTCACCTTCGGTATCGTCCGAAACCTTGGCTTTCCACCGTTTGATCTCCTGGCACCCCATCCGCTCTGAGCGCCATGGCCAGCGACCGCCGACCGACCGCGACTGAGATCGCCGCCGCGCGCGGCCGAAAGATTCCTGACGTTCTCGCCGCGGACCTGCGCGTCCTGTTCTGCGGCATCAACCCGAGCCTGTATTCCGCCGCCATCGGTCATCATTTTGGCCGGCCCGGCAACCGATTCTGGCCCACTCTGCACGCCGCCGGCTTCACCAATCGGCTCCTGGCGCCGCTCGAGGATCGAGAACTGCTGGCGCTCGGCTACGGCATCACGAACCTCGTCGCCCGGGCTACCGCGACGGCCGATGAACTGTCGGCCGCCGAACAGCGTGCCGGCGCTCGGCGTCTTATCGCGAAGGTGCGCCGCTACCGGCCCGCGTGGGTCGCCATACTCGGCGTCACCGCCTACCGCGCTGCCTTCAATCGACCGGAGGCCGTCTTCGGTCCTCAGGAAGAACTCCTCGACCAGGCACGCCTCTGGGTCCTGCCCAATCCAAGCGGGCTCAACGCGCATTACCAGCTCGCCGACCTGGCCTGTCTCTTCGCCGAGTTGCATCGTGCGGCTCATTGACGCCACGCGCCTCGAACGTATAACTTCTACACGGTCGGGCCCGCACGCGACTGTGCTCCCACGACACCTTTTCGCAGGGGCAAACCCATCTGGGCGCCGCCACTGGTCCCCGATCGACTTGAGAAACCAGCTCCCCTACTCGAGGTCAACCGGACAAGCAGCGCGGCATGAGCACCAGCATTCAGGAGTATTTCAAGGGCAAAACCGTTCTCGTCACCGGCGCCACCGGCTTCCTCGGCAAGGCCCTGATCGAGAAAATGCTCCGCGGCCTGCCCGGTCTGCGCCGCATCTACCTGCTCATCCGCCCCAAGGAACGCGGCACCCGTACCATGTCGGTCGAGGAACGCTTTCGCACCGAACTGCTCACCTCCAGCGTCTTCGACCGCCTCAAACGCGAACTCGGCGACGCCTTCGACGAGCATGTCGATGCCCGCGTCAAGGTCATCGCTGGCGAGCTGGCTGACGAGCGCCTCGGCGTCAGCGACGACGACTACCGCCTGCTGACGGCGGAAGTCGAAGTCCTCATCAACTCTGCCGCCGTCGTCGTCTTCGACGAGCGGCTCGACCTGTCGCTGAACCTGAACACGTTCGGCGCCTTGCGCATGCTCGACTTCGCCCGCGACTGCGCAAAGCTCGAAGCGACCATCCACATCTCGACCTGCTTCGTCTCCGGCATCGCCAGCGGCTGGGTCTCCGAAGAGGTCCAGCCGTTCTCCTTCGACACGGACGAAGAGGCAAAACGTCTGGCCGTGGAGTGTGACGCGATCAAAAGCCAGTACAACGATCGGCCGACCATCGCCAAGGAAAAGCTCGTGCAGCTCGGTTTGAGCAGCGCGCGTGCCCGTGGCTGGAACGACACTTACACTTTCACCAAGGCCCTTGGCGAACAGCTGGTTGTGAAACACCGCGGCGACCTGCCGATAGTGATCCTCCGCCCCGCGATCATCGAGTCCTCCTTCGCCGAGCCCGAGCCGGGTTGGATCGACGGCTTCCGCATGGGCGATCCCCTCTTCGTCGGCTACGGCAAGGGTTACCTGCAGGACTTTCCCGGCCGACCCGACACCATCACCGACCTGATCCCCTGCGATCACGTCGTCAACGCCATCCTGGCCGCCGCTCCGCGTTGCGCCGCCGAACGCGGCTTCAAGGTTTACCAGATCGCTACCGGCGAACTGAACCCCGTCCACTTCCGCACCATCTATGAGACCGGCAAGGAATACTTCGCTCATAACCCCATGCGCTCGAAGGACGGCAAGCGCATCCCCCTGGCCACCTGGACTTTCCCCGATCCGGCGGTCTATCGCCGCAAGTTGGTCTGGCGTTATGGCACGCCAGTCAAGATCGCCCTCGCCCTTCTCAAGCCATGCGCCTTTTTCAAGCCGCTGGACCGGGTCCGACGCCGCCTCGCTCTCCGCAAGGCCTCGCTCGACCTCCTTCTCTACTATGTGGACATCTATAGTCCCTACACCACGATCGCCTCGCGCTTCCGCACCGGCAACACCGCCGCCCTCTGGCACTCCCTGACGCCCGACGACCAGAAACTCTTCCCATTCGACGCCACCGGCATCGACTGGAATGACTACATCGGCAACGTCCACATTCCCGGTCTGAAGCGCAACGTACTCAACCAGACCGTCGAGGACACAGGCGTTGGCCAGGGCGTGCCTGTCCGCACCATTCCCGACCTGCTCGCCCGCGCCGCCGACCGCTTCCCGGAGTCGGTCGCCCTCCAGATGAAGCGTGACGACCAATGGATCCGCTGCACGTTCGACGACGTCGAGCGCCGGGTCGCCGACGCCGGCCAAACTCTGCACCGTCTCGGTATCCGCAAGGGCGACCGTGTCCTCCTCTGCGCTGAGAACCAGCCGGAATGGCCCATCGCGTATCTCGCTGTCGTCTCACTGGGCGCTATTGTCGTTCCGGTGGATCGCCAGCACAGCGAGGAAGAGTTGCTCGCCATCGCGCGTTTCGTCGAAGCCCGCGCGCTGATCGCTTCCGAGAATAGCGCCCGAACCATGGCCGATCTGGTGCGCCACGCCGAGGGGCTGACCCTCTTGAACCTGAACGCCGGTTGCCTGCCCTTCGACCCCGACCGGGCGGCCGCTCTCGCCCATGTCCCCGCCGGCCACCCCCACTCGGTCCTCGTCGAGCCCGACGACGTCGCCTCGATCGTCTTCACCACCAGCGCCGCCGGCAACGATCCGCACGGCGTGATGCTCACGCACCGCAATTTCCTGGCCAACGTCATGGGCGTCGTCCAGCTTTTGCCGCCCCGCCCACGCGACAGCTTCCTCTCCATCCTGCCCCTGCACCATACCCTCGAATTCACCGGCGGCTTCCTCGTGCCGCTTTACGTCGGTGCCACTGTCACCTACTGCGACACCATCCGCAGCCAGGCCATCCTCGACACACTGCGCGAGACCCATGCGACCTGCATCCTGGGCGCCCCGCGCGTCTTCCAGATTCTGCACGAAGCCATCCGCCGCCAGGTCGCCCCGGGCAGCCGTCGCGGCCGACTCTGGTTCGATCTCCGCAAGTCGCTCAGCAAGGCGGTCCTGTTCCTCACCGGCAAGAACCTTGGCCGGCGCCTCTTCCCCGAGGTCCACGAGCAGCTCGGCGGGAGACTGCGCGCTCTCATCAGCGGCGGCGCCGCCCTGGCCCCACGCACGTTCAACAACTTCACCGCCCTGGGCTTCGAGCTGTGCGAGGGCTACGGTCTGACCGAGACGGCACCCATCGCCACGGCCAACCCACTCGGCAGTGCCCGGAGCGGGTCTGTCGGCCTGCCGCTGCCCGGCGTCGAAGTGGACATCCTCACGCCGGATGACCGTGGCGTCGGCGAGGTGGCGGTGCGCGGTCCCAACGTCACCGCCGGCTACTACCGCAATCCCCATGCGACCGAGCAGGCCCTGCGCGACGGCTGGCTGCACACCGGCGACGTCGGTTATCTCGATAAGGATGGCTATCTGCACCTGACTGGACGCACGAAGGACGTCATTGTTACCCCGGCCGGCAAGAACGTCTATCCCGAGGAAGTCGAGCAGGTCTACGCCGACCTGCCCGGAGTCTATCAGATTTGCGTCGTCGGGCTCTGGGACGACGAGGTGCAGGGCGAAACGATCCACGCAGTCCTTGTGCCACGTCCCGAGGCTGCTCGCAAGGGGGCCGCCTTCGAGGAACAGCTGCGACAGGCGATCCAGCAGCGCGGGCACCGCATCCCGCGCTACCAGCGCTTGCAGCGCCTCCATTTTCGCCGCAATGAACTGCCGCGTACGCCGGCCGGCGCCATCGACCGCCCTCGCGTCCGCCAGGAACTCGTGTCTTACCTGCGTGCTTCCGGCATCGACGGCGTGCCGCTCCCCAGTCATCCCGAGACGGAACTGTTGCACGAACCGTTGTCCGACGAGGTCGGTAGCGCCCCTTCGCGGCAACCCGTCGAGTTGGAAGACGTGGTCCTGGCGGCGGTCGCCGAACTTGCCGAGGTGCCGCGCCTGCAGGTGACGGCGGCGAGCAACCTGGACAGCGACCTCCACCTCGACCCCCTGCTCAAGGCCGAGTTACTGCTGGCCCTAGAAGAGCAGTTCCAGACGCCGTTCCCCGAGGAGTTGATCGACGAATTGCACACCGCCGGCGACGTCTTGCAAGCGGTGCGGCGCCGTGTCCCCGGGGGTGGTGTGGCACTGGCCGATCGGCCGGCCGTGGTGACCGGCATGTGGGGCCGGGTCTTGCGTCCCCACGGCGTCCCCTCCGACGATTACTGGCTGCGTTCCTCATGGCCCGAGCAGGCCGTCCGCGCCTTGACGCGCCAGCTAATGCGCTGGTACGCCTGGCTCTGGTTCCGTTTCGATGCGCATGGCGTCGAGAATCTGCCGCGCGGCGCCTTTATCGTCGCCGCCAACCATTCTTCGCACCTCGACACCGGCGCCGTGGTCACGGCCTTCGGTGGCCGAGGACGCGAACTCTTCATCATGGGTGCCCGCGATTACTTCTTCAACAACCGCCTCAAGGGCTGGTTCTTCCACACCTTCCTGAACGTCATTCCCTTCGATCGTTCCGAAAACGTGATCGAGGGTTTGCGCCTGGCGCAGGCGGTGCTCCACGCCGGCCGGCCGGTGCTGATCTTCCCGGAGGGACGGCGCAGCGCTTCGGGCGAGTTGCAACAGTTCAAGGCGGGCATTGGTTTGCTGGGCATCGAGCTGGGCGTGCCCATCGTGCCGTGCTGGATCGACGGCACGCATGCCGCCCTGCCCAAGGGCCGTTTCTGGCCACGCCGCGGCAGGATCCGCGTTACATTCGGACCGCCACTGACCATGGACGACTATCGCGCGGGCACGGGACATGGCGACCGCCGCGAGCAATGGCGGCGCGTGGCCGAGGACGCGCGCGCTGTCGTCGAGCGTCTGGCACGGCAGGGAGAAAAGGCTTGAGCGCGGCCGCGTTTTTTGACGTGGACGGCACCCTGACCCGGACGACGACGCTCGATCCGCTCAACTGGTACCAACGCGTCCACCTGGCGCCGCTGCGCTACACGGTCTGGACAACCGGATTGTGGTTGCAGGCGCCGTACTACTGGCTGCTCGACAAACGCAGCCGGGCCGCATTCAACGCGCTCTTCTATCGCCGGTACAAGGGATTGCGGATCGCCGATCTCCGGCAGTGGCATGGCGCTACGTTTGCCTGCAATCTGCAGCGTACTCTGTTCGCGCAAGCGGTGGAATGCGTGCGTGAACACCAGCGTCAAGGGCATCGCATCGTGCTGCTGACGGGTGGCCTGGCGTGCGTCATGCAGCCGCTGGCCGACTTCCTGGGCGCCGACGGCCTGATCGCGCTGCACCTGCGCGAGCAAGACGGCCTTTGCACGGGCGAATTGGACGGACCGGCGATCGCGGGGGCGGAGAAGGCACGGCTGCTGCGCGACTACGCCGAGAAGCACGGCATCGACCTGGGCCAATCTTTTGCGTACGGCGACAGTCCTAGCGACGTGTCCATGCTGGAAGCGGCTGGTCATGCGGTCGCAGTGCGACCGGGGCGGCGACTGCGGAATCTGGCCCAGGCGCGCGGATGGCGGATCGTTCGCTGGCGATGAGGTGATACAATGCAGACGACGAACAGTAATCAGCTCGGGAGCGATTGTGCTCGGTGAGATCTATCTCGCCCACTTTCCTTTCGGTGCGAGGTCCTCAAGTTGCTCGCCGTCCAGTACATCAAAAGCATCCCGCGCTGGCTTCTCGTCACGGCACTGGGCCATCGCTTTCCGAGCCTCTGCACCAGTCCCGCCGGCTGCATCCAACTCGCCGAGGTGGCAGAACCGAAACTGCCCGGCCCCCGCTGGGCGCGCGTGCGACCGCTGCTCAGCGGCATCTGCGGCAGCGACCTCGCCTCCATCGCGGCCGAAGGCAGTCCGTTCTTCGCGCCGCTGACATCCTTCCCGTTCGTCTTCGGCCATGAGGTCGTCGGCATCGTCGAGGAGGTCGGCAGCGAGGTCCGTCACGTCCGCGTCGGCGAGCGCGTCGTCGTCGAACCGGCGCTGCATTGCACCGTCCGCGGCATCGACCCGCCGTGTCCCGCTTGCGTGGCTGGCAACTACGGCAACTGTACCAACGTCACCAGCGGCGCGATCAGCGCCGGCGTACAGACCGGGTACTGCCGCGACACCGGTGGCGGCTGGTCGCACAGCCTCGTCGCTCACGAGGTGCAATTGCATCGCGTCCCCGAGGTGGTTGCTGATGAGGAAGCGGTGCTCGTCGAGCCGTTCAGCTGTGCCCTTCATGCTGTATTGCGAGCGGAGATCGCCAAACCGCAGGCGACAGTCCTGGTGTTCGGCTGCGGTACGATGGGGCTGCTGACGCTTGCCGCGCTGAGGGCACTCCACATTTCCTGCCGCATCACTGCCCTGGCGAAGCATCCGCACCAGCAGAACCTTGCCCGCCGACTCGGCGCGGATGACGTCGTGCTGCCAGGAAAAACCGCGCGCGAACACCTCTGCAAACAGACTGGCGCCACGCTGCACTTTCCCGAGATCGGCAGTCCCACCATTCTGGGCGGCTTCGACGTCGTCTTCGACTGCGTCGGCTCGGCCAGTTCTCTGGACGAGGCGCTGCGTTTCACGACGGCCCGTGGCAGCACGCTCCTCGTCGGCATGCCGTCCATCCCGAAAACGGTGGACTGGACGACGATCTGGTACAAGGAACTCCAGGTGAAGGGAACGTACACCTATGGCTGGGAGCAGGTGAACGGCGAACGTGTGCGCACTTTTGCATTGGCCTTGCGCCTGCTCGCCGAGCGGCGCGTGGAATTGCGGCCGATGCTGACGCACAAGTTTCCGCTGCAACAGTACAGAGAAGCGATCCGAACAGCATTTCGGACAGGACCGCACCGTTCGATCAAGACCGTGTTCGATCTCACAGAGCCTTCCCCAGGAGACCCTCGTGCCGCATCTGGCGCGGGATAGGGGACAGCCGCGAAATGCTACCTGCAGGTGCTGCTTGCCGCGCGCACGGATTCCGACGACAAAGAACCTGTCCGCTCCGGACGTGCCGGACGATCGCCACCGACCCTCCACAGGAGAACCGCTACTGTGACGATGACCACCGCGATCCCCGACCGCTCCGATTGCGTCGTGACCGCGCAGGGACCCAACGAACACTTTCTCTTCCACTGCGGCGAACAGTTCCTCTGGGAACCGCTACCCGCTGGCTCGCGCGTCCTCTATCCGCCGCCGCCGCTGCCCGCCGTCGAGGACGTGGACGGCGCCCTCGAACATGCCCTGGAACACCCACTCGGCGCCGATCCCCTGTCGGCCCAGCTTCGTCCCGGCATGCGCTTGACGATCGCCTTCGACGACATTTCGCTGCCGCTGCCGCCGATGTGTTCTCCTGACATCCGTCAGCGCATCATCGAAAAAGTGTTGGACAAGTGTGCCGCTGCCGGCGTCGAGGACATCCACCTCATCTGCGCCATCGCCCTGCACCGGCGCATGACACCGGCCGAGCTGCGCGAAATCCTCGGTAGCCGAATCTTCGATCGCTTTTATCCGGAGAAACTGTACAACCACGATGCCGAGGACCCGCGGGGCAACGTCCTCCTCGGCAAGACGGAACGCGACGAGGAAACCTGGATCAACAAGCGCGTCGCCGACAGCGACCTGCTCGTCTACGTCAACATCAACCTCGTCACGATGGACGGCGGCCACAAGTCGATCAATACCGGCCTGACGAACTACCGCACCATTCGCCAGCATCACAACGTCCACACGCTTATGCACTGCAAGAGCTACATGGATCCCGCGGCGTCGATGCTGCAACGGACCTGCGAGCGCCTTGGCCAGGTCGTCAAGCAGCACGTCCAGAGCTTCCATATCGAGACGACGCTCAATACGAACACCTTTCCGCCACTGTTCCGCAACCTGCAAAAGCAGGAACGGACCTGGAACACTTGGGACGCGGTCAACTTCCAGGCGAACCGGCTCGGCCTGAAGGTCATCCCCTACGAGGTCCGCCGCCGGATCTGGATGAGCCAGCGCGCTCCCTACGGTCTGACCGGCGTCAACGCCGGCAACGTCGATCTCGTTCACGAGCAGACCGTCAGCAATGTGCTGCGCCAGCAAGCGGTGCCGGTCAATGGTCCGAGCGATATCGTCGTCATGGGGCTGCCGTACCTCTGCCCGTACAACGTCAACTCGATCATGAATCCACTGCTGGCCTGGGTCACAACGGTCGGCTACGGTTTCAATCTCTATCGCAACCGGCCGCTGGTGCGCCAGGGCGGCGTCCTCATATTCACGCATCCGCTTTACAACCGCTGGAACCGAGAACACCATCCGAGCTACGTCGAGTTCTTCGATCGCATCCTCGCCGACACGCGCGACCCGGCGACAATCGAGCGCAAGTACGAGGACGAGTTCGCCCACAACGAGCGCTATATCAAGATGTACCGCGAGGGACACGCCTATCACGGCGTCCACCCGTTTTACATGTACTACTGGGGCATCTACGGAGCGGCGTGGTGCGGCAAGGTCATCGCCGTGCCGGGCAACTCGTTCGTCGCCGGTCGGCTCGGCTTTGGCTCTGCCTCGACCATCCGGGCGGCCATCGAACAGGCCAAGGACGTCGTTGGGCCCAACCCGTCGATAACCTGTTACCACTGGCCGCCGATCTTCCTGTGCGATGTAGCCTGAGCGCGGCTGGATGTTTGCGGATGCCGGGCAATCTGGGAGAGACGGGTGAAGTTCGTAGGTTTTTGCTTGCTCTTTATCCATCAGTGGATTAGAAACATGCTTGGGGAACTGACCTGGACTGCTCGGTCTGGGACCGATTCGGCGTGCGACCACCCCCCATCCGCCGCGGTTCCGCTGACCACAACGCCGTGCGCTGCCATCGCGCCGCAGATTTGCTCTCCCTGCAGATGGGGGGATGCCGCGGCAGAGAAGGGCACAATGTCGGATACCAAGCAGGAAATCACACGCCTCATCCAGCGCGTCCGCGAGGGCGACCAGGCTGCTGCACGCGAATTGCTCGACCGCTATGGTCCTACCCTCGTCAAGGTCATCCGCCGCCGCCTGGCTCCGCAACTGCGCAGCGAGTTCGATTCCGATGATTTTGTCCAGTCCGTCTGGGGCTCCTTCTTCGCCGGCCCTGTCCAGAACTATCACTTCGAGTCGGAAAAGGCCCTCATGGCCTTCCTCGTCGATCTCGCCTGCAACAAGGTTTCCGATGCGGCGCGCGGACGCTTCCTGACTCTCAAACGTAACGTCAACCGCACCCATTCCCTTGAAGGGTCGGCCGCCTTGCAAGCCCAAAAGGTTGCCGCGCCGCTGCCGACGCCCAGCCAGGTGGTCATGGCCGAGGAGGTATGGGACCGCATCCTCCAGGACCAGCCGCCGCATTACCGAAACATGCTCGCGCTGCTCCGGCAGGGCTACACTCACGAAGAGGTCGCTCTGCGTCTCGGCTTCAATGAGAAAACCGTTCGCCGTGTCGTCCGCCGGGCACTGAGCCTGGTACAGCCAGAGACACTGTCATGATCCGCGAACATGAAGCACCTTCCCGCCATCGTCCGCCCAGCTCCGCGGCCGCGGCCCCGCCCGCCGCGCGCGACCTGGTGAACGACTACCTCTTCCGCTGGCGCCAGGGCGAGCCCGCCGATGCGCGGGCCGTCCTCGACGAACATCCCGAACTCGGGGCCTATCCGACGCTCGCGGTCGATCTGGCCTTTGAGGAATTCTGGCTCCGTCTCGAAGCCGGAGATCCGCCGGATGTCGCCGAGTTCTGCGAACGCTTCCCCGCCTGCAAACAGACGCTTCAGGAGACCATCGCGCTCCACGCCTTCCTCGATGAGAACGCCGAACTGCTTGCCACGCCGCTGCCGACGCCCTGGCCGGAGGCCGGCGACTGGTTCGACGGCTTCGACCTGCAACGCGAACTCGGACGCGGCACCTTCAGCCGGGTGTTCCTCGCCGCCGAGAGTGCCCTCGGCGATCGCCTGGTTGTCGTCAAGATCTCCGAACTGGCAGCCGACGAAGCCCGCATCCTCGGCCGCATTCGGCACCCGAACATCATCCCCGTCCACTCGGTGCGGCAGCTCCCGAAGAGTCGCCTGACCGCGGTCTGCATGCCCTACCTGGGCGCGGCCACGCTCCACCATGTGTTCGACCTGGTTGTCGCTCGGACCACTCTGCCCGCGGACGCCTCCGCTATTCTCGACGCGATCCGTGGCGCCAACACCGCCCTGGAAGCCGAGCCCGTGCCGCCCGGCGAACGGCATACTCCCGCCGCCGCGCTGCGCCACGGCCGTTACAGCGACGGCATCGCCCATCTCGCGGCGGAAATGGCCGATGCTCTCGCTTACCTCCATGCCCAGGGCATCGTCCACCGCGACCTGAAGCCGTCGAACGTTCTTCTTACCCCGGACGGCCGACCGCTAGTCCTCGATTTCAACCTGTCCGCTGACCGCGACGGCACCAACCGCCTGCTAGGGGGGACCTACCCCTATATGCCGCCGGAGCAGCTGCGCGCCACAGCCCCGGAGCGGTCGCTACCGGCCAGCGCCGTCGATGCCCGTTCGGACCTGTTCGCCCTCGGCGTCATCGTCTACCAACTGCTAACCGGCAAGCATCCGTTCGGACCGTTGCCCCGCGACTTCTCCCTGGAAGAGAAACGACAGCTCTTGCTGCAACGGCAATCGCAGGGCCCTATTTCGCTGCTCCGCTATAACCCGCGCGTGGAGCCAGCGTTGGCCCAGGTCGTCGAGCGCTGCCTGGCTTACGACCCGGCCGATCGGCCCCTTTCCGCGGCAGACCTGGCCGCCGCATTGCGTCGGTGCCTCACTCCCTGGCGACGTCCCGGCCGCTGGGTGGCCTCTCACTCCGCACGTCTGCTGCGCGTTGCCGCTTTATTGGCCGCCACGAGCGTGGTCACGGCGGGGGGCGTCAGTGTCCGCGAGTTCGATGGCCAACCGCACCTCGAGCGCGCCGAACAGGCGCTGCGTCAAGGCGACCACTTTCTGGCGGTCCAGCACTTCAGTCGCGCACTCCAGGCCGACCCGAACGACTACGGCGCCCGTATTGGCCGGGGCCGGGCCTACTTGCGTCTGGAAAACTTTGCCGCCGCGCTCCAGGATTTCGAGAAGGCGGACGAACTCATCCAGGACGGCCGTACGCGCGCCTGCCGGGCCTACTGTCTGAATCGACTCGGTCAGCACGAGGCCGCCATCGTCCACTATCGGCGAGCTCTCGAGGCCGGCTATGCCACGCCACTGGTCCACAACAACCTGGGCCACAGTTACTTTTTGACCAAGGACCTGCTTGCTGCTCAGAACCAGCTGCTTCAGGCGATCCATCAGGATCCACTCCTGACGACTGCCCACCACAACCTTGCCCGCTGTGAACTGCACTGCACTTTCCCAAAAAGCCTAATTCCGAGTGTGGAGATCGCTTGAGGA